>OBEQ011618788.1_pt1 | contig 21307 bp, 17 predicted proteins | sample 1670901 | NCBI WGS metagenome assembly OBEQ01 (sample SAMEA104232315, study PRJEB22302) | groundwater metagenome | biome: forest; feature: aquifer; material: groundwater | place: USA | collected 2011-08-07 | depth 5.4 m
ACTAAGGACTCATCTTGCCAACGATCATAAAAATGGCTCAACACCTCTTGGCGAACTGTATCGATTTTACTGTCTTGGCTGTTGACGATAAAAGTCATCGCAGCTAAAACATCTGTCATATTATTCGCCGAATCATATTGTTTACGACAGAGTTGGTTAATCGCGTCATCTTGCAACAGCATGAGATAAGCCAAACACACATTTTTTAGACTTCGCTGAGCAATAGCTTCTGACGTCGCCGCATAGGGTCCATCCGCCAAATTGCTTTCATAGGTTGAAAGCAATTCTTGCTGTAGATTTTGCGCAATTTGGACTCTTACAAATTCACGAACTTGATGAATGGCATCAACATCAACCACCGCAGAAATTTCACTGAGATAGGCTTCACTCGGCAGGGTAAACATTAAAGCTACCATGGCTTTATCGAGCATCGTATCTTCCAGCAACCCACGAAATGCAGTTAGCAGCCGCTCATCAACCTTGAGTGTTTTACCCTGCTGATGTTGAATGATCTGCTCGAGAATAATTTGTGTAGCAAGCTGCTGCGATGCATCCCAGCGCGCAAATCCATCTTCATCGTGAGTCATTAAAAATAACAGATCATCCCGTTGATAGGGATAATGCATGCGCACTGGCGCTGAAAATCCTCTGAAGAGTGAAGGCACTGGTTTTTCGGGCACATCTTCAAAGACGAAATCTTCCTGCGCTTTGGTGATATTAAGTACCAGATGAGTATTGTCGGAGGTCTCCGGATTCAGTTCGGCGCCGCGCAATTTCAGTCGCAGTGCACCGGCATCACCTAATAATCCCATGGCGAGCGGGATATGAAAGGGTTGTTTCTCTTGGCATTCAGGTGTCGGCGGACAACTCTGTGTTATCGACAAGGTGTAGGTTCTTGCATTTTCATCGTAAGTATCACTGATGTTTACTACCGGCGTGCCTGCCTGACTGTACCAATTTCGAAAGAGCGACAGATCAACACCACTAGCGTCTTCCATTGCCTGCACAAAATCATCTGTGGTAACCGCTTGTCCGTCATGGCGCTCGAAATAGAGATCAGAGCCTTGACGAAAACTCTCCTCACCCAAAATGTTATAAATCATCCGCACCACTTCAGCACCTTTCTCGTAAACCGTTAAGGTATAGAAGTTAGAAATTTCGATATAGGATGAAGGGCGAATGGGATGCGCCATAGGTCCGGCATCTTCAGCAAACTGTGCGGTTCGCAGCATAGAGACATCTTCGACCCGTTTCACGGTCCGCGAGCCCATGTCAGCCGAAAACTCCGCGTCGCGGAAGACGGTAAAGCCCTCTTTAAGACTCAGTTGAAACCAATCGCGACAGGTCACTCTATTGCCAGACCAGTTGTGAAAATACTCGTGTGCCACCACCGCTTCGACACGCTGAAAACCTGCATCCGTGGTGGTCTCAGGTTTCGCCAACACACAGGAAGTGTTAAAGATATTTAAGCCTTTGTTCTCCATCGCACCCATATTAAAATCATCGACCGCCACGATCATGAAAATATCCAGATCGTATTCTCTGCCGTATACCTCTTCATCCCACCGCATTGCGTTCTTTAGCGATGTCATGGCGTGATCACATTTATCAATATCCTTTGCTTCGACAAAAATTCTGATTAGCACATCGCGACCCGAACAGGTGACAAAGTGATCCTCAATGTATTTCAAATCTCCAGCTACGAGGGCGAAGAGATAAGACGGCTTTTTAAAAGGATCTTGCCATTTAACCCAGTGGCGACCGGTTTCAGCTTCGCCGCGCTCAATCTCATTGCCATTCGAAAGCAGCACTGGATATTTTTCTCGATCGGCAATTATTTTGGTCGAAAAGGATGACATTACATCTGGACGATCCAGATAGTAGGTGATTTTGCGAAAGCCTTCGGATTCACATTGTGTGCAAAACATTTTTTTGGATTTATAGAGTCCCTCTAGTGAGGTATTTTCTTGCGGTTTTATTCGAGTAACACAGTGCAGGGTAAATGACTCAGGCACTAAGTCTATTGTTAGGGATTCAACCGCTACGGTGTAGTCAGAGGTGCTCAGCAGTTTGTCATCAATAGCAATACTGATGATTTCCATATCCTGGCCATGTAAAGCCAACGGCGCATTTTTTAATTTGCTCTCCGGGTTGCGACGCATTGTCAGCTGAGATGTTACCAGTGCAAGATCTTCAAATAGATCGACAATTAAATCCGTTGTATCGATTAAATACTCTGGAACTTGATAGTCTTTTAGTTGTATCGCTCTAGGTTGTGCATCGCGCATAGCTATTCCTGCCTAATAATTTCAATCTCATTCATTCTATGTTGGTCAACCGAGTGACCCAGCTTATGGGTTTAAACCCCACGATTAAGCGGCGAAAAAGTCCACGTGATAGGACGTGTGTTTTCTGATATTGAGCACGCCGGTGTCTAAAAGCAGATACTGGCCTTTTATGCCCATGAGTGTACCTTCCACGCTTGCGGTTTTATCAAAACTGAGTGGCGTCACTTTTACCGGATACTCTCTTACGGGATATTCAATAATTGTCTCGACCTCATCTTGCAACCATTCGATGTCCGTGTTTTTCAATGGCAATTTATTTATTTCATGCTTACAGATTTCAATCAGCCGGTCGCGTTGTGCGATTAAATCAATCTGATCTATTTGCCCTTTCAACATCACGCGCCAGTTAGTTTTGTCCGCCACCTGGGATTTGAAAATCACTTCTAGTTGCCCGGCGATGAAACGGCTCGCGACTCTGGCGATCATCAAACCCTGAATCGCTCCCTGATCTATCCAGCGAGTAGGAATCTGACTGGCCCGCGTAATCCCGACCTTAATACCGGAAGAGTTCGCCAGATAAACATAATGTGGGGTCATGCAAAACGACTCACCCCATTTAGGTTCACGGCAGGTCCCTTGTTGGTAGTGACAGAGTTCAGGGCTCATAATACAGCGATCACAACTGGCTAAAGTTTTAAAACAAGGATAGCAGAAGCCTTGATTAAAGCTCTTTTTTGTTGGGCGACCACAATGGCAACAATTAATTTCACCGTGATATTTAAAGCATATTTTTTTGCCAATGCTGTCGGCCATAGGAACCAGCGAATCGCCTATGGCGAGTTGGTATATAACAGGTTGACCAATTTCACTCACCATTTTCTGCAGTGGGCCTGTTAGAAAAGGTGTTGTTTTTAATAAGCCTTCGTTTATTGGACCCGGAACTGTTGGAGAAGCCAATAGAGTATTCCTTAATAAACTTCCGCCACAGGTTATTGATCGTCAGCGCAACAACTCGAATTTAGATCAGTTCTATGTTAGATCAGTTCTGTGTGAGAAGTTCTTACGCTATTAGATCAGTGTTAAGACCACCTGAGCGGATTGATTGTTTCGTTGGCAGAATCAGAATCTTGGGATTGGCATTTGTCATCCATATGTCCAATGCGATCTTGCTCGGCCTGCATTTTATGATCATAAGCGATCACGGCACGTAAGGTCATATCTCGCTCCTCTGAACTCAATACGCGGCCATCTGGCCAGCGACCAATTTCAACGGCCAGTTTCATATTTGCGTATATTTCAGGTGTGATTGAGGCAATAAATTCTTCAAACTGCATGGTGTGTGATTTCTCGAAATAATTTCTACGATAATAAATTCTAAACAATACATTTTAAATAATTATTATTCCGCCTTGTTGCTCCGACCTTGCAGCAAACTATGGGCGAAACCCAAAAACAATCCCATCAATAAACCACAGACATGCGCCGCGTTGGCTACACCAGTATTTCCGGCAAAAATCTCAAAAACCCCTGACATACAAAAAACTAACCAGCCCAACATAAAAATCATCATACCTGGTGGCAGCATAAACAACGGGTGTCGATAAAATTTGCCGACGACCCAAATATAACCGAGCAAGCCATAAACAACTCCCGACATGCCACCAAAATTAGCTATTTGATGTTGCTGACTTTGCCACAAGAACTGACCGATATTTGAACCAATCGCGATCAACAAAATTACGCCGAGCAGATTAAAACTTCCCTTGGCGATTTCGATACGCTTACCCAACTCCCAGGTCCACAGAGAATTAAATACCACATGTAAGAGGCCAAAATGTAAAAAGATGGGTGTGATCAAGCGCCAATACTGGCCAGCCTGGAATGCCTGTTGTGCAGAGCCAATCCGTGGACTGCCATTAACCACTGTAAATGGCTCGAAGGTTAGCCAACTCCAGAGGTGCCCGTAAGCGTCAAAGCTGACTAACATCGCGCCGAGCATACTCAGCACTATCATTGAAAGCGTGACCGGCAAACGCCGCAGCAATATTTTCCACGGCAAGCCCGGTTGAATCGCAGTAGCTGCGGCTGGATTCTCTACCCGTTCCAAGACCATTTTTCCACTGTTGAGCAACTCAAACGCATCCAGCACTTTTTTCACATCGGCTTCATTCGTCACCCATAAAATCTGTTTACCGGCTTCTTCATTGATGCGATGGGCAATGCGGTTTTGCCAAAGGAAGAGACTAAAATCAGCAAGATTGTAATCAGTTGTGAGTTCTAGGGCTTTGATAAGATTTTGCATTGAATAATTTTATTTGGCGGCTAAACGAATATTCTACTGGTTAATGGGGGATTTGGGTAGTGAAGGGATTTTTGCTTCGCCCTTCAAAAGAAAGTCAGGCAAGTTCCTGATTCACATCCACCCAGACAAAATTTTTCGCCTTCAATTGTAAATCCCCCCGATTCCAGCGGTAGGCTACCAGCTTGCCATCTTTTACCGCGCTGTAGTCCAAGCAGGCGATATTCGCCGTGAGTAATTGGGGTGGTCCTTGCAACCAGTAGTGGCCAATAAAAAGCGCTGGTTCAACTTGCGAATAATAGACCAAACGCTGTTTATCTAATTGACTTAAGTTTCGCTCAGCAATATGCGCTGGCAACGCATCGGGTTGGAATACGATGTCATGATAACTGGTCGGCGACTCCACCCAAAATTTGGTTCGAAAAAAACGCCTGGTAAATCCATCGGCGCCACTAATGCTTTCATTATCGGGTAACACCATATCCGTGCCGCGCAGCAGTCGCTCTACACACTGTTGAGCGAAAGATCCATGCTGGCTGCATTGCCGCATAAAATCCAAATCAACCTGAGCTGTGGGAAATTGTTCTTTCAATTGTGTTATCAGTCGATGATCCCAACAGGCATGCACAACACGAAACTGCTCAAATTCCAAAAATAGCGGCAGGGTTAAAAACCATTGCACAAACTCTTCTAACTCAGCGGTGTGGTGAGCAAATTGGTCGAGTGTTTCTTGGATTAACTTGGTATGACGTTCGGTATGAACACGGAGAAACTGTGACCCCGCTTTAGCTGTATCCTGTGTGGTATATCCGATGGCGTTATACTCATGATTGCCCATCACCATTTGGGCAAAACCGTTGACCACCATATCGCGCACCAGATGGCAGGCTTCGCGGATGGCCGGTCCACGATCCACAATATCCCCCACAAATACCGCCAACCGCTCAGGGTGTTGATAGATGCCCTGCTTTTTCACATAGCCAAGTTTTTGCAACAGTGTTTCGAGAGATGTCGCACAACCATGCACGTCTCCAATTATGTCGTAACCTCTATGCTGCTTTACCACCACTCTTTACAACCTACTGCTCAGTTCGAAAAATATTTCTAGAACCTATCTCAAAAATGACTGAAAGGTGACTCACTGCGTTGAGATGACTTTAACAATGCTCATTTACTACGTGTAAACTCCGCTTGTTAAAGTCATCTCGCCTTGTTCGCCTACCTTTGATCCATTTTTGAGATAGGTTCTAAATTCAAATTCAGTTCATGTCTTCTTTATCGGTTAATTGACTACCCCAACCTAATTTATCCCGACATATCTGATAAAAATTGTGTTGCAGCGGATGAATCAATTTCAATCGATGCGGCTTTTTATGGATAAACACAGTGTCGCCAGGGGCAGTGGCGATATGCACTTGACCGTCACAACTAACCATCGGGTAGGTCTGATTCTTTTTGCTGATGACCAACTTCAATTCACTATTGCCATCAATGACAACAGGACGGCTGCTGATCGATTGGGGAAACATAGGCACCAGCACCACGGCGTCAAGTTTGGGATGCATGATGGGTCCACCGCCAGACAGCGAGTAAGCGGTTGAACCAGTGGGTGTGGCCGCAATCAAACCATCGGAACGTTGGCTGTAAACAAATTGGCCGTCGATATACAACTCAAACTCTATCATGCGCCCGGACTGTCCGGGATGTAATACTACTTCATTGAGACCAGAACCCGTGCCGACACTGACACCAGCGCGCATCACCGATGCATCGAGTAAGAAGCGGCTCTCTATCAGATATTTACCATCGAGCACTTCACCTACTTTGGTTTCGATCTCGACCGGAGAAATATCCGTTAAAAAGCCCAATCTGCCGCGATTCACTCCCAGCAAAGGTATGTTGTGTTTTGCTAAGCTGCGTGCTGCGCCCAAAAGACTGCCGTCACCACCAACTACCACGATGAGATCACAGAGTTCGCCTAATTTGTCGTGATCACCCACTTGTAAATCGTGACCTGGTAGCGCATCAGAAGTGGTCTCGTCCAAAATAACAGTGAGATTACGTGAAAGTAAAAACTGTTTGAGTACTTTCAGGGACTCAACAACTTGGGCATTTCCTATCCGGCCAATTAAGCCAATGGTCTTAAACTGTGTCATAGGCCGTCTTATTTTCGCTCGCTATTCGAATGATGGTATAAAACATTGTCCACCTGCCCAAGTTATTACGGGAATCAACAAACTCCGCTATGCTACTAAACTCTTGCGTGACTCTCCAGCGTTAAACTTTTTCAATGCTTCAGGTATTGTATTAGTAGAACTCTTTACCATTTAAACCAGTCTGGACGCACCATGAGATTTGCCATCCAACTCCAGTTTCAATACTGCTGCGAGATGGCCGCCAATCAATGCTTCGCCTTTTAAATTCTCCGGGGAGGTTTTCTCGAACGCACTGAGACCACCCTTTAGCACCAGTGCTCGAAAACCTTTTTTGCTTAACAGCGCACTGGCCGCGACACTTCGACTGCCTTGATCGGAACAAATGATATAGGTTTTCGAATTATCCAGATTGCGCAGCTGCAGACGCAACAACTCCAGTGGCATATTGATCGCACCATCGATATGCAACAACTCGTATTCATCCGCCGTTCGAACATCTAAACAAACCATACCGTCACTTAATCCGTGGATCAGTTGGGAACATTCAATCTGCTCCAGCAATTCGACTTTGAGCAATTGAATAAAATCGCTTTTGGCTAAAAACATTAGTACGCCATTGGTATTCATTCTCACTGTGGCATTTCGCAGGGCTTGGTTTATCAAAGCATCTTCACCAAAGCATGCTCCTTGTGGCAGATTAGCAAGAAATGTGGGCGCGTGTATTTCATCGGTAGAACGGGTGACTTCTACACTACCCTCTTTAATAAAATAACAGCCGTCACCAATTTCTCCCTGCCTGAGAATAATATCTCCGCTGGCAGTCACAATCGGCTTCATTTTATTAAAAATGGTATCAATATTAATTGGAGGAATTTTATAAAAAAGGTTCGAATGTAATACTGTTAACATCCACTCGGCATCTTCATCAAGGTCGCGCTCATAGGCGATATCCACCGCAAGATATTTGGCAGCTTGATCCCAGCAGAGAATTTTATCCAAATAACTACTGTCAATGCGCAGCAGGGTAGTATCGCTCGCTGCGATACAATGACGTCGTCGCGGTTGCGCAGGGTCGAGGGGATAAAGGCTTTCTGATTGCCCTGCTGAAATAGTCACGCCAACACCGCCGCCCTCTTCCAGCCTTATCTCGCCTGATAGAAGATAAAGATGCTTACCATCATTTTGCCCTTTGGAAAATATTTTCTGGCCCGCGAAAAATATTTCAACCTCACAATGATGCAATACCTGTCGCAGATGGGACTCATCCATCGACTTAAAAGGTACAAAGCTTTGTAGTTGTTCCAAAGCATCGTGTGCATCTGAGCCAAAAGGTGTGGCAGGTTGTAAGGCCGCAGTCTGCTTGCTGTCGGTCATATTAGTCTTAATAGAATCCGGTTCATTGTGCATCTGCGATGCCTTCCTCAAGTAATAGAATTACTTCGATATAGAGACTTAAGCCGATCAATGCTATATCGATTTTATACCCTGCCGATCCCACACTGCGCCGATTGCTGACTGAATCGCAATTGTTTAATCTTTTCGCTGTTCCCTCTCAATCCCTGCAAGCCACCGGTGTGAACCGCAATGATTCGACTCCCGCGCGGCCAATACCCCTGCTTAGCTAATGTATAAATCGCAAAAAATAATTTCCCGGTGTAAATTGGCTCAATATTAATGCCACTGACATTTTCGAAATAATCGATAAAGTCAATCAGTTCCTTATCAAATTGGGCATAGCCACCAAAATGAAAATCGTGATTTAACAACCAATTTTTTTGTTGTGAGCTATTAGCGCTATCAGCATCATCCTGCAACGAATCAATGATTCGATTCACTTCATCGTCGAGATAAGTGGCACCTTTCAAAACCGCAACGCCTAATATTTTTTTGCTCGCCGACAAACTGCTCGCCATGCCAGCCAAAGTAGCACCGGTACCACAGGCCAAAACAATCTGCTCAAAATTACCCGCAGTTTCTTCTTCAATTTCAGCGGTGATTTCTCGACAACCCAACGCGCCAAGTAAATTAGAGCCACCTTCTGGGATAACAAAGTAACGAGAGCCTTGTTCGATGATGCCCTCCTGCTCCAGCACAGTTGCCAGTTCTGATGCTGCTTGATCACTTTTTTGACCGCCATTATCAGCTAACAACACTTGACGGTAGCGACGGAATTGTTCGCGTGACACAAACCGCAATACCATTCCCCACCGGACAAGATCCTCCTGCGTGGCATTGAGCTTAACCGGTTTTTCGCCGCGAATAATCCCAACAGTTTTAAAATCGTAACTATGGCCTGCCGCGGCCAAAGCATGTAGATGATTGGAAAAAGGTCCGCCAAAACTTAGCAAATTTTCGATTCCCTGCGATCTGGCGTGTTGGAGATTAAATCTTAGTTTAAAGGCTTTGTTACCCGATAAATCTTCATTGATCAAATCTAAGCGTTTTACCAGTAATTCAATTCCATACTCCGCCAATACAGATTCCCGCACAGATTGGAGAGGTGCTCGGAGCATAGGCTGAAGAATTATTTTTTGTAAGCTGTTCATTCAATACCTTGGCAAATTTTAATTCTGTTTCGATCGGGCCAAATTATAAATCAATTACAACGCGACAAACCATAACATACGAGGATATTCATTCGAATCATCTCAAGGTGTCTTTGCGTCCCAGTGCGTACTTTTCACTTCCTTGGAATTTGAAAAGTTACTTTCGTTAGCTATCGAAAGATGTTTATCGCATCGATCAGAAACACCTGCAACAAATTGATTGGGGTGATCAAGTTTCTCGATCATCACCCCACATTGCTTGTTGCCTAGTTGACTGTTGGGGGATAAGTTCGCCTGACAACAAGGCGATTCAAAGTGTTTTAACCACTGCCGATAAAGCGGCTCTGTTACACCGCATTTTTCTGCTACATAGGCGATTGCGTTTTCAAGGTAGCTAGCCATATCTTGACTTGGAACGGTAATGTGTCCAGTTCCAGGGTGATAAACCACAAAGTTCACGCCGCTGTCGTGCAGCTTCTCGATATAAGCACCGGCACCATCATCAATTAGCTGCGCTTTTTCATCTTTGAGGGCTAAAACCTGATCGCGCAAACAGGTTTCCTGTTCGTAACGATAATGCAATTCTATCTCGCGCATTCTCAGTATTTCGTTCAGCGCCGTCGTTTCTGCTTCAAGCTTGGTTTTAAATTCGATATTGAATTGCATCTTCATCAATTCAATATCCGCCTCATTAAGGTTGCGCGTTTTTGACATCTCGCGCTCGAATAACTCTCGCGAAGACTGTGCCTCGACCGCCTGCTGCTTGAGTTTTTCTTTCAGCAGGAGATTGTCGTCCATTATTCGAGTGACATCCGCCTTTAATATATCCACCTTATTAATATAATCAGAGAGAATTTTCTGCTGTTCTTGCTTGAGTGAATTTAATTGGTCAGAGTGTTGATTTTGCAGCGTAGCAATTTCCAGTTGATGCTCTTTTAGCGCAGAGGTAACTTTTTCTTTGAGTTTCTCCTGGTATTCTTTACTTATCTTTTGCGTCAATTCAAGGCGAAAATTTTCTTCCAATAATTCTTCGTTGACGGCGCTGCCAAGATATTCTTGCTTAGCCTGCGGCGTCGGTAGTTTTTGATCTTGAAAATAGGAATCTGTCTGAGCATGGGATGGCGAATTCTGCCAATTGCCCATCGCGAGATCTGAGGGGCTGTATCTAGCCTCAAGAGATCTGGGGTCATTCGATCTGGGATCAACTGATGGATTTCGTTTCGCCGTAATGATACCCAGACGATTGGCACGAACGATTTGTCGAAGTTGAGTGAACTCGGGTTTTTGTTCGCCCATATCGGGATCCCAAAGTTCTTTTTGATGCCAAGGTACCGAACACTGTGAACGGCACGTGAGCCGGATTGGTCCCGCGCCTAAATCCGGGCCGGGGCCGCCAGTATCGGCAAAATGTCTGAGAGGCAAATTCCAACTTTTGTCAGCATTGCCTGGTTTATCAAAACCGATATAAAAGAACGCGGCAGCAGTGATATTGAGATAGCCATCAATTCTGATATATGCAGCAGGCTTTCTTTGTCCGCCAAACTCGGGAAATGCGACCACCGCATCCAGCACAGCTTCAAATTCTGAATAGAGCATCTCACGAGGGCGTTCGCCGTCATCACCGAAAATAATGACTGCCTCGCCGCCGCCAGCGTCTGAGTGCAATCCCATTTATCGCTCCTTCGCTTATTACCCTAGTTAGCCCTAGAAAAATAGGCCCAAATAAATATTAGCTGGCATTTATGCCCATCTGTTCCAAGACATAGGAAATCTGCCCGAGTGCAACTTCAGCGAGGATATTGGGTTGAAATTTAGATATAAATTCATCACAGCCAACTTTTTTTACCATGGCCTTATTGAATTTTCCACTGAGTGATGTATGAAGAACTACAAATAAATCTCTTAACGCCGGATCGCTACGAATCTCTGCAGTTAAGCGATAACCATCCATTTCCGGCATTTCGGCATCGGTGATGACCATCAATAATTTATTGGGGACTTTAATGCCCTGATCGCGCCATCCCTGCAACATCCTTAACGCCTTTAATCCGTCTGACGTCGTCGTGACTTTGAGACCAATTGATTGCAGTGTTTCGCGCGCCTGCCCTAATGCTGTGGTGGAGTCATCTACCAGCAACACCTCCAAGCCCAATTCTCTAGCCTTGTTCGCTAACCTCTCATCGTATACTTCACTGGAGACTGCAGTATCGTAGGGCATTATCGCCGAGAGAACTCTTTCTACATCAACAATCTCAACAATTTCACCTTCCAATCGCGTAATTGCCGTTAAAAAATGCTGGGCGCCTGTTCCCGGTGGTGGAGGTTGAATCTCTTCCCAATTGAGATTAACAATTCGATCAACGCCGCCAACCAAAAATGCCTGCACTGTGCGATTGTATTCCGTCACCACAATATTTCGCGCACCCTCAGTCCCTATAGGCCGATTACCTATAGCTTCACTTAAATCGATCACCGGTATGGTGTGACCACGCAGATGAGTAATTCCCACCACGCTATGATGACGTCGCGGAATTAAAGTCAATTTAGGCAGTGCTACGACTTCTTGTACTTTAAATACGTTAATTGCATAGAGTTGTCGCCCTTTCAACTTAAACGTTAAAAGTTCTAGGCGGTTTTCCCCTACGAGCTGGGTGCGCTGATCTACCTTATCTAATATTCTAGACATTGTGATTTCATTTGGTCGGGTTGAGCTTGCGGAACCCGAGAAAAAAGCTGCCATGAATAATTGTGATATGAGATTCGCAAGCTCCAGAGTACTGGAAGATTAAGTACCAGAAGATCCCAATTCACAATGATTTATTCGCGCTAAACAACTATGAACAAAAACATGCTCGAATAGTTTAGCACTGTTGCTTTAAGTGTAGACCAGCCGTCATTTCACACAAACAGACTCAGTACAACAGACAATGAGTCATCGTCCATTCTCACCCAACCTCAGATCAATTCCGAATAGCTTTACCAGAGGCACTATTACGATTTGTTATGAAATCATCATTCGTATCATCCGCAGGCTGCGATCGCTGAACTACACTGAAAGATGAATCTTGGCGTTTAGTGATAAACCAATATTTTATAGAAGAAGATTCGCGCAGGATTAGTGATATTAAAAGGCGATTTATGGAAAACGCACATGTATTGCTGGCCAGACAACCTATTTTCAATCGTAAATTGAATGTAGTGGCCTATGAACTTTTATTTCGTGCTGGCACAGAAAATCGCGCAGACTTTGTCGACGGAGATCAAGCGACCTCGCAAGTGCTCTTGAATGCATTTACCGAGCTTGATATCACCGATGTGGTTGGAAAAAATAAAGCCTTTATCAATTTCACTCGCAATCTCATCTTAACGCCACAACCATTCGATAAAAAACATTTCGTGATTGAAGTTCTCGAAGGACTCAAAGTGGATGCTGAATTAATCGAAGGGATCAAAAAGCTGAAAGAAAAAGGCTATGTTGTCGCACTCGACGATTTTGTATTGCAAGAAGAAAATCAGGTGCTGCTGGATTATGCCGACATTGTCAAAATTGATGTCTTGAATTTTAGCGAAAGCGAACTTGAAGAGATCGTGCAAAAACTTGCTAAATACCCGATAAAGATTTTGGCGGAAAAAGTTGAAAATCATAAGATGTTTAACTTCTGCGCGAAGCTAGGTTGTCAGTTATTTCAAGGGTATTTCTTGTCAAAACCGCAGATCATCAAAGGTAAACGAGTGCCGGAAAGCAAACGCTCGGTGGTAGCGCTCATTGCCAAAGTTAATAATCCCCATGTTGAGGTAAGCGAATTAAACGCACTGATTTCAAAAGACCCTGTGCTGAGTTATAAATTAATACGTTTAATTAACTCCGCCTCGTTCGGGCCAAGCCGCGAAATCGACTCCATACAACGTGCCATCACACTGCTCGGATTGGACCAACTTAAAAGCTGGGCCACTCTCCTCTCGCTCAGTAAACTCGATGATAAACCGCAGGAACTATTTATTAGTACCATGATCCGTGCGCGTATGTGCGAGACTATCGGCGAAAAATTAAAAGATGATTGTCAGGCAGCACACCATTACACGGTTGGCTTACTGTCAAACCTGGCTGCGTTCATCGATCAACTGCTGAGTGATATCATCCCTGCACTTTGTTTATCGCCACCAATCAATGATGCGCTGCTGGAATATAAAGGCAACCTCGGTAAAGTTTTACAAGTGGTTATGCACTTCGAACGCGCGGAGTGGGACGAGATTGACTGGAACTGGTTAGATTCCGAAGGCTTAAAAGAAGAGGACGTTGAGATCGCCTATCTCAATGCCATTGCCTGGGCTAATGAAACAAAAGATTCAATTCTGGTGCAGTGAATTGGGCTTAGCCTCAGGAAACTCGATAGAATCCACTGTGATCCAACAACTACTCATTTTCTTAAAGTTTATTTTCGAATTGCATGTTTTCGAGAAGATAATTTTCTGCAGCCCTATGATCAAAAGGCCAACCAAGATCAGCTTCTGAATTTTCTAATTTGATCACTGGGATTCTCACACCATAGCTCTCCACCAGCTGATCGCTGTCAGCTATTTCTATCTCTCTGAGCCTAAGGCCATACTTTGCTAAAAGCGGCCACAAAACATTTTTGGCGTCCTCACAGAGATGGCAGCCTAGTGTTGTATACAAAAGTAACATTTTAAATTTCTCGCTGGATTATGCGTTGTTTTAACGCGCACAGTTCCCATAAAAAAAGGACACTACTAGTGCCCCTATTTTAAAATTCAATGACAATAGATTAAAGAACTAAATTTCTAGCGCTTCTAGCAAGCCAGTATTGAAATGAGTGAAGCCTGCCAAAGCCGGTGAATCTTCGCGAGCCTTTAGCTGTAACTGGCTAGACTTCTCGACACTGCGCATAGCATCAATCAACAATACTCGGCTATCTTTAAATTCAGAGGCTTTCTCTGCGGCGCTCATTAGATCCCGAACATACTTACCTAAAGAGAGGAAGGGATTAGTTGCTTCAGGTGGCGAGGGTATCGAAGTCTGCTCACCCGTCTCAGGGTCTAGCTGGGCAATCTCCGCATAACTCCGACTCACTTCCAACACTTCAATTTTAGTCATATTCAAGGAGAATTCGGTAATTTCACTCGAGTCATAGCCCATCTCAAGCGCTTTATCGAAGGCTTTCTGCGGATCACCCTCAAAAAATTCTGAAGCCAGCTTGCGAACCTGTTTTAATAGATCGGTAACCGCTGTTAATTCCCCATCATCCAATTCCCCATCCACTGAGAAAGAATACTCGGTGTTTTGGTAGTAGGCACTTGCCATCGAATGCTGCGAGAAAAAGCCATCCTGGCTAAGTCCATACACTTTTTCACTCTGCTTAACAAAAGCCTGGGTATCGGCAAAATTAATCGTGACGACATCACCATCACGAGTTGTTAACTGAAAATCCAACTCATTAAGCGAACCGTAGGCATAACTGTTGTTCGCCACCGATAAATTGTATCCGCCATAGGGTTGAGACAATGCATCGACCAATTGCGCCTCGACGGAATCTGCGGCATTAGGGATAATTTCTGGCGCTGTTGTTATTGTATTATTAATAGGTTGAACGGAATTACTTTCTGGAGCTGAATTAGTAATTGGTGATGCATCTGGTGAAATTTCTTCTTGAACTAGTTGCTCTGGTTCTATGGTCGATTCCACCACTGCAGCTTCACTTGCAGCTGTGATTAACACATTCTCTTGAGCCGGATTGGCACTTGGATTGGCACTTGTTTCCTCACCGAGATATTGCCCACGTAGCTCTTCAATACCAGCCATGACAAGATCATAGGTTTTACCAATTGCGGATTCAACATCGTCATCTAACATGCCAGTGGCTTGCAATTGGTCTTTTGCTTCAGCAAGGCCTTTTTCAAAGCCTTCTAAACCTGCAGATAAATATTGCGTAAGTTCTTCCTGACCTCCGCCATTACTGGAGATCGCTTGCAATTTATTACCGATAAAACCAATAATTCGATCCGCAATTGAATCTGCTGTGGGGTTTTCGTCGGCTATTGCAGCATATTGTTGTATCGCACTATTTTGAGACGAAATAGGTGCCGAGGGGCTTCCCATCTTCGCTGCCAAAGATTCATACCCATGCCGTAATGCCTTTTCGACAACACTCATGGCATGTTTGAGGCCGTCTCGGTGGCCATGGTGATGGCCAAGTCCCCTATTTTGACGAACCGGTTGATCGACCCCCTTATCACGATGACGTCCATTCTGGCCAGCCTCAAGATTTTTGGCTGACGTATTTTCAGACGTAATCCCCGCAGAAGATTGCGTTGATGCCTCAAAAGACGCCCCGCCTTCATCTGACAAAAATGTAAATGTATTGCTATACGAAAAGCCAAAGCTCTGGCTTGATGACGCCGAAACAATTGCCATGACACCTTCTCCCTTATAAAGGTGACCGATTTGATATACCTCTAACTAAAACAGTATCGGCGAACGCATATTATTCTTTAGCACTGCGCTAATTAAATGAGAGAACTCAATGATATTTCTCATCCCTACTGGGCCTAATTCACAACCTTATGATGATGTTTTCACAACTAATTTTTGGGCATTCATTAGCGCTTGGTAGTCTTGCGGTGTCGCTCGAGCTATACTCGCCATCCTATCTACAAAGGCAGAAAACTTTCTCATATGGAAATCTTCAAAGAATTTACTTTTGAGGCCGCTCACCGATTGCCAAATGTACCCGAGGGTCACAAATGTGCGCGATTACATGGCCATTCTTACCATGTCACCATTTATGTCAGTGGTGCCGTAGGTGACGACACAGGATGGGTAATTGATTTTGCTGAATTGAAGGAAAAATTTGACCCGATCCTTAAAATTCTTGATCACTATTACCTCAACGATATTGAGGGTCTAGCCAATCCAACCAGTGAAAATATAGCACGGTGGATATGGCAACGGCTTAAACCAACATTACCCTTGTTGAATCGGATACAGATTAAAGAAACCTGTACCAGTGGCTGTATATTCTCTGGTAACGAGAACTGATAAATATTTTTTAAAAAAATATTTCGCATTTGTCCATGTTTGTACTACGCTAATAGCGAACAACTACCGCTGGGGTCTGACAATGGAAAGATTAGATGCTAAAGCACGAACTGGCATAGCCGAGATAGCTCTTAAAGCCTTTTTTAATATTGCTGCAGAATGGAAACTTAGTCGTGAGCAGTCAATGATTTTCTTGGGCTTAACAGCAACCTCGACTTACGCCAACTGGAAAAATGGTAAAGGGCGGAATATTCCCCGCGATACACTGGAGAGGATCTCCTATATCGTGGCAATTGATCGGAGTATCCCGGAAGAAAGGGGATCAACCAAACGCGAGTGGCTCGAAAGCACAACCATATCAAATCATCTTAAGTTATCGTTATTTGAATTAATGCTGACTGGCAACGTAGCTGATCTCTATCTCGCACGACAAAAAATAGATCGTCATTTCAGTAGAGATAGTGAATTATTGATTGATGATGCTTTCCACGCCGCACAGGGTATTCGGCCGATAGAGCAATTGCAGAATCATCTCCATCCCATACACCAGCAGAATGCATAGCACCTTGCCGCCAAGCTATTAAATTCTCTGTAATAGTGTCTAACAAAAACCTTTCAAATTTGGTAATTCATTCCAAATTTGACTGAGGTTAGTTAGATCAATTGGCGGCAAATAAATATCCAAGTTTATTGAGATTATGAAAAATATTGCACTTGGATTAGAAGCCCTTGATCAACTGGAAAGAGTTCAGTGGCGAAATATCAATAACAAGATTTCAACTGCAAATGCAGGTATTATCAACGTTTCAATAATTAAGATGATACTAATTTCCAATCCCGAACTGCTTCTATTGCTAGCAGCTATCACACCACCATTAATTCGATGGATTGGATCAAATATTTTTGCCACTCCAACCGGGTTATCTTTGCTGTTCTTTGAATATTAAACTTAAAATATTTTACACTCATTATATAGCCATAGAAATATTGAACTCTGCTTAAAAACTCTCTATCCCAATATAAAAGTTACCAGCGTCGTCAACCCAATTAGTCCAAATCGACGATATTTTGAAATCGGTGTTAGCGCCGGTGTAAATTATCCACGACTTCGGATTATGCACGGTTTGTTCCCCACCTCCCATTGTTACTGTTATTTATAAGAGTTTCGACCTCATAAATTTAAACATTGCAGCACATAATAAATGGTAGTTTCTTCAGAGGTGTATTCACCTCTGAGGAGAAAACATCATGTTAGATAAATACGTACAATCTGAAATGACTCGAAGCTGGATCAACGATGGTATATTCAGCTCTATAATCCCTGCCTATATCAATTATCTGGAGAGTAGGCAGCCTACCATAAGCACCTATGTTCGATGCGTGGCTCATTTCTCTTACTGGGCGAAAAAGAAAAAGATTAAACTGTCTCACACCGACAAACGGGACATTAGTCAATTTCTTTATAATCATTTGCCAGATTGTAAATGTCCGATGCCGTGCCGCCGGACGCTATTTGATACTCGTGCCACACTCAATTACCTTTTTGTGGTTTTGAGCCTAGAAGGAAAAGTATCAATCGGATTAACGTCAACACCGCTAGATGTAGAGTTGAAGTATTTCGATCACTATCTTGATGAAGTCTGCGGGCTTGCAACCACGACACGCATTTCTCGAGTGCAGCGAATTCGCAATTTCTTATTTCATTTCTTTCATCATCGTCCCATAGATATTGGGCATCTCAGTCCACGCAATATTCTGAAATATATTATCAAATGCAGTGAAAAATTGAAGCCAGCTACCATTGAGCGTTTTTGTAGCAGTTTGCGTAGTTACTTACGCTATCGAGCCCATAAAGGCGATTCTACTGAGGCGCTAACGGCAGCAGTGCCGACAGCAGCTCACTGGCGTCTTGCATCGATACCAAAATCACTCAACGCTGACGAAATTAAACGTATTTTAAAATCCTTTGACCGGTCTAAAGCAGCAGGAAAGCGTGACTACGCCATAGCACGTTGTCTTATTGATCTGGGCTTGCGGGCGAGTGAAGTCGCATTCATTCAGATTGATGATTTGAATTGGCGTAAGTGTACGTTACAAATTCGCAGCTCAAAAGGAAAAAGGCGAGACCTGCTTCTTCTGCCTGCATCAACTTGCGAGGCCATCGTCGACTATCTACGATTTGGTAGCCCTGAGAATCTGAGTCGTGCTCTTTTTGTAAGACATCGGGCGCCACTCGATAAGCCTATTGGTCTCGATATTGTAAGATGTTCAATGCGAATGGCGTATCGGCGATGTGGATTAAATCCTACTATGGGCACGCATATTCTTCGACACTCCGCAGCGTGTCGCATGATCAATTCCGGGGCTAGCCTCAAAGAAATTGCTGACGTACTGCGACATCGTAGCATCGATACAACACAGATTTATACCAAAGTCGATATTACGCGTCTCTCCCAAGTAGCCACTCCTTGGCTTGGGGGTTTATCATGAAAAATCCGACGATGTCCGTGCTGGTCGAAGAGTACCTTCATGTGAGACGACGATTGGGCTTCGCACTAGAGTCTGAGGGCCGACAACTTCAACGATTTGCTCGTTTCGCCAAAGAAGTCGGCCATAAAGGACCACTCACATTGGAGCTGGCGGTATTATGGGCTCGCTCAGGAACTACTCGACAAATTACATCCGCTCGACGTATTGAAGTCTTAAGACCATTTGCTAAATATCTGTCACAGTTTGATTCTGCTATTGAAATACTTCCTGCAAAACTTCTTGGCACAGGTCATCGCCGTCTTGAACCTCATATTTATTATGAAAGTGAAATCAGGTCGCTATTGACAGCTGCGGCAGAATTGCCACCAGCCAATGGACTTTACCCAAAAACCTTTCAAACATTGTTCGGGTTACTCGCGGTCACAGGACTGAGAATTTCCGAAGCGTTGCGCCTTTCTCGCGAACACGTAGATCTTGAAAAGGGTATTCTGATGGTGCATGAAACTAAGTTTCACAAATCCCGCTTAATTCCATTGCACCAAACGACAATCAAGGCTCTTCGGTAATATGATGAGTATCGTTTCTTAAAAATACCCTTACCTTCCAGTGATCATTTCTTTTTGTTAGATGATGGCCGCCCATTGAAGAGAAGAAATGTTGAGTACAGATTTCAGCGGCTTCGGGAGCAACTCGACTGGCGGGCTAGAGGTGGACATCCAGCACCCCGCATTCAAGATCTTCGCTATACATTCATCTGTCACTGTTTACTCCGATGGTATCGAGAGGGGCTAAATATAGACAAAGAGATATTATATCTATCAATCTATGTAGGTCATGTCAAGGTCACCGATACTTACTGGTATATCACAGGAGTGCCAGCATTAATGGCTGCCGCGACACAGCGCTTTGAATTGTTTGCACGAGGAGTTGTATTATGAGAAATCCAAAAAAAAGTGCTACTTTTCCTGGGCTGTTGCAGAAGTTCTTTATGGATCGATTGATTCAACAAAGTAATGCAAGCCCTAGAACCCTGGCAAGTTACCGCGATACTTTCCGCATTTTTATACAGTATGCTCAACAGAAAATTAATAAGGCGCCGGAAAAAATTGAAATGGCCGATCTTGATGCAACTATAGTGCTTGCTTTCCTTAATCATCTGGAGGTTGACCGTCACAATTCTATTCGTAGCCGGAATGCCAGGTTAGCTGCAATCCGCTCCTTCTTTCATTATGCTGCACTCCAAGAACCATTAGCTTTGCACACTATTCATGGTGTTTTAGCCATTCCCATGAAACGCTTTGAACGACCAATGTTAGGATTTCTATCTAAGGAGGAGATGAATGCCTTATTGAATGCCCCTGATCCCATGACGTGGTGCGGTCAACGCGATCGTGTAATGTTTGCTACACTTTACAATACGGAGGCAAGAGTGTCCGAACTCATCAGAATTGAAGTTCAAGATATTATTTTGGATAACAGCCCATCCATTCACCTACATGGTAAAGGTCGTAAAGAAAGAACAGTTCCTCTCTGACATTCTACAACAGCTCATTTACGGCGATGGTTAGCTCAAATAGATTCAACCCCCGATCAGCGTCTGTTCCCCAATCGCTCTGGGCACCCGATGAGTCGAACAGGTGTAAGTGACAGACTTAAACTCGCGGCAAAAATAATAGAATCGGACTTTCCAAGATTAAAAAAGCAGAAAATATTTCCGCACCTGATTAGGCACTATGTACCCTTCCTGACTATGTCTTGTAGTCTGACCCCGATCTAGTTTTTCCGGCAAAAAGCGCAAAACTGTGTAGATATAATAAAGACTCCTTCCAACAACCCCACGTAGGGGAGGAGTCCAGCATGAAGTATGTTATTAATAACCAAGTCGTTCTTTCGCGAGCACCAGAGGGTCCACTCGCGGCACATATTGAGTCATTCGCAGAATTTGTCAGTGAGCAGGGATATGCTCCCTATTCGATTTACAGGCGAGTACTGCTTGCCGCATGTTTTAGTCGATGGCTCAAACAAAAGGGAATTCGATTACGTAGCATTACCTCCGATCATCCGAGGCGGTATTTACGTTATCGCGCTCGACAGGTGAAACTTGGTCGGGCGGATGCTGCTGCGCTCAGACACCTCATTGCCTTTCTACGCGATAGAGGTGTAATTCCCACCGAGAAGCAATCGGTACATCGATTAATACCAGCGGAGCAACACACTCAGGCGTACGAGAAATACTTACATGAGGAACGCGCTTTAGCTAAAGCAACAATTCTCAACTACGTGCCATTCGTCCGCGGTTTTCTTAAGGCGAGATTTGACAACGGACCTGTCACGCTCTCACACCTGGATGCTTACGATGTTGTGCGGTTTGTGCAGCGCCAAGCACCGCGTTTACACACGAAGCGAGCGAAACTTATGACTAGCGCATTGCGCTCTTTCCTAAAGTACGCGCGTTATCATGGCGAGGTGATAAT
>OBEQ010163892.1_pt1 | contig 21304 bp, 25 predicted proteins | sample 1670901 | NCBI WGS metagenome assembly OBEQ01 (sample SAMEA104232315, study PRJEB22302) | groundwater metagenome | biome: forest; feature: aquifer; material: groundwater | place: USA | collected 2011-08-07 | depth 5.4 m
ATCGCTCACACCAATAGCCAGCTGGCGGTGAACGGGATTTACCTTTAACTCATACCCTTCGGGCACCAATGTATTCAGTATTTGTTGAAAGCTTGCATCATTGAAGTGGCGCTGCGTCAGTGGCAATTTCATTTGATACAATAAATAGCTCGCAGGATTAGCGTCGTAGGGCCGTCTCAGCTTATAGCCGGTATCCAACAACACATACTCAATGGCTTGGCCAATCGTTGCCAGTCGACTCGGCAAGGTAAAATCCTGGAGTATTTCCTTAAGCGGGTCTTTTTTAACTTCTTCAATGCTCATATCCACTGTAGTGTATCGGGACACCATGACATCAGCCTGGGCTTCTGCATGGCGTACACCAGCCACGCCGAATTGAATAAGCAAGAGTACGTGAATTAATTTTTTCATCCTGCACCTATTGATTGGTTTAAACGTTTAATCCGCACTATAGGACGAAAGGGAACATAAATTAATGAAAGTTATTTTTTAGGCTAAAAAAAAAGACCTTCAGAGGTCTTTTTTTTTCCAGGCAAACGAAAAAGCCACACTAAGTGGCTTTATTTTCCGTCTTTATTGATTATCACCAACTGCCATCAACGTATCTGATTTTTCTGATTTAAAAATCAAAGAACCGTTTACGGTAAGACTGGTAATATCCATCAGAACGCCAAAATGGTTTAATCCAAATTGACCTTGCGATTCGCCTTTTTCGATAACAAACGGTAATACATCACCTTCACTCACAGAAATACTCGCAAAAAGTTTATCTTCTCCAGTTTTGTATTGTTGTGAGAATGCTAAAAAGTCTTCCTTTAGTTCACTGTCGTAAATGTCTAAAAAGAAGTGTTTTCTTTTTGGTGATGTTGATTCGCCGTATAAAGCCACAAACTTAACTGTCAGTGGTTTATTGTTGTTGCCTTCTTTCGGTTCGTTACCATTTCGCCAATATATCTCATTGATGTAACCTTTCATCGTTGAGTAAATATTGAAGTAACTTTTTTTTGCTTGGTCTGTAGATTTGCTTTTCATAGTTTTATTCCTTCTTAGTTGTTTAGTTGAAACGCACAGGGTTGTGCAGGTTTTCTCTTTTAAGTTTAAGTTAGACTAATGAAATTATTGGAATGCAGGCTCTTGCGAGTTGACTTCCACATTATTTTCTTTCCGAAGCAGAGACTTTTTCGGTAAAACAAGTTCTATTAAAGAGCTACCCGAAAACGACTACTTATGCCGCTAAAGTATTGGTTCGCAGCATTATCTGCCTTGTCCATTCAGCAGGTGTTTGCACAACATCTATTGTTGATTTTTTCGTTATACAACGTTTCAATGAAGTAATTACCCGCTCGCACCGTTCGGTATGACTTACTACACCTTCAACGTGAATCTCCAACCACCAGCATGGAGTTAATGTTGCGAAGAACGAGCCGTTTTGCAGATCTAAAGATTCAAGCTGTTGCATGACATCCATCAACATGCCAAAGGTTGTTTCTGGTGCTAGTTCTACAACGCCTGATATTTCTATGTATTCCATGATTTTGTTCCTTGTTGTTGAGATGAATAGGAACAAAATCCAATATCGGGATTTTATTCCCGATTTGGGTTTGAACAGAGTTGAAAAATTCTCGTGACCGAGTTTTTTCATGTTGATTATTTAATGCAGTGTAAGACTCGACTCAAAAAGCCGGTGCGTACCGTAATGGCAGTCTTGGCGCACTGTGGGTTCCATATTTTTAGCGTTATGGATCGCTTTGGAAATCGTCAGTATCAATCATCTCTTGTTAATGTCTGCAAACGGATGTGTTGCCTACCTAAAAGCAGCCCTTTTCTTAGTCGCTGCTGCTCTATATCTTCATAGAATTGCTCAGTAAGTTCTATCGTCATCAGTCCTTTCTCTGTCTCTCGTTCGCGAGACTGGCCACACACCCAAACAACGCCGTTGTCGATATCTGCCCAAAATTGCCGTAATACTTTATACCCAACGCGGTACACGGCATGTAAATTTTTAAATAATGAAGCGTCAGATCTGCTCGTCCAGCAACGCTCTTTAATATTCAAATACTGCGCATCACCATTGGAGACAACGTAGTAGAGTGCTGTTTGGTAATACTTCATTAGCCAAAGCTCATCAGCTATTGGCGTTAATGCTCCATACCTTTTTAGCTGATCTACTACCGAATGAAGCGCCAACTCTTCGTCCCCCGTTAGACTACCAACGCGCGACAGCAGCTCAGGCGAATACAGCAGTCCATTTCGTCGCTGACAGAACTCTGTGATTTCTCCAACCCATTTTTTTTGCTGTGGTGTTTGAAATAAACTTTTTAACTTGCGCTGATATTCCATTGGATTCGCGCTTCTCATTCAATAAAAAATATTCAACGTTCTAACGCACGACAATAACTCAATTCTTGCACGTTGAAGGAGGCTAATTTTTTTTGAACAAAAAATAATTGTAGGAGGAAAAATGTAGGGTCAGGTAGCTCTACGCGCTAAGGGTGTTCATTTTTATTGAAAGGAAAGAGCTGTTAAGTACAACCGTTGTTATGGCCGCTCTAGTACTATGATGGGAACAGCCGCCAGGGAGAAATCTCACCAGTTAGCGGCTTCACCACTTCTCGGACGGCCATCGCTTCCCAGCTGTACCGTAGCACTACTATAGCACCGCTATTTACACATTCCAATAAACAGAAACGGGAAACCTCAAAATAATAAAATGTTTCACATTCTATCGTCCTAAATAAATTGCAGTGACCTGTTCGCGTTCATGCCCTAATTCTTTGGAGATCGCCAGCCTAACGATACCATCCTGAGCCTTCTCCTCCTTGGTAAGTTCATTACTTTTTTTCCCACCCGCCGCAGGCGCTAAACGTTCCGTCATTACAAAATAGCGATCTTGGGCATAATGATGGCGCAGTCCATGGTTTTTATGCAAACCATTGACTAGTGTTTGCCGCTCATAGATTCGAAGTTGTTCAACGTAATTTCTCTCGCTTGGTATTAATGACGCACCACCCACTTTTTCATGTAACGTATCTAATAACTGGCGTTGCGCTTCCGTCGTAATCGGTACGGTTCTCGATTTCCCCCCTTTGGTCCATGTTGATTTTAATTCGATGTGATCGCCCTTATCGGCGAATGATGGTGTAAACTTAATGGCTTCCTCACGGCGCAAACCAAATGCGCTTTGAAGTTGCAAACTTAGCTTAATGTTTTCATCCGACACTTTTGCCAATTTTTGGTAGTCCAGTTCGCGTGACTTTGACACGTTGGTGATATAACAGCGTTTCTCCACGCCATATTCTTCATTGGTACGTCTCACGACATTCTGTTTATTGATCTTTCCAGACCACCAACGAATCGCACTTAGTCTATTTTTAATGGTGCCGTGTGTTAGATCTTCGCCTTTCCACTTTTCGACCAACCAATCAACGTGTTTTGGTTTTAACGATGTGGCATCCATACGTTTAAAACCAGCTGCATCTAATTGATTAGCGACATCTTGTAATATTAAATGTCGAGTGTGTTGCGTTGAATAAGATCCATTGCGATTTTGTTCACACATTTGCTTAAGTTGAAAATTTAAGTCCTTCATTTTTAACCACCGTACTATCTCTTGATACTAGCTGCCATTTTTAACCAACTTGATCATCGCGATTGAACCATAATTCAAATAATATTTAGTTTGTTATTTTTTTAGCGTAAAAAAATAATAGGCAGAATGGCGTTTGTGGCAAGCCGTAGATGAATGCATAAACCTCCAGCATCGATGGGGACTCAAGATTTTCTAGCGGCAAAATAATAACGATATTACGATTGCCTTTTTTTGACATGCAATCAGCTTCTACAACACTTTTCGGCTTGTATCCTGGAGGGGATTGAATTGCGTAACGTAGTGGAGCAAGAAAGGGGCGGCCATCCGCCCCTTTTGAGTATTGACGGATAACGTGTTCTAAATCTCTTGCTATATCCAACCGCAACGGTGCTGCGCGTGAATATAGTTGACCACCATTAAATAAAGTGGTTATTAAGTTGAATTCATCTCTTTATAAGCTCAAGCAATTTATATTCGTTCTCCTCTATCCTTCGCATAATAAATATGCGTGAAAAATACGCTAATTATCTGTTCTGATAAAGTTGCCAATTGAGTTGATACGTTTAGGTTATTACTTTCATTTCAGCTCGCGCTGAAGGTCGAGTGTCTTTCAAAGTTCGGTGAGTGTTGATGATCACGGTTGAACCGCAGTTCAAACGAAAAATAACTAAATACTGCTATTTTTACGATCTAGGGACACTACCCCCATAACCTAAAGTTGTTCGCTTTGAACAAGGAAGTCGTTATCTGGTGATACCCGATTCTTCCATTTGCTACGTCAACTACATGGAGCAATATTTATTTACTCGTTAAGTGCAGAGAATTTTGAAAGTACATAATCTCTGACGACGTTTGTTGCTTTTGGATCGTTTGCGAAAAAATGTAAAATTGCGCTACATACCATTGTTAAATCTGGCTTGTAACCTTCTAGATTTGTTCGCATTCTTTTCTGAAGATTTACCGCACTTTCAAAAGCATCGGAAATTATCCTGATCTTTCTCAGATTGTCTTCAGGGTCCGTAATGATCTCTTCGAAGATGCCATCTTTTAAAACATACAGATGACCCTCTTTGAGATCGAGTTCTTCAATGATTTCTGCGTTGCTCATACTATCTCCTTGTTTCGCTGCTGTGGGTTTTCATTAATTTCATACCTTTTTCTTCGTTTGTAATAAACGCGGGGTTTTTGTTTCATGGCTTTCTCTTCTCTCATTTCGGCGTATTTTTTATCTTGATTTTCTATTTGATGTTTAAACATAGTTTTTTCCTCATTGATTGATGTTAGTTACATTATTTCTTCATTTTATTTATCGGTTAATCCCACAGTTTGACAGTTGGGCGCTGTATTGGGTGCTTCATTCCGCTGAGCGGTTTGAAGCTGGGGTGCCTTTTTTTGCGTAAAGGCGGCACGACTAACACCATCAGTATAGGACTACAAAAATTCCGATGCAATCTGATTTAGACTGTATTCAAAATTTAGACATAACTTGGCTGTCACTTCATATTACAGTGCTATAGATATAATTAAAAAATGAAAATGCTTTTAGTGCTGCGCACTTAAACTTTTTTTCCTACGGCACTGACGTGGCGTCACTACACAAAAAAAGAAAGGGCGCCACGAAAAAAAAAAACAAAAACCAAAACCAAACGCCATGGCGAGGCGTAAAATATTTGCGACTACGCAAATGTTTTACATCTCTCAGGTCATGATCGGGTGACCCCAATCCTCTATAGCCTGTTTTAATCTGCTCCCTGCCAAAGACAACCATTGCAGATCTGCGGCAACGTTTGCGCTGAACTAACAAGACTGATCGCTTCGCTCTCACTAAGCCAATAGGTCTGGCTCGGTAACATTCCACCATCCCTGCTGGTTTACGTTTCATCGCGCATTGAGGCGTACCCAACGCCTCGCAATCCGCTATCGTTTAACACCGGCACGACCGTTTTGACTGTTTAAAATAGTCGTTGCAACGTTGCAGTAAACGTTGCGAACGTTGGCGACCCTCTAAAACAGTCATGTAACATCACGCAAAAAACAACGGTGAACATGTTTATAATCTACCCCTATATTGCAGATAAATGGCTAAAGTGAATAATTAACGTCTGTTATGACCGTTACACGACCGTTATTTTTTTATAAACGATCGTAAAACGGTTATCACTAATTAAAGATTTATATGGGGATTTCGAGGGAATGATAGATTACTGCGAGGCAATTCTGGGTTGTGTTTTCTGGCGATACCATGACATATGGTCAACCGTTTAAGGACCGTTTATAAAGTAATAACGTTCGCTAAACGGATTTTCTTCCAGTTCCTATATCTTGTCGTAAACGTGGATTTGCACTTAGTGACGCCGTTTCCGAGGACGTATCAGATCTACGCTATTCGGAACGTTTATGCGTGAAATAACTGGCGAGATTGAAGAAAGGAAATTAATCGAAATGAGTAAGGCAAAAAAAACGGGGTACCTTAGATACCCCGTTGTGATAGTCGTAATTTAAGCAGCTAGCATTGGTTTCACCTCGCGGTTACATGGCCCTTGTGCATTGTGGGTAAATTTATGCACCCAGGCCAACAACCTCTCGACTTTTAAACGCATTGGCTTTCAATACCGACTGGATCACCTCCTTTGGTTTGCCGTCAAATTAAATGCAAATCCTTTGATCTTTAGTCATTTCCACTTAAATACCATTGGGAAACTCAATTGAACGTAGATAATCAACAATTCCCATCATGCAGAAAGTACAGAATACTTCTCCTGCAGGAAGTGGCCATGAAGCACAAGCGTTGCATTGATGCGCCGACTCACCGAGTTCAGCCAAGATTTCTTCGAATCCATACTCCTCGGCTTTGTCGCTATTAGTTTGAATGTTAGTTCCGCTTTGGTTGTTGTCATTGCTCATAGTTGTTCCATTTAAATTTAAAAAGGGAGCAACTAGAATTCCCAATGGGAATAATAGTGCTCCCGATGGGTAAGTGAATCAGCAAACTATTCCCTCGCAGGAATAGTTTACTGATATCGGCGTGTTAAAAATTGCAGGCTAACACTTCATTCAAGCAACTTTCACTTTTAATCGACCCATTTCTTCAGCCAAGATCCATAGCGCTCTATTGATTTTGACGTTCTGATCGATTCCGGTGACAGCCCGTGTAGTGGTTCGCTTGCCATTGCTGGTACGTCCTCTTAAGCCCCCTTGTATAATATTTTCTTGTACTCGGTTAAACGTCCTCCACAGATCGTTACCACGATCTTCAAAGCGGCGCGGCTCCAGAAGTTGTTGCTCAGTAATAGGCGCAATTTCTTCATCGTCATATTTTAGTGTTAACGCAGCACGAGCAAATATTGCCTGCTCTGGAGCGCTCAAAGAGAGAGTTCTCATACCTTCGGTACTCCCTTTAATTGCGTCGAATTGATCAAGAACGGTGTACGCACCTTCTATCACTTTTCCTATTACGTCTCCCTTGTGAGGGATGCGAATATCATTCAATGTGTCACCACAGACAATACCGTTGTGACAGACAAACCTGTACTGCCCGGCAAGCATCTGGTAGCTCGATGTTCCATCGTGTGAATTTAATAGAATTATTTCGTTTGTCCCTTCTGTGCTGGCTATGTGTTCGACATGACGCAAACGTAGCATATGTTTAGTATGCTCGCGCTTGCCGTCGTCTCGAACGCGGCTTTGCACAACTGAGAAAGGTTGAAATCCTTCCTTGCGAAGACTATTGATGACTTCACTGGTAGGAATATAGCTGTAACGGGTGGATCGGCTTTCGTGCTTTGCTTCCGCAAAGACCGAAGGGGCAACTCGACGAATCTCTTCATCAAGTAGCGGACGATCTGACCGAAATGAACTTTTAACTTTTCCAAATCTGGATGCTAAAACTGAACTGTTTCTCATGATGGTTCCTCTTCATATAATAAAGGAGCAACCAATATCCCCATTGGGATAATAGAGCTCCCAATGGGTGAGTTTATCTGGACCGCAAGCGGCAACACTGTTAAACCAGATCAGTGTTCTGAGTGGGTTCCTGATTTAGCGTTTCAGGCAAACTTTATTCAGTGCTTTATCCTCATGCTTCTGCCGAAGCTCAGTGAGCCAGTTTTTAACGTAGATCTCGCGGCTGGCTTTAGTTCCAAAAAATATGTTGAAAATTGGTTTCCTCCGCTTGCCTAGATAAGCTAGCGCTAAAGGTTCTCCAATTTTTTCATACAGATAAACGACCGCTTTGAGTTCATCATCGCGTAATTCCGTTGCATTGCAGGGTATAAACCGTTTCGGTAATGTTGCCATCAAATAGTTCTCCAATAATAAAGGAGCGGTCTATCCCCCAATCGGGCGCTAGACCGCTTGGGTTGATGTTCAGATGAAAATGTTTTTGGCTGGTTTGCTCAAAACACTTTTTTGTGTTGTATTTCTATCTATAGACCACTTAAAGGGTCGCTTCGCGGCGAATTACAAATTGATTGATTTGTCCTTCATCACAACTTCCCTATTTCTGCCAATGATACAATTTCAGTATTACCACAGACAAAATGGTCCAATGTTTTCACATCAATGAGTTCCAACGCATTCTTCAATTTTTCTGTGATGCAGATATCTGCCTGACTGGGTTCGGCTTTCCCTGAAGGATGATTGTGAGCAAAAATAACTGCTGCAGCATTGTGTTTGAGCACAAGCTTTACAACCTCTCTTGGATAAATCCTTGCTTCATCAATTGTCCCAATCGAAATTTCTTCGAAATGAATCAATTGATGTTGTGAATCCAGCAGTAATGCACAGAAACACTCGTTTTCTCGGTTATGAAATCGCAAGTGTAGAAATTTTTTCACGTTGCTAGTGTCATTCAGTACATCACCTTTTCGTTTCATTCGACGACAGAGAATATACATCGCTTCAGATATCTTACGGTTTTCTGCCTGAATATTTTGATTATTATTAATTTCAACACGACCTAACCAGAGTGACTGATTATTTTGTGTTGCAAGATTATGGGTTAAAACATCAAATTTACGTTTGTTGTTACTATTGCGCATAGTAGGCTCCTCTTCATTTAAAATAAGGGAGCAACCAATATCCCATTGGGATAATAGAGCTCCCAATGGGTGAGTTTATCTGGACCGCAAGCGGCAACACTGTTAAACCAGATCAGTGTTCTGAGTGGGTTCCTGATTTAGCGTTTCAGGCAAACGTAACACGTATAAATATACCTTAATACCAACTATATTCAACGCCTTTTTTCTAGTTAAAAAAATGCCGCTTTAAAACGCGGTTTTAAATTTTAGTTGAGAAAGTCCATCTGCTTATTGCTTAGCTATGCAGTAACCTATTTCTTCAAATCCTGGATTGATAACTTGATAACAGTAAAAACCTCTGTTTATTCGTTCCAACCGGAGTGAGAATGATCCCCCAACCCCGTTTGCGATATTTAATATCACATCGGATCTGCCAAGAATGTCGTTGGTAGCAGGAATTTGTTTTATTTGTGGTGGAGAGAATGATGTATCGGTCTCAATAACATAAAGATCAACTAATTTACAACGGATATGATTTTTCGGTATCCCTTTGCAACGAGAACATAGATATTCATCTTCTTCTAATTGCTCAATTCCACAGCCATCACAAGTAGGTGTCCAAGAGACTAAGTAGCGTTTTTTAATTGCCATACAGTGTTCCTCTTTAATACCAGGAATACATTTTTTCCCATTGGGGAAAAAGCATTCCCAATGGGTTAAGTGAATCTGGACTAAAAACGGCAACACCGTTAAACCAGATTGGTATTCAGTTGTTCTGCTGAGTGATCATGTGTGAAAGGCGCTATGAGAATTCCCGACTGGGAATCCGGATAGTTCCCAGAGGGTATAGTGAATCTGGACCGCAAGCGGCAACACTGTTAAACCAGATCAGTGTTCAATAAGGGTGCCTGTATTGACGTAACAGGCAAACGTTAACAATTGGATTATAATCCAATATCCATAATCTTGGAAATATCCGTCAGTTTAAGGATGAACAAGTTGTTGATAGTCGTTGTTACCCCAACAAACGACTCCACTGACATCAATGGCACAAGCGTAGTCAGTCAGTCCTACGGCAACAGATTGGGGTAATGAGAACGACGGCAAGTTTGAGATTATATGATTGTCATCTACATTACCATTCCAACAAGTTAATCCGTTGGCGTCAATTGCACAACCCACATTGCCGCTGAGCGATACATCTGTCGGACGGTCAAGCACTGGAATACGCCATTGTGTCAGCGTTTCTAATAAGTCATTGAGACCCCAACACTCTACCCCGCCAGCATCAATGGTACAGGTATCAGTGACGCTCGCATTAATCATGATAGGATGATCCAAAAGTGGCACCGCCGCTTGACCGAAATCAATATCTGGATTTTCCTGTGTCGGCACAGCACCCCAACATACAACACCACTATCATCAAGCGCACAGCTGTGGAACGCACCTACGGAAATAGCTCGGGGATGTTGTAATACTGGCACATCTAACTGGCCATTATCGTTATTCCCCCAACACTCGACGGTGGTTTCATTGCCATTTTCATCAACCGCACAGGTATGAACCAGTCCTGCAGCGACCGCTATCGGATGATTAAAAGGTGGTGGCGTAATGAGATCATTCAGCTCAGCTGCCGCACATTCTGGCACCTCCGGTGGACATACCGCTCCCCAGCATTGTAAGCCTGTATCGTCGATTGCACAGGTGTGAAACAATCCAGCTGCTACAGCCTTCGGATGGCTCAAGGTAGGTGTTAACGCTTGCCCGTAGTTGACTGTCTCTGTGGGCGTATCTACTGCCCCCCAGCACTGTACAGATTCCGCATAGCGTGCGCAGGCATGATACGGACCTACAGACACGCCTAACGGCGTAGGCTTTAATACCGGATTATCCGAGCAGGCTAGTCCGACGAGCATCATGCAGGCAAGTGCAAGCAATCGAGATGTTATTCTCTCAAACATTATTTTTTTCCTCTGTTGAAGTTGGCTTATATAATTCGTGCGTAGAAGAACACACGCGCGCACTTTAATGAATTTAGGGTTGGTCTTGGTAGAGGAGTTATTTTTCTGCTTTAGAATAACTGTTATCACTGAATTATCACCACTCAACCTATGGGACCGCTAATTAATTGGAACGGCGACATTTTTTATATTTAGCCCGTATTCAAGTAGTCTTTGCTGATTTTCACGTTTAATTCGTTGATGAGTGCCCCTGGCGTAAGCAATCCAGTCATCAATGGTAAACGTTAAGAAATGTGTGTAAGAGTCATCAATAGCTGCCAGGAGTGGAAGGGTAATAATGTTTTGGACGATAACCATTTGGGTAAATGTAGTGGCATTTAGCATGATCAACACTTTGGCAATTCTCGCACGTTCAAAATAGCTTAATGCCGAAGGCACTAATGATTTGCACAGTTTTTTAAATTGTTGTTGAGACTCTGTTAAGGGCTTGCCTGCTTGTCTTTCTTTGTTAGTGTTATTAGAAGGTGTAGTGCTATTAGAGTTGTCTAAAATTGTCTCTGGAGAAGTTGAAGTTTGTCCCTGAGAGGAAATCACCTTTTTCGACAATGTTGATAGTCCATAGATTGCGAAATAGTCCGCCGTCATGTAATAGATTCTATGTTGATAATTTACATCGATCACCCTCCCCTGCTCTGTTAATAAGAGCATTTTTCGGTATACCGTTTTGGCGCTACAACCAATTTCCATCGCCAGATCGTCGAAACTCTTATAGGTAGGACCGGTGGTTTTGTTCCAATAGGCAATTTGTGACTCAATTGCTGCGCCATTGATATCAATGCCCCTTAAGCATTTCCATTGTGAAATACATTCGAAATCAATTCGAATAAACTCACCTCGCATAACACTGTGCTGAATGTAATACGAGGTATCTGTATAGCGCTGACCTTTCACCATTTTTATTTTGACGACTGTTTTGATGAGGCCCTTTTGGCTCAGTTCCGCGATGTGTGATCTCAACGTGGAATCTGTGATGCCTAGCAGAGCGCAATAGTTCTCTCGCAATTTTTTATTGAGAAAAAATCCATTGCCGTAACACAGACGTAATCCATCCAAAAATCCAAATAATATGGCCTGTTTTGGGGTTAGTGCTTTTTCCCTGATGAGCTTGGGTGAGTACACGATGAAATAGGATGCTGCGTCTCCATCCTGCTCATTGTGCATTTCACTTTTTTTGAGGTGCAAATTACTGTGACATTCCATCTATCTATGCCTCCGAATTTTTTGACAAACAAATCCATTCGGCATAGAATTAATTGTCCTGTTTTGTCTATGCCAAATAAAAACCTGATTGCGTCAACAGTCAGGTTTTTTTATGTCTTAAGAATTACTGTCGTTTTTTCCCCGCTAAGACTTCCTCTTTCTAGTGAATGACGATGATGTTTTTTGTTCGTGAGCGAATGCACCCGACAAGGCACACTCTAAAGCCATTAGAACTTAATGTTTTCTAAGATCCCTTCATTATCTATATAGGCTTTATTAATGTCTTTTGACGGCTTGGCGGAAAAATGTAATCCGGTGATATTCAGCTTCAATAAAACACCTTGATAGGGGTTGACGTGATTTTCAGTACAGTGTGCTGCCAATTTTTTTATCCTATGACCACAGAGCAATGATAGATACTGATAACGATTAACCGTAGCGCTGTTTTCGGCTCGCTTTCCTGTAATAAGCGACGCCTTAACAAAATAATGGAGGTTGTCATGGGTATTAAATTCGTTGATAAAACCATAACCCTCCGTTTTTGTGCTCATAAATGCGGGCATTTGTGAGACGTCAGATAGCTGGCTTTTGATAGACTGCTGCAGGAAATCGAGAGAACACAACGCATATTGCGTAGAATTCCCTGATATTAATGGATCGTTGTGACCTTTGAATAACTCGGTCAACAAATCTTTAACGACTTGCTCACCTAAACTGTGACACTCTTTTGCTTCCATTGATTTACTCCTCTCAATGCCAAGAACTCGCAGTTAGTCCGGAGACGGATGAATTCTTGTTTAAGATATTTTATTGGCTTTTAGTCGGCTCGATGAACATATCCAAACTCTCAGAAGGTGAATTCTTTATCATCCCCTGAACACGGTCGTTGGCGGTGCCATAGTCAGCACTTAATATTAAGTCTTTGAGAAATTTGACTACATAACCCACCTTATCGCCCGCTGGAGCTCGCTCGATGTAAGCCAGGGTTGCTGCGGTGAAGACGATATTCAATGCCACCAACATGACGACGCGGTACAGCATAAACTTCTCCCTTAGCTTATCGTTTCTCTGCTTGAATTCTTTGTCCGCACCCGTAGGTTCGTGTACAGTCCCCAAAAAAGGCCCTTGTGACAGGGCTAAGTCTCTCAAACAAAGCGATACAATTTAATGGTGCAAAAGGTTGAAGATCTGTTTTTCAAACGACGTGTTGTTGCGTTGCGTCGATCGATTTTGGCACTGTATCAATAATTCAGTAAACATCTCGCGTTCAGATTTTCCACCGTAATTATTATGCCGCTGCTCCTGATCTACATGACCTGCATAGCAGACGTATTGAGTATCGAAACACAATCGGCCTTTTTGAATCGAAAAGGTGATGTCCACCGCATAATACACAGCGCAGCTTTTTTGAAATTCCAAAGGTATCAAGAGAAAATTGCTGCACACGAGCAACAAACCTTGTGGTTTCACCGGAATGACGGACGGATTATTCAGCGCTTTTTTCAACCGGCGTTCTTGCTGCTTATTGGCGTTGAGGTAGCTGGAAAAATTTTTGATGTACACCCCAGCTATCCCATGTATGAGCTTTTCGTCAATGGCGAAATGGCGGGCAATCACGGCACTGTCAGATACAATACGCTGTCCTTTGGTATGTTGTAACAGGTCAATAAGGTATTCCGGTATTGAGGAGGTGCGCATCCAATCTAATAGACGCTCGGCATTCCCACCGCACACACGATCACTCACCTCCTGTAAGCTTAGGCGATACCGCACAATCAACTCCTGTAAGCGGGCGGTGTTGTCCGGCTTGGTGTTGTTATTCATGATAGAAATAGCCTTTGTGGATTAATTTCTGTCGCTCTACAATTTGATCTAACTGTTGTTGCACTTCGTTTCGCTGTCTAACGCCACGAATTCGAATCGTTGGCTGTCTTTCTTCTAACGTGTCAACAACAATATCACCTACCCCAAAAATGCTATGCGTGAGTTGTGCTGGCAATGAGAAATCCTTTACTTTATACAGCGGCACCGGGTCTTCTTGAGAGATGATGCCGCGCTTTTCTATAATACGTTGATTAGTAATAACCGTGATTTCCTTGTGCAAGCGTAACCACGAAATAGATCCGCTAAACATCGGTATTAAAATCATGGTGATGATAATCGAATGGTGTTGTCCTGTTGATAAGACATAGTATGGTGACAACAACTTCGTGAATTCATTTCCCAATGGCAAGGCCATTATCATTAGCAACAGGCAAAAGGCGTATTTAAAAGCATTAATCAAATGATGGGGGGACAACTCCATGAGCGTTATCTCTTCACCGTTGGCTACCACACTATCGACTTTCTTATTGCTACGCATACGCTAGTGACTTTTCTCTAATGATGGGCCGTTGAGTGGACTTATTTTTCGCGTAACGATATCGGGATTCAAATCACCGTATTGTTGTAATGCTAATTTCGCCCGCTCATTGTTCATTAAAATGTCGGCTCTCGTCACCGTCGGACCTGGATAATGTTTACCGAAATGGTATAGCGACTCGACGAGGTTGCGCGCTTTGTACTGTAGCTGGTCAAAATGTTTTTTTGAGATTTTGTTGGTGTTTTTACATGCCTGTAGTAGGCACACGATTTCATCATACAGACACAAAACCTCGGCTCCATCATGCGCATAAGGAACACGAAAGCCGATTTCGATGAACGAAGGCGCAGAGGAAGTCAGTGGTGTGCGTCTCAGTCGAGTACTGCCTTGGTGCAGCAGGGCTTCAGCTTCACTTTTTTGGCTTTGTAACAGCGTCAACGTCTCGGCAATTTTGACTTCTAACTGAATGAGTAGTTGATCCGCATAGGGATCATCGGCGGCAGAACCTTTCACTATCTCTGTGAGTTTCCACGCAAAGAATTTTAATCCATAGGTGGGATAGGCATTTGACACTTTCCTACCAGCGGCAATTTTTTGTTGTTTAGTCACGCCCTCCCACAAAGAAGCCGCTTGCTTGGTGTGTATCTCCATCACCGTACTAGAGTATTGGAAATGGCCGACATTATCGGCGAGCGTTTTTTTCGGAACTACTATGACATCGTCACTCACTAAACTGCTTTGGTCAGACATGGGATTCATCCTACGTAGATTGAGGCAATGGAACATACGCTAGTGCACGAATACTACGCGCACAGGCTGGGTAATTGTGGTTTGCTGGCCCTGTAGTTGGCCCTCATCTGGTCCCAGGCGAGACGTTCTTTCACAGTCGCATAAACCGTATAAATGGTAGCGCCGGTTTCATCGGTAATACGGATGTAACGATTTTCTTCCGTCATGAGAGAATATTTTTGCCATAATCGCCAGATAACATCTCCCATCGTTTCATCAGCCTTTTGCTCACTCCCTTTGGGTCCGCGTTGAGTTTTGATACCCGCTAACTGCCGGAGTTTACAAAATTGCCCTGTGCTTATTTTGAAAAGCGAAGACATCAGATCAAAAGGGGCTTCCCGACGAATAAAGTCCAGCTGCATTTCTTCATCATTCATCGATTCGAAGGCGCCTTCTAAAGCACTCCCTAATTGCTCGTTATCGACGTGCACCTGAAAAAAATGCTGTGCATCTTCCATAGCGCTGCCAATACCCGCCGCGTCTAAACGCTTTAATAAGAGAATGTTCCCTGACGAAATCCCCATGCTTAGGAGCTGGTCATATTTTTGATGGAAGAGAGCTGTTAAGACGTTGTTGAAAAAAGCAGTGCTCAAATCTTTGGATATTTGTTTGTCGTGCATATCGGTTCCCTCACAATAAACAAGCGTTAGAGGGAGTATAAAGAATATTTATATATTGTAAATATAAATGTAATATATTTACGTTTTAAATATCTATTATATTAATACAGTAGTTTTATTAAAACCTATCTGGTTGTTATTTAATAGATTAATGCCATTGAGAAGATTAATAGTAAAAATTACAGGGCTAAAAACAATCTGATTTGATCAGCAGCATGATTTTACTCACCAATTCTTCATCAACTTTAGTTGTAGATTGGAGACCGCTTGCCAGCACCTTATCGTAGAGCTTGTCTAATATGGGTTGAGGCAAAGTATCGAGATTCACGTTTGATTTTTTTGCGATGCGCTCCACCTGAATATAGACTTGGCGGAGGAACTCGTGCGGTGGACCGGTTCTGATATTGAATAAATTAAACGCATCATCACCGTAGCGTAACCAGGCAGCAATGGCGGCTTCATTAAAACGACCATTGAGACGTTCGGCGATCTTCTCTGACATTGAATCCAACATCTTGCCTGGTATTTTTTTATTGTTTAAAGCCAGACTTATCAATGCAGTTGATACCCCAAAGAATTCAGCGATCTCGGCATTGTCAGTTTTTGCAAGCGCAAATCCGCATTCACCGAGTAATTTTTGAATTCTCCCCGAGAATGTTTCTAATCCGGAATTTTCTTTGATCGCCACACATACCTCATTTACCAGCAAATAGTTTTTTATTTTTGCAAAAAAATTAAACCTTTATCCTATTTTCCGCTTGCGTACAATTCCGTTAATGTCATTCAGCACAGTACAAACGGGATAACATGTTCACAACAGTGGGGCTGGACAAAGATCAATTGCACCATATCGAATTACTTAAATCGGCGCAACTCAGCGACTGGTCTCCGGCGTTGATACAGCTGCAGGACAGTATAAAGGGGATTGAAGTGGTTATTCGTGACCGAAAACGACAGCCGATGCAGGAAATTACTCTGCTATTGGAGAATAGTCGTTATTGGAAAAAGAATCGCTTTCATAGCCGCTGGCTTATCTCGAACCTAGCACGTCTCTCCTGCTTTCACTACCGCGCCTTTAGTGTTGAAAGCAACAGCGGAATTTGGAATTCAACCCAGGAAAGCCTTAGAGAATACACTTCACGTTATACCAATACCCAATTTTGGCGAGAAGACTCACCGTTTCCGCAACCTGTATTGCTGGAGCAATGGCTTTTCCAACGTTTAACCGCCAAAGTCGTATAAATCTATGTTGCGAGCCTTGAAAGCATTTTTCATTCGAGATAATCAAAGACTTGCCGCTAAAGATTCGTTATTCAAGTCTGTCACCCATCAACAACTCATACATTCGCACCAACTTAACCTACAGATCGATGCCATTAAGGGCATTGTCGCGCTTCCAAAGCCTGTATTCGAACGATTTTACGCAACGCCACTCAAAAATCTGTTCAGCATTTGTCAGTACAGTAATCAGGACGATCAAAGGCATTTTGTACAAGTGAAATTGGATTTTATTATACGAGCGCTCAAAGTAAAGCGTGGAATTACGCTACCTATAGGTGTGCTGCCAGACGAAATATCCACTTACCGTGATATCTGGAATTACGCGACGTTTGTCGCAACTTTTATGTTTGATATCCAAACACGGCTAATGCATTTTGATTATGCTGTGACACATCCAAACATTAAATATGAGCAGCGGATCAATTGGGAAATATTTTCAAGTCGATTAGAGTCGCACACCTGCTACACCGCGACTCCCAATCATCGGGTGTCACCGCGAAGCCTCGCACCTTCCTTCCTCGCGTTGTTTTTTGATAGAGATTGCCTGAATTGGTTATACAGTAATAAAGATGCCTATCAATCCTGTATTGTGGCAATGGTCAATCCATTTGAGGATCTGCAAATTGGCCCTGTTCTTAAACGCACCTATGAATTGAGTGAACCTCTCACCGAAAAGGAGCCATCTTTGCAAGAGCAACCAGTTCCAACAGCAGCGATTGCTAAAGAGCAAGAGCCAGATCTTTCTATTCAAGATGAAGGGAAAGCCTTTGCTCAGTGGTTACATGAAGGGATTACTCAACGTACCCTTGAGACGGACAACAACAAATCAATGATTTTTAATACGCCTGCAGGTATAGCATTGCTCAGCCCTGGTATCTTTAAAATTTTTGCTGAATTGTTTACGCGGGATTGGAAAAAGGTTCAGAACGGATTTTTAAAACTAAAGCTGCATGAATACAACAGCGTTGAAATGAGAAATGTATTTACAATCGAAACACCGTTCCATAAAAATAGTAACGTTGTTGTAATTAGCGCTATCGATAAACTCGCTGGGCTCTAAAGGCGTTCACTGCATGACAATAAACCCTAGATGTACAGCTTCTTTGGAGGAAACGTAATGATAAGTCCCTTGACAGCCTATCGTAAATCCACCGTCTTTTTCCACAAATGGTATTACAAGTATCATGTTGACACCTTCCTGGTGCAATGTCGTCTGATTTTAGTCGCTGTAGTGTCATTGATTTTTTTAGTTGGTGAGGGATTTACATCGAGAACAAAAGCGGGAGTGGCGTTAACTATTTTGATAGCCATTATTTGTTTATATAAATACATCAAACCAAATGAGCCGTTGCATCCGTTAGAATAGGATACAACAGCGTCTTTATCCCTGTTGTACTAGGACTCAACTCAAAGGAACAATCCAGGATTCATAGCGGCTATAATTTTCGAGCGATCCTGTTGTCGCGTCGATATGTGGACCATACTCTGAGTCTGAGCTGTCTACATCACTACCCTCCGTCACCATGTCAAACACATATCTTCCTATCGTCGTGCTATATACGATAAAGAAAATAAATCCCCAGGCTGCTAGATTAGCAAAAAGTTCCATGAGTCCCATAAAATCCTCCCGATAATTAAAGGTAATTGCCGCTATAAATCTTTCATCTGTCCTTTCAGACTTTTGTCAGTTTGAGGGAAATTTAATATCAATGAAATTAAGGGTGACGTCACTAGCGTAGCGGAAATAACGCCGAAATCCAATGTCCCTACAATAGTATTTGTTTACAAAAACGCAATGGAAGATTGGCCATTAGTTGCTTTGCGTTATACCGTTAACTATAAATTTTCATTTAACTAACACGTGCATGCATAGAAGATAATAAATCTATAGATATATTTTCCATAATTATCCTATGTGAGTTAACCTCACTGAGTACCTCAATGTATTAAGCCTAACAAAAAGCGCTTACCCGCAATAGTTGGAATGATCGCAAACCTCCTTGAGAAGCTACCGCCCACTGGCCCCGCCTCCATACCCACCGTGGAGGAATTCCGCTGAACGCGGAAACAGCATCGGATGTGCATAACGCTGCGCGTTCTACACAACCTCCCTTTTCTCCCACTGATTAATAACAAGGCGCTTCGCTTTTGTTTACTTCCTAGAAGGTAAATATATTTTTCCGGTTACGGGGTAAATATGAGTCGAATAGCGAGCGCAGATATGTTTAAACATCTGGAATTAAGGCTGGATCGCGAGTTTTGGAATTTAGATTTAGCAGCAGTGTGTTGATTGACTATCTAATGAATCGGTGTGACTGTTCTGTTCGTAGCCACCAACTCAAATGAGGTTTAGATAGGGGTGCCGTGCAGTTATCTGATGAAGCAGATGTTACGCGTCTTTTACTAACTGGGTATAGCATTCGCACGATTGTTACCATGAGTGGTTTTGCTCCTGTCGCCATAGCATCTCCATCTTGACGATGTCTGCTATCAACATGATAAATTTCTCCCAAATCTATCAGCTTTTTTTCCACACACGCTCAATAGCATTGTTCCATGTCGTCATTATGATAACGGTATAATAATATGAGGTTCAATTGCTACTTCAGCCTCATTCCTCGGACTTAGTCTTTTTCAACACAACTTTTTCTGTCTCTTTTTGATCCAATTGAGACTATTTGATTTCATCAAACTGGGATTTCACCGTATTCATGCTGACTCGCGTAACCAAGTCAGCAGGAACAGTTACTTCTTTTAGGGTCGTTTTGAGTTCGAGTAATTCGTTGTCGAGCCGATCAATTGTTTTCTGTTGCTCGCTGGAAACCGCCGTCGTAATTGCAGCGACTCTTTCTGCATCGACAAGGCTCTTCTTCAGAGCGCTGATTTTAGTCACCAGTTCTTCCATTCTGACCTCTGCTTTTTCGGCGGTTTTATCTGCTTGCTCCACCTGCATTTTGCTTTGGCGGCTTCAGTCCGGGCAAATTCTTGAGTGTTTCCTCAAGTTTCTCACTGAGCGATTTATTTTGCGCTCTATAGCGCTTGATAGTCTTCAACTTGGTAAGTGCTGCGACCGGTCGCTTGATCGACAAAACTAAAAGCGGCTTTCGCGGGAGAAATCAGGTGGCTAAAAATTACTTATGAGCGACCACCTCACTTAGGTTTATTAAAGCTCTTTGAGCTGGACGCACTACCCTGTTATTTTCTGTTAAAAAATAGATCACGGCATTCTCTATTAAAAAGTCGATGTTGGGAATGGGATACCATTGCTTATGAGAGCGCATCAACCTCTACATTAAAAACGTGCTTTTGGTTACGCCGGTAGCATCGCCATTCAGTAACGGTTACCTGGTTAATAGAATCTTCATAGCGTCTATAAAACGTGCTGAAATTTTGACAAGTGCTGACATATTTAGCAAGAATGGCGGAAATATATCCGTAATGACCAATTTTATCCGTACCTATTAAATTACCTAGTTGCTTAAGGAAGATTTTCCGCTAATACTTATTCCGCGCGGAATAACCCACTGCCGGAACGCTCACCATGATCGAAATGCCCTACCCTGCCAGCAACACGCAGCCAAAAACCATTCGTGTTGATGCGAAATTACTGCGACTTGCGCCGTTTGTGGCTTACATCGATCTCCAACTCACTGCTCCACAAACATACGAAGCAAAAGTACAAGCCTCCATCGCCCTTGGTGTGCCGGTGGATGAAATTGCGGTTCGGTGCTCGCCATCAGGCGGGTACGAGATATTGGCAGGTATGCCGGCATACTATGCATTTAGAGAGATCTACCCTCTTTCAAAAATAGATGTTGCAGTCTATGACTATACCGATGAGGAGGCTGTTTTTGTTGCCATCGAAATCAATGTTAAACGATTCGATATTGATGCCATTACCCACGCGGAAGCCTGTAAAAACGCCATGGATCACTTCAATTGGACGCAAACAAAGCTGGCAAAAGCCTTAAACTCCAAGCAGTCGACAGTGGGGAATAATCAGCGCCTACTTAACTTGACGTCCTCAGTAAAAAAGCTCGTCAGAGCTGGACAGATCAGCCGGTGGCAAGCTAAGACGCTCTGCTCTTTAAGTCTTCAACAACAAGAATTAAAGGCCAGAGAAATCACGTTACGTAAAACAAACACCCGTGCCCTCTACAAACAAGCCAACCCCCATTACCAGTCTGCAATTGGGAAACATAGTAATGCTGGCCAGGGTCAGCCTATCTATCAACAAGACGGCCCTACACAGTTGGTTGAAAACGAGATCGCTGAGGCTCTGGGTACACCCGTGCAACTCAATCTCGACAAAGAGAACGGCTATCGAGGGCAAATGTCATTACAGTTTTTCTCGATCAGCGAATTAAAACAATTGGTCGATCGATTAGAGAAAAACGCTACCGAAGAAGAACTATACAGAGGC
>OBEQ013040884.1_pt1 | contig 21302 bp, 27 predicted proteins | sample 1670901 | NCBI WGS metagenome assembly OBEQ01 (sample SAMEA104232315, study PRJEB22302) | groundwater metagenome | biome: forest; feature: aquifer; material: groundwater | place: USA | collected 2011-08-07 | depth 5.4 m
CCACTTGAGGAACACCTTGAGGCTCCACTTGAGGAACACCTTGAGGCTCCACTTGAGGAACACCTTGAGGCTCCACTTGAGGAACACCTTGAGGGACACCTTGGGCTCCACTTGGGACACCCTGAGGTTCTCGAAGGGTAACATCAGAAAAGTTTTAGAGCTGCTTTTAAAGAAGGTTGTCTATGTTCTACCGCTCCAGCAAAGTAAAAGTGCGCTTTGGGGATTGCGATATGTTCGGGCACGTAAATAACGCCAAGTATATTACCTATATCGAACAAGCCCGAGTGGATTATTTCTATGACTTCCCGGGAATCAATTTTCAGGCGCCTCAAGAATCGAGGCGCCACTCCATGATTCTCGCAGAAATTACTTGCACCTTCAAATCCCCTGCCCACATGAACGAAGTGATTGAAGTGAAAGTAAAAACAAGCGAACTGAAGCGCTCGAGCTTTATTATGGAATTTGAGCTCACTGAAGAAAGCTCTCAACGTTTGGTCGCTACGGGGCGAAACGTAGGAGTGATGTATGACTACAAAGCGAAGCAATCCATTCCTATCCCCGAAGAATTCAGAAAAAAATTCGAAGAAGTAGAAAAACGAAGTTTTAACGGAAATTGATTTCGAGGATTTCTAGTTCCCGGCTTCCCTTCGGCGTGGTGATTTTCACCACCTCATCTACTTTTTTTCCGATGAGGGACCTCGCAATGGGTGATTGAATGCTGATTTTCCCCTGTTTTACATCGGATTCATCTGCTCCGACAATTTGATATTCTAGCTTTTCTTCTGAATCGACATCGAGCAGTTTCACAGTCGCACCAAAGACCACCTTATCGTGGGCCAAAGTGCTGGGGTCGATCACTTGCGCTCGAGCAATTTTATCTTCTAGCTCGGTCATGCGCGAAACAATTTGCCCCTGGCGATTTTTAGCAGCATCGTAGTCAGCATTCTCAGACAAATCTCCATGACCTCGCGCCACTTCGATCGCCTTCACGATTTCGGGCATTTCCACTGAGCGCAGACGCTTGAGTTCTTCTTTCAGTTTTTGAAGTCCTAGTGGAGTGATGGGAATTTTATCGTCACTCATAATAACTTATATTGGGCTTGCACTTGAGGTTGATGGGCTCTGGGAATATGATCCACCCAATCCACCTCCACCCTCACCTTTTTATTGCCTTCGCGAGAGAAGAAAAAAACCTCTCCTTGCTCGCAACCGTAATCGAATACCTCTTTGGTAATTTTGACATCGTTTTCACAATAAGATTTCAATTTTTCCCAGCTACCCTCTCGGAAAAAACGGATCGCATCTAGGCCATGGGCCGTCTTGCCAATATTGAGAGTGGCTTGAGCGACCGAATCGAGGCTCACCCGATGCCCCAAACGCTGGGTGAGATCATCTAGCAAATCGAAAACCGGAAGATTTTCGATATTTACCGTAAAATAAGGCTGTAAAACTGGCAGATCAAAGCGCTTCACATTGAAACCCACGATGAGCTTGCAGTCTAAAAGATGATTTTCCATTCTTCCCAAATCGGATTCTAAAAAATGCCGATATTGGGTATCGGTGTAAGTATAAATGCAACAAACTGAAACGCCCAATTCGCCGAAATTTCTTCCTCCCACTTCTTCAAAAGTACGCTTGGTTTCTAGATCTAACACCAGACATCCATCTTTCATAAATCACTCTCTCCCTCATGAAAAAGAGATTACTCAAAAGCAGGCAGAAGGGAAGCCAAATTTATTTCCATAAATGAATTTGCCACCCAATGGGCCGTTTGTAGTTCTTGGGCTTTATAAGAAGTGGCCAAGGCAAGGGTTTTCATACCAGCATTTCGGGCGGCTTCTACCCCCCAAAGAGAATCTTCAATCACCAAACATTCTTGAGGCAACAGCATTTCCGAACTGGCCACAAAATCGCGATTGACATGATCGAGAGCCTTTAAATACCCTTCTGAATTTGGTTTTCCATGTTCTACATCTTCGGCCGCAATAATCACTTGAAAGGAATTTTGAATATTGCCTCGAGTAAGCCATGCTTCAATTTCCTGCCTCAGGGCCCCCGAAACGATGCCCAAGTAATATTTTTTGGAGACCTCTCGGATAAATTCAAGAGAGCCTTTTATGAACAAATCCTGCTTCTGGGCTTCTTCCCTATAATAATGGGCTTTCTCGGCAATGAGCTTTTCTAAAAAGCTCTCTTCTGTTTTCTGATGTCGATCTTTCAAGGCAGCCTCAAAGGCATCGTGATCGTCAAAACCCAAATACTTTTGATAATAGTCTTCTTTGGAAAGGGCGATACTTTGCTCGGCAAGGGTTTTTTGGAAAAGCGAACAATGAAGAAATTCATCATCCACAATCACACCATTGAAATCGAAAAATATGGCTCTGAGCATAGTTTATCTCTGGTCATTCCTTAAAAACTCATCTCTTTTAAATTCTTTGATACTTCAAAGGAAGCTTCTGAGGCCCTTCGAACATCCTCCACACTCACACCGGGCGCCAACTCAAGCAGTAGTAAGCCTTGAGAGGCTACATCGAGCACGCATAAGTCAGTGATAATGCGGGAGACCACTTTTTTACCCGTGAGAGGAAGCGTACATGTTTTGAGTACTTTTGATTTTCCATTTTTGGCCACATGCTCCATGGTTACAATCACGCGCTTGGCCCCTGCCACTAAATCCATGGCGCCTCCAGGCCCTTTCACCATCTGCCCTGGGATCATGTAATTGGCAATATCTCCATTCTCGGCCACTTGCATCGCACCTAGAATGCATAAATCAATGTGCCCTCCACGAATCATGGCAAAAGAAGTGGCATGATCGAAAATGGCAGCTCCAGGCACCATGGTAACGGTTTGTTTGCCGGCGTTAATCAAATCGGCATCTTCTTTTCCTTCTTCAGGAAAAGGGCCTACCCCTAAAAGCCCGTTTTCGGAATGCAGCATCACACTCATGCCTTTGGGAATATAATTGGCTACCAATGTGGGCATGCCGATTCCCAAGTTCACATAAGCCCCATTATAGAGTTCTTGGGCCGCCCGCTTTATAATTTGATCGCGTGTTAATGGCATATATATCACATCCCCTTCTTCCTCACCGTCCTCTGCTCTATTAGATCGGGGGCCCAGCAGGCCGTGCCCCCGCACCCCCATTCTTCAAGCTCAACTCCAGAGTAAATCTTTGAGTTTCGCTTGCCATACTTCATATCATGTTCCCTTCTTCCTCACCGTCCTCTGCTCAATGCGTTTCTCATACTGGGGGCCCTGGATGATTCTTTGGACAAAAATACTGGGCGTGTGAATAAAATTAGGATCGAGATCTCCTACCTCTACCATTTCTTCTACTTCTACAAGGGTGGTTTTGGCCGCCATCGCCATGAGGGGATTAAAATTTTGCGCCGTGTAGCGATAGATCAAATTCCCGTAAGAATCTGCCTTCCAAGCCTTAATCAAAGCAAAGTCTGCCCGGAGAGGCTGCTCCAGCACATATTCTTTACCTTGGATGAGGCGAGTTTCTTTACCTTCGGCCATCAGAGTTCCCACGGCTGTGGGAGTAAAAAAACCGCCGATGCCCGCGCCTCCGGCGCGAATTCTCTCGGCTAAGGTTCCTTGAGGGTTGAGCTCTACTTCTAAAGAGCCATCTAAAAATTGTTTCTCGAAAGTTTTATTTTCTCCTACATAACTTGAAACCATTTTTTTGATTTGGCGAGTTTGCAACAAAAGCCCCAGCCCAAAATCGTCCACTCCTGCATTATTGCTAATGACGGTGAGGTTTTTAATGCCCTTCTCTCGCAGCGCGAAAATGAGGTTTTCAGGAATTCCACATAAGCCAAAACCTCCTACCATGAGAGTGGCGCCGTCTGGAATATCGGCGATGGCTTCCCCTGCGGATGGATAGAATTTGTTCATAAGTTCTCCGATAATTTCTCCCTCTGATAAGGGGAGGAACTATTCTTGTCCATAAAAAAATCCCCCAAGCTTTGAAAGCAAGGGGGATTTTAGAGAGGGGATGACTAAAATCATCTAAATAGCACTGCCACCCGTTTCACCCGTTCGGATACGGATAATTTCCTCCACCGCGGTCACAAAGATTTTTCCATCTCCAATGCGGCCGGTTTTCGCCGATTTCTGGATGGCATCCACCACTTTTTGAACATCGCCATCATTCACCACGAGCTCAATTTTCACTTTGGGGAGAAAATCGACGACATATTCGGCCCCGCGGTAAAGCTCGGTGTGTCCTTTTTGACGACCAAAGCCTTTCACTTCGGAAATGGTCATTCCTTGAATGCCCGCTTCCTGAAGGGCTCCTTTCACTTCATCTAACTTAAAGGGTTTTATAATCGCTTCGATTTTTTTCATAAATTTTACCTCGCTTAATGTTTTTCACCTCAATTAATAAATATAGCCTTCTTCACCGTGTTCAGTCAAATCAAGACCTTGTGATTCCACTTCCTCACTGGGCCTTAAGCCTATCACTGCTTTTACGATATAAGCGATGAGGGTCGTTGCCACCACCGCAAGCACGATGGTAATTCCCATGGCTTTCAATTGCTCTATCCACAAGCTTTTCCCCACGATGTCCTTCAGGTTCGTCAGGAGATTGGCATTTACATCCGCCGTAGCGAAAATGCCGGTGACGAAAGCGCCTAAGGTTCCACCGACGGCATGCACTCCGAAGGTATCGAGGGCATCATCATAGCCAAACCAATGTTTTACTTTCAGACAGGCAAAGAAGGGAATGAGCCCTGCCAAGATGCCAATAATAACGGCGGAACAGGAATTTACAAACCCGCAAGCAGGAGTAATGACCACTAAGCCCGCCACAGCTCCAGAACAAAAACCGAGAATGCTCGGCTTGCCCCTAAAAAGCCATTCGGCCATTGCCCAGGTAAATGAAGCAACCGCGGTTGCAAGAGTGGTGGTCATGAAAGCATTCGCAGCTACCCCATCGGCTGCTACGGCCGAACCGGCATTGAATCCATACCAACCCACCCACAGCATTCCCGTACCTACCATGCAGAGCACCATACTATGAGGCGGCATATTTTCTTTTCCAAAACCTAAACGCTTGCCTAAGATAATGCATAAGATCAGTGCAGACCAACCCGACGACATATGCACGACGGTTCCGCCGGCAAAGTCGATCGCCTTCACTGCCGCACCGGCATTCCATACTCCGTTCATATAACCCGTAATTCCCCACACCATATGAGCTAAAGGGAAATAAACTACTAACATCCAAAGCGCGACAAAAAGAAGAATGGCAGAAAACTTCATGCGTTCTGCAATCGCACCAATGATTAAGGCCGGAGTAATAATGGCAAACATCATTTGATACATCGAAAACACATTATGAGAAACCCAATAAGAATAATCTGTGTTCGGGTTAGAGTCGACCCCTTTCAGGAAAGCAAAATCCATTCCCCCCAAGAAAGGTCCTCCTTTGGCGAAAACCATGCTATAACCAAAGGCCCACCACATAATAGTGACAAGCCCTGTAATTCCCAAACATTGGGCGAGCACGGAAAGCACATTTTTTCTTCTCACCAAGCCCCCATAAAACAAAGCAAGACCTGGCAGAGTCATAAACAAAACGAGCGCCGAGGAAGTCATCATCCAACCATTATGCCCTGGGCCTGCTCCCGAAACTTTCGAAGTGACCTTTGAGTCAGCTGCATCGGAGCCTCGAGCCGCATTATTGACGTAAGCTTCTAAATCATTGATCCTTTGCTCTAAGGTCGGATCTTTTTTCGCCGCAGAGTCTGCAGGCGCTGCTGCGGGCGGAGCAGCAGGAAGTGTAGGAGCTGTCAGGGTGGTAGGAGCTTGCGCGATTTCGATGGCTTGCGTTGCATCTGGAGAAGCTTGCACTACAGAAGGGAGATGCCACACCAAGATCGAAAACAGCAACAAGACAGATCGCATATACCATTTTGTTTTGTTTACGAACATTTCGTTCCTCCTTAAAAAGTGTAGGTTAATTTCCAAAAATTTATTAAGCCCTCTGCCTCAAATGATGATAGAAAAGGGCTCTTTCATGAGGGATAGGGTCCGATCAATAATGTTTTTTCTTATTTTTCTCTAGCAAAATATTTAGCAAGAGCCATACCAAAGTATAAGAACTATGGAAGTAGTTGAGATTTAAAAGAGATTGAATTTAAAAAGGGCCGGAATTAAAAGAAAAATGCTGCCTAAAAATTAATCGAGTGCTTAAAGGAAAGACTTTTAGCCATGTTAAATCATTCACCCCCCCCTTGGACCTTATTTTCTTTTGCAGGAATTTTATTCGGCATTGCCATCGCGCCCCTTTTTTTTCACCGCGCGTGGGGAAAAAATAAAAACAAGGCCCTCTTTATTTTTCTTTTTTGTCTTCCCACCTTCTTTTATTTTGGAAAAGAATTTCATCCCCTCCTTGATAGCCTCAAAGAATATTTTTCATTCATTTGTTTGATTGGCTCTTTATTCGTTATCAGCGGAGGTATTGCCCTCGAAGGCAATTTGAAGGCAACACCCCTCACGAATGTTTTGTTTCTTGCGATAGGCTCCGTGCTCGCGAGTTTAATGGGAACCACCGGTGCAAGCATGTTGCTCATTCGCCCTTTTTTAAAAACAAATTCCGAACGCCAATTTAGCTGGCATCAAGTTCTCTTCTTTATTTTTACGGTGAGCAATTTTGGCGGACTGCTCAGCCCTCTCGGAGACCCTCCCCTCTTTTTGGGCTATCTCAATGGAGTTCCTTTCACGTGGACCTTCTCTCTTTGGCCTGCCTGGCTACTTGCCCTTTCAATCTTGCTTCTTATTTTTTATCTGTGGGATTGCATCGCTTACTCCAAAGAAAGCAAAACTTCCCTTCAAGAAGACGAATCTCACCAGGTTTCTCTTCGAATGAGTGGCACATTTAATTTGCTGCTACTTCTGGGGGTGATAGCTTCTGTTTTCTTAGAGAGCCCTTTGCGAGAAATACTCATGATCGGGCTTTCTATTTTATCTTTCTTGAAAACCTCCGCAAAAATACATCAATACAATCAATTTAGTTTCTCGCCTATTTTAGAAGTGGCTATTTTATTTGCAGGAATTTTTATTACGATGACGCCCGTTTTACAATTTCTCCAATTTCATGCGCACGAGTTACAGCTTACCCAGCCTTGGCAATTTTTTTGGTCTTCGGGCGCGCTTTCGTCTTTTTTGGACAATGCGCCTACTTATCTTAGCTTTTTTAATATCGCAAAAGGCTTGCATGCGAGCGGTGGCATCGCTGGAGTGCCCGAAAATCTGCTCCAAGCTATTTCGATAGGATCTGTTTTCATGGGCGCTAATTCTTATCTGGGAAATGGGCCCAATTTTATGGTGAAGGCGATTGCCGACGAACAAGGATTTAAAACTTTAAGCTTTGGGGCTTATCTTTTGATGTCCAGCCTCATTTTAGGGCCTCTTTACTTGTTGATGACCTGGATGTTTTTTTAAAGCTCTAATACTTCAAAAAATGCCGCACGCTCGTAACCACCACTCCTTTTTTGAACATAAGGGTTCCCCGAATGAGGAGGGCGCTTTGGTTATGCAGCATTTGCTGCCACCATTTGGCCGGGACAAATTCTGGCATCACCACCGTGATGAGCGTTTCTGGGTCTTCGGCTTGGAGCTGATCGATGTAATCCACCAAAGGCTGCACCACCGAGCGATAAGGAGTCTGCAGAATAATGAGAGGGATATCTAATCCCCAATCTTTCCAAATATCTTGGATTTTCTCGGTGCGATCTTGGCTAATCGCAATGTAAACGGCCTGCACATTCTCGGAAATAGATTTTGCATAGATGATCGACTTCACCGTGCCTTTATGGAAAGTGGAAATGGGAATGAGCACCCGATGATGACGCGGCTTCACCAAATCGAGGGCCTTCGGAGAAAGCTGAGAAATGATATTTTCGTAATGCCTTCGAATGGCTAAAAAGGCGGCCACCATCAAAGGAATAAAAACAATCACCATCCAAGCGCCATGGCTAAATTTGGTAATGGCAATCACGCAAGTGGCAATGCCGGTGGTGATGGCTCCTACTCCATTCAAAAGGGCTCGAGAAATCCACCAAGAACCCTTCAGCTTAAACCAATGCACCACCATGCCCGATTGAGAGAGAGTAAAAGATATAAAAACACCCACTGCATAAAGTGGAATGAGCAGATGAGTTTTTCCTTGAAATAAAACAAGCAATAAACCCGAGGCAAAACCCAAGGCAATAATTCCGTTGGAAAAGGCCAGCCGATCTCCGAGATTACTCAGCTGCCGAGGCAAAAACCCATCTCGGGCGAGGAGGGAAGCCAATCTTGGAAAATCAGAAAAACTAGTGTTGGCCGCCAAAAACAAAATCAAGGCCGTTGCCACCTGAACCATATAATAAAAAAACCCTCTCCCAAAAACCTGGGTCGCAATTTGGCTCACCACCGTTTCCTGCTCTTTGGGTAACACATGATAAAATCGTGCTAACTCTGTGATTCCTAAAAATAAAACTAGCAAGATCAAGCCCATCCAAAAAAGAGTAATATTCGCATTTTTAGATTCAGGGGGCTTAAAGGCGGGAATCCCGTTTGAAATGGCTTCCACCCCAGTGAGCGCGGCACAACCGGAAGAAAAGGCCTTTAAAAGAAGGAAAAAACCGACCGCGTTTAAGCTTTGCATCGGCGGGAAAAAATGCTCCTGCGCATAAACTTTCGAGGTGAAGAAATATTCATAAAAGCCGATTCCAATCAGAAGGAGAAAACTAAAAATAAAAAGATAGGTGGGCAAGGCGAACATGGCGCCAGATTCTTTGACTCCCCTTAAATTGGCAATGGTGATGAAGGCGATGAAGAACAATCCAATCGCCACGGCATGAGAATACAAAGAAGGAATGGCCGAAGTAATCGCGGCTACTCCCGAGGCCGCACTGACGGAAACGGTTAATACATAGTCGATGAGCAAGGAAGCCCCCGCCACAAGGCTCGGGTATTTACCAAAATTATCTTTGGCCACTATATAAGCGCCGCCTCCCGAAGGGTAGGCATGAATGGTTTCGCTGTAAGAGCTTACGAGAATCACAAGGAGCAAGCCAATTGCCAAGGCAATAACCAAAGAAAGTTGCGTGGCTAAAAAACTAGCTGAAACTAAGACTAATAAAATTTCTTCGGTGGCATAAGCCACCGACGAAAGGGCATCGGAGGAAAAGATAGCAAGAGCTACTTTCTTGCTAATGCGCTGGTGAATGACCTGATGGGTTTCAAGGGGACGACCCAAAATCATCTTCTTTAAGGTTTTAAACATAGATTAAAGACTAAAAAAAACTCTCCTTCTCATTGTTTTAATAATCAACTCTTTTAGTGTGGAGCGGAAGGGAATCGAACCCTCGGCCTTCGCATTGCGAACGCGACGCTCTCCCAACTGAGCTACCGCCCCTCATTCGTTCGGGGTTTTCGATGCTTACCCACACGGAATAAATCCGATTCTCATTCACGATAAGTCTACTTCGTAATGCGTAGAGACAAAGAAAGTCAAATTTTATTCTAACGCCGGCGCCTCCGTCGGCGATCCCGGTTTCTTTCAGGTTGGAAACGTTGAGCCTCACGAAGGGCTTGGGCCGGTTTTTCAAAGTTCTCGCGATGGAGCTCATTCCATTGTAAAAAGGGGATGATGCCCAGCCTCACATGGCAGTTCTTGCAAAAAAGGGTGGTTTCTCTTTCTGTAAAATTCAACATTCTTTTGTGCTCGAGCACGGAAGCCACGCATCGGCATTGAGGGCATTTCAAGATCTGTAAAATACTTTTGAGTTTCATGAAGCCAAGAGCATAAAATGAATGAGATTCAAATTCAAGAAAGACTTGCTCTCTCTTTTATAAAAGGAATATCGTCCCTTTTAATTTTTTTTCATAGCCCCTGTAGCTCAGTGGATAGAGTCCCAGCCTCCGAAGCTGGTTGCGCAGGTTCGATTCCTGCCAGGGGCGCAAAATTAACGGGCGTATATCCACTGAGCTACAATTGAGAGCTCAGTGGCCAGAAGAGGAGTGAATTTGTAAGCTTTGCTTACAAAGAGAGGAGGATTCTTCCTCCTCTTATGATAACTCCCAGCCTCCGAAGCTGGTTGCGCAGGTTCGATTCCTGCCAGGGGCACATTGTTTTAAGTCATGATGTGCTTGGTCTTCCGAGGATGGCCCGGCAGGAGTTAGAACTGTAAACTCAGACCTTTTCGGGAAGAGGCTTCTTTTCTTGTTTTTCTTTTGATTGTTTTAGATCTTTGTCCCATTGCGCAAGAGTTTTAAAAACCTCAACAATTTCCTGAAACTCTTCTTCTGTCAGTACAATCTCCCCGTTTTTATAGGTTCTACTCTTTGCTTTTTTCATAGTTTTCCTTTCGTTAGATCAGTCCAATATGTTATGTAAATATTTTAAACTTTAATATTGATAAATATTCTGACATAAGCTATCTTGAGAATTGAGGAGAGTTATACTTTATGAAAAATCAGAAACAAGTTTGGGTGTCACCGACAAAGTCAGGTGAATGGAAAGTGCAGACGCCACATTCTGAACGGGCTATTAAAATCGTTGAAACTCAACAAGAAGGCTTTAAAGTGGGACGTCAGGTCGCCATCAATCAAAAAGCTGAATTAATTATTCAGGGAAGAGATGGTCGTATTCGTGAAAAGAATACTTACGGGAATGACCTCTATCCTCCCAAAGGCTGATTATGTCTCCCAACATCATAGATATTTTAAAAAAATTAAGAGATGAACGAGGATTTTCACAGGAACACCTGGCCGATCATATTGGTGTGTCTAGACCAACTTATGTTCAAATTGAAAAAGGCGAGCGGGAACTATCCCTTTCTGAAGCACAGAATTTGGCAGCTTTTTTTGGCCTTACTTTCGAAGATTTCTTAGCTGGCAACACTAAGTCGCCTTATAAAGTTACCCTAGGAAAGCGAGAGAAGCAAACTCAAGAAGCTCAACAAGAAATAAGAGTTAGCGTTCCTCAAAAGAAAGTTGAGAAGTTCAAAGAAGTTCTTCTTTACGTGTTGGAAAAAATAGGAGCCAAACCCAATATTGGTGAAAGTGTTCTTTATAAAATCCTCTATTTCATCGATTTTAATTACTATGAAAAATATGAAGAACAACTGATGGGAGCTACTTACATCCGAAATCATTATGGTCCCACGCCCATAGAATTCGCTAAAATCGTAAGTGAGATGGAGCAAAATAAAGAAATTGAAAAAATCGAAACAAATTACTTTAAATATCCCCAAACCAAATATCTTCCACGCCGAGAACCACGCTTAAACCTGCTTTCAGCTCAAGAAACTGCCTTGATCGATGAAGCAATCAATCGTTTGGGTAGCATGACAGCAAAAGAGATCAGTGATTATTCCCACAATGATGTCCCTTGGATGACAGCGAAAGAGGGCAAACCAATTGATTATGAAGCCGTCTTCTACCGCACCCCCGAATACTCCGTCAGGACTTACGATGATAATTTACAAGGAAACGGATAAGTTCTTACGGGACTTAAAGAAGCTTCAAAAGAAATTCTCAACTTTGTATGAGGATTTGAAGGTTGCCAAGACAAACGCTATTGAGCTCTATCATATCCAACGTATCGACAATCACAGTGTCTTTCCTATAAGCGGTTTAAAAGTTGAAAATCCAAAAATTCTAAAATTAAAAAAATTCGCGTGCAAAGCCCTGAAAGGAAGGGGGATAAAAAGTGGCATTAGGATTATTTATGCTTTCTTCCATGAAACAAAGACAGTGGAATTTATTGAAATTTATTTTAAAGGCGATAAGGAGAATGAAGACAAGCAAAGGATTAATGAATATTTAGGTTCGATTGGCAAAAAATAGATGAGTTCAATTCAATTAATAAACTCAATGATTATGGAAAATCTCCAAACGGTAATTGTTTTCATTGTTGGTCTTTTTCTAGGGGCCTATTTGCCCTCATATTTTAAGAAAAAAGGCGAGAATTTGGCTACCAAGGAAGACATCGCATCAATAGAAAAAGAAATTCAAGAAGTTCGTTCTCAATACTCGAAAGATCTAGAGCTACTAAGATCAGAGCTTACAAAAAAATCCTATATTTATGGTGTTCGATATGAAAATGAATTCATCTTACTAAGAGAACTGTGGCCAAAGCTTGTTGATCTAAGGCAGGCTGCTATTACATTACGTCCAGAAATTGATATCGCTGATGCATCTGATCAAAATGTAAAAAAGAACGGCTTGATAGATTTTACAACGCAATTAAAACTTTTTATGATTTTATCGAAAAAAATCAGCCATTTTATCCATCTGAAATTTATGATGTCTCTAAAGAGCTAATGGGTATAGCTAATAAAGAACAGATTCAGTATAAAAACAGAAATTCAGATAACGATCCTACATATTGGGATTCTGCAAATAAACATGCAGAGCAAATCCGAAGCAAAGTAAACGAGTTGTCAGAGCTTATCAGAACAAGAATCACCTCATATGAATAGGCTTAGCAGCAATAATAAAAACGCCAGATCGGACCTGGCGAATTGTATCAATGAGTACGTGGAAATATCTTTAATCCGTTGTAATTCGTTCGTCGGGCAAGAAAAAAATGAAATCTTCTAATGTAGCGATATTCTTATTTTGCATCATGGTTCTTTTGCTGCCAGCCTGTGACTCTGGTTATAAAAAGACAAAGGTAGTCAAAATGTCAGCTATTTGGCCGCCCTCCAATTTAGCCGATGACGATGAATGTAAAGTTTTGTACTCAAATATTACACGTTACGGAATTGAGATGGACAGTGGAAGAGATGATTGGAATCAAGTGATTCTTACAAGTATATATCAGTTAATTGAGAAGGGCTGCGTAAAGGTAAAAAATTCCGAAAGATGATTAATCTTGGCGTGTTTGTGCTGGAATCAAAAAGAACGAAGATCCATACACGCGGTTCTAAAAGCGCCCAGTTGGGCGCGCAGCGCCTATTGCTGAACCAAGGGATTTCTCCAGCAAGTTGCTGGAGATTTGCATGCTCTCGGTACTATAACGCCAAACTCAATTGAAATGATTATTCTAACTCTGCGGAATTCCCGTGCCGAAGATATAAACAGGATTCGAAGGCCCCGTGGCGGTCGCCGCTTGGGTTAAAGCCCCCGTGCTTTGATTAATCGAGTAAACCACAATACTGGTACCTGCCCAGGTATAGAGAAATCTCCCGGTAGGGTCGGCTCCCATCGCCGTTACCGAGTTGAGCACTTGCGTCGCTCCGCTTAAAGCTCCACTACTGGAATTGACTGCATAGCGTATCACAGTAGAACTCGAGTTTCGAATAAAAAGAAAAGCGCTATTCCCTGAAAAGACAGCCCTATCGGGGGATGACGAAACGCTGATATCGCTACCGGCGCTCACAGTGCTCCCACTCACCGTAAAAGGCCGAAGGGCAGAGGCCGTGTATACATAAATGAGAGAACCGCTCGGAGAAATCACCAGGCCCATCGAGCTCGAAGGAGTCGAACTTAAAGAAGACAATGTTAAATTGCCGCTGCTCGAGTTAACGGAATAGGCCTTCAGATAGGAAAGCCCCGGAGCCAACACATAAAGATACGCGCCATCCGGGCTTAGCACCGAAGCAGGAGGAGAACTGCCACTCCCCGTTGATACCGTGGTTGAAGCACTCAAATCCGCACTGCTTTGATTGATGCTATAAATGATAATGTCGTCATCGTGCCAGTTGGGGGCATAAAGATAGGAGCCCGAAACGGAGAAAGGGCCTGTGAGGTCGGCTTGATTAGTCAGCGATCCAAGCGTTAAAGCACCTGTCGTTTGATTGATGGTGAAAGGGTAAATTTGATACTTGCTCAAGGAAGAATTATAACGCAGCGAAAATAAAAACTTCGCGGAGGCATCTCCAGAAAGATTGGTAGAAGAGCTTGCGGTGCTTACATCGGTGCCTGCCGTGAGCGCCCCGCTCGATTGATCCATCAAAAAGGGGCGAATGGTGCCTCCTCCCTCTAAGGCATACACGAAAACTTTTGAATAGCTGAGAGGATATGCCGATGTTTCGCTCGAGGCGTCTCCTTCGCCGGCATCGTTGCTTGCCGTTACAATGTAATAGTAAGGGGTGTAATTCGTGAGGCCCGTTTGCGTGTAAGAATTTGTGGTGATACCAGAAATTTTAGTGCCATTCGCCTTCGTCACTCCCGTGCTGGTGCCATAATAAACAGAATAGGAACTGGCACCCCCCACGGCAGTCCAACTGAGGCTCAATTGTCCATTGCCCGCCGTGGCAGAAAAACCCGTGGGCGCAGCTGGAACGCTTGTTCCGCTGCCGCTGACAGTGCCATCGGTGGATCCACCGCAAGCCAGGCAAAGGCTGAGCAAAATCAAATTGAGAAAATTGAAAAAAATCCTGAGTTTCAAAATATTTTTTCCTCGAATGCATCATTCTAACAATTGTGAAAAAAACTGGCTATGGCAAAGCGCTAAAAAAGAGCAAAGTTGACAGTAACTTTAGAAAAACACTAAGATGATTTAAAAAAATTTAACAAAGCTTAACAAGTTTTAACAAAAGCAACTTTCCATTGAGGCATTCATGTGGACCTTATTTTGGGTGAGCTTAGCGGGGGCTGGCGGCACCCTTGCTCGTTATCTACTCTCGGGCCTCGCTATGCAATGGATGGGCATTTCCTACCCTTATGGCACCCTTACAGTGAATGTGGCGGGTTCTTTCCTGATGGGGCTTCTCATTGAACTTAGCTTAAGCACTTCCTTCGTTTCTCCGAGCGCAAGACTCATTTTAGCCACAGGCTTTCTCGGCGGCTTCACCACTTATTCGAGTTTCAACCAAGAAACCATTCAACAGATACAATCCGGAGATTATCAAAAAGCTTTTCTCTATATTTTAATGACTCTTCTCTTCTGTCTTGTGGCGGGATATTTGGGCTGGGGAATAGCGAGAAAGTTTATAGGTTGATTTCGTTCAAAAACAAAAGCCGAAATAAGCACATTCGTATCAACCACGACTCTTTGCATGAGATTTTGAACCTATCTTCTTTCTCACTCGACGAATGGCATCCTGAATAGTTTTGGGTGTAAGTTTTGTTTTCTTGAAAACCTGTCGACTTAGATTAAATGCTGCCTCAAGACGCTCTTTGTCATTCAAAGCTGATAGCACATATTCATCAGGACTAATTTTCACAGTCGACTTCATAGTATTTGTACGCTCTCAGATTTGTTTATAAAAATCAACCTACTCTTTTCTAAAATCGCTGTGTTCGGTTCCATTATAACAATAAATGCGATCTGCCGCATCGAGCTTCGTTTCAACCAGAACGGGGCGTCCCCATATTTCATAGAGATGGGTGAGAACTTCTTGGAGCCAATCGAGCCTTAAATCAACGCCTTCATAATGATGGAGGAGATAAAGCTCCCCACGGTTCTTATAATTGGCATTATAAATAGAAAGAAGGGGTTGACCCCCGTTGGTGAGCTGGAAGAGGAGTTTCTCTTTAATCTTTTTGAAATCGCGTGTGGTGATTTCGTAAGTGTTTCGGTTTTTATTATAGTCAAAACCAAAAAGCTTTTGATCCCGGCAAAATTCTGGGTTCAAAAAAGTATCGATAAAGGTTAAATCGTTATAGAGTTTTCGAACCTCAAAAATCTTTTTGCGGCCCTGCCCTAGCTTTTTATCCCAGTGCTTTTTGGCCACCATATCATCGCATTCATCGTATTCTTTGCCGAACTTGCCTTTGTTCCAGCGGTCTTCAATATCGCGGAAGAGTTCAATCCCAAGCTTGTAGGGATTCAGCCGGCCATGAGAAGCCAAGGTGCCGGAGTGATGGTCCGCATAATCCACAAATTCATGCGGCTCTAAAACCTTTTGGGTCATGATGGTAGAGTGCCAGTAAGAAGCCCAGCCTTCGTTCATGATCTTGGTTTGGCGTTGGGGAAGAAAATAGTAGGCCTCTTCTCGAATCATCGAAAGAATATCTCTTTTCCAGGGCTCGAGCGGCGCATATTCGAGCAGAAAAAGAAGAACATCCCGCTCAGGCTGGGGAGGAAACTTTTTTTCTTGTTCCAGTTTTTCTTGGAATTTCTTTTTCTGGGCTTCGATGAACTCCGTGGGGTTAATGAACTTATCCATGTAACCTTTGCTTTTCAATTTCTTGATGTGCATAGAATGGGCGTGTTCGTCTTCATCCACAAGCAAATGCTCATTATGCTCGTCATGACGCTTGATAAAAGTGCCGTGATAATCGATGAGATTATCCACCGATAAGCACACATCTAAAAAGCGCTCCACCGTATCTGCCCCATATTTATCGATGTAGCGCTTGATGCGGGTTTTGTGGTTAGCCATCTGATCCATCATTTTTCGATCGGTATGCGCGAAATAAAGATTGTTTTTGAAAAAGTCGACATGCCCATAAACATGGGCCATCACAAGCTTTTGGTCCATCACGCCGTTGCTATGCAGAAGGTAGGCGTAAGAGGGATCGTTATTGATCACCATTTCGTAGATTTTAGAAAGGCCATAGGAATAAGACTTCGCAAGCTGCTCGTATTCCATCCCAAAGCTCCAGTGGGGGTAGCGATTGGGAAAGCCCCCGTAAGAAGCCACCATGTTCATCTGCTTCCAATCAAGGATCTCAAAAATCGTGGGATAAAAATCGAGGCCGTAAGATCGGGCAATGCCTTCGATTTTTAATTTCCACTCCGCAAGCTCTTTTGAAAGATGAGTGTTATACATAATCGAAATATCCCATTACATGCTTCGAGAACCTCGCATTATTTCCCTTTCCCCAGAAATTCCTTGATCGAATCGAAAATCTTTTCTTTTCCCTCGATCTTGGAGGTAATGAGCTGTTCGTTCGCTTCGCCAAATTTTTCCTTCAGGTCTCGCAAAAATTGCCCACTTCCATACTCCGATTCTACCTGGCCGTAGCAAAACATATTAGAAACGGGAAAAATTTCGTTCTCCATCAAGCGCAAACATTCTTGTGTATCGCTGCCAGACCAATTATCCCCATCCGAAAAGTGGAAAGGATAGATATTCCAATCACCCGGGTCATAATGTTCTTCCACGAGTTTCAAGAAAAGCTTGTAGGCCGAACTGATAATCGTTCCGCCCGATTCTCGCGTGCGGTAAAAAGTTTCTTGGTCCACTTCGCGAGCCACCGCATCGTGGATAATGTAGCGAGTCTCCAAGCCTTCGTATTGGGAACGAAGCCAGGTATCGATCCAAAAGGATTCAATGCGGACAATCTCTTTTTGCTCTTGGCCCATCGAGCCCGATACATCCATCATATAAACCACCACGGCATTTCGCTGTGGTTTTTTTTCTTCCTTCCAAGAACGGTAGCGCCGATCTTCTCGTATAGGCACAATGATGGGATTGCGGGGATCATAAACCCCCGTCACAATATGGCGTTTTAAGGCTTGTTTGTAAGTGCGTTTAAAATGCCTAAGCGATTCCGGCCCGGAGGAACGGATGGAAGAATACTTGCTCTTATAGGCGACGATATTAGATTGGCCTTTCGGTTGGATTTTCGGAAGCTCTAATTCTTCCCCCATGATTTGGGCCAATTCTTCTAAAGAAACTTCTACTTCAAGCAGATGATCGCCGGGGGCATCTCCTGCTTTTCCTATTCCGGGGCCTTCTTCATCCCCCGTTCCCAACACATCTCCTTCTTTTCCTTCGCCCTGCCCCACCCCGCCCGCCTGCCTGGAACCATAGGTAATATGCGGCATTTCAATTTGCGGCAGTGGAATTGAAATGAGTTCTTTACCTTGCTTTCCGATCAACTCCCCTTTGGTAATATACTTTCGCAATTCCTTTCGGATTTTGCCGCGAACAATCTGTTTAAAGCGGTTATAGTCTTGTTCAATTTTCATGACCATAGCTATGGAATCTTCCCCCTCATTCGCCCTACGGGCACCTTCTCCCTCGAGGGGAGAAGGAGATTATTGACCACCCTCTCCCCTTGAGGGAGAGGGTCGGGGTGAGGGGTTTCCTCAATTCCTATCCTTAATATCTCCTCTCGCAAAAATGCTGGCCACATAATGGAGCACATCTGTGGAGCAGATGTCACAATAACCATAATTCTTGATGAGGCGGCTCTTCACGACATCGATTTTTTCCTGGGTGTCTTTGTCCATCACGCTCGTCACAAGAGAAGTCAGCTTGATAGAGTCTTTTTGATCTTCAAAAAGCTTGAGCTCCAAGGCCTTGTGCAGCCGCTCATTGGTTTTGTAATCGAACTTCTTGCCCTCAATGGCAAGTGCTCCGATATAATTCATAATTTCTCGGCGAAAATCATCCTTGCGTGAATCGGGTATGTCGATCTTCTCTTCAATAGAGCGCATGAGCCTTTCATCGGGCTCCTCATCTTGCCCCGTGTATTTGTTACGCACCTTTTCTTTTTGGGTGTAGGCCTTCACGTTATCAATGTAGTTTCCGCAAAGACGAGAAATGGCATCTTCATCAGCACAAATGGCGCGCTGCACTTCATTTTTCACCATGTCTTCATATTCATCTTTCACCATCGAAAGCTCTTCGATATATCGCTTTCTCAAATCTTCGTTTCGAATGAGAGTATGATGACGAAGCCCACTCTCGAGTTCATTGAGCACCATGAAGGGGTTCACACAGCCTTCGCTATCCCTCACAAGAGCATTGGAAATTTTATCTTGGATATAGCGCGGAGAAATCCCATCGAGCCCTTCTCGCACAGCTTCTTTGCGCAGCTCCTTCACATTATCTTCGGTGTAGCCCGCCATGGTTTTTCCATCATAGAGCTTCAATTTTTGAGAAAGGGTTAGGTTGGCTTTCTTGGGTTCTTCCAAGCGAGTGAGAATCGCCCACATCGCCGCCATTTCAATGGTGTGAGGGGCAATGTGTTTCCCCTTGATTTTTTCCGAATTAAAATCTTTTTGGTAAATTTTCATTTCTTCCGAAAGGCGCGTCACGTAAGGCACATCTACTTTAACTGTTCGGTCTCGTAAGGCTTCCATGTATTCATTGTTTTGGAGTTTCCGGAATTCGGGCTCGTTGGTATGCCCTAAAATGACTTCGTCGATATCGGTTTGGGCAAACTTTTTAGGCTTCACCTTGTGTTCTTGGGAAGCCCCTAGCAAATCGTATAAAAAGGCCACATCCAGCTTCAGCACTTCGACGAACTCAATGATTCCCCGGTTCGCGATATTAAACTCTCCATCAAAATTAAAAGCACGAGGATCAGACTCCGAACCATATTCTGCAATCTTGCGATAGTTGATATCTCCGGTGAGCTCCGTGGAATCCTGATTTTTTTCGTCTTTAGGCTGGAAGGTTCCAATGCCGATGCGATCTTTTTCGCTCAACACCAAGCGGCGCACTCGAATATGATTTTCAACGAGCTTACTCCAATCTCCTTTATAGGCTTGGAGGAGAGCTTTGAAAATAAATCGACAGGAGGGGCACAAATCACCTTCTACATTAATTTTCTCGTCCTCGCTCATCTTCTGATTAATTTCTTTGAGGACATTCACGCGAAGCTCGGCGGGCACCAGGCGGATAGGCTCTTCATGCATGGGGCAAGCGATTTCATCTGCATTGCCGAAAACTGATTTGATTTCATCTTGGCCATTACGAACCCATCGAAAGGTATAAAGAGCCCCCTCTAAATTATGCGTATAAAATTCGAGCCCTTTCTTCAAAAGGCGGGCAATGGTTGATTTCGAAGAACCCACAGGGCCATGGAGGAGGAAAATACGCTTTTCGGTTCCGTAACGGCGCGCAGCGCTCTTAAAGAGATGGACCAACTTCATCAAATGGAGGTCTAAGCCATAAATGGCGTCTTTGCCGTTTTCAAACGGATCTTTGAAAAAATTGTAACGGACAATTTTTTTCTTATGCTCTTTATACTCTTCAGTGCCATGCGACATGATCATGTCGTAGACACGCTGAAAAGCAGAACGCGCCACTTTCGGGTTTTTCTGCACAACATCTAGATATTCTGCGAAAGATCCTTCCCATGTAAGATCTTGGTAACTTTTAACGTCTTGGAGATTCTTCAGAGTCTCCATGAGTGAGCCAGCGTTGCCCATAAACATCCTCCCTTATTAAATAATAACCCCTTTTTGTAGTGAGGAAAAAATACTTGAGAAAGAACAAGCTCAAGTCCGGAAAGTAAGATGGGCTCTGAATTAAAGAGCCTACTACAAAATTATACTCTTGCGAGTAGGTCACTGCAAGGTATCTTTTTCATTTTGAAGAAGGGTGTAGCGAATCACCGCTTTCACCAGCTTGCTCCGATTGGCGTTTCCAAGTAGGGTTTTAAGATCGTAATAAACAGTGGGGTCGTTGACGAGCCCCCCCAGTGTGCCTTCCCCCTTTTCGATGCGGCTTGTCATTTGATGAAAATCATCCGTCGCTTTCTGCACATTTCCAATCGCTAAAGAGAGGTTTTTGGCCATTTGGGGGTCTGCTTTATCGTAAATGAGCGAATGGAGAATGCCCCTTCCCCCTTGGATTTCCCTCACAATGCGATCGGTGTTTCGACTCGTTGCGGCAACATCGGCGATGATATCTTCCCCCCGGTAATCGTAAACCAAGGCATGCAAAAAGCTCTTTTTATCTTTCACATCTTTTAAAACGCTGTTGAGTGTTTTGCTCATCTCTTTAAAATTTTCAATCAATTCTCCGCCATCTTCTGCCATGGAATCTACTGAAAAAACCTTTCCTGTCTTTAAATAATCCCCTGCTTGTACTTCGGAAGAATCGGGGCTTCCCACTTTAATCAAAATGACCTTATCTCCCAATAAACCCTGAGTCACAATGGCCGCTTCACTATTCTCGCGAATGCGATCTTTATATTTCGAGGCCACTTTCAATTGAACAATGACCTCTTTTTCATCTAAAGATTTCGGAAAACGGATATCTGATACTATGCCTACGTTGAGTCCGGCGAGAAAAACCGCGGCCCCTTGCCGAAGCCCACTGATATCTTTAAACTTTGCATTCAATGTGAAATTACGTTCAAAAATACTTTTTTTGCCATTTAAAAGAAAAATCACGAACATCGTAAGAATGATTCCCAAACTTACAAAAATTCCAACTCTCATCTGTTGTGTGATTGTTTTTTTATCCATAATTTACTCACTCACTCTCACTGGGCTATCAGATCGAGGATCGGGCTCATACTCACTGCCCTATTTCTCCATTAATAAACTGCTGAACTATTTAATCGGGGATCGGGCTCACCCGAATCCCCGCACCCCTTTTTTTGGTTCGTAAATCACGGAACAAGTCCGATGATTTACTCACTGCCCTATTTCTCCA
>OBEQ010191747.1_pt1 | contig 21289 bp, 23 predicted proteins | sample 1670901 | NCBI WGS metagenome assembly OBEQ01 (sample SAMEA104232315, study PRJEB22302) | groundwater metagenome | biome: forest; feature: aquifer; material: groundwater | place: USA | collected 2011-08-07 | depth 5.4 m
CTCTTACGATTTTTATGTTATAAATCTTGCAAATACAGATGTTCTCTCCCACTCGGGAAGCTTTGAAGCAACAGTAAAAGGAGTTGAGGCTGTTGATAAAGCAATCGGCCAATTAGTCGGAGCCGTACTTGAAAAAGACGGCACAATTATTATCACTTCTGACCATGGGAATGCCGAGGCTATGCTATATAAGTCATCCGGCGAAAGCGAGACCAAACATAACGACAATCCGGTACCGTTTTATTTGATAGGCAAAGAATTCGAGAAACACAGATCCGACAATGACATCGAGTCAACCATGAAGCAATCTTCGGGATTATTAGCCGACATTGCACCAACAATTCTAGAACTAATGAACATAGAAAAACCTGCTGAAATGACCGGCGAGAGTTTGCTAAAAACGCTCAGTTAGTATGATAACTATTAATTATGGACAAAAAATCAAATTTCGAGACAGCTAAACCAGCTGAAAGCATCTCTGATAACGAAAATAAACCTAAAGAAAATACGGTTGGTTTAGATCTGGAAACATTAGCATTTATAAAAAGACATTCGGATATTGATGACTTTTTCGCAGAGAAAGAGTTACAAACTATTAGATATTTTGTTAAAAACCTTCCTCTTGATCTCCAATCCTCTGCAAGAAGAACCCTGATAGACAACTTCAAAAAGAAGTTAGCAGAAACTAGAAAAAATTCAGCAAAGGCGCAAGTTGAAATAGAAAATTTCATTAGAGATAACCAGAATAAATCTGACGAGGAAGTAATAAATGAATTAAACAAAATTATTACTTTAAACAATTTAGATCCCCTGTATTTTGACTTTGCAGACGCAATAGAAAAATTTTTGGAAGGACGAAACGCTGTCAGAGAAACAGTTGATAACTATAAATCAATTTGGGGGGAGAAATGGCAAGAAGAACTCTTTCGTGATTTATTCGGAAATCTTCCTAGAGGTAGGATCGTTGTTGAAGTGTTGTCAGCCAATATTTTTATAAAAATATTTGATTTGGAAGATTACCTGCTTGCTTATAATTATAATGGTCAAAATAGTTCTGAAAATGAAGCTAGAAATTCGTATGGGGCCAGATTGGGTGGATTTAAAAAATTTCCCATGTTAAAAGGTAAAATACTAATAGAAAACACTTCCGTGGTCAATCCCTATTATTCGCCACGCGTAAAATCACACGAGGAAGAGCACTCTATTTTTCTATATTACAAACAAGCATTAAGTCAAAATCCAAACATAGTTAGTAAGCTTGAAAAAACTTTACATAGTATTAGGGGGGAAGTTGATTATGATAATCTTGCAAAGATTATTGACGACTGGGCACTTAGTTGGGTTTTATCATGGGAATTATTTGCAAAAAGTGAGGTCTTGGCTTCTCTAAAGGATGGGCACGATGCTTATTCCATATTGTCAAACCTAGAAGATGATGACGGTTTATATAATTATTTTGATGAAGACCAAGGTATGTTTAAGGAAAAGATTTTAAGATTCGTCACTCAAAATAAAATCAGTATAAAAGATAGGCATCTCGATCAGGATGAAATTTTAGCCTTGGCCCACGATAAACTTCTTAAGGGTTGGGGTAAATATAAAAAAGATATAAATACAGCACTTCTTGCCGTAGTACGAATTTTCAAAAGATACCAAAAATCACCAGATGACAGATTGAAAATTATAAGACTCTTAAGCCAAGAACCACTTAATAAATGGCACAGATTAGAAAAAATGCTCTCCTAATTTCATGAGAGTTTGAACTCTTATTGCCAATTATTACCTATTACTTAAGTAACCGGCGAAGGGGTAGACCTTTTGTAAAATTAGTATATTTTAAAAAAGACCTACCCCCAAAGCATGCATGGAGGTTATGTGAACTATTCATAAGAGTGATGGGGCGGAGCGACTAAAAAATATCACACAATAATTCCTCCGCCAAGTAGTTCTCCTTTTTTATAAAACACTGCTGATTGGCCGGAAGTGATGGCTCTTTCGGAGGTTTTTAATTCGAGTTCGCCGTTTTTATTTAATATGGCTTTCTTTAATCCGGCTCGGTAACGTAAACGGACATCCACGCGAAGGTGCCCTTCGTTAGAAAAAATGTGTGTTATAATATTATCATTAACCCAGCTTATTTCTGATATTTTTGTTTTTTTGCTAAGTAGGTCTTCTTTGTCCCCGACATAAATAATGTTCTTTTTTATGTCTTTGGAAACAACATAATATGGCCCGCCTCCTATGCCGATATCTAATCCGTGTCTTTGACCAATGGTGTAATAATAAACTCCATCATGAATACCGACATTAGAGCTGTTTTTAAGGTCGAACCTTGAGATTCCTTTAAGGTTCGACCTTATCAGACGAATTTCGCCTTGTTTTGATTTAATCTTGGTTTTAAGAAAATCCTTCATGTCTAAAGGCCCGATAAAACAAACTCCCTGACTGTCTTTTTTATCGTGATTAGGCAAACCGAATTTTTTGGCCATTCTCCTAACTTCAGGCTTAATGTAATCCCCTATTGGAAAAATACACTTCTCCAGCTGTTTTTGTTTTAAGGTCCACAAAAAGTATGACTGGTCTTTATTCTTATCTTTGGCTACAAAAAGCCGGCCATTTTTCACTTTTACATAATGGCCTGTGGCAATATAATCCGCGCCTTCTTTTATGGCCCGATCAAAAAACAAGCCAAATTTTATTTCTTTATTGCACATCACATCAGGATTTGGAGTTCTTCCGGCTTTGTATTCTTTTATCATATAGTCCGTAACGGACTTTTTATATTGTTTAGAAAAATCCCAAGTTTCAAAAGGTATGCCCAAAACTGATGCTACCCTCATCGCATCTTCCCTATCCTCTTTCCACAGGCAGTTACTTGCAAAGGCGCCCTTTGCTTTACTGCCGGTGTCAGGTTGCCATGGTTTCATAAATACTCCAACCACACCAAATCCCCGCTTCTTCAATAAAGCAGCAGCTACTGATGAATCTACACCTCCAGACATGGCTACATATACCTTGTTCATAGACACGTTATTAGTGTAATATTCTATCATGAAATTAAAGGTTGGACAATTAGCACCAGGCTTCACTCTACAGGATCAAAACGGCAATAATCATAAGTTGTCAGATTACAAAGGCCAGTGGGTTTTGATTTATTTTTATCCGAAAGATGATACTCCTGGATGCACCAAAGAGGCATGTTCTATTAGGGATAACTTCCCAAAATTTACAAAATCAAAAACAAAAGTATTTGGTATAAGCGTTAATTCAGTAAAAAGCCACGCCAAATTCGCTAAAAAATATAAATTACCGTTTACACTACTGGCCGATGAAAATAAAAGCGTCGTGAAAAAATATGGGGTTTGGGCTAAAAAGAAATTTATGGGACGAGAATATATGGGAACTCTTCGAACTTCATTCCTGATAGATCGGAAAGGTAAGGTAGTCAAAATATATGAAAACGTTAAGCCAGAAATTCATGCCGAAGAAGTTTTAAAAGACATTAAAGAATTAAAATAAAAAAACCGTCATTAAACGGCTTTCGCTTTCTCTTCAACAGAGACCTTTCTTTCCATCGCAACCAGAATCTCATTAGCAAAATATTCAACCATCTCTTGCTTGTCCATATTCGAAGTATCCACAATCTTAAGTTGTGGAAATTTTAGTGAAAGATCCTTGTGGGCACGCTTGAACCTGTCTACCAGTATCCTAATAGTGTCCGGATTGGTGAAGTTACCCAATCGATCGGTCAGGGAAACTTCCTTGCTTCTCTTCATTGCTTCAGTCGGATCACAGATTACTAAATACGCGGCATCGAGCTTGTCCATCCAGAATCTCGAAAGAAAGAATTGCTGATAAAGCACGACCTCTTCATCAGTCAGCTGATTCTTTGCCTGCCAGTACAGCATCCAACAATAAGCGTCGAAAGCGCATCTGTCGAAAAGCACCAGGTCATACATGTGGCCATGACTCAAGTCGATAAGCTGATTGACCGCATACTGCGCAGTTCTAATGTTGTAGAGTGGTGTAGTCCTAGGCACATGTTGAATTACCTCAGCGCCTTCCTGTGGACGCAGGACTCTGAATTTGAGTGTCTTGAAAAATTTGTAGAGTTCGTCGATAATCGTGGTCTTCCCAGAATCTGGGGAACCGGTGAACTCGACGAAGAATGGCCGCGGTAAATATGATTCACCGTATCGATGGTCCACATTCAGATACCTCAAAACTTTTTCAGCTCTAGCTTCGAAAATATTATCAATACGCTGTTCGGACATAAATCCTCATTGTCAAGAAACTAAACTTTGTTTAGTATAAAAGATAATGAAGAAACTACAAGTGGATAAAAAAGTAATAGGATTCGATATGGATGGTGTGATAATCGACCACGCCAAAAGAAAAGTTATATTGGCTAAAAGTTTAGGTTTTAAGATAAAGATTAAAGAAACTCCGTCGGAAATAATAAAAAACTTAATAACACCTTTGCCAACTTATCGCGAGTTCCAAAGAATTTTATATGATGCACCAGAAACAGCATTATATTCTCCCCTCATGCCAGAAGTAAAATCAGTGCTAACTAAGATAGTAAAATCAAATATCCCATACTATTTAATATCGAGACGGAAGCAAGAAAAAACAGCCATCGCTCTTCTGACCAAACATGATCTATGGCCTAAATATTTCAACAAGAAAAATACGTTTTTTGTTCTTGAACCGGAAGATAAAGAAGTAAAAGCTAAAGCTTTAGGGATAACTCATTATATAGACGATGAACAGAAGGTTCTCGACATCCTTCATTCGGTATCCAATAAAATTCTCTTCGATTCTCTTGGAATATTTAAAAACTCCGGCTATACCAGAGTTAAATCTTGGAAAGAAGTCGCGAAGTTGATTTAATTAAAAAGATTTAGTTCTCGAATCATTCTGAATTTTTGAATAAAACCGGCAGTTTCCTTAGCTCCTTTGCTTTTCATGTTTAATCCGCCTGTAGCCGTATTGTACTTAGTCGCACCGCCGTTGTAAGCCATCCCTCTGACTTCTTCCAGTTTATCGGGAGTCAGGGCATCAAATCTTTTTCTGGCCGCCGTTCCTTTTCCATAAGCTCTATTCTTGACTCCTCCAAGATGCTCATCCAAAACTAATGCTGTGGCCTTAATACCGTTCTTAACATCAACTCTTCCAATATCAACATCTTTTATAAGCTGGGCGGATGAATAGTTATTAAACATACTCGCATAGGTTTTTGGCATTATTTGACCAAGGCCAGAGGCGCCTGTTTTAGATACGGTATAACGGAAGGCCTTTTCGCCATTGGCACCAAGTCGTATAAATACTCTTTCCACAAGTTCTTTTCCTCCATCTGTGGAATTTATCATCATTTTTGGATCGGTTTGTTCAGTAAGAAATATATTTTTAACAAATGTCTGAGTCATGGTTTCCGTAACAAGCCGGCCCGGAAAGGCCTTCGACATCACTCCAGATTCAGTCAGCTCTTTGAAAGCTTCGTTTACGCGATCATTAATAAATTGTTTTCCAGCAACAATCAAAGTTTTGTCTTTTAAGACACTTGAGTATGGCACGTTAATGATATCAGAATATCTTTCACCCGTACGGTCTTCAGGATACGCTAAGTCATCGTTAGACATGAGATATTTGTTGGCCACAACAATATAACGGCTGCTTACTAACCCATCTTTAACAATTGATAAGTCAGAGTTAAAGCTATTCCACCAATTACTAACAGCACCGAATTCTTCGTTCGCGTCTGACGACCGGAGTATTGGAAGATGGTCGGGATTGTCCAGATACTTCTTCCTTAAATCGCTTGCTTTATTTATCTCGGCCATGCTAAGCCAGTATCTTTTTTCAAAAACCATGCCGGTCTGAGTATCCAGAACCGCAAGTGAAATTTCTTTTCTTGTTATTTCCATCACTGGTTGGCTTTTTTTCTTAATAATTCTACCCTTTTTATCTTTCTGCGGAGCTTCTTCGAATTTCAATGGGGGTGAGTTTTCAAGCAACTCTTTGCCTTCTTCTATTTTATTAGCCAACTTCCAGTCATCCTGGAGAATCGGTAAAAGCGCGCCTTCCGCCTCAATAGTTCGATCAGAAAAAATATCTTTAGCAATCAAGTTGTTCTGGAACAAAACCAGTCCTGATACGGAAGCCGTTAAAACAAAAATAAAATTGAGTTTTGAGTTCATGGTCATCGCTCTCATATTCTACCTCAAAATTGTTAAATTACATATGGGTAACGTAGCACATGAAAGAAATGGCGGCAATCACCTATTGACACAATTACTGTTTATGTTAGTATCAATCAGGTTATTTTAACAACGAGGTAGACATGAACAAGATGCGAGGCTTGCTTTTATTTGTGGCTCTTTTAACCATAACCGGACAAATTATTATCCTGAATACCCATTTACATAGTGTCTGGCGGTTCGTCCTGCATGTTGGCGATGGAATACTCCTTATTTCGGCATTGATAATGCTTATGTTCTCTTTTTTCCGAGTTGGAATCACGGCATCCGGAGAGCTTTGCTACAATCCCGACAATTGGTACTGGAAAACAATAGCATGGTTCTACGATGTTTTGGATGTTTCAACAAACCCCTTTGGTCGAGGCAAGGTATCTCTTTGTACGGCTTTTTGGCTAACTGTTCTTGCTATTTCTATGGTAGTGGCATCACTTGGGGGCACGGTTTTGATAAGTAACACTCTTTGGGAACTCTATCTGAAATTCGGTTTATTAAAAATAATTCTCGTAACACTTGGCACTATTGCCGTGCTTGCTCTCTTTGTTGGCGGTCTTTATGGAACAATTACTGCTACAGATAAAATCAGCCACAAATTCTACCAAGTAGTCACTGATAAACCCAGATTAAGGAATGCGGTAGAAGCAATTGGAAATGTTTTGCAAATACTTTTTCTTATTGGCATATTGTTTTTATTTTTGGTGATATTGCCAATCATGGCTATCATGGACAGTTTCAAGGTATCGCTTCATACTGCAATTATTTATTATCTGATCGGAGTTGCAGGACTGTCTCTGACTATTGGAGGAGTGATTCTTCTCATCTGGTTCTTGTTCAAGTATTTGCCCAGAATAGCCAGCAATACGGTCCTCGGACAATTTTTACTAGCCAAGAAAAAAGATTTTTGTCCAACATTGACCAGATGTTGCACATAGACCCACGATTTAGCTTCTCATAACGAGAAGCTTTTTTATTACTACAAATTAGCTTCTATGTCTGCGGCTTTCCTCTGAACACTGTTAGCGTAATTAACACAACTTGAACTAGTACTTTTAGGCTTTCCGCAATAGTATGCCTTGGATGCAGCTACTTCACCAACACGAGTTTTAGATGTCGCTCCGCCGTTAGCAAGCTTGATAGCGGCGGCAGTAAAGGCGTCCTCAATATTCCATGGATTGGCAATGCTTCGACCAACCAATCTAGCCACTTGAGCCGCATAACCAACCCAAGTTGAAGGAATAAACTGGGCAGGCCCCATTGCACCTCCCCAACCGGAACCTGGCCAACATGAGATAGGCGTCTGCAAGGGGTCTTTCCCTAATTCTGCAGTAATATTAAGAAAAAGCGCAAGATCTCGTGTGGGGTTTATTCCTCTTGTAAACACCTGGCCAGTTGTAATTTTACGAGAGTTGCCACTAGTTGTATCTATAATATAACACCGGCCCACATTGGCTCCAAGCGCTGATTCTTGTTCAAGTTCTGCAAGTAAAAACGCCGGGCGTATACCTGCTCCTATGGCAGCCAATTGGCCATATTTGACTGCCTCTTCCGCCGAAACCCCATTTTGTATCAAGTAGCCGATCTGGTTTTTTATTGCCTGAATATCTTTTTGGGATTTTTTCACTAATTCTTGATATTTTGATTCCTGACCCTGTGTATCTTTAAGGATTTTGTTCTTTTGGGTTTTATTTTGAGTCAACGATTTATTTTCTAGATCCTGAAGGCCTTTTAAGCGCTGGAGTTCTGTTTGTTTATCTTCAAGGTCGGTCTGATGTTGCTCAAGCTGTCCTTTAAGTTGTTTGATGTCATCTATGGCTGTCCTTAAACTATCCTGTGTGGTTTGAATATTATTTAATTCATTAAAAAAATCTGATAAATTCTGATTCTTAATTAAAATTTCGGTCAAAGATCTTTTGTCATTTTCGTTCATTAGTTTAATATATTGCGCTAATGCGTTTTTATGAGTGTTTATCTTATCTTCGGCATCGCCAATTTTTGTTTCCGTAGATCCTATTTCTAAAGTTGTCTTGTTGATGGAAAGACTCAATGATTTAATTTCAAGCTGAACCTGGTTTATCTGCGCGTTCAAATTAACTATCTCGTTCTGAAGAGTTTGGGATTGGCCATGAACATTATCTATCTGCTGTTGGTATGCGTCTATCTGACTCTGGATTTCTTCTATTTGCTTGTTTTTGGCATCTATTTCATCTTGAACTACAGAGTTCCCGCTTATTGTCGCCGCTATCACGGCGAAGCGGGAGCCCACTCCAGGAACAGCTTTAGCATAAATGAACGGCAAAGTTAAAAATGCCAAAACAATCAGTAATCCCCACTTGGGGATTTTGTTATTAACATTGCTCATTATTGAGTCAGACATTGTGTATATCTTATCATTTTAGAATCTAAAGAATAGACCGAGTTCACGAAACGATGACGAAGACATAGTTATTCTATGTCTAGGAAGAGAAGCAAAGAAATCGGTCTTTTCTTTGCTTCCTTCTGAAGGCGGGCTGATTTTAGACCAAATTCATTGTTGCGAGTCCTTGAAGTAGAATCATCTACGTCTTCAGCCTCGCAATTGCGAATTTGACTAAAATCCGCTCCGCTAAAAGGATAAGATATACACAATGTCTGACTTATAGTATACTTTTAATAATGACGAATTACAAAATAATTCATTTTACTCTCCCTGTTGTTTTTGGATTTTTCCTAAGCTGGAATCTCGTCGTTGCAGCTGCCCCCCCAATTATTACGGGCGTAAATCCTACTAACGCTGGTCCCGGACAGCAAATTGAGATTTACGGCACCGATCTAGGAAGCGATGTCGGACTTGGAGCAAGTGCAGGAAATGTTATTAATATCAAAGGATCTGTTAATTTGCAGTTAACTGTCGTAACGTTTGAAGTTCCATTAAACTTATCCCCAGGAAGCTATAGTGTTTCAGTTACCGGGAATGAAGGAATATCCACTACAACCCAGACGCTTACTATAAAAGCAGGTGGGGCACCGCTTCCAGTACAACCTGTTCCTACTCCTCCTACTCAAGGTTTGCCGACTGACTTGGGCCAACTGATTCAACAGATATTTGCCTGGTCATTGGGCATATTAGGCATTTCGGTATTTGTAATGTTTTTTTACTCCGGCTTCTTATGGCTCACGGCGGCAGGAAACACATCAAAGATAGGCGAAGCAAAAACTCATATGACCAATGCCGTATTTGGAGCAATCCTTCTTCTATCCTCATACTTGATTCTATATACCATCAACCCGGATTTTGTTAAATGCACTATCAATCTTCCAGGATTAGGCACACAACAGCCAAATAGTTCAAGTAATCCGTGTAAGTAAGATTTCTTATAAAATATGCCATATCTCTTAGGATTATTCCTGATATTAGCGGTAATATTCTCGTCTATGGGTGGCGGAAATAATTTAATTGGTAATATTTTTGGTCAGGCAAAAGACAAGGTAAGTGAGACCTTATTTCCCAAAAGCGCCAGAGAAATTATCATTGATAATATAAACTCTGACTACCAAAATATGGATAAGTTCTTTTCTGAAACTGCACCCACGCTATTGAGCTCAAAAACCGTTTCCGCAAAAGATAAAGCTACAATCCAAAAAGCTATTGAGGCCTTTAACGGTTCTAAAAGCTTGGTATCAAATCTATCCGCACTGACAAAAAACGATAAGGGTATTGTAAAATCACTAATAGACAAGGTTCTCAATTTAACCGAGACTTCCCAACCCGAACCAACCTCTATCCCCCCGCAATGTCATTTGGAGTGTACATCTAAATAAATTACGCTACTTTTTTCTTGAAAAAACTAAGGTTATCAACACGCCCATAAAATTAATAAGAAATCCGGCGAATATGGTCAAGTGATTTCCTGTTATCAATCCTTCGGGGGTTTTTATACCTATATCCAAATGATGCAAAATATCCAGCACTATTCCGACCGCCTCTATAAAAGTACCTGTCAAACTAATTTTTATTCCTAATCTAAAATTGGTCATATTTGTTTTTTAAACTCTTCGATTGTAGAGATATCTGCTGGGTCAATGCCATATTCTTTGGCAATGTAGTAGGCAACCCAGTCGGCCAGTTGCAAAGAAGAAAATATTTTAGTGAAAACATCATTGCCGACCAGTTCCATGGTTTCCACATTTAATTTTTGATTTTGGAATAACTTGGCCGTTGCTTCCATCCTTTTTAAAATTCTGGGGTTATCTGCCGAATCTTTCAAAAAAACAAAATAGAAATTCTGGGAAAGCAACCGAGCGTAAGCCGAGCAGTCACCTTTATGGTGATCGTCGTATGACGGCAATTTAGATACTTCACTTGGATGAAAACCTGCCATTTCGTTGTGATTTAATTCCGGAAAAACATTTGCAAAAGAAGGTTTTTTGGCAGTTTCGTTTATTTTTACTTTCCAGCTGTAAGCAATTGGGCCGTTTTTTCTTGATGAGTAAATGATAGGCACAAATCCCCTCAATTTTTCTGCTAACTCTTTGCCTATTTTTTCCTGATCTGGAAACTGAACCTTAGGAACCATATCCAATGCCCTCTCCTGCTTTAAAATCTTCAACAAGGCCTTAAAATTAAGCCCTAGGGCTAGGCGAGGCTCAAGACCCCAGTTCGGCATCTCGATATAGGGAATTGAATTCTGACGGGCAAATTCAAGCAATTTACCGCCAATAGACACCGCGACCATGGGCAAGTTCTTATTTAGTGCCAATCTGAATCCGTCTAAAACTTCTTCCGTATTTCCAGAATAAGAATTTAAAATTATGAGACTGTTTTGGAGTATTTTATCTGGTAAATCGGGCAAACCGTAATCACGATGAATTAAAATATCCAACTCTGGATTTGAAACCCTTAGAAGATCTGGCGCCAAAGCTGATCCTCCCATCCCGATAAAGATAAACCTTTCGTAATTGCCAAGTTTTTCAGTATTTACAACTTCCGGCTGATATTGGAATTGCTTTTGTAAACTTTTTATGGCTTCGCTGTAGTTGTCCATATGTAAATACATTATAAATGATATTTAAAAAAACAAAAACCCCGCCATTGGCGGGGTAACTGTTTCTAGTTGTCCTGACTTTCCGCTCGCAAACCAAACCTTCTCCCATACCAATGACATCCTGGATGTTCTTTTACCTCAACTCTTCCGGCTTCTTTTTCCCATCTTGCAGGATCGTTGGGTAATAACTTTTTGCATTCTTCAGGGGAAAGATATTCCTCAACATGGTATACCTTGCCCTTTGTAAGGCCATCTCCAATACATTCCATCTTGGCATCAATACATTTAACCGCTTGACCCTTATTAAACATTGGAGCCTCTTTTTTAAGAAAGAACTAGTCAATATACTAATTCAAATTTACAATTTTGTCAATTTAAATTAAAAACATCCTTTAGGATGTTTTGCGACTTAATGCCAATGAAAGATAATTACCCTCTACCATTGAATCAAGAGAAAATCCGAGATTTCCGGCCAATTTGAGCAATGCTTCAGTGTGAGTCTCTGCAGAAGAACCTCGAGCTCTGAATTCAGTGAATTTGCCAAGCCCTTCCACGTCATCCATATGCAGCGTAAAATGACCGCCAGCTGTTTCGAAACAGCGGCGCTTCTTTTTGAGAGTGAGCACTGTTTTGTAGGTCTCCTGGATTTTTAGAACCTCGGCCCCATCAACTGAAAACGAGCAAGGAAAACGATGAGAAAGTAAACTGTCTTTTTGGGCTCCCTTATACATAAACTTGAAACCACGATCGTCTTTGCGAATCCTCATTGTTTCACCAAACGGATCAATAGTTTGTTCGTCGCCTTTTGGTCTCAAATAAGTATCCTCCTGCCAATATTCGTCAACAAAATTCCATTTTGAATCATAGACACAAAGTTTCAACTCATCGGGATGGTCTACAAACTTGATCTGTTCTTCAAAATTAGGCGAACAGGCAATATGCCTGCGAATTAAAGAAGGAAAATGCGGCAAAATATGCTGAATCGGAACATTAAATCTAGCACAAACAGTCGGAAGCAAATATTTCAACACTTCTTCTCCCGCTTCCCTTACTCCCATATCGGATGTATCAATGTGAAATATGGGAAGCCCTGGAACATTTTCGTTAACTCCACACAAAACATCGTTATAAAGACTGACGGCTTCGGCAACGTCTTTTTCGTTCATTTTAGAACCCCGGCGTTGGGTAAGAGCTCCATCATATTCCCTTCTCATCGCTGTCTCAACCGAACAAGTGAAAAAGAAAAACGCATCCACGAGATCCATCCTTAAAAACTCATAAATTTTATTTCTCACGCTTTCAACGTGCGAGGAACTATAGATGCCCTTTCTTAATCCCTTCTCATACCAGTAGAGCATATCTATCAAACCACGACTGATAATGGCAATGTGGGCTCTTGGGTGTTGAGCCAAGTTCAAAACGTAGTCCTGAACTCCTGTAAGATGGATGGCTTGAGCGACAACCGGATTTTCTGTGAGTTTATTCCTCACTTCTTCAATCTCGGCAGTTTCTGGAGGACAAAATGCGTTAAATTTATGCCTTCTAAAAATTTGTTCTATTTTTCCTGTGACAGTAGTTTTTAGGGATTTTTGGATGCCGAACAAATCAGTAAGTATTGTCTTAGAAACCGGATCGCTTTTTCTGAATGGAGTATCAATCGTGTCAAATATTAGTTCCAAAATTGACGAGGTTTCTTCCTCGCTAAATGGTCCGACAAGAAGACTACTTACTTGATTGGCTAAGGCGAGACTAGATTCCATTTTTCCTCACTTTTCAAAAAACTTTGCCCTGATTATGCCAATTTAGGATTTTTTAGTCAACCACATTGACTACCTGATTTTAAAGTTGTAAAATATTTCAAATAGTACCCTGACAAACAGGAAAACTTATGGATAAATTGGTACTACCTGGCGATATTCTTCCGGCAAGGGAAGCAATCGAGATGATTCCTTATGTAGACTTAGGACCACCAATTGAGGTACCCCCTATTCCTGCCGATGCTAATCCGGAAAATATTTCTGCTGAAGAAAGACAATTTCTCCATTCCGAAATTAAGCGTCTCAAAAAAGAAAGGAATGCCTTGGTGCTTGCTCATAATTATGAGCCCCCGGATGTTCAGGATGCAGCCGATTACATCGGCGATTCGCTACATCTGGCCAATGTAGGCAGAGGTTCAGATGCAGATATTCTCATAGAGGCATCCGTGCTTTTTATGAATCAGATACTGGCAGTCATGAAAAAACCGCATCAGAAAGTTCTGGCTCCTAGCTTGAAAGCTCTTTGCTCTCTTGCTGCTCATGCTGATGTTAATAAAGTTCTTGTCTGGAAACATGAACATCTTGACGGAAAAGTCATAAGCTATGTTAATACTTATTTAGACATTAAGGCCATAAGCGACATTTGTTGCGCTTCTGGAAATGCGGCCAAAGTTATCAAATATATGGCTGAACTTTATCCTGACAGTCCACTTCTTTTCCTACCGGATGTTTTTCTTGGATACTTCGCTGCTAAAACCCTTGAAAAAATGGGTCAGTCAATAGACCGCCTATACCTTATGATGGGTGCCTGCCATGTTCATGAACAGATAACTCCCCAGCATGTTATGAAACAGAGAATTCTCCATCCTGACGCTGCAGTATCTCTTCATAGTGAATGTAGCTGTGTTGTAAAATGTATGACAATGCTAGACCAGGGATTGGTAACCGAAGAAAGGATGAACGTTGGTTCAACCTGGAGCATGCTAGAATTTGTGAAAAAATCTAAGCAAAAAAAAATTATTGTCGCCACTACGGTGACGAACATTTATCCCATGTCCATCGCCGCTCCAGATAAGGAATTTATCCCAGCTAATCCAGAAGCTCGTTGCGCTTTCATGGAACAAAACACACTGAAAAATCTTTACGAATCTCTTCGAGACATGAAATACGAAATCACTGTTGATCCTGAACTTGCCAAACGCGCACGCATACCTATAGAAAGAATGCTCGCCATCCAATGAGACCACATTTGTGGTCTTTTTTTATCCTAATCTTAATCGGCGGGAATCTATGTAGGCGTTTGCTTCGGATAATTTTAAAGCCGTAGTTCCGTTGCCTGTTCTAATATAAAACTCCTCTGTATTGTTTTCTTTGAGATAAACCGGCTTGTGGCTCGGAGCAATGCTTACAACACAACACTCTTTACCATCGAGTTGCGACCAGTTTAATTTAACAAATTGTCTGAATTCCGCTCCAATCATATTCCTAAAAATCTGGGTAAAGTGATTTTCAAAACCATCGGCATCTTTCTTGATAAGAGAGCCGTAGTCCGAAGCCAAGCCCACAACCGCCTTGTTATCATCAACCCCTATGACAAGATGTCCACCTTGAGAATTAAGAAATGCGGCAATAGTTTTCATGGCCGATTTTTCAAGAATGTGATTGACTGTGTTCTGTCTCATATCCCAGCGGAAGGTGCTTTTAAATTCCAAATTCTCATGTTCCCCGGAATTAAGAAATTTCGCTAAAACGGGCGAGGCCTCTTCGGTGTTTTTACTTTTTCTGCCTCTGACGGAAAATTTTAAAATGAGATCAGCATATTCTTCCGGAGTGGGGATGTTTTTAAGCAGGATTTTTTTACTTATATTACTGCTGATTAATTCTATAGTTCCGTATTTTGTAAGCTTTCCAAGAAGGCCCTGGCGATGACTTACCGAAACGATATTATCCAAGGGAATTGTTGTCCTATGGCGGTACAAAATTCCGTAAGCATGGATAATTTCATTATTTTTGATGTGATAATACTCTTTGTACCATCGGAAAAATATAAAAAATACTATGACTGTTTCAGAAGAAAAAATAAATACGGCCTCGGCAATACGAAACGAGATTGCATGAGAAAAAACAAGAGAGCGGTAAATTGCAGCATAGTTGGCAAGCACGCTAAGTATAAAAAAGACGACAATTGCTCCAAGTTGAAGCAAAATAAAATTCTTGACGATAACTACCGGACTTTTTTTGACGATAACCGGCTTGGCCATATTCTAAAGTCCTTCTTTAAATGATTCTTATCTTACCACTTTGAATTTTGGGAGTAAATGGCGGTTTGTGATAGAATGGCAAAATGAAAAACCCAAAGTTCCCAATGCGGATAAATCAATACCTCGCTTGGCAAAAGCACTCCACCCGCAGGGGCGGAGACGAACTTGTCCAAAAGAAGCAAGTTCTAATTAATGGAAGATTCGCAGAGCTCGGCGACAAGGTAAACGAAAAAGACTTCGTGGAGGTTTTAAAAAACAAAAAACCAAAGAGTTGTCTTTATTTTGCTTACAATAAACCAGAAGGAGAAACAACCGACACGCCAATTTTTCTCAATAAAGAAATATTTCCTCTCGGCCGTCTGGATAAGGACTCGAACGGATTGATGCTTTTAACCAATGACGGCCGTGTTACCGACCGACTTTTGAATCCCGAGTACGCGCATGAAAAAGAATACATTGTCACCGTTCAAGAAAAATTGAGACCAAACTTCAAACAAAAAATGGAAGCGGGCGTAAATATTGAGGGGTATCTGACGAAAAAATGTAAAGTTGAGATACTGAACAGTTTTACTTTCAAAATAACCCTGATCGAAGGCAAGAAACATCAAATCAGGAGAATGTGTGTTGCTCTACACAATCAAGTTAAAAATCTAAAAAGAACGAGAATAATGAATATTGAACTGGGCAATCTGCCTCCCGGCAGTCATAGAGCCATCGGCGGAGAGGAATTAAATACTTTTTTAAAAAATTTAGGACTCTAAATATTGTTTATTTTATTCTTTATTTCCTTTGCATTATTTCCCAGTCCTCTTAGTAACTGCTCACGGCGTTCCCTTTCTTCTTTAGAAAAAGGATCACCCCTCTTTAATTTACCCTCCAAACGCCAGAGTTCTTCAGAAATATCTTTACTAATATTACTAAATTTTTCCTCAACGAGTGTCTCGATAGAAATCTTACCTTTGTTTACTCGGGACATATTGGGTAACTTTTTTCTGAAAAGAAGTAATATGACTAATGCAATAGCTATGACTGATGCAAGAATAATATAGACCATATTGGTATACAATGATGGAGCTTCTACGATTTTTGGTATAATTGAGAAATTGGCATTTTCTTTTCCAATCAATATGTTAGTGCCATTCCCATCGTTCGCTAAAACAGCAGCATCTCCCCATATAATACTCGCGGGACCACCACTTATCGCTCTGAAGTTGAGCGATAAAATTTTACCTGCCGCGCCAGTAAAACCTGGGGACTGCAGTCCACCACTGAATGTTATAGTCCCAGTTTTATTAGAGAAAAAGGGTTCTTCGGTCCAAAATGAAAAAATTGATCCCTCTTTCGATATCCCTGTGAGTTCTATATTTTTACTAAAAAACTGTAATCCTCCTTCAAGAGCATTCATCGGACGGTGGAGTGATGTTACATAAAGATTAACAGAAAAAATATCACCAATGTTTCGCGTTTCATTAGACGGAGATATCCATACTTTAGCGCCTTGATCTTGGGCTTCTACTCGCAACAAAGGCATACCCATGATGATTATAAATGTCATCAACAATAATACTTTCCGCCATGCTTTAAAAAGTATAATCATATGTCTAATTTCTCTTTAATTATTTTTACCAAGTCATTAATTTTGTAATTACTTTTAACTATAAAGTCATAAGCTAAATTCTTAAACGCTTCCACCGCCTCATGGTCTGATGAAAGATTTGTTAAAATAATCACGGGAACATTATTTCCCCAATAATCCTCACGAAGTTTTTTGAGCATCGTCATGCCATCCATTACTGGCATAATAATATCAAGCATAATCAAATCGGGATGTTCGTGCAAAGCAACCCCTAGTCCCTCTTCGCCGTTTTTTGCTTCAAGCACCGCAAAACCTTCACGTCCAAATTTATCACAAAGAGCATTGCGAAGTGGCGTATCATCTTCAACAACTAAAATTGTTTTCTTATTTTCCATCGCCAAGTTTTTCATAAACCTTTGCCACCACATCCTCAATTTTCCAATCACTCTTTACTAGATAATACGCAGGTTCAGTTTCTTTAATCTCTCTATTACGCTGTTCGTCATCGACCATTAAGTTCGTCAAAATAATAACTGGCACAGTTTTACCCCATTCATTTTCTGCTCTCAATTTTTTTAACATAGTCATGCCATCCATCACTGGCATAACGATGTCAAGCAATATAAGATCGGGTTGATCGCGCAAAGCAATCCCTAATCCCTCCTCGCCATTTTTTGCTTCAAGAATGGCGAAACCCTTGCGCACTAACTTATCCCGAAGCGCGCTCAACTCTGGAAGTTCATCTTCAATAATTAAAATTGTCTTTTTTGTTGTATCTGTCATAGTGATATATTATATTAATTGGTTAAACTATTCTTCTGGATGTTCCAGAAACGATTTTATTTCACTGATAATTCCATCCAATCGGTGTTCGGCTTTTACAAAGTATTTACTTATTCCCAGTTGGATATAAGACTGCACTTTATCGGCACTGGCGGTATTGGAAACTACAAAAATCGGGATGTGTTTCCATTTTCCGTTCTGGCTTTTAATCTTGGCCACGAAATCAAGACCGTCTTCTTTGCCAAGCAAGTAGTGGTCAAGCCAGATTACGTCAATCCGCTCTAAATCTTCAAGATAATTGAGCGCCTGCTCCACGGTACGAGCAGTCGTAACAGCAAAGCCATTTTTCTCAAGCTTTGTTTTGATTGCCTCAAGCAGAGGCCGTTCGTCTTCAATAACTAATATTGTTTTATCGTTTTTCATTTTTTTATAATTTAATTTATTTTTTTTATACCATCCAAAGGCAAAACCACATAAAAAGTAGTGCCTGGATTTTCGTCACCTTCGACACGACCCACGGCAGGTGACTTAAACCAGACTTTCCCTCCGGAGTGCTCTATAATTGATTTTATAATATAGAGCCCAAGACCGGTGCCTTCGTTATCTTTCTCCCGCACATTATCCGCCCGAAAAAGCTTGGTGAAAATTTTATCTTGCTGATTTTTGGGTATGCCATAACCAGTGTCAGAAACTTTAATAAGCACATTCTTTTTATCATCCAGGGAAAGTGAAATCTCAATCTTTCCGCCTTCGGGAGTATATTTCACGGAGTTGGACAAAAGATTTTCTATAATCATGCGCAAGAGTTTAGGATCAGCTTGGATGGTGGGTATATTTTTTTCGAATATGGTGGAAAGCGTTACTTTCTTTTCATCAATCTGCGGTTTTTGTTCACCTATCACACTCCGCGCAAGTTCGACCACATTAGTTGGTTCTGGCTCAATCACAAATGTTCCAAGCTCAAGACGGGAAACATTTAAGAGAGCGTTTACCAAGCTCACCATGCGCTGATTGCTTTTGTATACCTCGCCTAAATATTTTTTCTGTTCTTCATTCAACTTTCCGGCATCGCCAGACAAAAGCATTTCCGCATACCAGTTGACAGTCGAAAGCGGGGTTCGAAGCTGATGTGAGGCCAGTGAGACGAATTCCGTTTTTGCTTTGTCAATATCTTTTTCTTTGGTGATATCCCTGAATGTCTCTACTGCTCCAAGAATTTTTCCATCAAGAATAGTGGGCGTTATTATACTAATGGCAGGAAACCGGCTTTTATCTTTGCGAATGTAATAAAAAGGGGCAACTAGGTTAACTACGATCTTCTCTCCAGATAAAACCTTCGACAAGATCCTCTCTTTAAACAACACAACATCTCCTTTTTCGTCTTCCCGGGGAACAACCTCAACTATATATTTACCCAATACTTCTTGTGCTTTCCAACCAACCATTTCTTCAAAAGCTTGGTTTACATAAGTTATCTTTCCTTCTTTATCTACCACTACCATTCCATCACCAATGCTTGCTAAGATCGCCTCGTCTTTAGCCTTTGCCTCGGCAAGCGTTATGGTCCGTTCTCTTACTTTTGCCTCCAAACCCCCATAAGACTCCTTCAGCTTTCTTATCATTCCATCAAAGGCACGGGCTAATTGTCCTATCTCATCGTTAGAGTTAGTAGTAGTAGTAGTAGAGGAAAAATCTAGAGAGGCAATGCGTAGAGCAGCTTCTTTGAGTTTTATAAGCGGTTTGGCGATAGAAAACCAGATGAGAGATAACATCAACACAAGAACCAAAGTTGAGCTAGCAAAAAATACTAAAACAAAAAGCGTCGTTCTGTTTTGACTCTCAATGGCTCTACTGCGGCTGGAGTTAGCCAGTTGCGAAGCAATGGTAATGTTCTCTTGTGATTTGACGAGAATCTGAGCGATCAACCTTTGCTCTAACTCCTTAATGCTGGCTGAAGGACTACTGACTTCTGTTTTGGAATTTGCAACAATCCGGGAGAAAGTTTGATTGATAGAATCGCTGTTGTCGCGAAGCCTTTTTAACGAAACTTGTTCATCGGCTAGTGTTATTACGTTGGACAGCCGTAAAAAAAGTTTTTCAATGGATTCCGATAACGCCTGCGACTGAATAATTGGTCGTTCCTCGTGGTACAAAAAATATTCATTTCGTAAAACTTCTCGTTCAAGTATTGTATTTCGTATATCACTAATTATTACCTGTTTTTCAACTTCCTTCCTTGCAGTAGTAGCATTTTGAAAGAGAGTAAATCCAATCGTTGCTATTACGACTAAAGAAAAGGTGGCGAGAATAATTATTTTTGTCTTAATTGACATAACTTTTAGTGGACGATCGTAATTGCTTCCGGCTTTACTTTTTCCAGGGCGTCAAGGTAAACAAAATTAAGATAATTTGGCACGGTAGTTTTGTCGGTTAGTTTATTTTTTATAGCCCATCGTGCTGCACCTTCCATAGTCAACACCATGGCTTGCTCAAGCGAAACTTTAAAAATGTTTGATGGCCACACAGATTTGATATATTCTTCATTGGTTTTGGTGCGACGCATCACGATTGTTTTCGCCTCGAGAGTGTTATTTTTAACAAATTCTTCCGCCTTAACTAGTGCCCGTAACATTCTTTCAATCACTTGAGATTTTTTCTTTACTAAGTCCTCTGAACCAATCAAGACAAAATAAGCATCTTGACCGCTCTGTGCTGGCCAAACAACAGCGTTGGTGCCTAATTTTTTCGTAATGTTAAAACTAAGTGGTGGCCAGATTAAGGTTGCGTCTATTGTGCCGGAAACCATCGCGTTTTCTAAATTGGATGGCTTAACATAAACAACTTCTACATCTTTTAAGAAAAGATGACTAAAGGTTAAAAATGTCCCCAAGAAAAACTCTGATTGACTGTTTTTGGGAATGCCAATTTTTTTGCCTTTCAAATCGGCTGGTCTGTTAATTCCATGATCGCGCCTGGCTATAAGTTCGTAACTGTTTGTTTGATCAATTGACGCAAGTATTCTAAGTTTTGGGGAATCAAAACTACGGACAACGGGGGCAAACTCATTGGCCAAGCCAATATCAATAACACCATTAACAACATCTGGTATCGTCAAAATCCCATACTCATACGGCCTTATTTCCAAATCAATACCCTCATCTTTGAAATATCCCTTTTCATCGGCTACATACACAAGAGCTACATATTCTCCGGTATAAGAGCCAATGGTGACTTTTTCAGTCGGACCAGTATATTTTGGCGACTGTTGTGGTCTCCATTGCCACCAAACGAAACTCGCAACAGTAATCACAACAATTTCTACAATTGAAATAACAATTTTTTTGCTCATAAACAAAAACTACCAACCCAAAAGTTGGCACAATAAAAAGATTCTATTTGTCGGGTCTTTACGAGAGAGAGAGAGAGAGAGAGACGATTGTGGGATGAATGATAATAAACATATTCTTATATTGTATCATTAAACTAATAATACAAGAAGATGTTTTGTGGATATTTATGACTCTAATTACTGCAATTTTGGGTCTATTATTTTCTTGAATTCTTCAAAACTAGGTATGCTTTTCAATTTTTCTCCATTAACAAAGAATGTCGGCGTAGAATTAACGCCGAGAGC
>OBEQ010080674.1_pt1 | contig 21285 bp, 18 predicted proteins | sample 1670901 | NCBI WGS metagenome assembly OBEQ01 (sample SAMEA104232315, study PRJEB22302) | groundwater metagenome | biome: forest; feature: aquifer; material: groundwater | place: USA | collected 2011-08-07 | depth 5.4 m
CTCGCGTTCCTGGCGGCGGCGCAGCCGTTCCTCGGCGCGCTCAATGCACCAGTCCAGAAGTTTATTGGCGTCGCTGGGCGCACCCGATAGCCAATGGTCAAAATGATCGCGCACCGCGTTCTCAACCAGCCGCGCCGCATCCGCCGAAGACAGTTTTTCTTTTGTCTGGCCCTGAAACTCCGGTTCCCGGATAAACAAAGACAATATGACGCCGGCCGTTCCCGTCACATCATCGGCGGTAAGCAGCGCCGCCTTTTTGTTACCGGTCAGTTCGCCATAGCCACGCAATGCCCGATAAAGTGCGGTCTTTAATCCGGCCTCATGGGTGCCGCCAGCAGGCGTTGGAATCGTATTGCAATAAGATTCCATAATCGCATCGCCATCCCCATACCAGGCAATGGCCCATTCCACTTTGCCGCGATCCTTGGGCAGCTTTTCACTGCCGGTAAAGCTGTTTGGCGTGACCAGGGCATAACCTTTGATCGAGGCGGCAAGATAATCGGAAAGCCCGCCGGAAAAATGCAGCACTTCGCTTTCGGGCGTGTCGCCCGCGCCCTTCAGCAATTCAGGGGCGCACTTCCAGCGGATTTCCACCCCTGCAAAGAGATAAGCTTTGGCGCGGGCCATCTTGTACAGAAGCGCAGGTTTGAAGTGTGCCTGCGCACCGAAAATCTGTTTGTCAGGAAAAAAACTGATAGTTGTGCCACGCCGGTTATTGGCGGCGCCGGTCTGACGCAGCTTTCCTATGGGAACGCCCCGGGCATAGTTCTGAACATAGTGCAGTTTATCGCGGGCAACCTCGACCGTAAGGCGTTCAGACAGCGCATTCACGACGGATAACCCAACCCCATGCAGCCCGCCTGACGTTGCATAGGCCTTGCCGCCAAATTTACCGCCAGAATGAAGGGTGGTGAGAATGACTTCCAGTGCGGATTTGGATTTGAACTTCGGATGCGGATCAACCGGAATGCCCCGGCCGTTATCATGCACGGTCAGGCTGCCATCGGACTCCAGCGTCATTTCGATGCGCGTTGCATGTCCGGCAACCGCCTCGTCCATGGCATTGTCGAGAATTTCCGCGGCCAGATGATGCAGCGCCCGTTCGTCCGTGCCGCCGATATACATGCCGGGGCGGCGGCGCACGGGTTCCAGGCCCTCCAGCACTTCAATGTCCTGGGCGGTATAGCTCTGGTCAGTGGCGGTGGAGGTTTTTTTGAATAAATCTGCCATGTGAGTCCAAGGGTGGTTTAGCGTCGAATCGCGCTGACCCCTTGTTTATCAGGTCTGGACGCGAATGCCGTCAAGATTACCGCCAGCGGCCTCGATCTGATCATATGTTCCGGCTGTGACCTTTGCATGCATCAGGTTGGCGCCTTCAAGTATTACTTCGGCCATATCGGCCCCTTCAAGGTTGCAGCCCGTCATGTCCGCGCCGGTAAAATTACAGGCCCTGAAATTGGCCTGCTGGAAATGGCTTTTTTGCAAATTGGCAATAATCTTTTTTTCGGGATTGAGACCGGTTACGACTGATGCGAATGTTGCGCCTGCGAAATTGGCCTGATGGCAAAATGCCCGTTTCAGGATGGCGGCGCGCATATCCGCTTCCAGAAGAATAGCGTCTTGCAGGTTTGACAGGGATAAATCCACCATCCTTAATTTACTGCGTGTCAGATTGGCCCTTGATAAATCACAATTGACAAGCTTTGCGCCCGAAAGATCAATTTCAGAGAGATCAACTTCCGTCAGATCGGAGTTGGGTAATTCCAGACGCGCTCCCGTACGGCCATTCGAGGTGATCCAACGGGTGTGGGCTGACAGCAAATCGAGAAGGATATTGCGGTCAGGTTTCTTGCGTTCAGTCAGGTTTTTAACCCCTGATCCTTCACCAAGCGATGTGCGGTCAATGACCGCGCCAAATAAATCCGCCCCGCTCAGGTTCGCGCCTGATAATTTCGCGCCATTAAATAAGGCGCCGTGCATTGACGTATCGGATAGATCAGCGCCAGCCAAATCGGCGTTTTCCAGATTGACGCCGTCCAGTGTGGCTCCGCGAAAATTGGCCCCGGCAAGAGCTGCATTGCGCAACTGGGCATCGCTTAAATCGGCCTGCATCACCAGCCCATGCTCAATTTTTGCCCCAGACAGATCGGCCTGAACGAAATTTGCCGCAATGAGTTCAGAAGGTTCAAGAGCAGTTTTAAGAAAATTAATTTCACCGCTATCAGATAATCTTAAACGGGGTCCTTCGCTCAAGTCCGCGTGGCGCAGATTTGCCTGCACCAATATGGCCCCATGCAGGGTACAACCGCGCATGTCCGCCTGACTTAAATCGGCGCCTTCAAGATGCGCCAGCCGAAATATGGCTGAAGATAGTACGGCGCACGCGAGTTTTGCCCCAGGCAATGCCGCATCCGTGAGATTGGCTCCGGAAAGATCGGCATAGGACAAATCGCGCCCGCCCAAATCCATGCTGGAAAGATCATGGTATGCAAGATTGGCCCGCTTGCCGCGGCGGCCATTTTCAGCCACATAAACTGCATTGCTGGCGGCAACATGATCCAGGGTATTCTGATCGATGCTAATAAGTCTATCAGGTATTAACTGATTGCTCATGCGCGAATGTTCCATGGCATGACGCCTTGCGCATCGCCTATGATGCGCTCTTGCGGCAACATAAGGATGGCGGTGGTGCCAACGCCAAGCTCACTCTGTAACACTAAATCACCCTCATGGAGCCGCGCTAGCTTACGAGAAATCACAAGACCAAGGCCCGCGCCTTCCTCGGTTTTTGCAACATCTTCCTGGCCGCGGTTGAACGGCTGAAAAAGCCCATCCAAACGGTGCGGGTCTATTCCCCTTCCGGTATCGCTTACGCTGATGCTTAACTTCTCATTTAATGTAACGCCTAACGTGACATTACCGTTTGGGGGAGTGAATTTGATTGCATTGGACAGCAGATTGACCAGGATTTGTTTTATTGCCCGGTCTTCCACAAACAGCGTGAGCCTGCTCTCGCCCTCAAACTGCAGCCGTATGGTTTTGGCGTTTGCTCTTTCCCTCACCAGCCGCACTGCGGCCTGGATAACTTCGTCCAGCATTACGGCTTCTTCCTGCAAGTAATGCTTTCCGCTTTCAATCCGCGACAAATCAAGAATATCGTTGATAAGCGATAGAAGATGCTGGCCGCTATGCAAAATATCCTGCGCGTAATCTTTATAACGCGGGGTGCTGTGAGCGCCGAAATATTCCTGTGCCAGAATTTCTGAAAAACCGATGATTGCATTGAGCGGCGTACGTAACTCATGGCTCATATTTGCCATGAATTCCGTTTTAGACCGGTTGGCTTCTTCGGCAGATATTTTTGCGCTTATTAGAACTTCAATCTTACTTCGTAATTGCGCCATGCCGACAGCATTCGTCAGCACATTTGTGTAGCCGTCTGAAATATTGATTTCCTCTTTGCTTCATTGCATGCCGATTGGTTTGATCAGACGCAGTATCACAGTTGGCGTATCGTCAGGGGCCATGACCGGGCAATCCGTTATGCGTATCGCAAGGTCGCGGGGCAGGGGTTCACCAGGTGGCGGATAAACGGCTGTATCCGTCTTGCTGCTGCGCTCATCCTTCAGGTTTTGCCAGCCTTTAACCTGTTGCCATACCTGGGCCGCATCCAAGTCAAACGATTCCAGTGATTTGGAGGCGATTTCTTCCGCTATTTCGTCCAGAGAACCCAATGCCAAAGCAGGACTGCCGGTTAACGCCAGCAAGGTTTTTAAATGATGATTGTCAGGCATTCTCGCGCCAGTCGACAAGGCTGAAACTTTGGCAATATTACGCATATGGATGGCCTGAGAATGATGTGCATTGTCCACACCGGGTATCCGGCGTACGAATGCACGTTATGCGCTAATGGTTAAGTAAAGGTTCACTGGTTGGGGTGTATTGGTTGGCTGGCCCTCCTGCGCTCCCTTCGGGAGCTATGAAGGGCACTCCTTTCGCCCAAGATGCGGTTTCGTGCGTCTGACGCAACCCTCCTTCGCTAAAGCTCCGGAGAGCGATAGTATTTCTAAGCTTGCAAGCTCGTTAAGAAATACTAATCGGCGTAAGCCACCCGAAGCCGGAGGGTGAAGGGTGGTCGGGGAGACTGGATTCGAACCAGCGACCCTCTGCTCCCAAAGCAGATGCGCTACCAGGCTGCGCTACTCCCCGTATGATTGTGGCTGTTCATTACCCTATGTGGGCGGCGGGCGCACCTTCATTAATGCGATATGTCGGTATTTTTTGTCTCATGCAGAAAAAACATGCCAATTATGCAGGTCATTAACGCCACGAGGACGGGATACCACAGCCCATTATATATGTTTCCGGTGGAGGCGACGATGGCCGTAGCCAGCAAGGGCAGCATGCCGCCGAACCAGCCATTGCCGATATGATAAGGCAGGGACATGGAGGTGTAGCGGATTTTGGCCGGGAACAGCTCCACCAGATAGGCGGCCATTGGCCCATAAACCATGGTCACATAAACCATCATGATGATTAAAATCAGCTCGGCCACAACCCAGTTAACTTTGGCGGGGTCGGCTTTAGCGGGCAGTCCAGCTGCGGTGAAAGCAGCCTGCCATTTAGCAGCGTCCCAGCCTTCAATCTTTGTATCGCCAATGCTCAGGCTGACCGGCTGTTCTGGGGCATCCTGCTGCTGGAATGAAACCCCCAGTTTGGTCACAAAATCCTGGGCGCGATCACAATCAGAAAATGTAGACCAAGGTCCGACAAAAATATGCAGATCGCATTGTGCGGCATCGGCCGAGACGACGATCTTCTGGCGTTGCTGAAACGCCGCCAGATCCGGATTGACGGCTTCAGTCAAGGCCGCGAAAAGCGGAAAAAACGTAAGCGCGGCGATAGTGCAGCCCGCCAGGATAATTTTCAACCGCCCGATCCTGTCCGACAGCCAGCCAAAAAAGATAAACAGCGGCGTGCCGGCCAGCAGGGCCAGCGCGATCAGCGCATAGGCCAGCAGAAAATCCAGCTTCAGCGTTATCTGCAGGAAAAATAGCGCATAGAACTGCCCCGTGTACCAGATCACGCCTTGACCGGCGGTGGCGCCAAGCAGCGCCAGCAGTACGAACTTGTTGTTGGGATAGTGCAGAAAACTTTCCGTCAGCGGGCTTTGCGATCCCCGGCCTTCATCCTTCATTTTCTGGAACACCGGCGATTCATTCAACCGCAGGCGGATCATAATTGAATAGGCCAGAAGAATGATCGATCCCAGAAATGGCGCCCGCCATCCCCATTCCGCAAAAGCCTCTGCATCCATGTAAATGCGGCAGAGACCGATTACCAGCAGCGCCAGAAAGAAACCAATAGTGGCGGTGGTTTGAATAAAGCTTGTGGTGAAACCCCGCCTGTGATGTGCGGAATGTTCGGCAACATAGGTTGCCGCGCCGCCATATTCCCCGCCCAGCGCCAGCCCCTGCAACAGACGCAGGCTGACCAGCAATACCGGCGCCCACCAGCCGATGGCGGCGAATGTGGGCAGCAATCCAACCGCAAAGGTGGCGCTGCCCATTACAATGATGGTTACCAGAAACGCATATTTACGGCCCGTCAGATCGCCGACGCGCCCGAACACCAGTGCGCCGAATGGACGCACCAGAAAGCCGGCCGCATAGGTGGCGAAAGCGGACATCAGCGCCGCCATCTCATTACCAGGCGGAAAGAACAATGTGGCGAAGAACGGCGCCAGCGTGGCGTAAAGATAGAAATCGTACCATTCAAACACAGTGCCGAGTGACGAGGAAAAGATGACAAATCTTTCCTCTTTGCCTATGCCCTGGTCCTCCGTGGGTTCTGCCGTTTCAGCCGAACTCGTCTGCATCAGAAAATTATCCCTCTAACGCTGCGCGCACTCCGGCAAGGGCGGCGTTAAAGCGTCCCGCCTGATAGGCCTCGTCTTTAGCCGTGGCGGCGTAAACCGCGTCCAGCGCCTTGGAAAGTTTTTGTAGCTGGGAATCGGGAACGGACTTTTCTGCTTTCATGGCGGCGACCAGCGTGTCTATTGCCATGGCCGCCTGTTCCGCATCGGCATAATCACTATAATCGCCATCCTGGCCTGCCTGCACCAGCCCCTTCAGCATGGCTTTCATTACGTCGCCGTTAAATGAACTGGCGGCGAATTTCGTGACCATCTGACTGGTCAGTCCGTGCAGATCATTTGCGGCGGCGGCCAACTGGCCCATGCCGGTGGAACCGTTACTATGCAGGGCCCGGGTTTTTGCAGCTACTGCCTGCCCAAGTGCGGGGTCAATAACCTTGGTCAGCACCTGAAGCATGACAAGGCTGGAATCATTCACATGCGGCATGCCGGGGGTTCGCGCCCCATTGCTGCGCGGCATCCAGTTCTTGCTGCTCATGGGTGTGTGGCAGGAATGGCAGTCGAACAGTACAAATTCGGGAAACAGGCCATCGCGATTGCGCTTATTGTCGGCCAGCGCCGCCATATGCTCCCGCGCCATCATCGCCTGTCCGATGGCCCATAATTTGATGCCGCTAATGGCGCCTTTGCGTTTGCGGTAATCTTCATCGACCACAAAATGCGCAGGCTGTAACTGGGTGAATGTGTCCAGTTCAAAGCTCATGCGCGGATGGCCCGCCCCCATCATCCGGTGGGTGACGAATTTTTCCTGATTGCCAAAGTGGCAGGACAGGCACAGGCCCGCCCGCACCGTGGGATCATCGGTGGCGGTCATACCCCTGGCGACATTATCGCTGTGGGCAGGGGCGGCGGTGTGGCTGCTCAGCCAGTTCTGAGCGCCGCCATGGCAGCCCTCGCAGCCAATGCCTTCGCTAATCTGAAAGTTGGGGCTGCGCTTGTCAGCGGCTGGATTATCCGCATGGCAGTCCAGACACATTTTTGCGGTATGCGCTTCACCAATACCAAGATTGCGGGCAATGCGCTTTGATGTATCGCTTAACAGCACTTCATAGGCCTTGGCGTGTTTGTCCCGGCGTACCCAGGTAACATATTCATTAAGCTGAACATTTGTATCTGCAGTTGGTGTGGTGGCCCCATGGCAGGTGCTGCCCGCACAGGACGCTACACCCAGATGCTGCCCGTCCGCCCCGGCGGCCTGAACAGGCGGGGTAAGGCAAAACAGGAACAGCAACACACCAAACAGGAGCAGCAGGCAGTAATGCGCCAAAGTGCAATTCTTCATGTGCCGCCCCCTAAAAATGCTAAATAATTCAGCCGTCTCTTTATGCCTTATAGTCCGTGATGACTCTACAGCAATAGTCTAACAACGTTAAAATGCGATTCGCATGGCGGCTAGGCTAAAAATAGACCTCAAAGTGTAATGCAGGAGCTTGTGTGTCAATAAAAGGACAGGCAGGGGATATTCCAGGATTGGTTGCCGAAGCCCTTATGGCGCGTGGGATACTGCGCCCGGAGCAACTTTCCCGTGCTATCAGCGCACAGCAATCCAATGGTGGGCGGCTTGATTGGGCACTGACGCAATTGGGGCTGGTGGCGGAACGCGACATGGCCTTGGCCTATGCCCAGGTTTTGGGATTGCCGCTGGCGCAGCCAGAAAGTTATCCCGCCACGCCAGTATGGCCCGGCCGGCTTTCGCAAGCATTTTTGCGTAAGGCGCGCCTTCTTCCTGTGGCGGAGGAAGGCGGCCGGCTTGTGGTAGCCATGGCCGATCCACTGGATACGCAGGCCTGTGAGGCCTTGATCCTGGCGGTGGGATTAGCCCCGGTTATTCAGGTTGGGGTTCCAGGTGACATTGACGCCGCATTAGCGCGTCTTTACGGGCCTGCCGGGTCAGTAACGCAACCGCCAATGCCAACCGTCACGCCAGCAGAAAATCTGGCAGCAGATGTACAACATTTACGCGAACAGGGCAGCGACGCAGCGGCGGTGCGCCTGGTCAACCAGTTGATCGCAGGGGCGATCACCGCCCAGGCTTCGGACATACATATCGAACCCTTTGATGGAAGCCTGATGGTGCGGTATCGGATCGATGGGGTGTTGTCCGCAACGCCAGCGCCGGATTTTGCCCATTATCCGGCAATCATTGGCCGTATCAAGGTTCTGGCGGGTCTTGATATGGCCGAACGGCGCAAACCTCAGGACGGGCGCTGCCTGATCAGCATCGAGGGGCGCCGTGTCGATTTGCGGGTGTCCATTCTGCCAACCCTGCATGGCGAAGGTGTGGTGCTGCGGGTGCTGGATCAGACGCGCGCGCCGCTGAACCTTGGCCTGCTGGGCTTCGGAGGTGAATTGCAGAAACATATTGCTGAGGTAATCAGTCAGCCCCATGGCGTCATGCTGGTCTGTGGCCCCACCGGCAGCGGCAAGACGACAACTTTATACGCCATTCTGCGCAGTTTGCAGAAAGAGCAGGTCAAGATTGTTTCGGTCGAAGATCCGGTCGAATATCAGATCGAAGGCGTCAACCAGATACAGGTGCGCACGCAAATCGGCCTGGGCTTTTCCGAAATATTGCGCGCGACGCTGCGCCACGATCCCGATGTGATCATGGTGGGCGAGGCGCGGGATTCAGAAACCGCACATATCGCCATTCAGGCGGCGCTGACCGGTCATCTTGTCTTGTGCTCCCTGCACACGAATGATGCGGCAGGCGCAGTGGCGCGCCTTGCCGATATGGGGATCGAACCCTATCTGCTTGCATCAACCTTGCGTGGCGTAGTGGCGCAACGCCTGGTGCGCAAACTGTGTCCGCATTGCAGGGTGGAGGATGTGCTTGCCGGGCGGGCAGGAAGCGATATTGGCCTGCCGCCGGGGACAAAAACATGGGGGCCTGGCGGATGCCCCGCCTGCCGTCATACCGGCTATTCCGGGCGGACAGTGGTGGCGGAATATATACCAGCTAACGAGACGTTGCAGAATCTGATCCTGGCGCGCGCCGGCAGTGCGGAAATTCAGCGCACCTTTGTGGCCGAAGGCATGCGGACTTTGCACGCGGATGGAATGGCGAAGGTTGCCGGCGGCATCACTTCACTGGAAGAAGTCCTGCGGGTGAGCGCTGCATGACCCAGTGGTGGCATTTCGCCCCGTCGGCAAAGATTACCCGGCGGGATCTGGCGCTTTTTACCCGTTCTCTGGCGCGTTTGTTACAGGCTGGGTTACCCTTGGCCGATGCGGTGCGGCTGGCGGCAGCCGTGCCGGGAGGCCATCTTTCGGCATTGTCCGATGATCTGTGTACGGAAATAAGAGCGGGAGAAAGTTTGGCCTTGGCGCTGGAACGGCACGACCCCGCCGGACGGCCCATATTTGGCCCGGTATACCGGGCCCTGGTCAGCGCCGCAGAAGCGGGCGGTGTCCTGGGGCGAAGCCTCGACCGTTTGGCGGATTATACCGAACGGGCCGAGCAGTTATCGCAATCGGTGCGTTCGGCACTGGTCTATCCGGCGCTGCTGCTGGGCGCGGCATTGGTGTCGCTCGTGGTGTTGCTGGTTTTTGTTGTGCCGCGTTTTGAATCCCTGTTTGCCGGATTGGGGCATGATGTGCCCTTTCTAACGCACATGATTATTCGCGGGGCAGGCCTGTTGCGCAGCTATGGCTGGCTGCTGCTGGCCGCTGGTGTTGCTGCAATATTTTATTGGCGGCACAAGGCGCAGGATGCAGGATTCCGCATGGCAATGGAGGCGCGTTTGATGCGTTTGCCGCAACTTGGCCCAATCCTCATGAAAATTATTCTGGAACGGGTGGCGCGCAGTTTTTCTGAATTGCTGCTGAACGGGGTTAGTTTGCCGGAAGCGCTGACACTATCCGCTGCCGTGGCGGGAAATCATTTGTTTAGGGATGGATTATTGCGTGCCGGCGAACTAGTGCGTGAAGGCCAGTCCTTATCGGACGCATTGGCGCGAAATGATTTATTCCCGGAATTGATGCTGCAGCTTGTCCGCGTGGGTGAACAAAGTAGCGCATTGGCGCAGATGCTTGCGCATCTTGCGGATATTTATGCAATGGAGGTTGAGGCTATTTCCAAACGTTTGATCGCATTACTGGAGCCAGTACTGGTTTTGCTGATTGGCGGGGTGATGGGCATGGTGATTGTCGGGCTGATTGGGGCTATTTCGGGTATTAACGATCTGGTGGTAAGATAGATTGGGTGGTTGTTGAAATGGAACCAAAGCAGATGAAGGTTGAAGGTTGCACCCGGATATTGCCTCATTGCGAGGCGCGGAGCGCCGTGGCAATCCAGGAGCCACACGGTAAAGCCTTTGTTTGTGGCTCTGGATCGCCACGCTTCGCTCGCGGTGACGCCGTTGTGCGCACTGCAGCGTTACAGCGCGGCTTTACACTGGTGGAACTGCTTGTAGTTCTGGTGGTGTTGGGATTGCTGATCAGCATCGTGGCGCCGCGTGCGATCGGCTATCTTGGTGGTGCGCGCTCGGATACGGCGCGCATCCAGATGGAAACTTTTGCTGCTGCACTTGATCTGTACAGGCTGGATATGCGCAAATATCCCACGGCTGAGGCCGGTCTTAATGTGCTGGTCAGCGCCCCGGCAGGCGCCACCCGCTGGCGCGGGCCATATCTGAACAAGCAGGAATTGCCGCTGGATCCATGGGGTAACGCGTATGTCTATCAATCTCCGGGGCCAGGTGGCGCGCCCTATCGGATGATGTCCTATGGTGCGGATGGCAAGGAGGGCGGTAAGGACGAGGATGCGGATATCAGCGTACCATGACTTGTTTATCTGCCTACAGACAAAATCCAGGAATGAGCCGCGGCTTTACCCTGGTTGAATTGCTGGTGGTTCTGGTGATTCTTGCGCTGGTGATGAGCATTGCTACACCGGTATTATTTGAGGCGAATGAGCGCGGCCGGTTGGATGGCGCAACGGCGCAGGTTTATGACGGCTTGCGACGTGCCCGGTCTGCAGCAGTTACAAGTGGCAATCCGGTTACGCTTGATGTGCGGCAACTGGTAAAAGATAGTGCAATTGAAATTATAAGTGGGTTGCCAGATGCGCCTAATACTCCCCTGATATTTTATCCAGATGGCAGCGCTACCCGCGCCCGGTTCACATTCGTGCTGGGTGAACAGAGGCGCAGTCTTTCTGTTGACTGGCTAACTGGCCATGCAGCGCTTGCCGAATAGGTCTGATAATTCTGGTTTCGGCATGGTCGAAGTGGCGGTTGCGTTTCTGTTGCTTTCGCTTTCATTGGGGGTGCTGCTCGGCGGGGTGACGACCGGTCTGCGCAATACGGATCGCGCTGCGAAGGCAGGGCTTGCATTGCTTTATGCGGAATCACTTCTGGCGGAAACCGGGATCAGTATTCCGCTTGAAGCGGGTGAAAGTACTGGGCGCACGGACAGCGGTTTTTCGTGGAAACGGCAGATTAGCCGGATGCCGGAAACGGGCACGTCAAATCTTTCGTCTTTCACAGTAAGCATTTCAGTAACCCCGCCTGATAATGGCGCGCCAGTGCGGATCGTTACCATGCGCCTTGCAGATGTTCCGGCGGCGGATTACAAACACCCATGAGCAGGGCGTCCAAACAGGCTGGTTTTACCCTGATTGAATTGCTGGTCAGCCTTACTTTGCTGGGCCTGATGATTACACTTATCGGCATGGCCTTGCCCTTGGCCATGGCTTCAGCCACGCGAATCAGCTCACTCAGCGATGATGTAAGCGCGGTCCAAACGGCACAGCATTTGTTGCGGTGGCAAATCGGCGAAATGCCTGCATTCGTGACGCAGGATGGTTATGACCTGCAGGTGGTGTTTTCCGGCAAGCAGGACGCAATGCGCTTCGCGGCAAGCCCCGTTCTCGCACAGGGTAGTAAAGGGCTGCAGATAACTGATTTGTCCGTAATGCAGGCTGATTCAGGCTCACGTCTGATTTATTCTGTGGGGGACGAGAGGCGCGATCTGGTCACGAATGCGCAAAGTATCAGCTTTTCCTATTTTGGACTGCGCGCGCGGGGAAGTAATCCTGCCTGGCATGAAACCTGGAAAGACACCTCGCGATTGCCGTCACTGGTGCGTATTCAGGTCCAAACCAAAGCAGGAACCTTACCCTGGCCGGATCTGATAATTGCAATCATGGCGGGGCCACCCCCACCATGACATCGCGTGAAAACGGCATGGCCCTGATGGTCGCAATGTGGGCGGTGATCCTGATTGGCGCGTTCGTTGCGGGCATGGTTGCGATAGGCGGTAGCGATGCGGCCATTACGGCCAACAGGATTGATGTGGCGCGGGCACGGCATTTGGCAGACGCTGGAGTGTACCGCGCGATTGCGGATTTGGTTGATCCGGCCACGCGCGAAAAATTACCGTTAGGACAACCCTTTTCTGTTCAATTGGATGACGAAGCCAGAATAACGGTCCAGGTGCGGGATTCCTGTGGAGCCATTGATCTCAATTGGGCGCCTGCGGTGCTACTGCGCGCTTATGGGGTGACGCTGGGAATGAAACCTGCGGCGGCGGAGCGTTTTTCCCAGGAGGTTGTAGCGCGCCAGGGAACAGTGATTGCACCCGAGGCAGCCGAATTAAATTCTGGCCCCTGGCAAAGCCTTGATCAGCTTGCTGATTTACCCGGTATGGACAGGGAGCAAATGCAAGCCTTGCTCTCCGGTCTGACCATTAATTGCCGGGAGGCCGGCGCCGATCCCTGTTGCGCCCCTGATACCGTCAAACGGGCGCTTAGCCTTGCGGGGGCAGGTGGCAGCCCGTCACACAAATTAGCCTATGAAATCGAGGCGCAGGCCAGCCTTGCATCGGGGGCAAAAGCCGCCGTCCAGGCCACAATCTGGCTGTCGCGGGAGCCCGGTCCGCCTTATTATTATATTACCGGCTGGCGCACACAGTAATTCATCGGCCAGTCAGCGTTCATAAATTTACCTTATACTCACCATTTAACGTTAGATTCAGAATTGCGCTGCTGTAACGCATCCGGCGTTATCGCCATGCTATTTTGCCTGAGGTTGCTGTGGTTAGTTTATCTGTCGCCGCCCCCAAAATTGCCCTTGCCGGTTGCGGCTATTGGGGTAAAAATCTTGCCCGTGTGCTGGCGGAAAAAGGTGTTCTGGGCGCAATCGTTGATCCGGCCCCGGAGGCTGCGGCGCTCGCCCGAAAATATGGCGTTCTGCACATGAACGATCTGGCTGCGGTTTTGGCGCGGGATGATTTTACCGCCTGCGTCATCGCAACCCCTGCAGAAACGCATTATGCATTGGCCCGTGACGCCTTGTGGGCTGGTAAAGATGTATTCGTTGAAAAACCCATCTCACTAGAGACGGCAGACGCCGAGGAGCTTGCCGCACTGGCGCTTGCGCGTGGCCGTGTGCTGATGGTCGGACATCTGTTGCACTATCATCCGGCGTTTTTGCGCCTGAAGCAGATGGTGGACCAAGGTGATATCGGGCAATTGCGTTATGTCTATTCCAACCGCCTGAACATGGGCAAACTGCGGCGCGAGGAAAATGTGCTGTGGAGCTTTGCGCCCCATGATCTTTCAATGATATTGGCGCTGGCCGGGGAATTGCCGGAAAGGGTTTGGGCGACGGGGCAGGCTTTCCTGAATAAGCGGATCGCTGATACGACCATGACGCATCTGGAATTTCGTTCGGGTCTGAACTGCCATATTTATGTATCCTGGCTGCACCCGATCAAGGAGCAGCGGCTGGTGGTAATTGGCGATCGCGGCATGCTGTTGTTTGATGACGCACAGCCTTGGCAGGGCAAGCTGGTTCATTACAATCATGCAGTCGAATGGAAGGACGGCATGCCGGTCGCCACAAAGGCCGACGGGGCGCCTGTCCCGCTGAATGAGACCGAGCCATTGGGCGCAGAGATAGATCATTTCCTGCACAGCATGGCGGCACGCACTTCTCCACGTACCGATGCGAATGAAGCCATTCGTGTGCTGCGTGTTCTCAATGCCGCGCAGTCTTCGATGGAAAGCGGTGAAGCCGTGCAATTTGGCGCCAAAACGCATAATCCACCCGCGGGCAATTATTTCGTGCATGAAACGGCCGCAGTGGATGACAATGTGACGATTGGAGCGGGCACCAAAATCTGGCATTTTTCACACATTCTGGGCAACAGCCGCATTGGTGAGAACTGTGTGTTCGGGCAGAACTGTTCTGTTGGCCCGGATGTGGTGATCGGCAATGGCTGCAAGTTCCAGAACAATGTGTCCGTGTTCAAGGGCGTAACTCTTGAAGATGATGTGTTCTGCGGCCCCAGCATGGTGTTCACCAATGTTCTGACGCCGCGCGCGCATATTGAGCGCAAGGATGAATTTTCGCGAACGCTGGTGCGGCGCGGGGCCAGCATCGGCGCCAATGCGACAATTATTTGCGGCAATGAAATTGGCGCCTATGCGATGATTGGCGCGGGCGCTGTGGTGACCAGCAATGTTCCGGCCCATGCCCTGATGATAGGCAGTCCGGCGCGGCGTGTTGGCTGGGTAAGCCGGTCCGGTGAACGGCTGGGCGTTGATCTTGTATGCCCCCGCACGGGAGAGCGGTATGTGGAAAGCCCTGATGGTTTGCAATTGCTTGATGCACAGGGAGCGCCACGTAGCGCGGCGGCGCAATAATGGGCGCACCCGTCCCCTTTATTGATCTGCAGGCGCAATATCATCGATTGAAACCGCAGATAGATGCGCGCATGCATGCGGTGCTGGATCATGGCCAGTTCATTCTGGGGCCGGAAGTGGCGGAGTTTGAACGCGCGCTGGGTGAATTTGCTGGCGGCGCGCATGTGGTTGGAGTCTCGAATGGCACCGATGCCCTGATGATGGCCCTGATGGCGTACGGTATCGGTCCCGGCGACGCGGTTTATGTGCCCAGTTTTACCTTTACCGCGACTGCGGAAGCCGTCCTGATGCTGGGCGCGACGCCAGTGTTTGTGGATGTTCTGGAAGATACCTGCAATCTGGATGCGGATGATCTGAAGCGCGCCATTACGCAGACAAAGGGATTGCAGCCAAAGGCGGTAATTGCAGTGGACCTGTTTGGATTGCCTGCGGATTACCAAAATATCGGGGCGGTTGCCGCAGCCCACAAGATGCAGGTCATCGCCGATGCGGCGCAAAGCATGTCAGGCGCAATCAACGGTGTGCGGGTTGGCAAACTTGCGCCGCTGACCGCAACCAGCTTTTTCCCGGCCAAGCCCCTGGGCTGTTTTGGAGATGGAGGCGCACTGTTTACGTCTGATGCGGAAATGGCGGAAAAGCTGCGTTCAATCCGCGGGCATGGCACTGGCAAGGCGAAATATGATATTGTCCGTATCGGGATGAATGCCCGTCTGGACACACTTCAGGCGGCAATATTGCTGGTTAAGCTGACGGTTCTGGAGGAAGAGCGCCGCAACCGTGAAAAGCTGAGCCGGTATTATGATTCCCGCTTGTCGAATATGGTCTCTGTTCCGGCGCGCCCCACTGGCCATCAGTCCGCCTGGGCGCAATATACGATCCAGCTTGACCATCGTGACAAAGTGCAGGCGGCGCTGGCGCAATTGGGCATTCCCACGCAAATCTATTATCCGCGTCCGATGCACTTGCAGCCAGCCTATGCGGGCTATGGTGGCGGAGAAGGTTCATTGCCGGTCAGTGAAAATTTATCTCGCCGTGTCTTGAGTTTACCCATGCATCCCTATATGCCGGAAGAGGTAGCAGCGCGCATCTGTGATGAAATATGCGCTGCGGTTAGGGCAGGGATATAAGACTATGAATGGGCAGGAGGCCGGTCCCCAGCAGGGTCTCGCCAAAAAAATCGAAACCCGTGAGGCCGTTATTGGCATTATCGGGCTTGGATATGTCGGGCTACCCTTGGCGCATGCGGTGCATGGCGCAGGCTTTCGCATTCTTGGCTTTGACGTTGCGGTCGATAAGGTGGCGATGTTCAATCAAGGCGTCTCGCCTATTGGCAGCGTGAGCAGCGAAGCTCTTAGGCACATGACGCTGAATGGCTGCTTTCAGGCAACTGCGGATTTTTCCCGATTGAATGAACCTGATATAATTCTGATATGTGTGCCGACACCGCTGGATACGCATCGCGAACCGGACATGACCTATATCGTAAACAGCGTTGAGGCTATCGCGAAGCGCTTGCGGCCAGGTCAGCTTGTGGTTCTGGAATCCACCACCTATCCCGGCACCACGGATGAAATTATGCGTCCGGAACTGGAACGCGGGGGATTGTGCTCGGGCAAGGATTTCTTTCTGGCCTATTCGCCGGAACGCGAAGATCCCGGCAATCCGCAATATAAAACTTCCGGTATTCCAAAAGTTGTTGGCGGCGATGGTGAGGCGGCCCTGCAGCTTGCCTGTGCATTTTACGCTGGGTTCGTGCCCAGTGTCGTTCCGGTATCAAACACGGCAACGGCCGAAGCTGTGAAGCTGATGGAAAATATTTTCCGCTCGGTCAACATCGCGCTGGTGAATGAATTGAAGCATGTCTATGGCCGCATGGGTATCAATATCTGGGAAGTGATCGAGGCGGCAAAAACCAAACCGTTTGGCTTTATGCCCTTCTATCCGGGGCCGGGTCTTGGCGGCCATTGCATTCCCATTGACCCGTTTTACCTGACCTGGAAGGCGCGCGAATATGACGTGCCGACCCGTTTCATCGAGCTTGCGGGCGAGATTAACAGCCGCGCGCCCTATCAGGTGATTGACCGGCTGGTGCGCGAACTCAGCGACCGCAAGGCGAAAAGCGCGCATGGCGCGCGCATTTTGATGCTGGGCGTCGCCTACAAAAAGAATGTCGAGGATAAGCGGGAATCCCCCGCGCTCGTCCTGATGCAGGAATTGGAAGATCGCGGCGCCACGGTGGATTATTACGATCCGTTTGTGCCACAAATGGCGCAAACCCGCGCCCATCCGCGCCTTGCGGGACGCCGCTGTGTGGAGTGGCATCTGGATAATTTTTGCGGCAAATATGATGTGGCGCTGATCTGCACCGATCATGATGGCGTCGATTATGCTGGCCTGGTGGGTGCGATTGATCTCGTCATCGATACGCGCAACGCCACCAAAGATGTAACGGCGGGGCGCGGGCGGATTGTGCTGGCTTGAACGCTCAGCGCAGCCAATCCTTCAGCCGCGCGGCCGCCTTTGCCATGGCCTGCGTTGAACCCGCAAATGAAAACCGTATGGCGAGATGGCCGTTGGCGGGGTCGAAATCAACGCCAGGCGTCGCCGCAACACCGGTTTCGGCCAGCATCCGGCGGCAGAACTCCTGGCTGTCCTGGGTTAGATGAGAAACATCCGTATACAGATAAAATGCCCCATCGGCGGGCGCAAAGCGGGCGATGCCAGCCTTGGGTAATTCGCGCAACAGCAATTCCCGGTTCGCGGCATAAATTTCCACATTGCGTTTCAATTCATCATGGCACTCAAATGCGGCCAGGGCGGCATGCTGCGATAGCGTCGGCGGCGAGATGAACAGGTTCTGGCTGATCCGCTCCACCGCGCGCAACATCGGCTCCGGCACAATCATCCAGCCCAGCCGCCATCCGGTCATGGAAAAATATTTCGAAAAACTGTTGATGATGATGGCGCCGGGGTCAAATTCCAGCGCCGTATGCGCCGCCTTGCCATAGGTAATGCCGTGATAGATCTCATCGGAAATCAGCGCCATTTTATGCGTACGGCAATGACTGGCCAGCGCACGAAACTGCGCCGCATCAATCATCGATCCGGTTGGATTTGCGGGGCTGGCGACCAGCAAGCCGTCCAGCGGCGCATCGCGCGCAGCCAGGACAAGCTGTTCCGGGGTGGGCTGAAACCCTGTTTCCGCCGTACACGCAATAAGCACCGGCTCGATGTTCAACACCTGCAATATATTGCGATAGGCCGGATAGCCGGGCGATGCAATCGCCACCCGCTTGCCGGGATCAAACAGCGCCAGAAACGACAGCAGAAAACCCGCCGATGATCCGGTCGTAATCACGACGCATTCCGGATTTACGCGCTGCCCATACTGCTCAGAATAGTGCCGGGCGATACGTTGCCGCAATTCCGGCAGGCCAAGCGCCAATGTGTAACCGATACGATCATCGCGCAGCGCCCGTCCAGCCGCATCTAAAACCCCTTTGGGCGCACTGGTGGAAGGCTGTCCCACCTCCAGATGCAGCACATCACTACCCGCAGCTTCGCGCGCGGCAGCGGCAGCCATGACTTCCATCACGATAAAGGAGGAGATATTGCTGCGCTTGGAGAGTTTCATGTACGGTTACCCATGCTTTTATAATTATAACTCAAATGTGACGGAGACTACATTGTAACGTCATTTCCGATGTGGTTATGTCGGATTTTAGGAGTTTATCAGGAATATTATTGTGGCCACCGCCAGCGAACTGATTACGCAACTCTATGTCGGCTATTTTGACCGCGCGCCAGACCCGTCAGGGCTTAACTATTGGATTGGCCAATTCGGTGGCGGCATGGGCCTACTTGAAATTGCCCAGAGCTTCTCGGTGCAAACTGAAACCCGTTCTTCATACAGTTTTCTGGCGGTTCCAAGTGTGGGGTCGGCGGACGGGTTTCTTGATGCCGTCTATCAGAATTTGTTCAACCGCATGATCGATGCGGAAGGGCTGAATTACTGGAAGGGCGAACTGGCGTCCGGAAAGCCGGTTGGCCGCGTGATTGTCGATATAATCAGTGGGGCGCAGGGTGCGGACAAAACCATCGTCGATAATAAAACCGCTGTTGGTCAGTTTTACGTTACCCGTCTTGTTGATAGCCCGGGTGAGGCTTTTCGTCTTAACGAGGCGCGCCAGGTATTGGATAGTGTGGATGCTACGGCCGCTTCGGTCACGACTGCCCAGGCGCTGGCGGCTTCACTGATTGCCGAAGATTTGACACTAATCTTTAACGATCCCACTGGCGCGCTGGCGCCGTTTCAGGCGGCAATCAGCCAAAGCGTTCATGTGGCCTGGGATTTATGGTCGGTGCATTTCACGCGCCATGCCCCGATTGAAATCGAGATTAGCTACTCGGCGGGATCGAGCTTTCTGGCGTCGGCTCGTTCATTAATTAATGAGTTTACGGCCGCGTTCGACCATGGAAGGCGCATTTTTCAGGTCGGGGTCGGCTATGAAATAGCCACAGGTATTGACCCAAATGGCAGCGCCGTGGATGGCGAGATAAGTCTGGGTCCCAATCTATCGCGTATTGCTTTTCGCGCGTCATTGAATGATCCGCTGCCTTTTGAAAAGTTTGACGCGATTTCAGTCTTTGCCCACGAAATAGGTCACATACTGGGCTTCAATGCGGGCAACGGTTTTTCCGGAAGTTCTGTTAACAGCTTTGAACGCTATGTAACCGGCATCAGCAATCCAGCCTTCACCGGTCCCGCGGCCCTAGCTGCCAATGGTGGCGTCCCGGTCCTGCTGGACCCGGGCAGCCCGTCTCATCTTGCTGATCTATCGGATCTGATGGCCGCTAATATTATCAATGGGCAGGAAAGGCTGGTAGAGCCGTTGCATATCGCTATCCTGCAGGATACAGGCCTGCCCATTTCCGTGCTTGGCGCGGGCGGTCTTGTCTGAGCCAGACTTTCCTGTTCCAGCCTCAAACTTTGATTGCCAGCGCAGCTAAAATGCGCACTGAGGCTGAAGGCGGAATTTGTCATCATGTATAAAATATAGTAAATAAACATAATATGTTTATGATAAATGTAATATTAACTATAAATACTGTATTTACCAAGAATAAAACTCGGATTTAACCTAATATAAATCCATTAATAATAGTATATCCACTCCAGAAGATCTCGGAAGAGTGAGATATATGGCAGCCTCAGATGCGCTGATTACGCAGATATATATCGGATATTTTAACCGCGCCCCTGATCCGGCCGGGTTGAATTATTGGGTGGGGCAATTACAGGCTGGCATGCCGGCTGTTGCGATTGCCGACAGCTTTGCCCGTCAGCCAGAAGCAACCTCAACCTACAGTTTTCTGGCTGACCCTGTAAGCAGGCCAGCAGACGCCTTTCTGACCTCTGTTTATAATAATTTGTTTAACCGCGCCCCGGATGCCGCCGGTCTGGCCTATTGGAAGGGAGAGTTGGCCGCAGGCAAGCCGGTTGGCAGGATGATTGTTGATATCATCAGTGGCGCCCAGGGCAGCGATAAAACAGTGATCGATAATAAGGTCACTGTCGCCCACAGCTATGTCGCCCAGCTTGGTGATACTGCTGGTGAAATCTTTCGCATTGGCGACGCCCGTCGTGCCGTGGCGGATGTTGACACGAGCCAGGCTTCCGTTACTCAAGCCGTGCAGTCACTCCAAAAGCTTGGGATAGGCAATGGATTGATGATAACGATCCTTGATAGCACCGGAACGCTTGCGCCATATGAGACGGGAATCCGCCAGAGCCTGGCTGCAGCCTGGGATATGTGGGCGGTTCATTTTACCCATACAGCCCCCATTGAATTAGAAGTCACTTTTCAGAGCGGCGCCCCGGAGGTGTTGGCTTTCGCAGGTTCTTTGGTTGAGATCTATACCGGAGAAACATTCAATGGCCGCCGCCTTACCCAGAGTGGTGTGGGTGCGGAACTGATAACCGGGCGCGATCCCAATGGCGGTGCGGCTGATGGCCGGGTTACGATTGCGGCGGATCCATCGCGTCTGGTGTTCCGGGACTCGGCCGATGACCCCATGCCGGCCAACAAATTCGATGCTCTGTCAATTTTTGCCCATGAATTGGGACATGTGCTAGGGTTTCGCAGCGCCCTGGACAGCAACGGCAGTCCACTACAACCGGGCTATATGACCAATTACGACAAGTATGTAAGTGGCCTCTCGGCAAACAGTCTGAATTTTCTTGGGCAGAATGCGGTAGAGGCCAAAGGCGGAGCTGTTCCGCTGGCCAGCTCGGGGCCAGCTCATCTGGGAAGTGGAGGCGATCTGATGGCCAGCTCAATTAGGGCAGGTCAAACCAAGGTTGTAGGCGTACTGGATATTGCGGTTTTGCAGGATCTTGGCTTGCCAGTTTCGCTTGCATCATTTGATGGGTTCGCCTAGGGAACCTCTGAACTAAGCGATTTTTGCGTGCCGGACAAGCTACGCGCGAGGTTTTGCTGCCCCTGGCGTGCATTGTTGGCGTTGCAGGTGATTTTTCGGGCGGTTTTCTCTGATTTTGGGCGCAATTATCCCTTCGCCGCCAATTGTCTTCGGGCGGCGAAGATATTGCTTAGCGCCAGCAGCGTCATGATCTGCTGGCCGTTCTTATACAGCCCACGATAGCGCGTTTTGCTATAGCCGAACTGGCGCTTGATGATGC
>OBEQ011647080.1_pt1 | contig 21285 bp, 20 predicted proteins | sample 1670901 | NCBI WGS metagenome assembly OBEQ01 (sample SAMEA104232315, study PRJEB22302) | groundwater metagenome | biome: forest; feature: aquifer; material: groundwater | place: USA | collected 2011-08-07 | depth 5.4 m
AGGAGCTCAAGTGCTTTATGCAGGAGTCCTCGTTGGAAAAGTAGATTCCATTGCGCTTAAACCTGATGGTGCTGGTGTCGGTGTAAGTGTAAATATGTTTAAAAGAATGATGGTGCGAAAAGATGCCCGTTTTTTAATCAAACAATCTGGTTTACTTGGAGATCAACATATTGTGATTGTCCCTACCTCAACCACAGCGCCTCGTCTTGCTGCTGGTGATGTCGTGCAAGGGAATGATCCGTTTGACTTTAGCGATGCCGCCAGTCAAGCGGGTGAAGCTATTCGAAAGTTAAACCAAGCCATTGACAAAATCTCTTCTGAAGTTCTTCAAGGTGACACGGTGGAAAATATCAAACAGGGAATTAAAAATTTTGCAGACCTAACGATCAAGTTACAATCCAGCTCAGATTATTTGAACGTTATTCTCAACGATGCTCAAAAAGGCAAAGGAACCCTAGGAAAACTTTTGACGAATGATCAGCTTTTTGAAGAAATGAAACGTCTTATCCACAATTGGCGTGTTCATGGCCTACTTTATCGTGAAGAGGAAGAGGAACGCTATCCTGCCCCGCGCAAGTCACCGACTTCTTTCTCCGACGAATAATTGATATAAATCAAATCACCTTTAATGTGATGGATCGTACCCTTCTTCTTTTTCGGGCTCTTTTCCTCACCGGATGCGGAGTAGCAGGCTGGTATATTGCAGGAATTAACAAAACTTGGACTTCGGCACCATGGTTCGGTAGTTTTCTTGGTCTAGCACTGGGATTATTTATCGTTCTCATCGACCGGCTTCTAAAAGGTGTTTCACTTCGAGCTTTTTCCAGCGCCACTCTCGGTTTAACATTAGGCTTCGTACTTGCTACCCTTATATGGGCATCACAACTTTTTAACTACGCTTCGGAAGAGGTTCAGTGGATCATTCATTTGATTGTTTACCTTGCTTTTGGGTATCTGGGAACCATGCTCGCCCTTCGGAGTAATCGTGATGAATTTAGTCTTATCATCCCTTATATCCGCTTCACTCGTCAGGAAGCCCATGAACAAGTCACAGTTTTAGACACCAGCTCAATTATTGATGGACGCATTGGCGACCTCTGTAAAAGCGGCTTTTTGGAAGGTACTCTCGTTATTCCTCGTTTTATACTCGATGAACTCCAATCTTTAGCTGATAGCTCTGATCCTAACAAACGTGTTCGCGGCCGACATGGTCTCGACCTTTTGAATGATTTGAAGAATAATACTCCGATCGAGTTCAAAATCTACCAAACCGAGGATTCCACGGAGGCCGTTGATGCACACCTTATCCGGCTTGCACGAATGCTCAACGCGCGCATTGCTACAACAGATTATAACCTCGGTCGCGTCGCCGAATTACAAAAAGTCCGAGTGTTCAATATCCATCTATTGGCAAATGCGCTTCGATCTTCTCTCCTCACAGGAGAAAATTTGCTTCTCAAATTGGTCCGCGAAGGGAAGGAACCTCATCAAGCAATTGGTTTTCTACCGGATGGCACAATGATTGTGGTCAATCAGGCACGAAATTTGATTGGACAGGAGGCTGATGTCATTGTTTCGGGAAGTATCCAAACAACTGCTGGTCGGATGATCTTTGCGGATCTCACGCGCAATCTTTCTCGTCCATCTTTTAAGATGGATGCCCAATGATTTCCGCTATTATTTTAGCAGCTGGTAGCGGTAAACGGATGGGACCTAAGGTTGATAAACTCATGCTTTGCATTGCAGGCCGTCCTTTGCTTGTTTATACGCTCCTTGCCTTTGAGCATTGTCCTGATGTAGAAGAAATCATCTTGGTCGCACGCCTAGATCGCCAAAATACGTACCGAGATCTTGTATCACAACATCATATCTCCAAACTCACAGCGGTCATCCCTGGAGGGGTAGAACGACAAGACTCAGTCTGGTGTGGTCTTCAAGCTGTGTCTTCACGCTGTGAAATCGTGCTCATCCACGATGGTGCGCGTGCGATGGTAACATCGGAAATCATTTCGCGATGTATCGCTGTAGCCCGTTCCACCGGAGCTGCCATCCCTGCTTCTCCTGTTAAGGACACTGTGAAACGCGTGGCTCTCCTTTCTCAAAAAGCACAAAAGGACACCCATCTTCAAGTGGAAACCACACTAGACCGCACCCAACTCTGGGCCGCACAAACCCCACAAACTTTTCATCTAAATCTTATTCGGCAAGCTTATCAACCTTTCATACAAAATCGAACGATTGTTACCGATGATGCAACCGCTGTTGAACGGATGGGGCATCCAGTCTCAATTGTGGAAACTGATCCCTTAAACCTTAAAATTACTACTTCAGAAGATTTGTTACTCGTAGAAGCAATCCTTCTGGAAAGAAATAATTCTTCAAAACCATTTCGGTTTAAGAACAAAACTAATCGACCAAATTCCAAAACCTCGAAAAAGAAACATCATCCTGATAGAACATAACTGTGGTATTTCCATACGCAAAGTAAATACACCCTATTTTTAAATACATTCTTTATGATTAAAGTTGGTTTAGGTGTAGATATTCACTCCTTTGAAGAAGGCCGCCGATGTATTTTAGGTGGTGTGGAAATTCCACACCCGGTCGGTTTAAAAGGTCATTCGGACGCTGATGCCCTAACCCATGCTGTAATTGATGCCCTCCTCGGCGCTGTTGGTGAAAGAGATATTGGTCATTTTTTCCCTGATGATGACGCTCAATGGAAAAATGCAGACAGTCTTCATATGCTTGCTATCGTGCAGGGGGTGTTGGAAAAGAAGAACGCCAAAATCCATAATCTTGATATTACCGTCATCGCACAAACTCCCAAATTAGCACCCTATATTTCTAAGATGACAGAAAAACTTGCTCAAACCTTAAGGATCCAAAACTTCCAAATTGCCATCAAAGCAACCAGTTCCGAATGGATGGGATTTACAGGACGGAAGGAAGGGATTGTTACTCTTGCAGTTGTTTGTCTTGAGTGCACTTAACTCAATTTTACAATGGATACGCGACAAGATTCCGGAACATCGCCTGTAACTCAATCATTGAATATGCTGTCACCTCGTGGTCTTTACAGGCAACTCTTTTTCAAAAGAAAGATTTTAGTATTGGCCTGGGGGGGATGGCTAGGATGGGTAACCGTTTCATATCCTATCGACATTAACCCGAGTAAGCCCCAAGGAGGTTCTACAAATAATATCCCACACAAAACAGAAGCTGGTGCTCATTCCCTTTTCCCCAACGCTCTCAAATGGATTTTTGGCTCTCCCCATAGTGCAGCCATGGAACGAATTCATGCCCCTCCCCACTTTAAAGTTGAATTATCAACAGAACCTAAAAATTTCCCTGTAACCACCAATGCGGTCCTTAAAGCTCATATGACGATCACTAACCAAGGAGACAAATATATCCTAGAATTTAACACGGCGCAGCATTACGACTTTGTCATTAACAACAAAGATGGGAAAGAATTCTATCGTTATTCCAACGATAAAGTTTTTAGCCAGGAACTTTCCTCCATTGTGCTGAACCGAAACGAAAAACTCACTTACGAAGAAGTTACTTTCTCTCCAACCAATCAAATCCCAAATCTCCCTCCCGGTGAATACAACCTTATCGGGCAAGTGACTGCAAAGATTCCTATTTCTGTGGAGACTTCATTTCGGGTGGTTCCCTAAGAGACGGATTAATTCTGAGCGATCCAAAACCGCGCCCCACGACAATTTCTCCTACCTCATTTCCTCGATTGATAAGGTTTTTTAATTCTTCACCACCAATGTTTCGCGCAGGCGAGATATCCGGAGTTTCAATAGGAGAAGATGTTGTTTTTGCGATTTTTCCTTCAGAACTCGATCTCTTCTGTAAAAGGTTAGAATCTTCTCCTGACAATTCTGGCAGGTGAGACCACTGACCAACATCTTTTTTAACTTCGAAGTCATGCAAACCCATCGTCTTGGGATAAATATCTGCTTTCCACGACTGCCACTCTGTTAAAGGTAATGGTTTGAGATTCCCAAAATAGGTAGGAAGACTCACCGCTTTCATCTCAAGGGATTTAGTCTCGAAATCCCGATTGAACCTGGGGAACGACTCGACGGAAAAAGTTTTGGAATAATCCACCTTAGGCAAACCTACATTATTTCCATGAACAACCTCGGCCCATGTAGGCCCTGTGACCAACAACCAGCTACACACCATCACCCACCATGAAACCAAAGTTATCCTGTTCGAGGTTTTCATACTCCCAATAAACAAAATTACGAATAAAACAAAAGTAAGGTAAGCAACTTGGAGTGCATTTTTCAAGCAAAATCACGATTCCAACGCAGGCATTTTTGACAAAAACATTTGTCATTTATTCTGTTGAAAAAATAGCTGTGAAGAACCTTGACGAATCGTGAGACTCAAGGTCTAAGAGCCTAGTGAAACTTCATGGTTTTCTGTGTAGGCGGGTAAAGAACTCATCATGAAAATTGGCATTCCAAAGGAAATTAAAGATAAAGAACACCGAGTTGCTTCCACCCCAGGAGGGGGGCGAATGATGATACAACAAGGGCACCAGATTTTCATCGAAATCGGCGCCGGTGTAGGTAGCGGCTATCCAGATACTGCCTACGCCAATGCTGGCGCACGTATTCTTACCCAAGCCAACGATGTCTATACAGAAGCCGAGATGATCTTAAAGGTTAAAGAGCCGCAACCCAGCGAATATCCATTCCTGCGTCGAAACCAAATCTTATTTACCTACTTACATTTGGCAGCGAATTCCGGCCTAGCTCAGGCCTTGATGAAACAAGGTGTGATCGCTTTTGCCTACGAAACAGTTCAAGTGGGAAATCGTCTCCCGCTGCTCGAACCCATGAGTGAAATTGCAGGGCGAATGTCGGTAATGATGGGCTCGTATTTTCTAGCCAAATCTCAAGGTGGAAAAGGTGTTCTCTTAGGCGGCGTCCCTGGCGTCTTACCAGGAAAAGTATTGGTCCTAGGAGGAGGAACTGCAGGCGAAAATGCCAGCCGCATGGCTGCAGGCTTGAGTGCGGATGTCACTATCCTCGAAGTGGACCCTGAGAAGATGCGTTTCATTGATATCACTCTTCACTCTGCAGCACACACCCTTTATTCAAATGAACAAAATCTTCTAGAAGCACTGCCCAACATTGACCTATTAATCGGTGCAGTACTTGTGCCCGGTGCGCGTGCACCCAAATTGATCCGCCGAGAAACACTCAAACAAATGAAACCGGGATCGGTTTTTGTCGACATCGCTATTGATCAAGGAGGATGCGCCGAAACCTCGCGCCCCACATCCCATTCCTCTCCTATCTTCGAAGAAGAAGGCATTATTCATTATTGCGTGACGAATATGCCTGGTGCCTATGCACGGACGGCCACCCAGGCACTCACCAATGTTACCACGCCTTATGCTCTTAAAATTGCTAACCTCGGATGGGAAGTTGCTTGTGAACAAATCGCCGAATTGAAGTCTGGTTTAAATGTGTGTAACGGCAAGATTACCCACCCAGCCGTGGCTGAAGCCTTAAAGAATTAAGAATTAAAAACCTAAACGACAAGAAGAGCAAAACCAAGGATTAAAATTCGTGAAATTGACGGCGCGCCCAAATTTCTTATTCTGTCATTCTTAATTCTCCCATGTCTAATCTCGAAAACGTCGTTATCATTGGTTCTGGTTGTGCAGGATGGACAGCGGCCATTTACACAGCACGTGCCAATCTAAAACCTCTGATCATCACAGGACAAATGCCGGGCGGTCTTTTAACCACAACGACCATCGTCGAAAACTATCCTGGTTTCTCGGAAGGGATCGATGGCAACAAATTGATGGAAGAAATGAGAAAACAAGCAGAACGATTTGGAACACGAACCGGCTTTAACAATACTGTTGAAAAAGTCGACTTTTATAAAACTCCCTTCCAGCTTACGGTAGATGGGGAAATCATTGAAAGTAAAACGGTCATCATCGCGGTGGGTGCAGGGCATCGTCACTTAGGACTTGAGAGCGAAGCGAAACTCGAAACTAAAGGTGTTACCTATTGTGCCACATGCGATGGCCCATTACCTATTTTCCGCAATAAACCTCTTATCGTCGTCGGTGGTGGAGATTCCGCTTGTGAAGAAGCCTTGTACCTCACTCGCTTCGGTTCTGAAGTTTATCTTGTTCATCGTCGTGATCAATTGCGCGCTTCAAAAATCATGGCCGATCGCACATTAGCCCATCCCAAAATCAAAACGATCTGGGATAGTGTGGTGGAGAAGATTTTGGATGTGAGTAAAGATATGGTAACGGGAATAAAACTCAAGAATCTCAAAACCCAACAGCAAACAGAAATAGTTTGTGCGGGTGTGTTTATCGCCGTTGGTCACGTTCCAAATACTCAAATTTTCAAGGATCAACTCGAAATGAATGAAAAGGGTTATCTATGCATTCAACTACCCACCACACGCACAAGTGTTCCCGGTATCTTCGCTTGTGGAGATTGTGTCGACTCCGTTTACCGACAAGCAGTAACTGCTGCGGGCACAGGTTGTTCCGCGGCTATCGATGCGGAACGTTATATCGCCGCACTTAAGTCCGATTGAGGATTCAGAAAATAACTTCTAAAACCCAAAGCCCGAACGACAAGCCGTTTGACAGCGATACTTTAAGTGAATAGCATGAGAGGATGTCTTCCCCATCTCTTCCCGCATTAAATATCCTCGTTGTGGGCGGCGGTATGATCACCGCTGAAGTTATCCTCCCTACCGTCTTCCAAGCGCGACGTGATGGATGGATCGGAGAGATCACGGTCGCGAGTCGTCGGGCTAAAACTATCCATGAACTTCGCAAGCAATTTCCAGATGAACCATGGACCGGCTTTCCTGAAGGCAACAATCCCGAAAAATCTGAACCTGAATGTTACAAGGCTAGACTCCAACAACTTCGCTCACCTGCAGCTGTCCTGGTAGCGACACCGGACCATCTCCACACTCCCATTATTCTAGACGCACTCGCAGCAGGACATGATGTGATTGTTGCCAAGCCCCTTTGCCTTAAAGTTGCTGAAGCTCACGAGATTGCTCGCGTTGCCAAAGAAAAAAACCTTTACGTGTACACCGATTACCATAAGAGGCACGATAAAGCGATCCGTGCGGCAAAGTACAAATTCAGCAAGGGCGAACTTGGGCAGATGCTGTGTGGACATGCTTGGATCGAAGAACGACGCGAAATACCGCTCAAATATTTTGCTCTGTGGGCTGCTGAAAGTTCCTCTTTTGAATATATCGGCTGTCATTACGTGGACGCCTACCATTTTATCACAAACTTGCGACCCAAACGTGTGATGGGTTTTGTCCAAGCCAAACTTCTTCCCAAACTTGGTAAAAAAGCCTTTGATGCAGGTCAGGCTGTTGTCGAATGGGAAGATACTTCCATCCTCTACGTGCAAACCTCGTGGATTTTACCTGATAGTAATCCAAACCTCACAAATCAAGGACTCCAACTCACCGGTACAGAAGGGGAATATCGCGCCGATCATGCAGATCGTCATGCGAACTTCGTAACCCAATCGCGAGGCTTTCAACGATTTAATCCTTATTTCTTCAAACCTTATCATGACTGGGATGATCCTACCCGCACCGTTTGGCATGGATATGGCGGCGATAGCATTCTCCAGCCACTCGATGATATCCGGCGTCTCCATGCCGCCGGTTCATCCAAACGACCCACGATGTTAGCCCAATTTGAAAAAACTCGACCCCTTCCTTCTCAAGCACTTATCGCTACCGCAGTGAATGAAGCCTTTCGACTCAGCGTACAAAATAAAAATCGTCTTGTGTGCTTTGATGAAAAAATGTTCCCTCATTTGGAAAAGTCATCCACCGCCATAGACAATAGTTTTCTGGCGAAGGCGGGGTAAGTTGGGTTAGCCACAGATCCACAACTGTGAGCCAGATGAAAACGGACTTTTATAAATTTTATGCCAACCTTTCCTACAACACCTAAAAAAGTCGCGTACGTTCATACCAAGTATCGAACCATCCAAACTCCACTCCCTGTTCCTGAATCCCTCCCTATCTTGGATGAGATGCACACCTACGAACCACTTTCCATGAGTGGTCTCCCTCCAATTGTCTGGAAAACTGGAGAGAATTTCATCGTTCACGATTATTGGGGCAATCAATGGATTGACTGGTCGAGCGGCGTCCTCGTGACAAATGCAGGCCATGGTCGTAAGGAAATCATTCATGCCATCGTGGAGCAGGCCAAAACTGGGCTCCTCACCAACTACCTTTTCCCTCATAAATTACGCGGCAAACTCGCTCGAATGTTGGTGGAGCGAGCCCCAAGAAATTTAGACAAAGTCTTTCTACTTTCTACGGGCTCTGAAACAGTCGAATGCGCTATTAAACTTGCTCGCACTTACGGACAAAAAATCGCTTCTACCAAGCGCACGATGATCAGTTTTATCCATGCTTTTCATGGACGCACCCTTGGTTCCCAAATGGTCGGTGGTATTCCAACGTTAAAAACTTGGATTGGTAATCTTGATCCGCAAATGATCCAAATCCCATTTCCTGAAGGATTCCGCTGTAAAGACCTAAGCTTCGATTTATTTGTAAAGAGCTTAGCCACAGCAACCATCAATTCCTCGGATGTTTGTGGTGTGTTACTAGAAACTTACCAAGGTGGAAACGCCAGTTTTGCCGATGTTCATTACATTAAGAAACTCCGCCAGTGGTGTGATGAAAATCGCGCACTCTTGATCTTCGACGAAGTTCAATCTGGCTTTGGGCGGACTGGTAAATATTTTGGATTCGAACATTATGGCGTCAAAGCTGATATCATTTGTTGTGGTAAGGGAATCTCAGGTTCTCTCCCTCTTTCTGCTGTTTTTGCAAATCATGAGATTATGAATTTGTATCCTCCAGGTTCCATGACCTCGACACATTCAGCTAACCCTGTCTGTTGTGCTGCGACGATTGCTAACCTGGAACTTATCGATCGTGAACACCTTGTGGAAAATGCAGCACGCATGGGAGAGATCCTCCATTGCAAGCTCAAAGAAATTCAAGCCTCGTTTCCTGATCGTATTGGGGCTGTTCACGGTAAAGGATTAGTAGCCGCTTTGCACATGGTAAAACCCGGAACCGAGGATCCAGATGCACTTACAGCCTTCCAAATTGTAGAAGCAGCTTATGAACGTGGGGTGCTCATGTTTGCGCCGGTAGGTTACGGAAATGCCTCTGTGAAAATCTCTCCTCCCCTTACCATCAACCAAGAAGCCCTTGAAGAAAGTCTCCACGTGCTTAAGGAAGCCATTGGAGCTGCTGTTCATGGAGAGATTCCATCTCAAAAAGTTGATCAAACTGCCGGTGCTTACGCGGCCTACTAATCTAAAAGCGTGTCTGCAGCCCCCCTAGTTATTTTTCAGATAATTTAATCGATCCAACTTTGATCATCCCCCCAAAAAAAGAAATAAAAAAACTTGTATTTGAACAGCAAATGAAGCTATTAGTAACAGCATCGTCGTTTTTCGGATGAGCTTCGGTGCCAAGGTTTTGTTAAAACAAATAGTCCTGTAAAACCTCTTAGGGGTTCTTCCCTCCATAAGAGTGGGGATGTAGAACTTGGGATTCGAAGATCCACTAAGGAAAAGGAAAATTTAGTACCTGAATAACAAGAATGGTAACCTGTGCGATCTAAGCAAGTTGAACAGCTCCTCTGGCAAAAGCTCAACTTGTCCTACAAAAATAGGTAGGACCGAAAAACGACGAATTGTCATCTATGGAAAATTCGGGAAACAAAACCAACAATTACAATACAGCAACATCCACTCCTGCTACCTCTACCGAGGTAATGCCTAAAAAAGAGTACCCTCTCACGCGTGGAATTCTAGAACTGTCTGATAAAGGATTTGGCTTTCTCCGCCAGGAAGCCAAAAATTATCAACCATCGAAGGATGACGTTTTTGTCAATCCTAACGTCGCTCGAGAACTGCAACTTCGTGAGGGGCTTTTAATCGAAGGCGAGATGGTCCCCACCAACCGCGGTGGTTATGAGGTAATGAACATCACACGGATCAATGGCGTGAAGGCTGAAAAATACAAAAAAACTATCCTATTCAACTCGCTGACCGTCATCGATCCTATCGAGCCTTTTCACTTGGAAACCGATGCTGCAACAGTTTCCACTCGCTGTCTCGATCTTTTCTGTCCTATTGGTAAAGGAACTCGTGGTCTCATCGTCTCACCACCTCGTTCGGGGAAGACCATGCTCCTCAAACAAATCGCAAATGCCATCAGCGCAAATCATCCCGAAGTAGATCTCATGATCTTGCTCATCGATGAACGCCCCGAAGAAGTTACCGACTTCCAACGTTCTACAAAGGGCCAGATCTTTGCCTCATCAAATGATGAAGATTTGAAGAGTCATGTCCGTATCCCAAAATTAGTGATTGAAATGGCTAAGCGTAAAGTTGAGTTTGGATGTGATGTTGTCATTCTCATGGACTCATTAACCCGTGTGGCCCGTGCCTACAACAATTATGGTAGTGGCAGTGGTCGTACCATGTCTGGTGGCCTAGATTCTCGGGCCATGGAAATTCCCCGAAAAATCTTTGCGGCTGCTCGTAATGCTGAGGAAGGGGGCAGTCTCACGATCCTAGCCACCATCCTCGTGGATACTGGTTCCCGCATGGACGAACTCATTTTCCAGGAATTTAAGGGTACTGGTAATATGGAATTGGTTCTTGACCGTGGTATGGCCGAGCGACGTATCTTTCCTGCCATCGATCTCTACAAATCTGGAACTCGTAAGGAAGAAAAACTCTTGCCGGCAGACGTTTTACAAAAAGTCCACATCCTCCGAAGAGAACTTGCAGGCCGTAACCCCATTGAAGCAACCGAGAGCATTGTTCGAGCCATGCAGAAGACTAAAACAAACACTGAATTGCTGAACATGCTTGGAAAGGTAACATGAATCATAACATGCCCCTTCTCACATGGCTTATGGCACTGATCTTGAGCTTGAGCGCCTTTTTAAATGCCTTTTTCGTTTTCCAGCAGGTGATGCTCTACAAGGACCTCGAAACCCTGAATAATGAAATCGTTAAAGGACCTCAACTTCAAATCCTAACCCAAAACATCGTTAATGATTTAGTTGCTTATGGACAAAAACAACCTGCCATTCATCCCTTACTCCAAAAATACGGCGTAAAATTACCAGCCCCTCCCACCTCTGTTCAAAAACCCACTCCGTCCATTCCATCTACTCCACCCTATGGAAAACATCCATGAACTCTCCCTTCCATGATTCCAATACGACGGATTCAAATTCATCTCCTACAACTTCATCTACATTTTTTCCCAACCCTGCTTCTTTCCAATGGCAATTATTCTTGGTGTTTGGGTTAGCTAGCCTGCTTACAAGTGGCAGTTTAAATATTTTCCTTCTTAAAAATAATCATACTCTGAGATTTCAGCGGCAACAGCAAACGGAACAACGTCAACGGAATCAACAAAATGAAATCGCCCTTCGTTCTCTTCTTCAAGATACAGCCAATCTCAGTGTGCAATACCCCGAACTCAAAAGTATTTTAGCAAAATATGGTTATTCAGTGAACGTCCTTCCTTCTTCTTCTTCAATCGCACCTCCAATTCCTCCTCCTCCTCTATCAACCCCACCTTCTCAAAAGTGAAGCTGCTCATTGGGGTGAAGACGTCGGCTTTTACCGCTAAGCAAAAGGAGAGCCTCGGCTGCAAGAAATAACGAACCCGCAATCACGATAGGACGCTGACTTGCGTCCGCTACCGATAATGCTTCAACTAAAGAAGGGAATACTCGTCCCTTAGGAAATTGTCGGGAAAGTTCAGAAATATCTGCAGATCGTTCACTAGAAACTGGCGTTAGAAAGATTTCAGCAGCCATATCTTTTAGAATCCGAGCCATTTCAGCAATTGCCTTATCGGCGAGTACCCCAAAAATGAGTGTCGTTTGCCTACGTCCCCAACAACGTTCCACTTCCTGAACAAGAACTTGAGCACCCATAGGATTATGGGCACCATCTACCAAAATCGGCGGCAAATCGTTTCCTCTTTTAACAAGCTGACACCGTCCTGGCCATTGGGTCCGGCTCAAACCACGGCGAATAATCGCTGAGGTCAAAAGAGGATGAACTAAACGGCTAGTAGCCACTGCCAAAGCCGTATTCCACCGTTGATGTTCACCCATCAATGGAGGTTCAAACTCGTAGAGGTCTGCCTCTCCAACGATGTTAAGAGGTGCCTTTTGCTCATCTGCCTTCCTTTTCAAAATTATAAACACTTCTTCCACCTGGGAAAAAGAAGTTACTACAGGTACGAATGGCTTGATAATCCCCGTCTTTTCTCGAGTAATCTCAGCAAGCGTATTTCCGAGAAACTGCATATGCTCCAGTCCAATGGGAGTGATCACAGAAACCAAAGGCGTTACAACATTTGTGGCATCAAGACGCCCGCCCATCCCCGTTTCCCAAAGCACCATTTGGACCTGTCTTTCGCGAAAGTAACCGAGAGCCAGAGCCGTCGAAATCTCAAAAAAAGTTGCCCCATTCGCAACTCGCATCAAACGGTCCAACCATTTCTCAAGTGCATCATCCTCGATTTCCTCGCCATTGATTCGGAATCGTTCGTGATATCGCCAAAGATGAGGAGAAGTATATAATCCCGTACGAAACCCCGCCTCCTGAAAAATCGCATTGCACATTGCTGCAACAGACCCTTTTCCATTGGTACCCGCAATATGAACAAAATGGAGATCTTTCTCGGGATGGTCTAGGGCTGCACATAATCGCAACATACCCTCCAACGAAAATTTCACTCCGACTTGACGCCGCCGAAATAGCGACTCGAGTTGTGAAAAAGTGTTTCTGGCAACTTGGGACATGACTTACCTCACCCCTTATCGATTTTCCGGAAGCGCCTATCTATACAATCATCAATATCCCAACTAACCCATGAATTCTAGCAGATGAGTAAGAGTGGGTTTCATGAGCTTACGATGAACAATCATGTCCACCAACCCTCGTTCAAGGAGAAACTCTGCACTTTGAAAACCTTTGGGTAGTTCTTCCCGAGTTGTCTCACGGATCACACGTGTGCCAGCAAATCCAATCATCGCCCCAGGCTCGGCTAGAATCACATCACCCAAGGATGCAAAACTAGCCATAACCCCTGCCATTGTTGGATTGGTTAATACCGTGATGTATGCCAAACGCGCTTGGGCATGACGTGCAAGCGCTGCGCTGGTTTTCACCATCTGCATCAAGCTCAACATACCTTCGTACATCCGAGCACCACCCGAGGTGCAAATAATAATGACGGGAAGTTTTTTCTTTGTGGATTTTTCAATGATCCGCGTGATCCGCTCGCCAACCACAGAACCCATACTCGCTGCCAAAAAACCAAAATCCATCACCGCCAATCCTATCTTGTGACCTTGAATCTGAGCAAATCCAGTAAGCACAGCATCCTTAAGCCCTGTTTCTTTCTGATAAGCTTTCAACTTCTCCGGATACGCCGCTACCCCTTTAAATTTTAGCGCATCGACCGAAATTAAATTTGCATCAGTCTCTTCAAACGTTCCCTCATCAGTTAACCATCGGATTCTTTCCAAAGCAGTTGTCGTAAAGTGATATTGGCACTTGGAACAAACTTTAAAAACCTCCTCGAGCTCCTTGTAGGTGATCATCTCACCACATGCTTTACAGCGGGTCCACATCCCTTCTGGGATATCTTTTTTCTTAGATCGTGAAGTCACCTCCTTCGGTTTATCAAAAACCTTGCCTGTAGGTGGACTGGGAAGGTTACGTCCCCCCATTCCACGAAGCAAAACAGGGAGTGGCATTATCGAAGCAACAGGTGATGGCTGACTTTCGATGCTCATTCAGTGAAAGGAACTTTAACCGCGTGCTAGTGTAAAAACAAGAACAGATGCAGCCCCAGCTTCGCGTAAAACCCGACCACACTCATTTACTGTAGCGCCTGTGGTTAGGACATCATCCACAAGCAACACACGTTTCCCAGAAACTAATTTCGGTACACGTACCCTAAAAGCTCCTCTCAGATTCTGCATACGTTCCTCGCGATCCAAATGGGTTTGAGTCTCCGTCTCACGTACTCGCATCAACCCCCACCGATATGCTGGAATTTTCCATTGCTTCGCAAGAGGCGAAAACAATACCCATGCCTGATTGAATCCACGTTCTCGTTCTCGTACTGAATGAAGTGGGACCGGTATGAGCATATCTACCTCTACAAAGTCGAAACGGAAAGGCGAGCCTTCCAGTAACCAAAAACTCAATACTCGAGACCAATAAGTTTGCCGCAAATATTTAAAACCATGGATTGCACGGCGTACAACTCCTCGAAAGCGCATGACCGCTCGTGCATAATCGAAGTGTAATTCCTGACTACTGCAATTCGGACATGCCGCAGCGCCATCGATTTTCCCATACCATGGCAAAGCACAAATATGACACCATGGAGGTTCGAGTCGCGTTGATCCCTCAAAACATTCTTTGCATAGAAAGGGAAAACGTTGACAGCGAATCATATCGCCACACATTTGGCATTGACGAGGATAAATAAGATCCAAAGCTGTTTTGCATGACGTCAGAAATGGCTTCCGGAGAAAATTCATTGTCTTACTTCCGCCTTTCGTGTTTCGTATTCCGAAGTACTTCCAAGCCACCACTTAAGTACCAAAAACTGTAATATCAGCGGTATAAGAGATACAATCCCCTGGCTCAAATTTCCACCTCCCAAAACCCACGTTGGCCAACCTGTGGCGTCGTGTGCCAATTCAGAATTCCATTGCAAGGCAACAATCCACCCTGCATGCAACCCAATCGCGAGATAAAGACTAGAAGTACGCTCCAACGTCCAACACAAAACAACGGCCACCCACATTAGTACTAATAATCCACTTGCCATCTCTCCAAAATCAGCAAACCGCTGTAAGGCTATCCCAAGCATTTGGAAGCCTGAGCTCCAATCAACCGCTCTTAAATCTTCTAGCCTCGGCGGTTTGAGATAATGAACTAAAGAAAAGAAAACTGCGTTAAAAGCTAAAGCTCGGATATAACCAATTTCTCGCCGGCATAACTGATAAAAATAACCGCGAAAAAAAGTTTCTTCTAAAAATCCAACCATCACCGCAGAAAAAAAGATTTTCTCCCCTATACCCATCCACCCCCCCCCTGGCATCACTCGTACTGCCCGCTGCCAACCTAATTCAAAAATCATCAAGGCATATCCCCCTAAGAAAACCAGACTCGACCCGAAACCCAAAAGTATGAGATAAAAAGGTCGGTTCGCTTGAAATCCAAAGGCATGAAACGAACTAAAACCCGTGCGCTTTAGTAAGCCCAAAATTCCTATGACGATACTCAATTGTAACACTCGGTTAAAGTAGCGATGGAAAGGATGACCCGCCAAGTATTTCAACCAACCCCAGCCCCATGTGATCGCGCTCCACTGGATTCCAAGATAAATCCAAGGAGACAACACAGCAGCAAAAAGAGCACAGGTTAAAAAAAAGACCCAAAAACGTACAAGGGGTTGCACAAACCTAATTCTAACAAATCATACCCCCCTCTAGGCAAGCGCGATAACTGAAGTTTACCACCCCCTTGTGGGTGAAATTCATGTTTTTATGGATCCTCTGCGATGCGGTCGTTATCTTTTGCATGAACGGTTGAACGAAGGAGGGATGGCTGAAATCTTTCTCGGCACTTCCTCTGAAAATAACCCTGTGATTGTACGGCGGCTTTTGCCTCGGTTCAAATTCAACCTCTCAAAACGTCGAGAATTCACTCGTGGACTGAAAATTCAATCAAAATTCGATCATCCTCATATCGTTAAACTATACGAACTTGTCACACTAAGAATCATCCCCTACGCCGCCATGGAATATGTCAACGGCATGAATTTACGCCAAATCATCACTCACAAAAAAGCAACATCCTTTAAACAACTCTTGATGTTGTTCCATCAAATGTTAGCAGGACTGGAACATATTCATCAACGAGGTTACCTCCATCTTGATTTCAAACCAGAAAACGTGTTGGTCTCAACTCGAAAAGATGCGAAAATTATTGATTTTGATCTCTCCGAACCCATCCAAAAAGAATCTAAAGCGCAATCAGAAATCAAAGGGACTCCTGCTTATCTGGCTCTTGAACAAATCTTAAAAATGCCCGTAGACGAGCGCACCGACATTTTTTCTCTCGGCATTACTGCCTATGAATTGTTTACAGGCCAAAAGCCATTTATTGCCAATAATCGCGAGGAAATTTTTCGCGCAAATTCAAATTTGAAACGCCCTTTCCCATCACCACACAGTATCAATCCTTCTCTTCCTCTATCTTTAAACCGTATTCTCTGTCATTGTATCGAAAAAAAAGTGGAACGTCGCTATCCCTCTGTTTCCATGATCATACGAGACCTTAACAAGGTCGTTGTCTAGGAGCGGTGTCTAAAGAATGAATTTTATTTCTTCATGATCGAACTCTTGCAAAGGCTTGATGAAAGGCTCTTCCGCTTCATCAATCACACTCTGGCTAATCCGATAGGTGACTGGTTTTTCCCATCCTTCAATCATGCAGCGCCTTATTTCCCCCTCTTGATGATCATTATAGGTTGGTTGGCTTATTCCCATTCACCTCGCCTTTGGCTCCTAACTCTCATTCTGATTATAGGAGTTGCTCTTGGCGATACCCTGATTTTTAACCCATTGAAAGAGTGGGTATCACGTCCACGCCCTGCGGTTTCACTCGAGGGAGTCCGGACTCTTGCCAGCGGCGCAACCGGAGGGCATTCCTTTCCTTCTTCTCACACAGCCAACGCATTTCTCGTTGCTGCTATTCTTTGTTCGTTTTTCCCGAAAAAACGCGGCCTCATTCTGATAATTGCCTCGTGTATTGGATTCGCCCGAATTTATGTTGGAGTTCATTATCCCAGCGATATTCTCGGGTCAATTCTTCTGGGATGGTATTTTGGGAAAGCGTATCTTTGGATCGGACAACGAGCGTGGCAACAGCTTTCGCCTTACCTTGTTTCGCCTCGAGGTTGGAAGGTACATTCTCTCCTTTCCCCACAATCTCTCACGATTTCCAAGAAGGAAGAAAAAGAAAACGTTAGGTTCAGAATTTTGAATTGGTTACCTTGGCTGGCTCTTGCAGGCATCCAATTTGCACGTCTCCTTTGGGCTGCAACCACGGACCTTGATGTACCGCCTGAAGCAGCGCGCCTCTGGTGTCTCGCAACTAATCCTAGCTCAACAACATTTTCCTTCACGGTCGAGCTCGCAAAACTCTGGTTTCGAGTATTTGGTTCCTCACCACTCTCCTTCTGGGCAATCCCATGGACCTTACAAACAATATGGCTGATCATCATCAGCTATTTTTCATGGAGCGAAATTCCGAGTAACAACCCATCTAAGACTTGCAACAAAGGATCACAGAATGGGTCTATCACCCTTTGGGCTCTCCTTTTGCTAACCATCATAGTACCTATGATTTCTCAACTCTCATTTTTAGGTTCGCCCGAACAGATATTCTCTGATTCAAACTGGACGACTTCGCGTAATGTACAAGCTCTTATCTTCTATACTCTCCTTACAGCTCCACTTTGGATAGCTGTGCTTTTCCAAGCTTGTTCCCATCCTATAGCTTCCTTCTCCACTGCACTCGGATGGACCCTTGCATGTAGCTTTCCGTCACTCCCATGGTACCTCCCAATGTGGATGAGCTCAGGAACATTCATTTTCTTAGCAAAACGGATCGGCAAACAACTCCCTAAACTCTCAGAGCCTGCATCTAGGTGGTGGCGAAGTGCCCTTGCTCTTTTCGGACTTTACGGGATCATTGTCAGCGCAGCTGTGTATCAGCCACATCTCTTACGAAAACTCAATTTCTCTCTATTACCACGCAATACTCCTCACTACGTCCAAACAGGCTGGCGAGAGTGGTCGAACCAAATTCGACCGGCACTCACAGCCCTTCCCACACGAATCATTTGGACGGATTCCCCACTTTCGCGGGATCAAGTTCAGTATTGGTTAGGACGTTCTTTTGAAGTCCATGATCCACCAACCCTTTCCGAAACTCCTCCCAAAATCGGTGTGCTTTACATCCGCGAAACCTATTTCGAACAGATCAATCCTCGAGTCATCTTTCTAGATCGCCGAAGCAAAGCCCCCCTAGAGCTACGTCTTCGAATGCAGGAAATCAAAATACCTTCAACCGCGATCTTCCGAAAAGGTGATCCCATCCGGCAATTTCAGCTCAACTTCATTCCATCTTCATAGAAGCTGGTTATCACATAATCCTCCATCTTAGCTGGTAAAATTTCTGAGCCGATTTCCCTGTCCAAAGGATTATACTTATGGAGGCTCCTTATAATGTTTTTATGAATCCATCAGATCAAGAGTTATTGGAAAGATTTACTTCAAAGCAGGATGCCTCTGCATTTGAAGAACTTATCAAACGTCATGGACCGATGATCATGGGCGTTTGCCGTCGTATTCTGCCTAACTCGCATGATGCAGAGGATGTATTCCAAAGCACCTTCATCGTGTTGACGCACAAGGCAGCTTCCCTTTCGCATCATCGGTCGATCCGTAGTTGGCTCTATCGAGTGACAGTAAATGCAGCGCTCAAAGCAAAAGCAAGTGCAGCACGACGCGCTCAATATCATGAACCACTGGAGGAAGAGATGCACGAATCCGTAGATCAAAATCTCGACCATGCATGGGCAGAAATCAGGCCTGTGATTGATGAAGAAATAAATCGACTTCCCGAAAAACTCCGAGTTCCCGTCGTCCTCTGTTATTTCGTAGGGAAAACGTATGAGGAAGCTGGATGCGAACTCGGTTTGACTCATCTAACGATCAAAATGCGACTTGAGCGAGCGCGTAATCTCCTACGAGAGCGTTTTAAGCGTCATGACATCACACTCTCGAGTGGAATTGTAGCAAGCTTACTTGCCCAGAAGATATCATTGGCTGAAGTACCGGCTCAAATGATGACTTCAACAGTCAAAGCAGCTACCCATTTAGCTGTCGGCAATATACTCACGACAACAGGTCTCTCTCCCCAAACAATCACAATTACGAAAGGAATTCTCAAAGCTCTCGTTATGGAAAAATTAAAAGTTATAATTATCGGAATTGCAGTCGTTGTTGGATTGGGTCTCGGGATAGGCATCACCATCAACCAACTCCAGAAATCGCATCGAGAAAAAGCTAGCCATTCCCTTCCTAAGCCAGTCTCCACCGAATCAAAAGAGAAAATTCATCCAACGTTGAATTTAGAAAAAATCCGAAAAGAAAATGCAGATCTTCTAACGCAAAATCGCCGACTCCAAAAGGAAATAGAAAATCTTAAAAAACAACCTGCAGAAGGGCTTGTTGCTTCTATTCCTTCGAATGCCATTCATACACCGATTGTAACCAAAAAGTGGCAAGTACCCACTGAGCTTGCACAGGTGCTTGAGTTAACGAAAGAAGAGCAGGAACAAATGAATGCGATCTATAAAGCCATACGAGATTCCATCAAGCAAATGACCAGGAATCGTGCTACGATTAAAGAATCGACTCCAGATCACGTGACCATCAACGTTTCTCCATTTCCTGAAGAAGGCAAAAAGATCCAAGAACAACTTTATTCCTCGATCCAACCCTTGCTGGGACCGGATCGGTTTACACTGTTCAAAGAATTGAATGAGCATGAGAAATTGGGTGAGTATGAAAATCCCTTTTACAGAATTGGGACTTTAAATCGCACGGTTACATTTTCTATAAAAAATTCTGCTTACGGACTCCCATTAAGCTACTCTATAAATGATCGTGCCTCAAGTAATTTGTCACCGGAAACAGGAGCTCAGCTCAAAGATTTTCAGGATAACCACTCCTATAGCTATGGCTATGAATCTACTGCTACTACTAATGTTGCCCCGGAACCTTCTGAGATATATCAAGTCTTAAAAGCACTTTTACCTACAAATTTTCAACAAACGTTTGATGCCGGTTCACCACAAGAATAGATTGTAAATTGGGTTAAAATCATGCAAAAACAATACAATCGTTACAATGCTCCAGCGGAAAAGATTATTGAAGATCCTACAAAAGAAGATTCTACAAAAACTATTTACAAATCTTGAATAACCTTGATTTAAAAAAAGCCAAGGAGAACCCACAAAACATAAACAATCACGAAACTCAAAGAAGACATGGAGGAAAAACTTAAATCCACAAACCCTTAAATCTTTTTAGGTGTCCCGAAAGCCGTCCACCTCGAAATACAGCTTTCAAATTCATTTAATCAATGCGGATGCCTCCTGGAAAAAGGTGTCAGGCATATTTAAGCGCCATTTCCATCTTTAACTTTTTATTTGCCGGACTACCTCAGATGTCTGAAAGTTAGAGAAAACACCCATTTTTTCATCCTATGGAATGGTACTGTTCTGTTGTGAATATTATTTTTGCAGGTTTTTTTATGCTTGTAGTCTTCGCTCGGGCTGCAGATGAAAAAGCAATTTCAGAATTGGATCAGAAGTTACTTACTTCTGCGATTGCTAGTGATACGAACAAAGTTGTAGAAGCACTAAGCGAAGGGGCTCATATCAATGTAAGTGACGCGGGCGCTAATACTCCTCTGCATTGGGCTGCAATGAATGGGGATCTTGAAATGGTAAGGTTATTAGTTGAGAAATCGGCTGATATCAATGCGAGAGCATCGGGTTGTTGGGGAACAGCACTCAGTATGGCATCAGGGAATGGACATCTTGAAGTGGTTAAATATCTTGTCGACAAAAAAGCTGATATTAATTTGAAGGGAATTGAACGCGGGGAAACGCCTTTTCAAGAAGCCTGTATGAATGGCTATCTTGAAATTGTTAAATTCCTTTTGTCAAAGAAACCGGATGTTACCGCAAAAAATAAAACTGGGTTTACTGCGTTTGAGCTTGCTCAATCTAATAATAAAAAAGAAGTGGTAGATTATCTTCGGAAGCAGGGTGTGAGGAAATAAGTTTCTTGAACGGATTCACTGCTGTCCAAAATAGCAGGATTTGAGTACGAGTACGGGGTCACAATCCAGAAGTGAAGGGGTCATGAAGGTGAAGGATGAAGGAATGGGAATGAAGGGGTCAGGCAACATTTTGGAATGAAGGGGTCAGGCATGAATGGCGCTAAGTTAAGGTAATATTTTGCGATAGTGTTCTCTGTGAGGGATGGTTTCCATG
>OBEQ010931250.1_pt1 | contig 21283 bp, 25 predicted proteins | sample 1670901 | NCBI WGS metagenome assembly OBEQ01 (sample SAMEA104232315, study PRJEB22302) | groundwater metagenome | biome: forest; feature: aquifer; material: groundwater | place: USA | collected 2011-08-07 | depth 5.4 m
CATCTGCTTTGACACCGAAGACAACTCTAGGATGTGTTTCGCTGTCGGAGATAGCTTAGAATTGCCAATCACGCTCCACCTTCAATCGTACCGCTGTTGTCTATTCTGCAGATGATCGTCTCGATGCCGTGCTTCTTGGCGGCATTAGCCGCGTGCATTGTAACACTGGTCTTAGACCATGAGGCGACTAGCGCGAGGCACACAATCGTGTTCCCGACCTGTTTCTTCTTATTACAGTGCGACACCATCACGCTGCTGCGTAAGAGTCGCCATGTCATCAGATCGCCATCCAGTTCTTCATGATCCACAGGAGGCGTGGCCCATAGCCCGCGCTCTTCGTCTAGTTGGTCAACTATCTGCGCGTTGAGTTTATAACGGAACGACTCGATGTGTCTGTCAGTGGCGATCAAGAAGGCTATGCGGTCAACTCCTCGGTCGTCACCCGTGACCAGCACGTTAGGTGTGTATGTGTCTATGGCCAGCGTGATCTGCGCGCGTGCCCAATCTGCCATTGCAGCGCTGTCGCCGAGCACTCTGGAACCAACGACGAGCATGATGGCACTCATGGCGCGCCGACCGCGTAGCTATCGTGCCGCTCTTGCAGTTGTGACCACGTTCCAGCAGCAGTTCTAGTGAGAGGCCATCTAGCGACGCGAGGCTTAGGGCCGCCTTTGCCGTATGCATTCGTCGGAGTTCTATCGTGGATGCGAAAGATCCAAGAGCTCAAGGCCATTCGACTAGCCAGACGTATCCTTAGCTGTCGTATTCTCTCGCGCGACAGATGATATTTTATAGAGATATCAATGTCGCGGCTCCCGTCACCCATCATAGAACACAAGATGTCGAACTCCAGATCTGTGCACGACGCCGAAAACAGAAGGAGCCATCGTCGAGCGTAATTAGACGACGAGTTAACCTCTGGCATGTCCTCGGGGTGAGATTCGTCAACAATAGTGTTGCACAACGTCTCGTTGCTATCGGGTCGAACTTGATCGCTTAGTGACGCGGCATCGTGTTGTACAAACGCTCGTACCAGTGACGCCTTTAGGCTATCGCTGCCAAGGATCGACATCGCGGCTTCGTCACTAAGTTTACCGCGACTATCGGCGCGCATCATCCTGCCCAGACTGGTCCCAACCCTTGAGCCTCGGCTTCCCAAACTAGGGAGTCTGTACTGCGCACATAGCGCGTCTTTGCAGAAATACTCCATGACATTATGGGCATAGGTCGAGAAGCTTGCGCCCAAGCTTGGATCGTGGCGTGACTGTGCGTAGCACAAGCCTTCTAGCGCCGTCTGAAGCACATCGTCGTCAGACCATCTCGGTATCCCAAACTTACTAGCCACCGACACGGCCAAGCCGTAGTATAGCCGCGGATCTGTCGGCTGCATCTCGGCCTTTTCAGCGGCCGTGTGGCGCTCCAATCGTCTATTTCTTCTCATTTTCCTTACTCATCCTCTCAGTGACAGCAGTGACGCTATCTCACTACTTGCCAGATGTCAAGCACGACGTGATAAATAGTGTAAAAACCAACTGAGCAAGCAGCTTTGCACCACTCCGACCGTCCCATCCATACGCTCCGTTCGGCTCTTGCAAGACGGCCGACTGCCTCGTCGTCAAATGGTGGAAGCCTCATTCTTTTGTGCCGATGAGTTGGCGCTGCGTCACGTTATGAGCACGTGACAGCATGGGGTCTCGTTTTTTACGCCAACGAGCAGACGTATCTTAGTCGAAGCACAAGGCTGAACAGACACAGAAGGCTTAGTCTCGCTGTTCTACGTCGTCGAGCAGACGTTACGGTGCAATGGGGCTCACCTTGCACCACCATCTCGCAGCCCAACAAGCAAGTCGCAGAGTGCCATAGGCGTTGGGTCTCGTTCTTGAAAGCTAGGCCGCACCACCACCTCGACGCCGTTGTCGCACTGCATCCAGTAGCTGTTCTGAGGCTGAGGCAGCATGGGCACGGCTGGGTAAACAGGATCTGCAGGGTACGCGAGGATCACGGGCGGTACATCTCGCAATGCGGGCTGCGAGTTTGGTTGTAGTCGTACGCTGCTAGCGCACATAGTCGGAAGCGGCGCTGCATGCGCAGCCAGACAGCGGCCCTGACCGACTAACACTCCGCCGCAGAAGACGATAGCGTAGAGCGCGAGAATCACCCAAAGGTGAAAGCCTACGCGGCGAGACACCGTCAGGATAGGCTCGGCACTAGTGCGATATGGGTGAGTCATCGTCTTGCCTTTCTTAGCAGCTCGACAAGCACATCATCGAGCGGTCGGTTGTGTTTTGAGTGGCACGTGGGTCTCGATCACTACGTCGTCGAGCAGACGTATCTCGCTCTGGCCTCACATCAGCTACGCCACGCGGCTATGTCTCGATCACTATGTCGTCGAGCAAACGTATCTAGGCATGCATCACGAAAACGATGACACGATAGACACATTGGTCTCGATCGCTATGTCGTCGAGCAGACGTATCTAGTGACATATACTACGAGAACATCAGGATTCCGCCATGACCTGTCTCGATCGCTATGTCGTCGAGCAGACGTATCTAGTTCGCGGGCACTCGATCAACAGCTCGTCGTGTACCGTGTCTCGATCATCATGTCGTCGAGCAGACGTATCTAGCGACTCTCAGCCCATACTCCGTCATTCCCATCTGACATGTCTCGATCACTATGTCGTCGAGCAGACGTATCTAGTGCGGTGCCCTGAGGGAGACCACGAAGATTGGTTGTCGCGTCTCGATCACTATGTCGTCGAGAAGACGTATCTAGTCGAGAGTAGATCCCGCAGACAGCGCGCACCATGCCGTGTCTCGATCACTATATCGTCGAGCAGATGTGTATTTAGAAGAGATGTTGAGTTCTTGCTACCCCTTCGTGACAGCGTCTCGATCACTATGTCGTCGAGCAGACGTATTTAGCCGGCCCTCATGGGACAGCCTTTGCCTCGAAAGTGATGTCTCGATCACTATGTCGTCGAGCAGACGTATCTAGGCGATCTGCTTCCATGCCGAAGGACCTTCATGAAGATGTCTCGATCACTATGTCGTCGAGCAGACGTATTTAGAATCAAAAGACCGGAGAGAGCGCCCTCAAATCTGGGTGTCTCGATCATTATGTCGTCGAGCAGACGTATCTAGCTTGCCCTCAGAATTTTGGGTGTGTCAGAAGACAAAGGTCTCGATCACCATGTCATCGAGCAGACGTATCTAGCGAAGCGGGTGCGCGCCGCGACCCGCCGCAAGCTCCCCTGTCTCGATCACTATGTCATCGAGCAGACGTATTTGGCTCGATACACCAAGTAGACTCGACTTGGTGGGCTGGTTGTCTCGATCACTATGTCGTCGAGCAGACGTATCTAGTCAGCTCTAACGGCTCGAATGCTGCGCTCTGGACGCTATGTCTCGATCACCATGTCGTCGAGCCGACGTGTTTAATGCGTGCCTCTCAGCGTTCCTGTCCGCCAGTCGGGCTTGTCTCGATCGCTATGTCGTCGAGCAGACGTATCTAGCTCACCCGATGGGCCATGTCGGTGTTTCTCGACACGCACGTCTCGATCACTATGTCGTCGAGCAGACGTATCTAGCCACGCCAAGCAGCTTTGCTCTTTGTGTTTCATTTAGGAGTCTCGGGCGTTATGTCGTCGAGCAGACGTATCTAGAAGGAGCACACTCATGTCCTTGATCAATTCGATTTCGTCTCGATCACTATGTCGTCGAGCAGACGTATCTAGGCTTTGGCTGCAACCGTGCGAATGCGAAGGACTTTTTGCTGACGCTTGCGAGCGGTTACCGTTTTCGCGCGAGCACATAACCTATACGCCTCGCCAAGTCTGACACAACGTGTAGCGCAACGCATTGATATCACTGAAGAAAGTACCATTGCGAGCGGCTACGGGCTTATTGACGTCGCCAAGCCGCTCGCAGCGGCGACTGATTGCTCGCGGGTGTACGCAACAAGGCGATCATTGCGCGCGCAATCAGTATAGGAGCGTAGGTTGTCAAAGATCTGTTGTGGCCGTAGCCACGCTGCACGCTGACTTATTCTGCTGGGTCGACGACAGGCTTCGCTCGGCGGCGAGCCACTATCCGCTTGGGTCGCTTGGTAGCGACCTTGATCGCGCCCATCTTCTGGGCTTGCAGCCTCTTGAAGAGGTTCAGCGTATTGTTAAGGTCTTGGTCCCACGTCATTCCACACGCAGAGCATGTGTGTAGAAGCGTAACCGCAGGTGTCCACTCGTCGATATGGTCGCAGTTGTGACACCTCAGCGTGTTGTACTCCGACCCTACCTCCTCAATCTTGCCGCCGCGTGCCAAAAACGCCTCACGGATTGCGTCACGAAGAATTGAAGGAGCCGAGGTTTGACGGTTGGTGCTGGCGTGCTGATTGTCCATCTCGTCTTCGTCCTCGATCTCCGGCTTCTCTGCGACTTTCGGGATCTTGAAGGTGTCAATCAAGAGTGTGTCGTACTCTCGCGCCAGCTTGGCGGCGAAGTTGCGATACTGGTCGTTGCGGCTACGTCTTGATTTGGTCTGCTGGCTCTTCTCCCACTCCCACAGGTGATGGTCGTGGTAGCGCCAGATGGCGAGATCTCGCAGAGTCCAAGCGGTTACTGGTGGTTCTGTCCATGCGAGGTAGTCTGGGTGATGCACTACGATGCCAGTGGCTCTACACCAGGCCATCACGAGCGAGGCAAGCTTGCCGATGGCCTTCCAATAGCTAATGTCCTTTGCCTTGGCCCGTACAGCACCGATCAAGAGATCACTCGTAGTGACGGCGATTCCGTTAGCTGTGCACCAGTTGGCGGCCAACCTTGCGAGGCCAGAGAGGCTCTCTTTCTTGGCGTTGTTGAGAAGCAGATCGGTGACAGCTTGAGGTAGGTTGCATGGCGTACGCGCCAACAGCGAGATCGTGGCGTGGCGCGCGGCATTGAAGCACGTGTCGCGGACTGACGACAGATGCTCGTTGTAGCGGAGGCTAGATATCATCTTGTTGGCGAGGATGAAGTGACTTGGCGTCTTAGTGCCTTCGCGCACACAAGTAGCCATACGAAAACCACCATCCATGACGCGCCAGCCGAAGTTAATGGCCACCATGCCTTCTCCGCACGGCTCTTTATAGACGCCGGCAGGCAATTCCACCGTGAACGTCACCGACCACTCTTCTCGCGGGCCGATGTGGCGCAAATGGACGGCTACGGCCTTGATCGCGCCCATTGGCGGCAGCGGTCGATGCATGACGAACTGGAAGGTAACCCAGATTGGTCTACGGCTATCGTCGCTGTCGATACGAAACCTGAGCTCGACATAGCGGCGCTTCTGGGACCGCTTGGATGTCGGATGCGACAGCATAGAGTTGTCGGTCACGTCTTTGAGCTGGATTCTACGATCTGTGCGATCGAAGGCCTTGGCGACGGAGATGCCGTTCTGGACCTGAACACCGATGCTGCCTTCGCCGCAAAAGCGTACGTAGTTAGGCAGATTGACCTCTGCGCCATCGTACTGGTGCGTGGTCTTGGCTGCGGTAAGGGCTGCCAACTCGACAAGTTGACCTGTACCCCACGCTACCGGCTTGAGCGCGCGTGCGTCCTTGTCCATGCGCCACCGACGCTCGTTGAGTTCTCGGACCAGTGCCCTCCTAGTCGGCATCGCGCAGACAGCCGCCCATGTGGATCTGAACAGAAAGTTGGCCGCATCACGTCGAACAAGCGCCTTCTTGATATCAGCCATCATCCACGGCTCGACAGCGTTGCCACGCGTAGCGGCTCTGTGAGCCTTCGCTACGGCCCTTGCCGCGATCAGATCTGAGATAGCGGCGCGTAGGTCAGCCCTTGGTACAGCCAGACCCATGGAGTCGTCGATCTCGGCGAGTACGTAGCGGTACTCACGCTCGATCTCCGTCAGCGTGTTTCTGTACACGTTCGCCCCGCGGAACTCCGCTCGCACCATGGCCATCTCGGCGGGGTCGGTAGGCCCGCCATGAACACCATACTTGTTCACAGTCATTGTCATCTCATTCTCCTCATTTCTTGTAGTGACACTACTGACGCTATCTGTCTACATACACATTGTCAAGCGACTGTGCGTTTATTTTTGCAAGCAGCTTGTTGGCGAGGTCGTCTCGCTCGGCCACCACCTTCTCGTAGCAGTGGCGCAATATGTCGTGGTCGTCCTCAAGCCTCTCAAGGCGCTCCGTGGCGGCTGTCGCTGCAGCGTTCCACTGCTGCATCTCCGTGGTGGCGGCATCGAGGCGTTTTATCAGACCAACTGTTCCGTCTGTGGCCGCTGAGCGTACGATCTTCTCTTCGAATGCCGTGCGGGCCGCTCGCGACGTCTCAAGCAGTCTAGCGGCGCGCTTCACAATCAGGACAGACCGTTCAAGCTCTTGTACTCGTGCGACGAGTGCTGGCACGTCGTCTATCGCGTGGGCGATGAACTCGGCGTTCGCGTGACACCTTCCATAGCCGTGTACGCGCAGATGGACGGCGTGATAGGCGTCGCAATACACGTTGTGCTCGCAGGCTATAGACTTGACGGTGTCGGCGATAGCGAGCCACGGTCCTGCGTCCGCGGCAGCTACTCGAGCTTTGATAGCGTCGATATCTAAGTCACTCATCGTCGTCAACAACGATCTCGACGAGGCGGTTATACGCCCATACAAAGAGATGAACGAGCCCGTAGGCGGCGATCATGATGGAGCCAACGACAAAGCAGTCTATCGCGGTCATGTCAGCAGCCACTATTTAGCCATGCGATGGCTAGAATGCAGCCGATTAGCACTTGAACATCAGTCACGGGATGTCGTCATCTGCGCTGGCGATCGCGCTTACTTGATTGTGAGCTGCTTGCCTTATCGCCCGCAGCAGATTGTCGATGGCTGCGTCTGGAGTGGTGCCATCGCTTGAGATTTGGCCACTGTCGGTCTCGACGTTCTGCACCGACGCGCGCCATTCTGTCGTGCGTCCATCGTCAGAACGCATCTGACTGAACGAGCGAGCCTTCTCGATCCGCCTTATCTCTATCGTCAGACTGCTGTTGCCAGTTATGGCGGTGAACAATCGCTCGATCCTCTCAATCTTGCAGATGGTCATCTGTTTAGCTCACGTTCTTCGGCGTCTTCATCATGCAAACTTTTCTGTTCGATCACAGGCGCGGATACCCCGGACTTCAGGCCGGGGAGGAAGCGCCCCAACAGTCGTTATCGGCATTGGTTCCGTAGCTGTAGCCATCCGCTCGCTGGAGTAGCCGACAGTGCTTGTGCCCGATGCCTTGCACGACACCCGCTGCTGTCTTGACGTTGAACGACCCAGTGGCACGCACGGCTACGCGCCCAGTGTGTATACCTGCTTTCTTTCCCTTCGGAACGATGGCACACACAAGGTCGCCTGTGCGGAAGCCATGCACACTCTTACCCTGCATCAAATAGCCACGAGGGAAGCCCGACGCCGTGACTCGCGTGCGCTGATAATCGCCACGACCCGTCGCCTTGATCCACGGCGGAACCATCGGCCACCCAGCAACAGCGCCGACGTTGCCGACGCATAGCGCGTCTCCCGCATGGCTCTTGGCAACGCCTAGCCGCGTGCGGTTGTACTTCGTGCGACCGCCAGACGCTGTGTCAACTGGAAGACCCGTGGCGAGCAGTGCTTCGCGCAACACCCATCGGGTCGCGTTGACCGCAGCGGCATCGCGCAACGGTCTTTTTGCGAATGCTAGAATCTTCGCGAGGCGAACTGGGTCTTTCTTCAAGAACACCGCCACAGGCTGCGCAGCCTTCTTCTGGTTGCAACGCTCACACGCGAGCGTGAGGTTAGACACACGGTTTGATCCGCCAGATGCTCGCGGCACGATGTGTTCGATCTGAAGGGGCACTGCCTCAGTGTCGCAATACGCACACCGCCTTCCCCACTTCTCTAAGAGATACTCACGGGTTTCGTAGCCCGCGAGGGTGCCTTGCTGGTACGCCACGCCCTCGATGTCGGGCGTCTGCATCGCCGCCATATCGAAGCGCACCAGCTCCATCGAGAGAGCGGAAACGGGTGTCCAGCGACAGAGCCGCGTGATCCACGACACGGTTGTTTCAACGCGGTGCCGGAGGCTCGGCGCGAGCCAGCCTACGGGCTTGGTGCGGTTGTCGAAACGTGGCTGGCGGTAGCGAAGGTTGGCACTGCGGCGACGGCGTCTGTAGCCAGCGCGTTGCTCCATTTGCTTATGAATAGCCGCGCCACGGTGCGTGAGTTCAGCGGCCCACAGAACGTGTCGCGTTGGCCCTGTAGCCATGTCGGCTAGTGGCTTCTCGGCGAGCACTGGTTCGGCGGGTGATGTCGGCGGCGTAGAGGCAGAAACCTCACGCACGACCGCAATCCCCGTAGTCTTGCTGCCGGGATCGAGTAGTACACGCATGGGCTCTACGTCGCCGCTGTCGCGAGTCTTCAGACGAATCGTAAACGGTATGAGGCGGTGTACAACCGCCTCGCCTCGACGCAGAAGCTCCCGCGCACGGGCCGGATGGCACGGCATCAACGGGCGCTTCTTCTTGTCGAGAACAAACACGTTGGAAGGGAAAACTGGCATTACTGTACCCTCTGCCTTTGGGCGTGACGGAGCGGCTTTGGCATTGCCACTCGCTCCCCTTGAGAATGTTGAAAGTCGCCCTCTTCCTGTGCGCGTTTCGCGCCTGACCCGGCTTGTCTGCCGCACGGACTTCCAGAGCTACAGACTGAGGAAGCATCCGTAGGTGGTACTTTGGCGTTGTTCTCAACGGAGCAAGACTCGGACGGTGTGCCAGACCTTGTCTTGCTAACTCTGGTAAACATGGACTTTCTGGTTCTTTCCTTAGAAAGCCCCTCCCTTTAGGGAGGGGTCGTTTACTGATTCCACAATTCGATACAGATTGTCGAGCATAGCCTCTGCTGCGACACCGTCGTCAGTTGGATCTCTGCCATTGACCATCATCTGCGGCTCCGCCCGTTCAGCCTCAGGTAGGCCTCGTTTCTCAGCGTCTTCAACGGTCGAGAAGCTAGCGCCAACGGCGATAGTTGTCACCGTTTTATTCTTGACGGCAACGATCACATAGCCGTAGTCGTGGTCGTAGCTGTCTTCTATGATGACCAAGACCCTCTTCTTGTTGCCAGCACCAATGTAGTAGCCGTGCAGTTCGGTAGGTACTGGTATGCCCAATATACCGTTGTTCGTAGGCTTCTTGATGCCAGCCTTTCGAAGGTCATCTACCGTCAGTTTTTGCGTGTTACTCATTTTTATTTACTTCCTCTCCAAGTAAACCAAGGGCGTGTACTGAGCCCAAGCACTGGCGCTTGTTCTCGGCCTCGAGCTCACTGATCCTCAGAAGCAGCGCGGCGACGTCCTTCTGCGACTGCTCAAGAGTCCTGCCAAGAAGCATTGCGCCACCGATGACGTATAGCTCTCTTCCGTCGCGCGCCGCTCTAGCCTCGATGGCCTTCAAGTCGATTGGTGTACCCATTGACTACCTCTTCCTCTTTCTTCTGCCGCTGGCACGGGCAAGCTCACTGGCGGAGACGCCGCCGAGGTATCTGTACAGACCACTACCTTCTTTCGCCATGAGGCCCTTCGTCACCATGCCGGTACAGATCTGACCACCGCGAGAATGCGTCTTTCGCATCTCTCCGTCGTCGCCGTAACACACGCGCTCGACCTCGTCTTCTGTGTATATCTGCCCAACGATAAGTTTACGCAACTTCTTCTCGTGAAAACCTCGCTTGATGTACTTCGTCTTGCGCGTCTTCCGAGCCCACACGAGCTTGTGGTTGCGCGGCCCGATGACCTGCGTCGTACGATCAACAATGTCTGCCGCGGTTGCGTCAGCACCATTGCCGCAGAGTTTCGTTCTGACCAGACGAAGCTTCTCGATCTTCGTCTCCAAGGTGGCAATCTCGGTGTCCAGACGCTGCTTGAACGAATCTATTTCGTCCTCGATACCCATGTCAGACCTTAGCTCCATAACGCTGCTTTCCTCTCTTGCGCTTGGTGCCGTTCGGCGGGTCGCCGAGCCACTCGTAGCATCCGAAGGTGGCCCACTTCATACTGCCGCGGTCGACCATGTTACCGCAGATCTTCGCGCCGTTGGAGTGGCCATCCACAGGGTCGTTGCCGTACACGATCGACTCCACTTGCTGAACAGAATAGACACCGCCGATGCGGCACCTCGCGTTGAGGCGCATGAACGGATAGCCACGCTCATATGTGATAGGCTTCTTGTTTTTGGACGGATCACCCGCCGCCGAACCATTGCTATGCGCCACGCCGCTTGACGCAGTTGCTGCACCGTTGCTTGTGTTGGCAGCAAGCGGCTTGTTGTTGATCGGTGGCGACAGATGGCCGTTGCCTACGGTCGCCTTCTTCTGTGCGTCACGGTGGCCGTTACCGGCCTTGCCGCTATCACCGAGGCTGCCATAACGATCTACGACGGACGATACGGCAGCGATGTCGGCTTCTATCGCGATCTTCTCTGCTGTGACCGTGCGAAGTCTGTCCTGCATATGCTTGAGACACTCTTCAAGGCTTGCTGGTGAACTCATTGTGCTCCTTGCCGTCTGGGCTGGTGGTTGATGGTGATCGGCAGACTATGACCTAACAAACACCCGTCGTACCTATGTTCAATGCACATCATCTCGATCCTCTCGTTGTTTTGCTATGGCGGCAGTCCGAGTGAGTTGGCGCTCACCTCGTATGTCCTAGGAAACCTATCTTTGACGATCACTGCGACAGTGTTGGCGTATTGTCTGATCTCTTGCTGTGCGGCAGTATCGCACCTCAATTTCAGGAATGCAAGCCAGTTTCGCAGATTAGCTGAGACACGCATGACGCTATATCTCGCAACTGGAACTGACAGCCTCGCTAACTCCTTCGGAACGCCTACGCGCAGCCCGAACTCGTAGGCTTTCTGGGCGGCTTCGTAGGCTTGCGACAACTGCCACAACCAGGCGTCGACGCCTGACTCTGTGAGCTCAGCGCCGGTGCCTTGCGCTTGCTTATTGCCAGTCGTCTCGGTTCCTCGCCTCAGCACGTCGGCTGGGCTTGGTCTGTAGTTTTCGTCTGGCAGCGGAATGTAGCGAGCTGACATCTCAGAAAACGACTGCGTGCGATGTCGCATCCACTCTCTAAGGACAACGATCGGAGCCTTTACTTCGATCGAGATGCCAGCCATTTCAAAAGGCGTTGAATGTTGCCTGTCCCACAGATGCTTGAGGAGCTTCTCGTCGCCGGCGACCCACTCATGCTCTAGGTCGTCCACACGCTTTAGGCAGTCGTAACTCTTGTATACCTCACCGACGACGCCGCAGTGCTTGCACTTCGGACCCCAGCCTAGAAAGCCTTTCGCGGTGCTCATTCTGGCCGCTCTAACGATGCCCTCGTCGCTGCCCCAGCACTCAACGAGAGAGATGTAACCGTGATCAAGTAGCTTGATCTGGTGTCCGACTTCAGGCATCGATGATCGTCTTTCGTTTTGCGCCATGGAGCATGACTTCATTCTCTTTCGTCATCGTGAGGATGACAACGCCGTCTGGGAGACCAGTCCTAACGGCGTCACAAAGCCGCTTTGCGATGCCGGCCGCGGCGGCGTGCGAGGCGACCTGTTCGCGCGTTCCGACGATGGCGAGCGTGCCGCGGACGACAGACGGTGCTGTCTCGGCGGTGAGCCAGTCGCTCTTGATCTCGAGGACGGCCACGGCCATCGTCTGAGGCTGCCTCATGTTCGGAATGGTGGCTACTAGCCGCGGGCGCTCTCCATTGAGGGCCATGATAGCTTCTGCATAGAGTTCTTGATGCGTCACTTGTAGTGTCTTTCTGTGTCGGTGCGAACAGCCTCACTGGGCCATTCTTGGTTATTTAATCGTCTCTCAGCGAAGGCGAGAGCCTTGGCATCGAACCACGCTTTAAGAGCCTTAAGAGCTTCTATCGTAGTGATGTCTACGCGCTCTTTCATGGCGACCAGCGGATCACTTGGCTTTGCGCTTACGATGTCAACAGTCGTCAGCGAGCGGCTCATCTTCAACTTGCAGTCTCTCACCAGTTGATCGAGGTCTCGCTCTTTAGATTCGGCGTCCAGCCGCTCCAGAGCGAAGCCTACGGCCATCCACGCTGCATACGGCTTGCTGACGACGTCATCCACGATGCATGTCCTAGACGTCCACGGCGGCACAGCAAGCGCTGCGCAGATCACGGCGTGGCCAGGGTTCTTGTACATTGCGATGCCGATCGTGACTGGGATGATGGCAAGCATTACTCGTCACCGTCGTCTGAGTCGTCCATGGGGTCGCCGCAGTACGACGACAGAGGTCGGTTGCTGCTGTAGTTATACGTCTGCCTAATGGGCGCTTTGGGCGCTTGGGCGCTAGGCGCGTGCGCCGTTTGCCCGGTAGGCTGCGTCGGCGACGGTCTCTGTGCCTTTGCCGCTCCATCGAGCACCAACTGCTGCCACTTGGGTCTTATCGTTTGCTGCGTGTCGGTCGAAGGCGCTGTCGGCTGTGGTGCTTGAGCTTGTGTCTGAGACTGTCTGCGTGGCTGAATGGTCGGAGCGTCTACTTCCGTCGACGGTGCCACGTTGTAGGTGGCGCGGTAGGTCGGCGTTGGAGGCTTCTGCACGATCTTCGGGAAATACTTCGCCTCAAGCTTGTTGAAGTACGGCCAGTCGCCATACTTTTCTTTGTACTTGTGCCGAGCCGCGCCCTTCTTCCACGCACGGCTTACCGTAACAGCCAGCATGTTCTCGTACCACTCACGTCGGTCTGCCAAGCTTGGCCCTGCGGGTTCCGCTGCCTCCTCGAGCTTCACCTCGACTAACTCTCCGTCGACGACGGAAAGCGGCTTTGGCGGGAAGGCGTAGCCACAGGCGGGGCACACAGACTCTCCGATGGGCACACATGCTTCGCACTCTGGGCATGTCTTGCTAGGTGCTGGTCCCTTGCCTTTGACCTTGGTGGAGTGCAGCGACCACTTCCTGTCTTGGTGTGGGAAGCCGTGCCTATTGATGCAGTCGCCGTGATCGAGCAGTAGCGCAGATACGCCGTTCCATGGCCTCAGTCCGCGGCCGGCCATCTGCAGAAAGAGGCTCAACGACTTCGTTGGGCGCGCGATGATAATGCACTTGGCGCGAGGCTCGTCGAAGCCCTCGGTTAGCACGCCCATGTTACTAACGACCGTAGTTTGCCCGCTATGAAATCGCTCCAAGATAGCAGCGCGTTCATCGGTCGGCGTACTGCCATCGAGGTGCTCTGCCGACACGCCGATAGAGATAAACTCAGCGACAATGTTCTTGCTGTGCTCGACACCAGCGGCAAATACGATTGTCGACCTATTCTCGGCGTACTTCTGCCAGTGGCGCGCGATGTTGCCGACGAGCGTGAACGTATTTACTGCAGCCTCTAGTTGGCCGAGGTTGTAATCGCCGCCGGTGGACTTGATGCTGTCAAGATTGATATTTAGCGGGCTTGAACGAACGACAGGGATAACTAGGTGCCCATCAGCTGCTAGTTCCTTGAACGACCTCACGACGAAGAGGGCATCGAAGATGTCGCCAAGCCCTTTACCGTCTGCTCGAGTCGGCGTTGCGGTAAGGCCAAGCACCTTGGCAGCCTTGTCGCCGCGAGTTATCTGGTCTTCGCAATAGTGGTGTAAAAGTTTTACATAGGACGACGCACAGCTGTGATGGCAGTTGTGCACCAACACACCATCGGCGAAGTAGTTGTGATGTTCCTCTACTTCGATATTGTAGACGTAGCCATCTGGACACACGCCGCCAAATCCTCCATCACTGTCTTGTTCGACACGCGATACACCAACCACCCTCGCGACCGAAGGAACTCGTCCTTCTTTCTGTCTTGCTCCTGTCGGCTCCTGAGACCATGGCTTCCTCCGTCCACTTCCACGGCTATTAGGTTGGCCTCCGACGCTATGTCGATCTTGTATGCCGTTGGATAACCGTTCCCGCGCCCCATTCCGACAGCCACTACTACCTCCATTGGCCAGCCCAGTGCCTCTGCTAGTAACCGCTGAGGCTCTGACGGTGGCTTGCCGTTCCCTCCGCGTACTGACGGCATGTGTCCCATTGCTCGCAACGTGGCCGACATCTTCTCTGCGAAGCCTCGGTGCATCGGGTTGTTCGTCTTCATTCTGTCGCTGGCGTACTTCTTGTTCGTTTTTGCCATCGTGACAGAGGCTCTGATGCTTGCCGTTGTCTCCTTGCATTCCTTCGAGCAGTAAGGCGGCTTCCCGACGATGCGCCCTCTCACAACGACAGTCGTCAAGCACCTTTTGCATGACGTAACGACCGTTCTCACACGCTCTGCCCTCCGTTTCATTTTGCACGGCTCGCTGCAGATGGCTGCCATCGTTGGATTCCATGACGTGCGTGAGAAGACTGCTTTGCACACTACGCACGTGAAATTCTTCGATACCATACGTAACTACCTCATCTCCATGCTTGAGATCGACTGCTGGTACATAACCAGCGTTAGTGTATATAGGATGGTTGCTAGTACACACGATTACCCTGCCATCGTGCAGCGACACAGATACCATCGACTTGGGTCTACTCTTGAACGTGCTAAGGACTCTACGCTTAACAACTCTTTGCGTTGCGTGATCGAAGGCATCCACGACATCACCGATCACAAGAGTCTCTATCGGCCTATCGCCAACGATCGTGCCGGACGGAAAACACTCATCTATGATAATGAAGTCAGCTGGAGGCTTCGGTCGATTGACCAACGTCTGCACGCTGGCTACTTGCACGAGCGCGTTTGGTCTGTAGCGTTTCTTATCGTTAGCCAGAACAGTGCCGACTTGACCTTCAGGTACGCCGGCGTCAAGCAGCTTGCTGTAACACTGCGAGATCAGCTCTCTGCGGTGTGCCAAGAACACAACCCGTTTGCCTTTGGATATAGCGCCAGCAATGATCGCAGCAGCGCACACGGTTTTTCCAGCGCCAGTGTTCGCTACGAACACTACACTGTCATTGCCGGTTCGAAATAACTCTCTCGTGGCCTCAATGCCTTCGACTTGGTAGGGCCTCAACTTCGCGATAGGTCTATCATCGGTCGTCATCTCATTGTCCTCTCTGCGACTTGTTCGTCGCGTTTTCAGTTCCAGATGTTAGCTGCATAGGCGCGTTGTTAAGCGGTAGGAATCTCTGGTGCCGAGAAAGCAGCTTGGCGACACGCAGAGTCTGCGACGTGTTGAGCTTCCCGCCACCGATAACGAACAGAGCAGCTACGCGCATTGCCGTTTGATGTTCTGGCCTAAATCCAGCGCCATTATACAGTAATACCAGCCATTCGTGCGCGTTGGCCACAAGTAGTCTGCCAGTATCTGTGGTCGGCTCTGCAACTGGCGTTATGTCGCTTGGCAGAGGGTCGAAACGACCGACATTGCACAGCGCTTCTGCTAGCGAGCCGACCACGAGATCTCTGTTCTTTGCGTGACCAGTGACGCCCTCAAGGTCCACGATATGGTTCTCGGCGCTGCGTACTTCAAGCAGCGAGATCCAGCAATCTCTGCCCTTGACCGTTACAGCCTTGTAGCAAACGACGCGTGACCGTGCGTTCTGCGCCTCGATCTCATCGATAAGCTCGGTGGTAGTCTTCAGTCTGTCTGGAGATAGCCCGCTACGCATCAGACGATCCCTTCTGCTGCAGCAGCGCAAGCGCCTTTGTCGGCCATCGCGATGAGCCTCATCAGCACGGCGGCTAGCGCCTCGCAGTCTCCCATGGCTCTGTGCGCGTTTCTGTGTTCAACGCCGCACCATGCTGTGAGGGCCGACAAAGAGTGGCCTCCGTCGCGCTTAGGAAGCAGCTTTCTGGCTAGCTTGAGCGAGCAAAAGATCTCAAGACCAGGCGATCTTACGAGTCCACGGCCAGACTCGTAGCGTAGGATGTCGCGGTCGTAGCTGGCGTTATGTGCGATCAATTGTCTACCACCACACCACGCGAAGAATCGCGGCAACACGGCCCGAACTCGAGGGGCGTCGCGCACCATCTCATCGGTGATCCCATGGATAGCGATAACCTCCTCGGGGATGCTCATTGCTGGATATATCAACTCTTGGAACCTGTCGATCACGGTGCCAGACGGCAAAGACACGATCAACCCGGCGATCTCTACGAGCCGAGCCACGCCGCGATTCTTGTCGGTGGTCTCGGTGTCCACGACCACGTACTCTGCCTCTTCCAGACTCAGCGTTTGCACGTGTTCCTTGGATGCCTTGTATGCCTCGCCGCAGCGAAACTCACGAACGCTACCAGTAGGCCACTCTGCCCACGCCTCTTTGGACAAAGACATCACAGAAAAAACTTCTTCCTGTCTGCTGTTTTGTCTGTCTTCGGCGGCTCATGGAGACCATAGGAGCGCAAGACATCGTAGAGCGACATCATAGCCTGATATGGCGTTGTGCCCGTCGCGAATCCGAACGGGTCGTCTTGCCAGTCTTTACCGCGCCTCTCTCGCAGTACCGCGCACCATAGGTCTTCGCGGAAGAACAGATGGACGCGATAACTCGGATTGGCCTTCTCGATGCGCGCGACCATAGAGTTCCACTGCTCGTCGCCACTCACTCCGACCTCCCGCACACGGGACATGGCGACGGCGCTGCTACTACGCTGCGCTTAACCTCTGTGGTGGCCGACTGCAGCTTCTTGACGTAGTAGGCGTTTCTGGCGCGCTGCACCGAGTCGTTGACTACCTCACGACTAGGCGGCTCACCGTCGCCGCCGATGAGCCATGCCAACTTCGCCCCTGTCACATTGGCAAGGGCGGTGAGCGTCTTGAGGCTGGGCGCTTTGATGGTACCGCGGCGCACCATGCCAATGTGCGACGATCCGAGATCGCAGAGGGCAGAGGTCTCCACGTCTGGAAGCCCAGCCATGACGATAAGATGCTGGGCTCGCTCGAGAATGTGCTGATCAGTTAGTGACACGAGGACAAGAAAAGCATATTTCCATAAGAAAAGCAAGAATCGAAAACATTTTGCTTTTATTTGACTTCATGGCCGAGCCTGTTGTAGGTACTCGGTCGTACCGCTCGACTTCATGCTAAAAGCCCGATGGTGAGTTCTGAAAAACAGCCGCCGAGAGCGGATGCTGAGTCCGCGCGCAGTACCAGCGAGCAGATTGACGATGTCGAATTTAGACGAATCTTCGCCGCGATCATAAGGCAGCACGCGCACGTATTCGAAGAGCTTGCACGTCGCGACGAGGAGCAGATGGGGAAAGACGAGAAAGGTAAAAAAAATGGCAGCTAAGCGCGCTTTAGCTGCGACTGTGGACGTGAAAGACGACACACGCGATGTGATGTTATGTAGTGGCACTTTACAAACTTTGGTGGAGGCCCTTGACGGCATCGCACCAATAGGCAGAGACTCTCTCTTCTCGGTCGGTCTCATCGCCATAAAGACCCATCTGGCTGAGATCTCAGGAAAGGCCATTCTTACCGTGATTGTGCCAATAGGCTCCGTTTCTGAGGCCAATCGTCGAGGCGAGCACTGGACTCATTTTCGCAAGCGAAATAATGAGCAGCGTTTTTTGACAGCGGTGATTATGCGCTCAAAGCTACTCAAGCCACCTCTGCCGACAGTCAGTGTGGCGGTTGTGATGGAGCGCATCGCGAATGGCCATAGGATGGACACTGACGGTCTGTCCACGGCTCTAAAACACTATCGCGACGGTGCGGCTGATTGGCTCAAGCGCGAGAAGCACGACGCTGACGTGAACACGCACTGGTTTTATAGGCAATCCAGCGGCAAGACGCCGATGGTGCGCGTCTCTGTGTTTGAGATCGGTCAGTGAGATGCTCTGGTACGTCAGCACTCACGCCATCGAGCGCTATCAAGAGCGCTTCGCACCAGGTCTCATGTGGCAAGAAGTTCGCGAAGAGCTTGAGAGGATAGGGTTAGATGCAATCCCGCTCGGAAAGGCCCACCGCGGCGGCGACCTCTATGGTTCGCCACATACACCTTCGGCTCTGTATGTCGTTTCGTGCGACGCGCCTGGTGCCATGCACACCTTGATCACGATCTTGCCGGCCGGCGACTCGAGGCTGAACAAGACAACCTATTCTATCAATGATGCTCATAGGCCAGGTGGCCAAACGCGTGTTGCGATCGAGCAGATGCGAACGCGTGTTGAGTTCGACATCGACGATGCGCTTGATCCGTTATCATGGCTCGTTATCGTCTGCGTAATCGTCGAACATATGCGCAGCGGCGTCGTGTCGCGCGAGCGGCTAGCCGAGTGTTCGCAAAACGCCCGTCGGTACTACGACGGCAAACTCACACAGGCGAGAATCTCTCGTTTAAGTCAGTTCACGCAAGCCGTCTCTGCTGTCGTGCAAGACACAATTCTGCATGACGTAATAGCAAGCGGCCTCACGTGCCCAGACTTTATAGCCGCGGTACATCTCGTGGCTTGCTCCGAGGGCATCCGCGAGAGTCGCATCCCAAAACATCTAGCGCAGTCATTCTCGGCTTTGTGCGAGGCGTGCGACGCCACAGCGACAGAGCTCGGAACAGCGGTCGCAGCCACACCTTCGCCAAAGATACAAAAGCGCAACCATTTACAGGAGATGAACAGTGAACAAAGTTCTTGAGATAGCCCCAGAGTGCAAGGTTATTCTACACAGCGACTTCGTAGACCCGTTTCGTACACGTCGTGTGCCGTGGGGTCCGATCGGAGAGGCTGTCTATCTCAGAACCTACTCTCAGACCATGGAAGACGGGCGGAGGGAGCGATGGACCGACACCACGCGCCGTGTGGCAGAGGGGCACTTCTCGCTCCTCCGTCGCCGCGTGATGCAGATCGGCGGCTACTGGTCTGTCGAGAAGTCTCAGACGATGATGGCAGAGTCGTACAAGCGCAACTGGCAGCTCAAGTGGACGCCACCTGGGCGCGGACTTCAGTTCATGGGCACGGAGGCTCTTGAGATCAAGGGCGGCGGCGTCGCTAATTCATGCGGCTTCTTCTCGACTGGCAAGCTGGCAAGCGGCTTGGCGGCTCCATTCGTACGCATGATGGACTTCTTGATGCTCGGCGTCGGCATCGGCTTTGACGACCGCGGCGTTGGGTCTGTCGTGCTACGCGCGCCAAAGCACGGCGGCACCTTCGTCGTAGAAGACAGCCGCGAGGGCTGGGTCTCGGCACTGAAGGCCGTATATGACGCCTTCGACCCATTGACGGACATGGCACTGCCGTTGATCTTCGACTACAGCAAGGTCAGGCCGATGGGTGCTCCACTGAAGGCATTCGGAGGAACGGCCAGCGGCCCTGGCCCGCTGATGAGGATGATCAACGACACCATTGCGCTTTTGCGCCGAGGCGTAGGCCAGAAGATTACGGCAGCCACCATCGGTGACTGTATGAACTTTATTGGCGCGTGTGTCGTGGCCGGCGGCATTCGTCGCAGCTCGCAAATCTTCCTCGGTTCACAGACGCCAGAGTTCATGGGATTGAAAGACCAAGTCGAGCTCGACGAGTGGAAGACTGCGCAGCGCGAGAGAGCGTGGAAGATTACAGAATGGCGCGTTCTAGAGGCTGCACGTGTGATCACCATGGAGGGCCAAGCGAAGTGCGACACTGACAGCAGCGAGTTCATGTCGTCCTACTACGCACTCCAGAATCTTGAGAAACGTCAGCGCGAGTTACTGGCGGCAGATCCGACATGGGCGGCACTGGCTACGAACATTGCAGCACACCCCATGACGACACATCGCTGGGCGGCCAATAACTCGATCTTTGCTCACGTCGGAATGGACTACTCCGCTATTGCAGAGCGCATCGCGCACAACGGCGAGCCTGGTCTCTTGTGGCTCGACGACGTGATTCGGCCCTATGGGCGACTCAACGACAAGATCACGTGGGCCGATAGAGATGTGATGGGGGCGAATCCCTGTCAACCAGCGTGGGCCACTATTCTCACGCCGCACGGCATCAAGACATTCGCAGATATCGATGTCGGCAGTGTTGTCTGGAGCGGCAAGCAGTGGACGAAGGTGACACGCAAGATCGCCACCGGCGTAAAGCGTGTGTACGGATATCATACAGTCGCTGGAGTGTTCTACGGCACAGAAGATCACCGTGTTGTTTCTGGCGGTGTCAAGGTCGCCGTCAAAGACGCTCGCGTCATCGACAAGGCTTTTACTGAGCAAGAGGTGATTATAGGTACAGCAGAGAGAGTGTCCCACGAGGTGTTGAGTCGAGTTAGCATGGGAGATATGCCTGTGTTTGACATCACCGTAGATGCCGACGAACACACGTACTGGACTGGTGGTCTACTGGTCAGTAACTGTTCGGAGCAGCCATTGTTCGATTTGGAGTTGTGCTGTCTATCAGAATTGTTCATTTCGCGGCACGACGACCTTGAAGATTGGCTTGAAACCATCAAGTACGCGTTCTTGTACGCGAAGGCAGTGACGCTCGCAGAGATCCACGACAAAGATGTCAACGAAGTGATGATGAAGAACAGACGCATCGGTCTGTCGATCACCGGCGTCGCAGAACTTTACGAGCGCCTTGGAGCGGCAGAGCTTATTCGTTGGCTTGACGCTGGCTACGCAGAGGTCGAGCGCCTCGATCGCCTGTATTCTGGATGGCTCAAGGTGCCGATGAGTATCAAGCGGACTTCGGTAAAGCCATCAGGTTCCGTGTCGACCCTACCCGGCGTCCAAGGTGGCATTCGTTTTCCAGAGGCGCTTCACTACATGCGTCTCGTTCGCTTCGCAGAGTCTGACACGATGTGGCGGCGGTACCAAACGGCTGGCTATCGTGTCGAAGAAGACGTCGCGGCAAAAAACACCTACGTCGTGTACTTTCCCGTCGAGGAGCGCGGCTTCAAGCGCACGATCAAGGATGTAAGTCTTCGCGAGCAAGTCGCGCTAGGGCGCTTGGTTCAGCGACACTGGAGCGACAACATGGTGAGCGCTACCTACATGGTCAAAGACCACGAGAAGAGCCAGATTAAGGCCGTCTTGGAGGAGAACGAGGGGCACTTTAAGTCGATGTCTTTCCTGCCCATCCAAGACCATGGCCGCTACCCGCAGATGCCGTTCACGTCATGCTCTAGGGAGCAGTACGAGTCGGCTAGGCGGGCTACGTCTGCCGTGCGATGCGTTGATACGGACGGTAGTGTTGACGAGCAGAAGTACTGCGACGGCGACTTGTGCCTGTCGGTACGCCCAGCATAGGTTGACACATTTCTGCGACATGCAGCATAGTTCGGCTATGTTCATCCGCAGCAACCCGCGCCGCCAGTAC
>OBEQ010347588.1_pt1 | contig 21282 bp, 20 predicted proteins | sample 1670901 | NCBI WGS metagenome assembly OBEQ01 (sample SAMEA104232315, study PRJEB22302) | groundwater metagenome | biome: forest; feature: aquifer; material: groundwater | place: USA | collected 2011-08-07 | depth 5.4 m
AGACCAACCGCTCAAACTCTTCGGGTTCCAATGACGTAATCGATCGCATCACCCGCTTGTTATTGAGAATCTTTTGTATATCCATGCCCTTCTACATAAACCATTTATAGCAAAATGTCACTATTTCAGATAAACTCTAATAAAGATTCAAAGGGGGTTTTTAAAGGCGCAGATGGATGGGCGGCTTTACTTAAAGGACATCAACTTACCATTGAGAGTGAATCTGATTGGAAGTTTGTTTATTCCAATGGGCGTTTGATCTCGATGATATCGCCACAGAATAAAACTGTCGATTTGATCTATTCCGGCAAACAAGTTTCGGAAGTTAGGCAAGCTAGTTTAACACTCCTTCAAGTTCGTTCTGAGAAAAATTCGGGAGTTATCAATTTTATTTTTCCCAAAGAGAAAGTTACAGTTACGCGACTTAAAAGTAACTTAGTAATCGTGGAGGAGAAAAACGGCGTTACAAAACTTGAATTTTCGGAAAATAACAACGATCAAAATACTTTGAGCATAAGCAGTGCTGATGGAAATGAGAGGCATTTTTCTTGGAATAAGAAAACAGGATGCATTACTTCGGATAGTAATTGGAATTATTCAATAAAACCACTAAACGCAAAATCCTTTGGCGACAGTGCTCATATTGATAGAAGTAACTCGTTAGGTATGAATGAATCATGGCATTTCTCACGAGGACAGGAGATTTATAAAGATACCAATGGAGTTGAACATATATCTACCTATCTAGTCAATCCAACAGGACCGTCAAAGCTTAGAAAAGTTGAAACCATTAAAGATGGTGATCGGATAACTGATTATAGAGCCTCGTTTAATGAAAAAGGCCAGCTGATTAGAGCTTCGGAAAAATCAAATGAGTCGAGCTTTAAGTATAATGATAAGGGACAAATTATTGAGATTCGCGGTAAAAACGGAATAACAATAAAGCGAGAGTATAATGGTGCTGTTATAAAATCTGAGAGGTACTTTCTTCCTAATGGCGCTGAAATAAGTTTGCTTTTTACATCACCAAATACGGTGAGTTTGGTTCTTCTCACAAGGTCTTCTGGATTTTTATGCGTGGAAGTCGACACAGATGATGTTTTTAACGTCTTAGGTTATGATCCTCGAACAATGTAACAACATAAAACAGATATGAAAAATACAGATACAACATCAAAAAGATTAATATGCGGCTTAATAATTCTTCTTTGCTTTGGAATTCTTTTCCTAACGCAACCAATGAATGCCACCTTGCCATTGGCCGGATCAGTAACTCAGAATCGATCTGTTCAAACTACTTTATTAACAGTTTCCGCACCTTCTGCCTGCACACCTCTGGCGTTGGTAGAAGCAGTAGCAACTGCTGCAGAAGCGGCTGGCGCTGTTGAAGTGGCTGCTGTCGTAGCGGAGGCTGCTGGGGTGGTTGCTGAGGAAGCCGTGGCAGCTGAAGCTGTTGCAGTGGCAGAAGCACAAGTTGTGAATGAGGCTGTAGGTGTTGCCGCAGAACGCTTGGCTGAGGCGGCTGTTGCGGAAGCTGCACAACTTGAAGCAGCAGTAAATGCGGAACTAAACGTCCTGGTCGATCAAGCGGTGGTTGCTGCTGAGGCGGTAGAACAAGTGGGAGTAAACGTTGTATTAGCTGTTGAACAACAACTACAGGCTGTGGAAGCAATTGGAGTTGCAGAGCAGGCACTAGCTGCTGCGGAGGCTCAAGTTGTTAATGCAGCCAATGCCGCCGTTGCTCAAGTGGCAAATGCGACTGTGGTTGTGGCTGCAGCCACGGTCGGCGGAACAGAGTAGTTTCTCAGTACTTTTCGATTAAATGCGTGAGTTCAACTCGCGAATGCTTTTTCCAAGAGTTGAGGATGGCGATATTCGCCTCGGGAACAATCTTTTTCTTTTTACTTTATTGGATTGCCACGATCTTATATGTGGCTCCCGATAATCCCATTCGCAATTTATTTTCAAAAGAGCTGAAGCAATTTGAGATTTATTGTTATCAAAAATGGACGTTTTTTGCTCCACCGCCAACATATAATACTAAGCTTTATTATACTTTTTGCTCTAGGATAACATCAGAGCGAAAAACTTTTAGCGCCCTTGATATTATATTAAGTGAAAAACGCGCTCACACGCCTTTTAATACAGGTGAAGAGCTGTTGGATTACGTGCTAAGCGGATCGGTTGAGCAGGTCGTAACTTATCTTCGTAAAGGGAATCATTCATCCATTGAAAGCTTAACAATTGATCCAAGGTTAAACTTGGCTGGATTAAAGACGTTAAAAAGATATGCCAGTCTAATAGCCGACAAACAGGGACTTAATAGAAATGCTTATTCTGTATTCTTTTCTTCTTACTCTGTGGACATGGCTGAAATAGATACAGAAGGAAAATCCGTAAACAGTGCCCGTCGGACATCGGAGAAACTTCGATTTATTACTCGACCCTTTAATTTAGAAGATCCATCTAACTGGTGAGGACGATCCTTGAAAAACTATTTAGGCCCTCGGATAAATATTTGGCATTGGCCTTAATTCGTGTTTACGTTGCATTTCATCTTTTAAAGAAATTAGCATTTATATGGCCTTATATCGGAGTGCTCTATGGTGGACATTCCTTCGTACAATGGTCTGAAAAACTTTTCGGGACAATCCCGTCTGCGTCATTACAGGCACATATAAAAGTAATAGTATTAGTGTATGCGTGCGCATTACTTGCAGTGTTGTTTGGCATAGGGAAAAGATGCTCAATTTTTTTGGCGTTTATAATCAATGCCTTTTTACAAGCGATCAATGGTTATATCCTAAATGGTGGAGATAATCTTATTAAGTTCGTACTGCTGTATTTATGCTTTGTCGATTCATTTCGGTATTTGTCAATTCGTCCTGTGTTCAATAAGTTTTTAAATGAAAAAATTAGTAATCTATGGACGAGACTGGGCGCCATTTCCATATCTACGCACTTAGCTCTCATTTATTTTATAAGTGGTATGAGTAAAGTGAATGCATCTGTTTGGTACCATGGCACAGCTCTCTATTACATCCTGCAGCTAGAGCGATTTTCAGGATCACGTTTAAATCAAATCTTGATAGAATACCCAGAAGTCCTAACGCTCATGACCTTCGCTAGCATGTTTTGGGAACTTGCATTTCCATTCATAGTCTGGATAAGGAAAATACGTCCATATTTTCTCCTATTTGGAATAGTTATGCATCTTGGTATATACGTTTTAATGATGATACACGATTTCGAGATTCTATTTATTGCATTGTATATTTCTTATTTTTCCGACCAAGAAATCATGACGGCTTGGCGAATGTTTATCGATTTAATGAAAAGAAAAACCGGGTGGGTTCTTCCAAAACTCTTCAATGACCAAAACTCTCAACCTGTTGGCTGATAAAATAATCGGTGCCGATCAAGCGCTTGATGTTTCCGAGACGGTCAGCAAAGTTATTCATCAAAAGAACGTTCCGGGAGCTATTATTGCCGGCATTAATTATCCAAAGAAACTTTATATTAAGGGCTGCTCCGGTGTTAGAATTTATGGCAAAGATGATGCAATTGGTTTTGACGATCACTTTCATATAGGTTCGTGTACAAAATCCATTACGGCTTTGTTATTCGCTATTTTGGTCGAGCAAGGCAATTTTAAGTGGGAAGCGAAAGCCTTTTCCGAGGAGGGAGCAACCATTGAGGACCTTTTATGCCATACGGGGGGAGCGCCTGAAAAAATTATTGGAACACCACTTTGGGATAAAATTCGGCAAACTAAAAGTAATTCTGTGGACCAACGAAAAATCATTTTTGAAAATTTAAAACAATCATTATTTCCATCTGCATTTAAGTATTCAAATACTGGATACGCTGTCGTGGGCCATCTCATTGAAAAAACAATCGATCGTTCCTTTGAGGAATTAGTTTATGATTTGATTTTTGAAAAGCTCGGAATGTATAGCTTTGGTTTTGGGCCTCCCGCACGGCATGATACAAATCAACCATGGGGTCATTTAGCCCAAACTAATCCTCTTCCCATCAAACCCGACGAGCATGGTGATAATTCTGCCGGTCTAAATCCTGCCGGTGGACTCCATAGTTCTACAGAAGACTTATTAAGGTATTCTTGTCTTCATCTCGAAGCTGAAATGGAGAATCCAATATTAATTAGTCCATTGACATTTAAGAGAATACATTCACCTCATGGTAGCAAGGATTATGGTTACGGCTGGAAAATTCTTGAAAGAGATTGGAGTGGAGGACGTGCATTGCACTGTTCTGGGTCAAATTCGACATTTTTCACCATTATCTGGATCGCACCAATCAAACAAATAGCATGTGTAGCTTCTTGTAATCTTGGCGGGTCGGTTGCTTTTCAGTGCTGCGATACAATCATCGTCGAGATCTTGAGAAACCATTTGTTGTAGTAGTGAAGCCGGGAAGGGCGGAGAAGAGAGTGCCGCTTGACAGGACTCTTTTGTTCTGCTAACCAGCCTCCATGACAAAATTCTACAGCTACACTCTTTTACTCGCGATTCTTTTGACGCAATCCTTAATGTTGAGAGCTGCAAATCCTGACAAGAGTGCTGACGATGAATACCTAGCTGTAGCAACATCGTGGCTAAAGTTAACGGACGAAGCCAATTATGAGGCGAGTTGGAAAAATGCAAATTCGTCTCTTCAAGCGCAAATGCCTTTGAAGACCTGGTCTGATAACCTTGCAAATACACGTTCGCCTTTCGGAAAACTAGTCAAACGAAAGTTGATTACGGGCTCGTATACTCGGTATTTATTTTCTCAACCGGGTAAGGAAATAGTCGTTATTAAATTTAATACAGATTTTGAAAAACGTTCGGATATTAAAGAAACCGTAATCCTCACTCCAGATAAAGATAATAGATTCAAGGTGTCTGGCTATCTTTTAAAATAACAGCGAACCGCTGTTGTTAATGAGCTTCCTTTTTCAGTGAGGGATTCCGGTTCTAATAGTTTAAAGAAAACAATCTCTTCTCCTATTGTTCTTGTTACCATTGTCGTCATAGTTTTTACCGTAGCTGTTTTTGCGATAAACTATTATCAGCACAAGCAGCATTTTGAATCGGGTGTTATACCGACAACTGCTAAAAGAACAAAAATTCTAAATCAGGAGGAAATTGAAGTAAACCATTCCAAAGTCCTTCTTAAGAAACCCCAGGGGGAAGTAAAATTTTTGAGTATTTTTGTAAATGGAACAGGTTCGGGAAATGATGATCGAATATCACAATTAATAATAAAGCTTTCTAACTTTCTTTTATCTAATGGAGCTATCTTCATTCAATCTCTTCGGGAGGACGATCCATCTCTTAAAATAACCCCGCAAGATCGCGCGAGAAATGTCATCGATATCGCAAATTATTTTGGAAGTTTACCTGAATATCATAATATACCCCTAATTGTTCTAGGACATTCAGAGGGCGCATTGGTTGCTATTATCGCTTGTAGTGAGTTATCCTCTTGTAAAGGAATCGTATGCTTATCTATGCCAGGTCTTCCTGGTGTTGAATATGCGTCAGAACGTGCAAAATTAGAATTAAAGAGAATGGGTATGAGTGATCAAGTTATCGATAGATATGTTCGTTTTCTAAATCAGTTATATATAATATCAAGCTCGAATGCAGACGATCAATTGGTGTTAGCTAAAATCTCTAAATTACAAATAGAGTTCAGTGAGTCAGTTAACGACAAAGAATTTATTCAATTACTCAAAGTTCAACAACCATTACTAATTTCAAAGTGGATGCGGTCATTTTTAAGATTAGATCCAGCGCAATATTTCTCTAAACTAAGTTGTCCTGTTTTGCTTATATATGGGAAGAACGATGAATTCTTAGATCCCGAGCTAAATTCCAAAACTCTCTTATCTGCTGCTTCGCAACGTCCAGAAGGCAGTATTAATATTACCATCTTATCTAGTCACGATCATTTTTTAATGAAAGGCAACTATCAAATGGAAAATGGAAATGCAATTCAGGAAAAACATGGTCGAGTTGAAAAAACAATATTAGATTGGCTTTCGACGAAATTGCGTAAAAGCGATTCATAAACATAATGAATTTCGCATTTATAAAATGCATCCTTGAAGTCATCTCATAAATCCTGACATGTGGCGTTGCTGCGAATTTTGGGTTTTAGCAAGGCGCGCGAGTTCGCTGCGATATCCACAGCGATCTCGGAGCGCGAGCGCAACGCCCAATGCCACTAGCTTTTTCGGCATACGAGGTTCAATAGTTTTCTTATTTTTGTCCTACTTCCCTTAAGCGATCCGAGCTTCCGCTTTTTTACATTTAGTTTTTGGGGAAAAATGCCCTTGCCACCTCAAAGACTTAGACGCTCGGCCAACTTATCACTGATACGATCTAGTTCGTCATTCGTAAGTTTCCCCAATTTGCGAATTAACTTTGCTGCACTAATCGATTGAACCTGCTGTAAATGAAATACACCTTCTTTAAGAAATGGCTTTGGAATGTCTAGTTCCCATTGATTTCCACGCACAGCGGTGGTGTGATAAAGGACAGTCACCAACGCTAATTCATTGTCCTGGGGATAATCGGTGAGCAATAAACAGGGACGCACTTTTGCTGCTAAGCCTAGATCTGCCAACCATACTTCACCGCGATGTGCGACGTGCATCCTTCTCCTCCATCTGATCCAATATTAACAATGCTTCGTCAGCTACTTGATTGCATAATTCCAGTTCGGTATGTTCAGACTCTAATTCCTGAATTTTCGCACACAACACACGCCGTTGAGCCAGAGTCAGACGAGGAAGTTCCTCTATAATTTCAACCAGACTCATAAGCATACTCTAATCATTTTAACCACGGCTTACAAGTCTCAATCTCTCATAGGTTACAATGTTACAATGATATTTTGACGACATCATTTCTTAGGCGGACCCACGTTCACTTCCCAATGGAACTTTGCGGGAAGACGCGGCCGTACATCAGGAATATGGGAAGAACCCCAACCTTTTTCGACCCCACGCGTGTCTTTTGCGCGCAATAACAAAACAGCCGTGGAACATCCCAAAACGTTGACCTCACTTGTGACATCCACAGGAGTTGCCACTTCGCTCACTTCTCCGTAGGCAGGCAAAGGATTCTCAGGAGCCACAAGGATCTTTCCTACATAGCCAACGTCATCGGCATTACCGGAGACAATGGTGACTTTCATGGATTGAATCAAACCCGGAAAAAATCTTTCGATGAATTGGTCCGCGTATCCTCCTTGAGGATCAGCCTTCATCACATACGAATGCTCGGTATAATCATCGATGAAATTTTTGTCGACCTTTGTGCTATCGATGACATCTTTACTTACAATATGAACATCTTCCAAAGCTGTTCCAGAACCACTGAGGGGTAATGGGTCATTCGCTCCAACCAATAAGCCGCAACACGATATCCACATCACGGAATAAATTATTAACGATTTCATCATTCTTATGCTTATTTTATCCTTTCTTCAGAAAAGCTTAACATTCCAAAAACGGGTTGGATCATTGATAATACTTGACAAAAAGTCAACATTTCTTAACCATTGGAGGTTTTCTGGGGATTTTCAATCTTTGAAGACCTTTGTTTCAAAAATTTTTGTAAACTATGATTCATAGCATCGCCTCTCATCACGTATTCCTTCTTCTTTATCTAGGTCTTGCAGGAAATGTTCAAACTGCACTTGCTTCATCTTCACCGCAGATTTTTGCCATGGTCCAATATGAAGGAGGGTCATGGAAAATGGTTCCTCACGAAATGAGAAACCATGTTCAAATATTCATTCCAAAATTCTTATCGTGGGTAAATCGTAACAAAATCACTCAAATCGATGAGCAACCTCGACTCCTTAAGTTATCGGATCCAAAAATTTTTGACTTCCCACTTCTCTTTATCACAGGACACTATGATTTCACCCTAACGGACCAAGAAAAACAAAATCTCAAAGCTCACTTGGAACGCGGCGGTTTTCTGTACATTGAGGACTGTGGTGGAACGGACGAAACTTTACAGCAATACGGTCGATTTTCAACGCGCATCAAGAGTATTGTAAAAGAACTCTTTCCTGGTGCCGATTGGCGTATCCTGCCCAAGGACCACGAAATTTATCAATTCCCTTTCAAATTCCCAAATGGCCTACCGAATATTGTTGGAAAAAACAACGACGTATCCACAAACCCAAATAAGAAGCGGAAGGCCCAAGGTGGAGAAGGATTTTACGAACGTGGTCGCATGATCGCATTCTATAGCGATGCGGACACATGTTGTGCTTGGGATTGGGACGGAAAGGGTGCACCCGGAGAAATCCCTTACCAAGTGGGTGCAAATATTGTCGTATACGCCATGACTCATTGAACAGCAGTTTCATCCTATTTTATGAAACAGATTTACTTAACAATAACTATTCTTCTCGAAATCGCTATTTTCTTAAGTTCATCCATGGTTTCTTCTTCAGCCGAAGTTCGGAATTTTCCGTTTTCTGTCACGATAACTTCGAAGCCTACCCCGATCACAGATCTTCAGATGCTTCGTAGATTGGCAGAAAAAGGGGATGCCAATGCCCAACTTGGACTTGCAGGCAGATATTTTGGAGGAAAAGAAGTTCCGCAAGATTACAACCAAGCGATCGTTTGGTTTCACAAAGCAGCAGAACAAGGTAATGCTGTTGGACAAAAACTTTTAGGAATAATCTATTCCGAAGGGATAGGTATAGGAAAAGATGAAGCAAAAGCATTCGACTGGTGTCAAAAGGCTGCGAAACAAGGAGATGCTGAAGCTCAAAACATGTTAGGAACAAAGTATTTTGACGGTGCCGGGACGAACAAAGATGAGGCAGAAGCATTGAAGTGGTTTCGCTCAGCTGCTGTACAAAACCTTGCTGCTGCACAATACAATCTTGCTCAACTCTATGCAAACGGTTTGGGCGTTCCTCGAGATGATAAGCAAGCAGCTCAATGGTACCGCAAGGCTGCGGAGCAAGATCATCAAGGTGCACAAGTTGCCTTAGCGACATTGCACACTAAGGGTCTTGTTTCTCTCGATTCCAAAGAAGCAGTTCAATGGTATCGAAAAGTTGCGGAACAAGGAGATTGTTCTGCACAAATCCGTCTCGGAACTCTGTATCGCGAAGGTCAGGGGACCCAAAAAGATATCCTTGAAGCTTACCAATGGTTCGCGCTCGCAGCACAAAAAAAGGAATGCTTTCAGGAGGCTATCAAAGCTCGTGATGAACTTGCCAAAACCATGACCAGAGAACAGATCGCTGAAGCAAAAAAAAGAGCCGTTGCTTTTCTTGCCTCTAAAAGCGATTCCAAAAAAGAGACGCCAAAATGAAAGGAATCGCATATCTTTTTATTCTTTGTTTCTTCTTAGGTTTTGGGGTTTCCAATACGAGTGCGGCGACTCACGCTCTCATCGTCGTGGGGCTCGCAGGAGAAAATGAAGAATGGAAAGAATATCATGCCCAAGCAGAAGGATGGAAAAAACTCCTAATCTCAAACGGGGTTGAGGAAAAACATCTTCAGATCATTTACACTCCTGAAACCAAAACCTCTCCAACAACCGAGACCACACGAGACGCCGTCAAAGCCCATCTCAGATCGTGGACAAAAAATTTAACCGAGGGAGACGATGCCATCCTTATCCTTATCGGTTATAGTGTTACGAAACAGGGGCACTTTCAATTTCAGGTACGTGGTCCACGACTCAAAGAAAGTGATTTTGTCGAATCCCTAAGCGGTCTTCACGCCCGATCTCTTACCGTATTTCTTCCAGGATCAGGAGGGGTTGGTCTTGCGAAAGCATTAGCGGGTTCTCGACGTGTTATTATTTCTGCAACAGCGGAAGAAACCGAAATCAATGAAACTCAATTTGGACATTTTTGGTTAGAAACGGCAACTGAAGACCCTAAGGCTTCGATTTTGGAATTACTTAGAAAGACGGATCGAAAAGTTGTCAACTTTTATCAGATGCAACATCTCGCGCGTCCCGAAGTCGCAAAATTATGGGTCGGTGCCCATCCTCCTGTAGAAGCTCCTTTTAATTTACCCATCGAAAAGAATGCCCTCACCCATTGGACTTTTGCAAATCTTTCCATCTCATCAAAAATAACCACTGAAGTCGCCTCTACGACCCCTCCCTCTCCCACAATTTCTCATCCAAAGAACACTTCTCAATCTGAAACCTCAGCATCTTCTACAGAGTTCGACCTGGAGAGTGATCAACGGCCGGTGACTCGTCCTTCTACTCCGGAAGAGCTTACGTTTCTCAAAAACGCACCTCCTGCATCAAAATATCCAGGAGCATCTGGTCTCATTCTTTTACGATCGGTTTCACAAGATATTGCTGCAGACCTTAGTACACACGAGGTTTTTGAGTATCGCATTCTGGTCTTTCACACGCGGCTTCGCTCGCTGCTAGATCGTTTAATAGAAACACCCGAAGAAGGTAATGCCCAAATCTTAAGACTTAAAACAATCCTTCCCTCCGGAAAAACGATCGAAATGCCTCAAATGAATAACTCCCCCGCTACACTTTCTAAAAAGGAAAGCCATCATGAAACCGAAGTCATTCCCCTATTTGCACCTGGAGTAACCCCAGGATGTATCGTCGACTATACCATTGAGACTCACTCACCGCCTCCTCCCAACTTATCCTATTACGATGAAATCCCTCTTTTCGATGTTGTGCCAACTCGGGAACTCAACATCAGCATTTCTTGGGATAAAAAAGTACCATTGGCAACGAAGTGTGATAGAACTCCATTTCAAGAGGCTAAACAACCTGACTCTCCCTATGCATATTCCAAATCTTGGACATGGCGTGATCTACCTGCTGCCATCCAAGAACCTCATGCTGATATTACCGCGAAAAACAATCCCACCCTTGCCTTAAGCAGCTACCACAATTGGAAAGAATTTGGAGAATGGGTTCGTCGTTTAACTCGTGACACCCGTACCTCAAGTAAAGAACTCCAAGACACGGCCCTCTTCCTCACGCAAAGACTTACGAACGAACCCGCCAAAATCCAGGCACTTTATAACTATGTCTCTTCCCTTCGTTACAACACTACCGGCCTCGGGAGTGCGAATGCTTGCCGCCCTCACACTGCAGCTTCGGTGCTGGCACGTCAGTACGGTGACTGTAAGGACAAAGCGAATTTATTGATCGCCTTACTCCACGAAGTTAGTATTCAGGCGCGATTTGCACTAGTGGCAAGGGCTCGGCCGTTTGATGAAACTTTTCCTGGTTTTCAATTCAATCATGCGGTTGCGGTCATTCCAAAAAAGAATGAGCTCTTTTGGCTAGACGCAACCGATGAATCCTGTCCTTTCGGAATGCTCCCTCCAGGCGATGTAGGACAAAAAGCTCTCGTCTTCGACGAGAAAAGGGAAATCTTTCAAACTATCGACGCCTTTCATCCAAATTACGACTCCACGGTGAAGTGTGATCTTGAATTAGAACTGCGTGAAGGAAGCGCCATGGCGCGTGGCAAAGTAAAAATTCATTTCGCAGGCTACCCTGACTATCAATGGCGAAGCCTTCTGCATCACGGAAACCCTTCGGAAGCAAAACGCACCCTGGCTTATCATCTTACGTCTTGTTGGCCTGGAACAACAATTGAAGCCATTCGTTTCGAAGAACCGGATTCTCTCAATAAACCGCTCGATGCTGAGATTGATCTTGCGATTCCCGTTCTCGATCAGGAAGCCAATTGCATTCGGCCTCCAGGCCCTCTTTTCCCTTGGACGAACGAATTAGACCCATGGGAAAGGAAATCTTCTCAACAACTCAATCATGGATATCCCATGAAACTGGAACAGAACATGATCCTTAAGGTAGACCGTCAAACCTGGAATGCCTTAAAGAGCAAAATCGAAAATCCAATTTCGGACAAGCTCGATGGAATCTTAGCGTATCAAGTCACCACGCAACTCTCGAATCAAAGCATTATACGACATACAACGTTCGACCTTCTCCAACCTACTTTATCTGTCCAAAATACTCCCACGACCCGCAAGAAAATCGAAGCCTGGGTTTCTGCAACCCAGTCTTCGCTTCCTCTGAACTTCACCACTACCTCATCCAAATAAGAATCTTACTATGAGCGATTCACCACCCGACGAACTTACAATCATTGAACATGCCCGCGATGTAGCCCGTGCAATCCAATCGGAAATTGCCAAACAAGTGATCGGCCAACATCATGTCATCGAACATCTCCTTTTTTGTCTTTTGAGCGGTGGGCATGCGCTCCTCGTTGGAGTTCCTGGTCTGGCCAAAACCTTGCTGGTCCGTACCTTAGCGCAAGCAACTCATCTGAACTTTCGCCGAATCCAATTCACTCCGGACCTGATGCCTGCGGATATTACCGGAACAGAAATCATCGATGAAGATCAAGCCACGGGCCATCGGCGATTCGTCTTTGTGGAAGGCCCTCTCTTTGCCAACATTATTTTGGCTGACGAAATCAACCGAACACCTCCAAAAACACAATCGGCACTCCTGGAAGCAATGCAAGAACACTCGGTCACCGTGGCCGGGAAAACTTATACTTTGACAGAACCTTTTTTTGTTTTAGCCACTCAAAATCCGATCGAGCAAGAAGGAACCTATCCATTGCCTGAGGCACAATTGGACCGATTCATGTTCAACATCCTTCTTGATTACCCAACGATGGAAGAAGAAGTGGATATTTTAGAAACGACTACAACGGGTGACATCCCTCATATCCCCCCGGTTGCTACAGGAGATGAGATCGTTTCATTTCAACAAACTATCCGTCGAATTCCAGTGCCAAGAGCCGTCCAAGAATACACGGTGCGCCTTATCCAAGCAACTCGACCGACGATTCCTAATCCCATTGCCGAAGTCAAACGCTTCGTGCGATGGGGAAGTGGTCCACGAGCTTCTCAACAAATCATCTTTGCATCCAAGGTGCGAGCGGTCTTGCAAAATCGTTATCACGTTGAAATCGAGGACATCCAATCTCTCGCAGCACCCATTCTTCGACATCGAATCTTATTGAATTATCATGCCGAGGCAGAGCATTTCACACCAGATGCTCTCATCGCTCAACTGATTTCCAAAATCCAATGATCGATGGTTGCATCTTCAACATCACTCTGGGACGCTGATTTATTCGCGCGCGTTGAAACTCTCGAATGGCGTTCTCATGTGTTAGCAGAAGGATTTTTGCAAGGACTTCACCGTAGTCGATTGCAAGGGTTTAGTTCGGAGTTTTCTCAATATCACCCTTATCTCCACGGGGATGATCTACGATACGTCGATTGGCGTGCCTTCGGGCGCCTGGATCGACTCTACATCCGTGAATTTGATGCTGAAACTAACTTGCGTTGCCAGATTTTAGTGGATGCGAGTGGATCGATGGCTTATCGCTCCGATGGTTCTCCTTTTCGCAAATACGATTATGCCGCATTACTGGCAGCGGCTTTGATGCGACTACTCCAAAGCCAGCGTGACGCCTGTGGTTTAAGTCTTGCCAAGACTCAGCTTGCTGAACATCTTTCGCCTCGTTTGGGGCGCCCCTTTTTCTCTCGTTGTCTAAGGCTCCTCGAAACAACTCAGCCCGAGGGATTGTGCGACTTGGCAACTTGTGTCGATCAGTTGGCCGAACTTTTCCGAAAACGTGGGCTCATCGCCATCTTTACCGATACGTGGGACGATCTTTCCAAGACACTGACCGCACTTGAACGACTACGATACGATCATCACGAAGTTTGTCTTTTTCAGATTGTTGATCCTCGCGAGATGGATTTCGCATTCAAAGAAAGCATGCTTCTCGAAGACATGGAAACTGGGGTTCGATTGCCGGTGACGCCCGATTGGATTCGGACACGTTATTTTACCGCAATGCAACGACATCAAACGGCCCTTGTGAAGCGTTGTCGAGATCTTAGAATCACGCACCATTTACTCACAACCACTGAATCACCTTTTAAAGCGCTCGCAGCTTTTCTGGCTCAGCGAGAAAATCGTCCATGAGCTGGTCTTTTCTAACTCCCCTCTATCTCCTTGGGGGGATTGCAATAGCGATTCCTCTTTGGGTGCATTGGCGCAATCAGCAACCGATCCAAACTTATCCCTTTCCCACCTTACAGTTCTTGCTCCGAACCAAGATTTCCATGCATCGTTGGCGAGAACTCATGCGTTGGATCGTTCTGGTGCTCCGTCTTGCTGCATTTTCGGCTTTAATCCTCGCCTTCGCACAGCCTTGGAAACACGTCGCCCCAACTCCAACAGGTGAATTTTCTGTTCTGATCATCGATGTTTCATGTTCGATGCAAGCCGAGGGAGCCTGGAAAGAAGCTCAGAATGCGGCACTTCGATGGTTGGAAGATGAAAAGAAAAAAGCTCGAACCGCGATCGTTACCATGGGCCGTTCCGCGGACGTATTGGCTTCCTTCGAACAACCTGCGGAAGATCAGCGGAGCGTTTTGCAAACCCTCTCTCCTACTTTCGAAGCTACAAATCCCGAGCCAGCCATCCGTCTTGCAGAACATATATTAGAAACTCAGCCTGCAAGACATCGAAAAATCACCGTCATTTCCGACATGGCCGCTTCGGCTTGGCAACATGTAGATTGGGATCGACCTCTTTCTCCCGGCATTGTCATTGAGCCTCACGCGGTATTACCCGAGGCCCCCGATAATATTGCCCTTACAGAAATCAGAACACCTCAGAGTTTTTGGCAGACCAATATCCCTTTTACGGTCACGGGCACCATCAAAAATTTTTCACCACATCCCTACGACATTCGTGTGAGTCTCAAGTGGAATGTTCGACAAACAGAAATGGAATCGATCCATCTAGATGCAAAAAGCACCCGCGAAATTCCATTTTCTGTCGTGCCTTCCGAATTACTACCGATCCAAGGTAGAATTCAAATGGAAGTAAATGATCATTTCACGCCGGATAATGAAAGGTTTTTTGTGGTTACTCCTCGTCGTCCGACTCGCATCGGCCGCCTCACTTCAACAGAAAAGAATGACGACATCTTCTTAAAAACTGCCCTTATCCCACAAATCGACAGTTCTGTGAATCGTTATCAATGGGTCCCTTTAAATCCCCAATCTTCCTTACCCATCCAATCATCCGCAGACATTTTGTTGATCGATCAGGGATTGACCTCTCTCTCTACAACCTGCGCTCAGAATATCAAAACATTTGTCCAAGAAGGTGGCTCGATCGTGTTATTTTTAGGGAAAACCAATTCACTCGCTGAATGGGAAAAGGAGTGGCTTCCCATCAACCTTGGGAAAAAATGCAACGTCGGCCTCCTCTCCGAAGCGCAGCACTTTGCAGAAATTCAATCCACCCATCCCATGTTGCATCCCTTCTTCCTTCCAGGTGGAGGAAATCTTTTCCGGGTCCAAGTACAGCAGTGGCGCGAGTTCAAAGTTCCTCTTAACAAACCATTGATCCAACTTCCAAATGGAGATCCAGTTCTTAGCCTTCTTCCTTCCGGTAAAGGACAAGTTGCTGTGCTTGCGTTTCCATTGACTCGTGAATGGAGTGATTGGCCCATCCATGCCACATTCTTACCATGGCTCCATCAACTCCTTGGATCGCTTGAACAAAAAGTAGCGCCCCAAGAAAATCTCGTTGTTGGGGATTCTACACCCGATGGACAACCAATCACACAACCAGGATTTTATGGCTCGAAACAGGATCCGAAAGAAATTCGTGCAGCCAACCTCGATCCAAGCGAGTCCGATTTTACACGTTGGACCTCGCTCGCAAACTTCCAACAACTTCAAACTCCTGAAAAAGTTAATTCTTCCTTTCAAGCAAACATTCTCTCCATCCCAGAAAATGGGACAGATTTCTCCAAATGGCTCCTTCTTGCAGTTGCAATATTCTCACTCTCTGAAGCCATTTTGGCCAATCGTACCCCACGTTAATGCTCATGAACTCCGCTGAATCCTTAGAGCAAATCCGGCGTCCATTGGTTCGAGCTCAATGGATGTTAATCCTAAAAACAGCGGCACGACTTATTTCGTGGATGGGCCTCGTTCTTCTTTTAATTGAAAGTTACATCATTTTTTTTGAAAAAAAGGATCTTCAAAATATCTTCCTCTTTTTACCCATATCCTTGGGAATCTTTTTTTTGAGTTCTGTTGTTGCGGTGATCTATGCATGGAAAAATTGGCGCCATTTAGAAAGCATTGCGGTACAGTCACAAAACCATTTCCCAGAATTAGGATTAAGACTCTCGGCAAGTTTAGAAGCACCTCATTTTGCTTACTGCCCACCCTCCATTCAAAATGCGCTTTGGCGTGATACGTGGATCCATCTTGCGAAGATCCCATCGAAACGCTTCCTCTCACTCGGTTCAACCGCGACTTGGATCCTCCTAGCGCTATGCATCATCTTGTCCCAAGTCGGATTGAACGTGTTGTGGTTACAACAGCAAACTTTATTCCAGCCATTAAAAAAAGAGTCGGTCCTTAAAAAAGAAACGATCGTCAATAAAACTGAAGAGATCCTCATCTCTAAAAAAACTGAGCCTCCGATTAAACCCACTCTGGAGATATCTCAACCAGGAAAAGATGAATGGGCAACAAAAATTGAGGCGATCCCGTTGACGGTTCTTGGTAAGTCGCCGTTTGGCTTTAGTAAACTCCGTCTTAGCGTTACGGTAAATGGTCAACCTCCTAAGGAGTTTCCTTTAGATCAAGATTCGCTTCCTAAAACCCAGGGCGAAACCACCGGTTCCCTTTACCTCGACGAACTAGAAATCCAAAACTATGATGTCGTAAGTTACAGTGTTATTGGCCAGGCAACAAAAGCTGAGGGTGCACCGCTTGAAATCGTATCCCCTCTCTATTTCATCCAAATTCGTCCTTTTCGGAAAGAAGCAGGTATAGGAGAAAAATATCGAGGGAATCGTGATTTCGATAAATTTATAGATTTACTCAATTGGCTCATCGAAGAACAACGAGGGATTATTCGGGAAACATGGCGTTTGACCTCTGAGAAAAAAATTCAGCAAGAAAATGAATCCTACGGCGAGGCAAGTGAGTCGGTTGCCAAGAGCCAAAAAAATGTCGTGGACCGTACCAAGAGTGCTTACGAATTTGCAGGGGCCAAAGCGCAAGACACTGTCCCAATGGAGGCACTTGTCCAATTAGATAAAGCATACGAAGAAATGCAAACGGCGCTGGCGTCTCTGCAGACACAAGCGTGGGAATCCGCGTTACCACCCGAACAGCGAGCGCTGTCAACCCTTGTGGAAATTTTAAGAACCATCAAAGAGTCGTTTGGCAAATCCGCATCTCAAATGAAGCACACCACTCTTAAAGATCGCCAGACGTATCGCCTTCAAGAGCTCCAGAAATGGCTTGATCAACAGAAACAACTTAAGCAAGAAGCCAAAAATCTTTCCCCTCAAACTTCAAATCTCTCTCCATCGGAGTTATCAGCTCAGCAACAGAACCTAGCTGAGCAACAACGCGAGATTGATCAAAAGATCAAAGAGGCGATGGGCGCTCCTCGATTGCATGAAATCCTCGAGGAAATGGCGGCCGACCAACAAGAGTTACGGGAAAAGCACAGAGATCATCCTGAAAAACAAGCCCTTGTCGCAGACCATCTCTCCGTAATGAAAGAACAAATGAAGAAGATGGCCGAACAGACAGGAAAAGCTGAACAAGAAGCTCTCCAAAAAGCGATCCAAAAAATTCAGGAAGCTGGAGAAATGTTTTCCAAACAGAAAGGGACTGCAACAACTCTTGATGAACCGATGAAAGCCATTGCGAAAGCTTACGAAGAAAAGGTAGGTCGTCGTACTCACCTTGTCCAACTTCAAGAAGATCTCCAACAACTTAAACAACAAATGGAAGGGCTCCGCCACACCCTAGATAAGAATCAAGGAGGAAAAACCTCTTCCCACTCTTACCGAGATTCCACTTCTTCAGACAAGCAAGATTCTATTCAGGAATGGATTAAGAAACTCGAAGAACGTTCTCATATTCTTCAAAGCGAAATTGAAGCTGCTCTAGGAGCGAGGGGAACCAACTTTCAAATTGCAAAGCTTGGACTACAAGAACTGTACGACTCGGGCCATTTGAATGATGGAATCCATGTCCTCAACACGCTCCAGAACCTTATCGAAAGTGAGTTAGAAAAACTCATGAGCCCCGACCTACTCAAAGCGATGCAAGACGAAGAAATTCCACCTGAATACCGTGATCTCGTAAATGCTTACTTCGAAAAATTATCGCGCCAATCCACGGAGACGACTCAACCTAAATAGGTAAGAGTTTTTAAAACTCATGGGGTCAACTACTGAAATTCTTTTCAAAAGCGGTTGGTCGTGGACCCATCTTTTCCTCGCCATAATTCTTCTCGCACTTTTTCTTGGACAGGCTTACCGCTGGCTGATTATCCCCATCCCACCGAAACAACGAGTTCTCTTGTTTGTTTTACGGATCTCGTGGTCTCTCCTTTTACTCTGGTCCCTATGGGAACCTTTCCTTCAAAAGACGACTCAGCATAAACAACCGGTCTCTCCACGTGTGGTTGTGATGGTCGATGTTTCAAGCAGCATGAATCTTTCTTCTAAAAAAGGGGAAGATCGCTGGCAAAAATTGTTGGAAACCACGGAGAGGCTACAAACATTGATTTCTTCCGCAAAAGTCCAAGAAGCATCGTGGTTTGCTTTGGGTTCTCAGCTTCGTTCGTGGTCACCCAAAATTCCTCCCAAAGATTCCCAAAGCCTTATTGTGCGCCAACTTTCCGAAGTCGCCGAATCTCAGAGCAAATCATCATCACCCACAACACTCTTCTTACTGAGTGACGGTCAAGATACCATGGAAAATCCTGTGAGCAATGCGATCCTTGCTTTACGAGCTCACCATATCCGCGTCTTTCCCATTATTTTGGAAGGAAATATTGGTCCCCAGTCGCTTTCGGCTCGGCTCGAACGTATTCATGCCCCCCAAGACGTTTTCTTAAACCAAGCTTTTGAACTGAATAGCGAAATCAAATTGCAAACGGGCCATCCTACAGATTTTATCGCTATTCTGGAAAAGAATAGCCAAGAAATCGCTCGTCAAACAGCCCATCACAAAGGCACAGGCATCATCCAAATCTCTTTTCCTCTGCAAGCAGAAAAGGTAGGCGTTACTCTTTATACAGTTCGTCTTCAACAGAGCGGTTCGACCTCTGATCTTAGCCGGTTGAGCGTAGCTGTCCGCACGAAAATGCGCGAGGCCATCCATGTCCTCTACGCCCAAGGCAGTCCTGATTGGGAATACCGTTTTATCCGTCAAGCGATCCACGAAAATCCTTCTATTATTTTAGATGGAATCACTCAACTCAATGATCAAGCATTTCTCCATCAAGTCGGACAGGCCGAATCTCGGCCTCCAGAAAACTCTTCTCTTGCTGCCTTTCAAGCCGCTCTTCGGAAAAGCGACGTTGTCGTTCTGGCAAACTTAAACCCTGAAATTCTTGATTCAAAGACTCAAAAATTACTTCTCGAATTCGTCCAAAATCATGGTGGAGGCATCCTTTTCTTCACAGGAAATTCTAAGGAAGCCTCACGCTTTCATACTACCCTTCTGGAAGAATTACTTCCCGTGACTCTCGAAGCAGCATCGCCACCGATTCAAGATGATTCTTCTTCGGCCAACCTTTGGGCTATGCAACTTACCCCTGAAGGATTGGCCAGCGAAATCTGGCGGGACGCCACGACCGCCAATAAACCCCTCCCCCAACCGCCTCCTACCTTCATAAAATTTGTTGAAGTCAAAGGTGTAAAACTGGGAGCAACCATCCTCGGCCAGCATTCCACAAAAAAAAATGGTTCGCAACCAAAGCCGCTCTTTGCCTGTCAAAATATTGGAGCAGGACGCTCCGTTTTTTTAGGAATCGATGCGCTGTGGCGCTGGCGGATGCAAGAACAAGTGGAAAATCGCGACTACGACCGATTCTGGCAACAACTTTTCCTCTGGTTGGGCGGTCGTGTTCAAGGAACTTCTCTTCAAACCAATCGTGAACATTATCAACCTGGAGAAACCGTTCATGTTCAATTGCACACGATCAAATCGTCTTCACTTCCACACCTCTTTGTTAGCGACAGGACACAACACAAGCTCGAAGTGCCCCTAACCTGGAATCAGCCAAATACGGATGCTCAGGCGGAATATCAAATTTCAAATGAAGGTGAAATCATTTTCACGCTAGAAAGCCAAACGGACGTCCTTGCTATGAAAATTACCGATGTCCGTTCCATCGATCTTGAAAAGGAATTTTCAGGTCTCAACGAGGTGTTCCTTCAACAACTTGCTCGAGAAAGTGGCGGCAAATGTCTTTCTACAAAAGACCTTGATCTCATCCCTCATCTTCTAAAAACCGAAAAGGAAATCCGTACCCAACACGAGCGTATTCCTCTTTGGCATTCACCCTGGATTTTCATAACGATTCTGATGGGTTATAGCGCAGAGCTTCTACTTCGAAAAAAATTCCAGCTCACTTGAAATTTAGGCCGATAATTTTCTACGGGGAAAAAGCGAAATGCGGAATCTCTGACCCACTCCATTTTAACTGATTGTTGGCCTTTGGAAATATCGGCACGGAGGAAACCTGGTTCCTCGTGGTTCCTCGATAATCCAATGAACATTGAATCCGTTGGCCTTCAGTATAGCGGAATCAGCCGACGCTGCGGCGGCAACTTCTTCCTCAACATCGTGGAAGACATCAATATCCTTGGAGAACCGAGGCGTTTCCTTCGCTTGGTTCAGAACAATTCCACCAGCAACGTAGCTGTCGGGGTTCCTATTTTTTGCCAAGAGGAGAAGAATATCTCGTTGAAACTCTGTTAATGGCATAGACGGTCCACAATCTGATAGGCTTCCCGTGTGCCATTCTCTCGCAGGCCTTTGATAATGGCGGGAAGGTCTTCCTCGGTAATGATCAAATCCTCTCTCATGAACCAAAAGCATATGGTATGAAACTTTTGAAAAGCGTCCTGGGCGATGTGGAGTTTATCCTTCATGGTGAGGGAAACTTCAGTTGGAATACTTGTTGCCATAGCTAAAGCATATCAGGATACCGGCCTTGACGCAACACGAGAGGAGGCCGCATTCAGGGCAAACGCATTAAAATTCAATTTAAACTCTGGAATTGTGTTTAAAGAGTCGTGGGTTGGAGGCTCTATCAACACCGAACCTTCTACCAGGAACTCACGCGGTTGCCGAGCGCCTCCGCCGCTTGTGTTGCGCAACGC
>OBEQ011738945.1_pt1 | contig 21281 bp, 23 predicted proteins | sample 1670901 | NCBI WGS metagenome assembly OBEQ01 (sample SAMEA104232315, study PRJEB22302) | groundwater metagenome | biome: forest; feature: aquifer; material: groundwater | place: USA | collected 2011-08-07 | depth 5.4 m
GGTGCCATCGAACGTCAGAGCGCCCGTGTTGTTCTTGATGAAGGAAGAGGCGCTGTTCGTTACCGCTGAGATGAATCGAACCACACCAGAGGTTGAAGAGACCGTCCCATTGTTGGTCATGGTATCCGTTCCAGCCGTATCACCAAAGATCAGACCGCCTGTCGTAGACGTGACCGATGTGCCAGAACCGATCAATGTATTCCCTTTTATATTCAGGGTGTTAGCTCCAATATTTATACCATGTGCCCCTACCGTAGTGAACGTTCCATTGACCGTTGGGCTTGCTGTGAAGAAGAAGTTAACACTGTTGGTTTTTGTCACGGAAAGATTGTTAAAGGTAACACCGGAGCTGCTAGCTGCATTGGCACCCGCAAAGGAAACCTGGCCTGTACCCGCCGTGAATGTCCCACTGTTGGTGAAATCCGATTGAATTTCAAGAGAACTTGATCCTGCAGTTAATGTGCCGCCGCTATTAATTAATACTGGGGCGGAAGAGGTGGCTTGACCGGCTCCGAGATTGATAGTTCCTGAATTACTAATATAAGTCGAGGCGCTGCTAGAAGCGATACCGGCATTAAGATAGATGGTCCCTGAAGATCTATTAGTCAAAGTATCCTGAAACAGGAGGGCGCCTGTCTGCGTAATAATAGTACCCGAGTTATCCACTGTACCGGCCATTTTGAGCATTCCACTTGTAGACGTGACAACGCCTCCAACGCTCGTGGTCAAGGCACCCGCAATGGACATGGTTCCCGTATCTGAAGTCAGCCTTCCCGAACTCGTGACAGCACCACCGAATGTCAGAAAACCGCTCGTAGAAGACACAGCCCCGCTGACTGCAGATGTCCCATTGCCAAAGATCGTCACCGTACTCGTTACGCTAATGTTCCCGCTGGTAGACGTCACCATACCCGTTGTCGCGACTTCGAGAGTATTGGTGGCATGGATAGAAACACCCAAAAGTTCGAGGGTGCCACTCACATGGAGTTCAGAGACGTAGAACGGACCTCCCGACAAAATTCGAGTTGCGGTGGCGGCCTGAATAACGACAACATCTCCGCTTCCCGGAACTCTTCCGCAGTCCCAAGCGCTGGCCGTATTAAAATTATTATTACCGGCCGTTGTTGAGGTTCCGTAAAAGATACAAATAGCATTTGCAGCATCCGCCTTCTGCACATTCCCCCCAAAAAACAAAACGGCCGCGAGGAGAGCGACGGCGGGCGTCAAAAAGGGCCGCATCCGGCTTCCGACTCGCGACAACGAAGAAAAGTTGTTCATATGCGGTTCAATTTTATAACGAACGTCGTCCGCTCGCGGCGGAAAAAAGAATGAATGAAAATTTCATGTGGTCCAATTATAAATTATGCGTGTGTGCTGAGCAATGGTGACAAGTTCAAAACTGTGGATAACTCTTTTATGGAATCATCACGCGCTCTGCTTCCGTGGTCGCGGCAATTCCAGATCCGAAAGAAGTCGTCCCTTTTACAAGGCCAACATCTCTCACCCACCACTCAGTTGTCGTGAACGTCGGCATGGCACCAGCCGCGATTCCGCCGCGCATGTCTACCGATGTTTGGCTTACGACTTTCAAGGCTTGATACGAACCCGCCGGGACCGTCACGCGTTCCTCACCAGCAACCTTATGATGCATGGTCACCGTAGCTTCGATGTCTCGTCCAAGCGCGCTTGCCGTTGCTCCTTGCGGATGCAAGACGATCGCGAATCGTGTGTCCCACTCGGAACCGACGCGAAGATCTGCGGGCAAATAATCCCCATCTACGCTGCGCGTTTCTGCTTGAAAGCTTTGACTTCCGCTGCGCGCGGAGCTCATATCCACGTACGATGTCGCCGCAACAGCGCCGTTATGACAGCGTAACTGCTGGCTGACTTCGATCCCGCTCGTATCAAAATGCGTGACCACCTTGGCGCCATCCGCTGAGCTTTCCGTCACGCGCACCGTATAATGATCCTCCCCAGGCGATCCACGAAAAGAGGGGAACGTATCCTTAAACGTGACGCTGTAGCCTTGGCGCAAGGGATAATACGGATGCGAACAACCGGCCGCGACCGTTGATCCGCCCGACCCTGTTCCCGCCGTTGACCCGCTCGTCGACGACGTCCGACTACAACCCGCTCCCACCAAAACCATCAGCCCTCCCAACATCAATGTATGAAAAAAACGATGGTTCATAAAATCAATCCTAAAAAAATTAATGGAGACTGGCTGTTGGGAATTTTCGCCGACCAAACGCTGACCCCCGCGAAGCGGGCAGGGAATTTTGGTCAAGAAAATTCCCAACAGCCAGTCGACGTCTTTATTCTACCTTCTGGATTCCAATCGTGCACGGCTGTGCATTTAAAGTCACTTCACTTTGAGTGAGTAACCCCGCAGGAAGTTCGTCCACGCGTTCGAGGCGATCCGCGCGCATATCATCCTGCAGATCGCGCGAAGCAGAAGACAAAGCCTCGCACAGGAGACCTTCGGGGATCACAAAAAACACGCGCACGCGATCGCTCGGTTCAAGTCCGGCCTGTTTACGCAAGTTCATCACCTGTCGTGCGAACTCGCGCCGTAACCCCTTTTGTTTGAGGGCTGGCGTGATCTCGGTGTCCAATACAACGCTCCAAGGATCGACGAGCTCTGATCTTCCCTCGACTGTCACGCCTTCGACATTGACCTCGTCGCGGATCAGATGCAGCAGATCCGCCTGTCGCGAAAGGCGAGACGCCTCGGCCGCGTCCTTGCATTGAACCGTCAACCGCGCCAACACCTGCCGCACCGGAATCTTGGCCGCGGCCCGCGCTTCATGCGCCTTGGAACACACCTCGCGCACCCATTGCATATCGCCTGTCAGACGGTCGTCGAGCAAACGCGATTGCGGCTTTGACCATTTTTCCAGATGCACGGATGTTTTTGCGCCGCCAATGTCCAGATAAATTTTTTCGGCAATAAAGGGCGTAAATGGCGCCATCATCTTGGCTGTTTCTTCCAACACCTCGCGCAACGTGCGCAACGCATCCATCCGCTCAAACGCGTTATCCGATTTGAGACGATCCCGCGACCGACGTAGCCACCAGGTGGACAGATCGTCAACAAAACCTCGTAACGGCCGCGTAGCACGCGCCAACTCGTAGTGATCCATTTCGTCCGTGACTTGCGACAAGACGTGCGTCAACCGGGAAAAAATCCAACGATCCAACACGTGCGTGCTGCGCGGTTTGGTGAGACGAACCTCTTCCTGCGCATAGGTCTCGTAAAACACCTTCACATTCCACAACAGATTCAAAAATCCACGCACGATCGATTGAAGATCGCGCTCGGAAAAATTGAGATTCTCTCCCTCGATCACCGACGAGCTCAGAAGATAATACCGCAACGCATCCGCGCCATACGTAGAAAAAACCTGAAGGGGATCCGGATAGTTCTTGAGACTTTTCGACATCTTGCGCCCGTCTTCAGCGAGGATCAATCCGGTCGCAATCACCTGTTTAAAGGCCGGTTTTTGAAATAGCGCCGTGGCCAACACGTGCAAGGTGTAGAACCATCCGCGCGTCTGATCCTGCGCTTCGCCGATAAAATCCGCAGGCATGGTCTTTTCAAACCACTTGCGATTATCAAACGGATAATGAAGCGACGCGACCGGCATGCTTCCAGATTCAAACCAACAATCCAAAACTTCGGGGATCCGACGCGCTTCGCTCCCGCACGTGCATGGGATCACGACGCGATCGATCATCGGACGATGAAGATCCAACGGCTCAGGCATGGTTTCCGGCCGCGCGAGACGACGCAACTCTTCGATAGAACCCACGATCGTCCGCTTCTCACACGAAGAACATTCCCATACCGGCAAGGGCGATCCCCAATAACGTGTGCGCGAAATATTCCAGTCCGGCGCCGTCTCAAGTCCCTTCCCAAACCGTCCCTGTTTAAAATGCTCAGGATGCCACGTAATTTTTTCCGCGGTCTTTAGCATCTTGGGTTTCAGCGAGGTCACATCCACAAACCAGGCAGGTTGCGCTTTATAGAGGAGGAGCGTGCTGCAGCGATAGCACACCGGCACGCTGTGCGTGATGCGCTCCTCACGATACAAGAATCCCCGCTCTTGAAGGTTTTCGATAATCGGACGATCCGCTTCCTTGGCTTTCAATCCCGCGAACGGTTCACACTCTGCGACGAGTTTGCCCTCATCATCCAAACTGAAAATCAACGGCAGATTATTTTTGCGCGCCGCAATCAGATCGTCTTCGCCAAACGCTGGCGCGGTGGTGACAATGCCTGTCCCAGTTTCCGCGCTGACATGATCCGCTGGCACCACGCGATACGCATCGCCTTCCACAGGCAAAAAATGATACGGCGCCTCAAAATGCCTGCCGACGAGCTCGCTCCCTTTCCACCGCCCCGTAATTTCGAAAGCCGAACGATCAATCAACGGATAAAACTGGCTCAACACCTCGGCCTGACGTTCCTCGGCAAAGATGAACGTCTCACCAGTGGCTTCTATCTTGGCGGCGACGTAGAGCAAGTCCGGATGAACCGCAAGCCCCGTAATCCCAGGCACGGACCATGGCGTCGTGGTCCATGCCAGAAAAAATGTCTGTGACTCTCCCACAACCGGAAATTTGAGATAGATCGCCGGATCCTCATGATCTACGTAGGAATTTCCCATCGCAATCTCAAAGTTCGACAACGGCGTGGCACAACGCGGGCAATAGAGGGACACGCGCACGCTCTTGTAGATCAACTTTTTTTTGTACAATTCCGAAAACACCCACCATACGGATTCCATGTAATCCGCATCCATGGTTTTGTACGAATGTTTGAAATCCACCCAACGTCCTAACCGCTCGACATATTTCTCCCACTCCTTTTCATACGTGAACACCGAAGAACGGCACGCTTGCACAAACCGATCGATCCCGTACGCTTCGATCTCTTTCTTCGATCCAAGCTTGAGATCTTTCTCAATCAGATTTTCGATCGGCAATCCGTGACAATCCCATCCCCAACGCCGCGGCACGCGATAGCCTTTCATGGTCCAGTAGCGCGGTACCGCATCCTTCATCGTGGACTGCAACAGATGACCATAATGCGGCAATCCCGTGGCAAACGGCGGCCCGTCGTATGATACGTAGCCCTTATCTTCCGGACGCTCCTCGATCGAGCGCTCAAAAATCCGTTCCTTTTTCCAGAACGCAAGAATCTCCTCCTCCAAACGAGGAAAGAGCGGCTGATCCGCGGATGACGGAGGTTGAGCAGGCATACGTGCTCTGTAGCATGCGGTTTCTCCAACCACACTGTCAAGATAAAAGTGTTCTTGCTATCCTCTCACCATGCCTTCTTCGAAACACATCTTCTTCGGCGCGGATCACGCGGGATTCCGCTTGAAAGAACATCTCAAAAAAGATTTGACGAAGAGCGGCTGGACTGTGGAAGATCTCACGCCGACGTTTGTCGCGGATGATGATTATCCCGCCATTGGACGAAAGGTCGCGGAAGCCGTGGTTGCCCGTGATGCGCTCGGCATCCTCGTCTGCGGCACGGGCATGGGCATGGACATTGCCGCCAATCGTCTGCGCGGCGCGCGTGCGGTCGTGATTCGTACACTGAGAGAAGCACGTCTCTCCCGCGAACACAATCATGCGAACATTCTTGTCTTGGGCGCGCGACTGATGTCGAAAAAACAAGCGGAGACGATTGCGCGTGTCTGGCTTAAGACGCCTTACTCCAAAGAAAAACGCCACGCGCGGCGCGTGAAGCAACTCGGATAGTCGTACGTATGAAACACGAAATGATCCCAGGCATCCTCGAAAAAACCCCTGATGCCGTGCGCGCCAAAATGGAAGCTATCGAAGGCCATGTGGCTTGGATGCAGCTCGATGTGCTCGATGGAACCCTGTACAAAAACCGTTCGTGGTTTGACGCGCAAACGTTTGCGCAATGGGACACACGGATGAAGATCGAGCTGCATTTGATGGTCAAGGATCCAGCCACGATCATTCGTGCCTGGTCGCGTGTCAAAGCGTTTCGACGAGCCGTGTGGCACATCGAAGCGCCGATCGATCATCACGCGCTGATCCGCCGCTGTCATAAACTAAATCTCATGACCGGCTTGGCTCTTGCTCCGGAGACACCGATCGAAACGGTGAAGCCGTTTCTTGCGGATATTGATCGCGTGTTCATCCTCGGGGTTCGCCCGGGTAAAAGCGGACAAAAACTTCTTCCGCAAACCATCAAAAAAGTTCAGGCTCTCCACGCCATGGCGCCCGCGCTCCCCATCGCCTTCGACGGCGGTATCACCGCACGCAATATCTCGCTCCTCGCCCGCGCCGGTGTTAGCCATTTTTGCGTGACAAGCGCGCTTTTCAACCACCCTCCGATCCACAAGCGCCTCCAATTCCTACGGGGACAGGTGTGGGGACAGGTGTGACACCTGTCCCCACTAGGGTTCGACGGGTTCTACGGCCACAATTTTGCGATATAAGGACTGTCTGGCCGAAAGCGAAGAGCCGAGCGACGCATAGAGAGGATCCTGGTCAACGATGGGATCATTTTTTCCCTCGGAATACATAAGATAACTGCTCCACGGATACGCTTCGGGAGCAGATACGATCCCAGCTCGAACCGGATTTAGCTCGATGTATTTTCCACATTGCAAAAAATATTCATCATCTTTAATCACAGAACTGTAATATCGAGACTGCCAAACATGACCGGTACGTTTGAGGCGAAGATTGAGGCGGCGTGCATAAGACATGCAGACAACATGCATGAATTTTGCCAATCCTCCGTTCTCAGTTTGCTCCATCTCAAGATGAACGTGGTTCGGCATGAGCACGTAATGATAAATCAAAATACGAAACTTTTTCTTGTATTTCTTCAAAAGCATTAAAAATTCCTCATGGTCCCGTCTCTCAGAGAATAAGGTCTCTCCGTGATTTCCACGGTTCACCACATGATAGGTGAACGGAGCGGGGGCGACTCGTGGTTGTCGAGGCATACCCATTACTCCGTTCCACATTTTGATCATCCTTGTCAAGATGTGGATAAGGGGGACAGGTGTGACACCTGTCCCCGCACCTGTCCCCACACCAAAAGGGGGCGATGCTGACGTAAGCGGACTACATGTTCGCCTTCTATATCTAAGATCTGATTCTGCCATCATCGAGCTAATAGCTCCGCAAGATGCTCCCGTTGGTCCATAATCTTCCTCGCGCCCTCTCTGATCCTCTGCGATAAAGCCATTTCTTTTCATATTGAGGTAAAATTTACAGAATACTGCCGCATGGCATATAGTGGATATAGAAATCTTATTGATACTTTATTCTCAATAGTATGAACGATCTCGAACGAGCTCGTATGAACGCTTCGCGCGGTCTTCCCGCACCTCTTTCGAAGGAGGCGGCCCAAGAGAAACCTGGCGGAAAGCGTCGAAAATTCATTAGAGAGTTACTAACTTGGAGGATGATGATTTGGAAAGGAAAGTTATTCAACGTTCATGGCGTTGATAATGCTAGCTATGCAAGCAGGATCGATGTCTCAGAGATAGACCCGGAAACTCATCTTGCAAAATATACTGCTAGTAACGGTAACTATGAACAAGGCATACACTCCATTCCTTTCTCAGACGCCATCATGGATGAGATTACTATCTTACCCGAGGAGGAAGCATCACGTGGACGTAGTGCTATGTATAAAGCGGATCACGAACGATCTAAAATTTAAACAGACCTCGCTAACCATTCCTACGTTTTGCCTAGATTGTACATAATATAACGGGGACAGGTGTCACACTTGTTCCCCTCTTTGCGATTGAACATCCTCCTCTTTCTCGCTACACTACCCTTACTATGCGACGCTATTTCTTTTTGACGGTGGCGATTTCCTTGTTCCCATTGCTGGCTCATGCGGCAGCCGTGCCCGGCGATCTCATCAAGGGCTCCAGCTCATCGGTGTACTACCTCAACGCGGACAACAAACGGTATGTGTTTCCGACAGAACGAACCTACACAAGTTGGTACGCCGACTTTTCCAGCGTGAAGACCTTGTCGGACGCGGAGATCGCAAGCTTTATGATCGGCGGCAACGTCACGTATCGTCCTGGCGTGCGACTCGTGAAGATCACGACCGATCCAAAAGTGTACGCGGTCAGCCGCGGCGGTACGTTGCGCTGGATTCAAACCGAAGATCTCGCTCGCGCGCTCTACAGCACAGACTGGGCGAAAATGCTGGATGATATTCCGGACGCTTTTTTTATCAACTATCGCGTGGGCTCTCCGATTGCCGCGGCATCAGACTATACGCCTGCGAGTGAACGCGACGCGATCGTAACGATTCAAGCCGATAAACAGACCATGGTGACGCCGACTCCCCCGCCTCCAACCACCGCAAGCCCGACGACCCCTGTTGCGCCGACATCAACCACACCCACGCCACCGACCTCTGGCGTGGCGACCCTCATCTCCAATCAAAACCCGCGCGCCGGCGAAACCATCAACCTTTTGGCGCGCGCCCAACCCTCAAGCGGGGTCAGCTTAGTCAAACTCTTTTTTGATGGAAGCTTGCTCCGCAGTTGCGAATACAGTCCGTGTTCCACCGATACGACCATTCCGACGTCCAATGTCAAACCCACCTACGTCTTCCGCACCGAGACGAGTTGGATCACCGGCCAATCGGTCGTGACCACTTCGACGATCCCGATTGCGAGCGGGAATGTGGCTATCACTCTCACGATCCCTCGTCCAGAAATTCGTCCAGGCTCCAGACGCGAAGCGATCGTGAGCATCGCGAGCAATCTCTTTATCGCGCACACCGTGGACATCTTTCTCGATGGCGTTGACGTGAAAGGCTGTAACGATGTGCAAGATTGCCGGTACATTGCGGATGAGACGAGCGCCACCGGAACCGTGCACACCTTCTCTGTGATCGCGGGCGATCGCAATGGATTCACGATCACCTCGGAAACACGAACCTTGCGCGTGGTGGATAATGATCATCCCGTGGTGACCGTTCTCCCAGGACGCAGCTCCCTCCTCAAAGGCGACAGCGTGGATGTCACGATATCGGCAAGCGACGAGGACGGTGTGGCGGCGACCGAAATCTGGGTGGATGGAACCCTTCTCAAGCACTGCGCATCTGGCACTTGCACCACGAATACTGGGCCTTGGAACGAAGCACGCTCTCTCGTCTTTGTGGGGCGCGCACAAGACACGCTCGGACTCTGGGGCAGCACGAGCTCGACGGCGATCGCTGTTCAGTAGTACGATGAATATGATGACTGACTTCGCGACCTTTTTGGCTGATTCACGGGCGCTTGTCGAGCGAGGCCTAAGCCTCATGGAGCGCAAAGCTCATGATTACGCCGATGCGCAAGACCCTTTTGTCAATTTCAAAACCGCCGCCAAAGCCGCCAGCATCACGCCACCTCAAGCCATTCTTACTCTTATCGGAATGAAGGTTGCTCGGTTGACCCAGCTTATCGCGACAGAAAAGCGTCCGCTCAACGAAAGCGTAGAAGACAGTCTCGTCGATCTCATCAATTACACGCTTCTCCTTCGCGGTGTGCTCAAAGAACAACCGACCGCCGACGTTCCTCCGCAGAAGATATGACACGGATTTCTTTCCGTCATCTCCTCGCCAGTTTGATGACCGCGAGCCTGTTTGCCCTTCCCACGCTCAGTCAGGCACAGATCGTCACCAGCTCCTTTAACGCGGGTGACTTGATCAAAGGTTCAGGCAGTACCGTCTATTATTTTGCCAACGATGGTCGCCGTTACGTGTTTCCGAATGAGAGAACGTATTTCACGTGGTACACGAATTTCTCGACGGTCAAACTCATTCCGGACAGTCATCTCTCCTCCATTCCGCTTGGCCGTTCAAACGTGACGTATCGTCCAGGACGCAAAATGGTGAAAATTACGACAGACGATCGCGTGTACGTGGTGGATCGCGGCGGGATTCTGCGCTGGGTGCAAAGCGAACAACTCGCACGCACGCTCTATAATCTCAGCTGGAAAAATCAGATTGATGATGTGCCCGACGCCTTCTTCACCAACTATCGCGTCGGCACCCCGATTCAAACCGCGTCAGACTATCAGCCGAGCGATGTGATGACGCTCACGCCAACCATCGCGATAGATAAAGAGATGCAACGGAACAAAGTGACGATCACCATCGGCGACATGCGCAACGGCTTTGTACCCACGACGTTCACCATCAAACGCGGCACCGAAGTCACCTGGACCAACCGCGATATCGTGACGCACACCGTCACGGGCGCAAACTGGGATTCCGGCGCCATTGATCGTGATCAAAGCTTCTCCCGCGTGTTCTCCACGACAGGCTTCTTCGACTATCACTGCAGCGTTCATCCAGTCATGCAAGGCACAATCAATGTCGTGCCGTAACTAAGGATCCCCGTTGTCATCCCGACCAACGCGGAGGGATCCCTTCGTGTCCTCCCTTGCGTCATCCCGACCAACGCGGAGGGATCCCTTCGTGTCCTCGCGCAGCGAAGCGATCCCTCGGCTTCGTCAGACTTCGCTCGGGATGACAAAGTACGGTATCATACGTCCGTATGATGCCACTGGTTTTTTCCGGAAAATTCTCTCTTCGGCAACTCGAACATAAAGCCAACGAAATCCGCGAGGACATCATTCGTGCGTTACTCGAAGCCAAGAGCGGACACTCGGCCGGACCCTTGGGCATGGCAGACATTTTCACCGCGCTCTACTTTGATGTGCTGCGCGTGGATCCCAAACATCCGAACTGGCCGGAACGCGATCGCGTCGTGCTCTCGAACGCGCACATCTGTCCGGTGTTGTATGCAACGCTTGCGCAACGCGGATTTTGTTCACGCAAAAAATTCCTGACCTCGTTACGCAAACTCGGCTCCCCGTTCCAGGGTCACTCGAACAATCACTTTAAGATGGGGATCGAAACCTGCGGCGGCCCCCTGGGACAAGGCCTCTCGCAAGCCGTTGGTATGGCATTGGCCGGGCGTCTGGATGCAGCGTCGTGGCGCGTGTATGCGCTTCTCTCCGATGGCGAAATGGATGAGGGACAAACCTGGGAAGCCGTGATGTTCGCAGGCAAAGAACGTCTGCGTAATCTCACGGCTATCGTGGATCGCAACAACATCCAGATTGACGGCTTCACCGAACAGATCATGCCGCTTGAACCCTTGGCAGATAAATGGCGCGCATTTAACTGGCATGTGATCGAAGTCGATGGCCATCACATCCCGCACGTGATTGACGCGTTGAAGGAAGCGCAAACGATCTACGAAAAACCCACGGTCATTATCGCGCACACGATTCCCGGCAAAGGCGTGAGTTTTATGGAACGCAAATTCGAATGGCACGGCAAACCCCCGAACGTAGAAGAAGCCCGCCTCGCGCTTCACGAACTCCGACAACATTCTCCCTAGTATGTTCTCTCGCAACGTGTTCCTCAATCCGCATCTCTTCTCCAAAAATGTCGAGTGCATCCCGACCCGTAACGGCTACGGAGATGGCTTAGTAGAAATCGGCGCGCGCGATCCTCGGGTGATGGTTTTAAGCGGCGATCTGACGGAATCGACACGCGCGCATCTATTCCAGAAAAAATTTCCTGAACGCTTTGTCGAATGCGGTGTCGCTGAACAAAACATGATGGGCATCGCCGCTGGGCTGGCGCTCTCTGGAAAGATTCCTTTCGTGAGTTCGTATGCCGTGTTTGTTCCGGGACGGAATTGGGATCAGCTGCGCGTGTCCGTGTGCTACACCAACGCCAATGTTAAAATCGCTGGCGCGCATGCGGGCATTTCTGTCGGCCCGGACGGTGCGACTCATCAAGCGCTGGAAGATCTCGCCATCACGCGCGTGCTGCCCGGACTCACGGTCGTTGTGCCGTGCGATTATGAAGAAACAAAGAAAGCCACGATCGCTTTGGCAAAGATGATCGGCCCCGCATACTTCCGCTTTGCGCGCGAAAAGACGCCGGTGATCACCACAGAACGCACGCCGTTTCAAATCGGCCGCGCCATCGTGCTGCGCCCCGGACGCGATGTGACGATGGTTGCGTGCGGCCCGCTGGTATATGAAGCGCTCGTTGCCGCAGAGATGCTTGCCCGCTCCGGCATCGAGACCGAAGTTATCAACAGCCACACCCTCAAACCGTTTGATGAAAAAACCCTGACGAAGAGCGTCAAAAAAACTGGCTGCTGCGTCACGGTTGAAGAACATCAACTCATCGGTGGACTGTTTGGCGTGGTGAGCGAAACCTTGGCGCGTACCACACCTGTCCCCATTGAACCCATCGGCATGCCCGATTCTTTCGGTGAATCCGGCGAACCGGATGAACTCTTGAAAAAATATGGGATGACGGCCCGTGACATTGTTCGCGCGGCAAAAATTGTTTTGAAGAGGAAACGCGACTTTACAAAATAGAATCAAGGTTTATAGTTAAAGAGGGACCATTCTTAACCCAACCTCATATGAGCATTGTCTGGTTTCTCATCATTGGCGCACTTGCCGGATGGATCGCCGGAGAGTTAACCAAGGGCGCAGGATTCGGGCTTGTCGGAAACCTCGTTGTCGGTATCTTGGGCGCCGTGCTGGGCGGATTCCTCTTTGACCTGCTCGGGATCACCGCCTATGGTCTTCTCGGCCAACTGGTCATGTCCGTCGTCGGCGCCATCGTGTTCCTCTTCATTCTCTCGCTCTTTCATCGTCAACCAGGCGCGATCACGCGATAAGGATCAAGGATCGCACGCGCCCTCCCAGAACCCCGCCTCTTCAGGCGGGAGTTCTATTTATCGCCGAAATAAAAATGCTTTTCAAAAAGACGAACGAGTTTTCGCGCTTTGGACTTGTTTCTGGTGATCATCAACTTTGTCCTCGTAGGAGTAGAAACGATCGCCTCTAACTCCCGAAGATTCTCCGCATCGACCGCGCGATGTTTTTTGTAAAAAGATTCAATCGCCTCAGTCATCTTCTTGTCATACTCTGCCTGAATCACAAAATCTCCCAGAAGATTGATCACCAAGCCGAGATGATTACGCCGTTCGGAAAACAACGGACGTTCAAGCATGTGATACTGCGTCATGCGCCCGTCAAAATGGGACGCCACCAGATGATCGAGCGGCGTCTGATGTCCGACGGTGTAGAGTACGCGCACGTCCCGTTTATTCATGAACCGATACAATGCACGTTCCTCTTTGCCGCGCGCCAACATGAACCAACAATGCGAGGCGTACGCATACCAACGATCCAGTTCTGGCATGGCTTCAAACAACAGATACAAAACGTGATTCCAAAAAGCATCCAAGGAGACCGGATTCTTGAACGTATATAAAATGCGTTCCCCGTCCGTGAGATTCAAAAAATGTCCGGCTCCGACTGAAGAATCCACATAGGATCGCTGCGTGAGGGAAACAAAATTTTCCAACCGTTCCAGCCACCGCAAGCTCAATGACACTTCCCCGGCCTGAAGAAAAACAATCTCCTGGCCCCGCAATCCACGCACCGCTTTGTACACGCCCTGCTTGGTTACGCGCTGGCCGCGAGCATGAAGAGCCTTGATAAGATCATTCATCTCGCGCGGACCCTGGCGAAGCTCAAAGATGATCGCCTCGCCTAATCCCAAGGGGGGAAACAAGGACATAGTAAACGGGGAGTTTAAAATACCATCAAAAATGCTTTATTTTTTGAATTTAAACCGAAAAGAACTTATATAGTGTCCACAGACAAGATGCAAGATGAGAAATCAGAGACAGCTTACATCATACACGATTTGCGCAAATCCTTGCCTATCTCCCACGGTAGTCAAGGACTCGCCCAAATCCATATGGCGAGAGAAAGACCAAGCAATGGACTGCAACTACTCTCGACTCTTCCATCTCAATGTACGGTTCGGTGTGGAGCACTGTGTCGATATCACGCGCTATCGTGCGAATCTGGGTAAGGAGCATCTCCCCGACTCCTACTCCATGAGCATGTGTGCTGGCAGTCTCATGGTAGCTTACTGGATGCCCACGTTCAACTCGTTGGCAGGGCTCACGAAGATCATCGAGAGCTACAACCAGCACCACCCCAACGAGTCGATCGGCTCCGAGGCGCGCAACTTCCTGTTCGCCCTCCTCAACTTCCTGCCCGCGGATCTCACCGAGTACGAGCGGCGTGAACTCACCCCCAAAAAGGTGAAGTGGCACACGAAGAAGCTTCGTGTGATCGGACCTTCCGACTGAGCCTCCTGCGACCTGCCCAGGGGCAGGTCGCCTCCATTTATCTCTGCAACCAATTCCAAAAACGCCCATCATCATTCTATGCGCCAATCTTATACCAAAAAAGAACTCCAATCCATTGTTGATTTCTACCCAGGATTGGGAACGCTCATACGTTACAAACTTTTTGTATCCGGTTTTGAAAACTCGAATTATTGGATTTCCACAGCGGCTGGGAACTTCGTATTGAAAGTTTTTGAAGGACTGGACATCAACAAAAATTGTATCTTACATGAAATAGATATCATGAGTCAGCTTCACCAACTCGGTATCAAAAGCCCTCGTATTCTTAGTAACTCAGAAGGAAATCTGTACACACCCTTTCAATCAAAAATAGCTATCGTGATGAATTATATCGAGGGTGAAAACATGGAAAAACATTCCATTTCCGATGTCTTAGCGGCCAGCATAGGAGACGAGGTTGGCAAAATGGATCTTGCTTTAGAACGCCTACCCGACCATGGGAAGAGTCGTCAGAATTATGAATTCGACTTAAAAAATTTTCTTGATCTCAAAACAAAAATTAAAAAATTGAACTCTGAAATAGATCAAAAAATGATAGATAAAATCTTTGTCGAATTCAGACAAATAAAACCAATTTTTGATACATGTCCGAAAGGGCTTATTCATAATGATATTGTGTTGCACAATATCCTTGCCAATGGAGATGAACTTCGAGGGATCATCGACTTTAGCGACATGGTATTCAGTCCTTATGTGCAAAATATCGCCGTAGCTTTTGCACAGCTCTTCTTCATGTATAATTGGCGACCACATCAAGCCAAGCTCTTCTTAAATAATTATGCCAGACATCGCCCAATCTCTATCAAGGAAAAACAACTTCTCTGGATATTGATTCGAGCAAGATTTGCGAGTATTATTATTGAGTTCAATGATTGGAATGTCACTTATGGAGCAGACTCTCAAAGAGAAGGCCTAATAAAGGATACCTATCGCTTTTTACAAAGCTTCAATGCCCTCACAAAAGAAACGTTTAACTCTCTTATTACTGAAAAACTATGAACTCTGAAACAAAAAATCTTTTCGGAACGGTCGCGGAAGCCGTTAAGCGTAGTGATAATTTACAGGAGAGCATCGGTCAGGGTTTTGCTTTTCCTGTTCCTAAAGAAATTCGTGACCTCCCAGAGGACGTCGGTATAGAAGCGGATGTAGAAACCATTATTGGAAAAAAGGCTCTTCTAAAGGCGGCTCTTGAGGCAGTAAGGCAGGCGTGGGAAAAGGCGATTGATCCTCAACTCGAGGCCGTAAGAAATCAAATCCTGCGACCGGAAGAACAAAAAGGTGGAACGGATTTTTTTACTCAGGCAGATACTTCCAGTGAAAAACTTATTCGAGATTACTTCTTCAAACTCTTTGGGGAAGACCACCTCAGAATTTTTGGAGAAGAGGCAAATCGTTATTTAGGGAATACTCATTCGCGCATTGGTATTCGTATCGATCCCATCGATGGCACAGAATCCATGAAGTTTGGTAAGACTCCTGATTGGAGTATCATGGTGGGAGTCTATGAAGGAACCCTGGAGAAAGAACGTCAAGTTGTTGGTGTCGTTTATTTTCCAGAGCGTGGCGTGCTCATGTACCAAATAGATGAGTTGCCTGGTATTTATATAGGAAAGCCAGAAACCGGAGAAAGCCAATGCATCAAAGACATCCCTATTCATAACCATCTAAAAAATATTGTTACCTGTTTTTGGAAGCATGCGGATCCAAAACGACGTGGACCCATAGATCAAATCGAACAGAAATTGCATCAAGCTGGAGCTCGTTTGAGATCTACCAATTCAGCTTCTGCAGATGTCCTAGAGGCTTTAACCACCAATGGACAAAGAGCTATCGTTATGGATGGAGACATCACCACGGTCGATTATATCGCCTACTCCTTTCTGCAGAAAATTGGCTACACGTTACATGGCTGGCGAGGAGAGTCTTTAAATACCGAGGATACAGATATCACCGATAAAAAGATAATCCTTGTTCCACCAGGAGCGGCTGGAGAAGAAATCCTGAAGATCGTGACGGAAGCCATCCAAAGTTCCACCAATTAAAATAAAAATTGTCTTGTGCTATTTTCGAAAAAATATCAACAACCGTCAAAGAGAAACTCTCGGAAAGAGGCTCACCGACGTTAATTCTTTGACGTCCGCTTCATTGAAGACTTCCTTGTCTCTGAGCTTCTGAATCACACGCTCAACTTTGCCATCTTCCTTACGCATCATGAGAACCATATCCCCTCTCAAATCTCCAAGCTTATCGTCAAGATAATCTTTGGTGACCATAAGAGCTTTCATAGAGGCTACGTCTTTTTTCAAACTCCCTACATCTGATTTCAGGGTTCCTACATCCGATTTCAAACTCCCTACATCTGATTTCAGGGTTCCTATTTCCGATTTCATCTCTGCCTCAAGCGCCTCAAACCTCACATCCATGTGGCTGGCGAGAGCATGAATGGCTTCTAAAACTTCCTGCTGATCGTGATCTTGCATAATGGAATGAAAACTAAGAGTGAGTATAGCTTACATGATCTGCGCCCTCTATACTCCGTTCCATATTCTGGAGGTCTCGTCAAGAGCCCAGGAGTGTTGATAACTCAACAACAATGATCGCATATCTCATCAAGCAGCGCTGTGGCTTGTGAAGAACCCCTAGAGCTGCTACGCCTCTCGACTCACGCGAGGCCAAAGGATCAACAGAGACATGAGACCATTGATCAAAAAAAGATACATGGGATAGGCGACGTCCACGGTAGCCAACGTCCGTGTGGCCAAAAGGTTGAAGATCGAGGCAACCGTATCGAGCATAAAAAATGCGGCGATCTCTGTCTTTGGAAAATGGAACGTTTTGATAAGCGTGGGAACCATGCCGGTAAAATCAGCAAGGATAGAAAAATATAAACCCACGGCTGGATTCTGCGTCGTTTGCCACGCAACGATGCCCATCAAAGCAATCACCAAACACAGAAGATCGATCTTCGCCACCCCCCCCATTCCGCGCTTGATGCTTAAAACAGAAATGACGATGGCTTGAAATGTAGAGACGCCAGCCAGCCAAACGGCAACGGTATTATGATGAGCGAAGAGAGAAGCAGTTGATAGGATCGTCACCAAAAGAAGGACAAAACGTGTGGTGCGATGAGGCTTGGCCTCGCCACGCAAAATAGCTCTCGCATAAATGAAAGGGGATATCAGCGCCAAGACGCTGCTCACAAAAACAAAAATCGTTCGTGACATGACTCATGAGTATGCTATCTCCTTTAAGTCCGAGCGTCCACCGCAAAGTCTGTCTGGTTGCATCGTCCGATCGGTAGGGTATCTGTCCTCATGCCGTAAAAACAAGACCGACGAGCTCGAACGTAGGAGCGGTCGTCGGTGTTTGTGAGAGTTGGAGAGCAAAATGCTCCTACGCGTGTCAGTGCAAAAAATTTCGTTCGAGCAGTTGGACAAAATCCTTCAGCATTTTCACGCGCGCCTTATGATCTTCCGCGCTCGGGCCTTGGGGCACGTCGTTGCGCCACCATGTGATGTACCCAGGCGCTTGCAGGAAACACTGCACACGGACATGCATGGCGCTTCCGTATCCAGCGAGCACAACGTCGTCGACGCCGACATCCACGACCATGCCACCTCCTCGGATCGTGAAAGGCCGTGCATTGCTTTCAGCGATGCGTAAAGCCAAGTCATACAAACGAGACTCGAGTGCTGCCTCGTCGTCAGCCATGGTGTTCTCCCTGTGGGAGATGATAATGCAAACCGCGCTGCTGTCAAACATAAACAGGTCTCAAGTTAGCGCCGTTCTCCTAAAAATTCTTTTGCCGTATACTTATTGGATGATTGGAAACTTGGTGGAAAAAATTCTGGTCGAGGAATATGACATCGAACAGGTGATCGGAGAGTGGCAGCACAGTCAAAAAGATTTTGCGACGTTGCGCATGGGGGTCATACACGGGGATTTTTATGAGGACAACATCCTCGCCACCGAGAAGCGCTGTGTTGCGGTCGTGGATTTTTCCGACAGTTTGAACTCTTGGTACGCTGCGGATGTGGCGATCGCCTTGCTTCATCTGGTCTACACGCGACCTCAAGCGGCGAAACAGGCCTCCCTCTTTCTCATGGCTTATCAGCAGACCTTTCCCCTTCCACAAAATGCAATCACTCTCCTTCCTCTACTGATGAAAATGCGCGCGGCGACCCTCATCGTGGAAACAGCATGCGATTACGGCGGACATCCTCCCGCCGAGGATATCGAAACGGTCCAAGATATTCTTACCGCTCTCAACCTCTTATGCGCTTCATGAATATGGAAGCCCCATCTGTCGATTGAAAACTGCACAAACTCGGAAGAGTGATCCACAATATCCCCCTTCCATCTTTCTCGGGAACAGGTAGCCCCAGGGCATGAAGTTCTATTTTCTTTATTTTTGGGATACTTGGGGAGGATGTTAGACACAAAAACAAAACCGCCTCTCGGCGATTTTTGTTTTTGGCGGGCCCTAGTGCACAAAGTTGGAACGTATTTTATGGAGCACCCTACCGGGCGACTCACCATATCTTAATGAAGCTGCTCATCCAAATTCTTTATGTTCTGTTGAACGCGTGAGGACAAGCTCTCATCCAAACCATTTTCAATAAGCCGCTTGTACGTTTCGCGTGCCTCCTTGAGAAATCCTCGATAATACAGCTCGTTTGCCTTCACGTATTCATTCAAAAAACCAAAGTTCCTTGTTTCTAGAGCATGTCGATAGAGTGTGATCTCGTTACTGTCTTGAGAGAAACTCTCAAAGCTCGAATCACCTATCCCAAACGTAACATCCTTTCCCATTTGACGTTTCTGTCTCTTTGCTTCTATGTTTACTGCCATACCCCTATCCGTCCAGTCTATCTTGAAAAAGAGCACAGAGAGTAAATGATACGCGATGCCCGCCTCGGGTGAATTGATGATCATCCGCTGATCGCGTTCCCTAAATACCCAACTCCAAGCTCTTTTAGCCTTATCTGAAATAATTTTTATTTCAAGTCCTTGATCATCCCTCACGGATGTATGGCTTAATGCGGCAATATCTTTTATGGTCACAGGCCTCTTGTTTTCATCACAGGCAAAAATATCCTCATCCGTAATTTCGGTCTGTCGTTGAGCGAATTGCATCTCTTGATCAAAAATCCTTCCATCGGTTGTCACGAGAAACGTCGAAAGATGATTTGGCATCCTTGCCACCAGAAGATTAAGACCAACGGCTTTTTGCAGGGCGTATCCCAACATGGTGAATCCCGTACAATTCATCTTCTGCGTCATCAAGACTTTGACGGGTGAATTGACGCTTGGATCAAAACGATCGAAATCAGAAAACTTCGCACAACTCGCTTGAATTTTTCCAGCGATCTCCAATTCTTTTTCAGCAATCGCTTCGACATCACCCCCTGCTCGAGCGGCGAGTAATTCCTGCTTCATACTAGACAGTCCTACCGATTCAGCTAAATTCCGTTCTCCAAGCTCAAGCGGGATGCCGAATTTCTTAAAAAACTCGTTTACATGCGATAATGCTGTTTCAGGATGAGCTTCCTTCATCCCTTGAACGAGGCTCTCGAGGCCACGGCGAAGAATAGCTACGTTTAATTCAGCACGGGGAGCTTCAATCGCTCGGTCAATGGCTCGGTCTACCCTGCGTTGAAAACCCAATGATCCGGCAGTGATAGAGCGCGGCTGATCCGGATTCATTGCTTGATTAGCTAAACGAAAAAACTGAGCAATTGTTTTTTGACGCATCTCAAGTAAAGCTCTTTCTCGTTCTTCAAAACTTAATGCGTTAGATGCTTCCACTCTCGCCAAGCGTTGTTGATATAAGTTGGATCCCGCGAGCCAACGATCAACCTTTTGAAGATCTTCCTTGCTCAACGGTTGTGCGGCTATGTCTTCGATTGAGCTTTCCGTAGAAGTCTCTCCGAGAAGTTTCGCTCCATACGTATAAAATGTTTCCGCCATCTGCTGAGCGATCTCTCGCCCTTCGATGAGCGTAGCCACTTGCTGTGCAAGATAGATGCCTGTATCGCGAAACATCTGACCAGTTTTATGCATGCGTTCGCGTGATTCAATGGAGCGATCAGGATCTTCTCTGAATGTGTCCACCTCTACCAGATCTATGACCAGAGGCATTTCCCAAAGATGGAGATCCGTTGGCAGATAGAGGTTCTTCTTTTGTCGTTTATCGCCCTTTTCCCATTTTTTAGGAACAAGCCACCCTGAACCTTTCCGCTCTAACCATGCCTCTCTAGAGAGAAACACTGGTACGATGGAGTCATTTACATCGCACCAATAATGCAAGAGCATCTGTGTTCCTTGATTCTGAAACGGAACCTGCTCGATTTTTTGTTTCGTGTCTAAAGGTTTTTTATATAGTGCATTCTCTTGGGCCATACGAGTATCGGAAGGATAGCATAACGGTTTCAAAACTATAAAAATGCGCATATGCCGTTCACAAAAAGTTCCAATCGTCTCTTCGCCCTAAAACAAAAAATGCCTTTTTATAGGCATTTTTTGTATGGCGGGTCGGAAGGGATTCGAACCCTCGATCTTCTCCGTGACAGGGAGACGTGTTAACCGGGCTACACCACCGACCCATGCGCTATTTTTTCTTTCTCTGCAATCAGCCATTCAATGTACGACTTTCTCTTCTTCCTCTTTATCGCCAACTCTCTCCGATGTGCCTCCATGAACGAAGGAAAAGATTCTTCATACACCAAGCTCCAAGGACCTCGACCCCGAGTAAAGTTGCTTTGACCGCGGTTATGTTCTGACAGTCGTCGTTCTAAGTCTTCTGTGGCGCCAACATAATATATACCCTGAGGATTTTCTACAATGTACATGTGAGGGATATACGCCACATTTCGGTTGGTGACCAACTCTGAAACGTGGCTGATTAAAGAGACAATTTGAGTGTTCGCGGGCTACGTTCGCGGTGTATGAAACATGACACCACGAACGAGGCCTGCAAACACACTCGCTCAA
>OBEQ012382270.1_pt1 | contig 21279 bp, 23 predicted proteins | sample 1670901 | NCBI WGS metagenome assembly OBEQ01 (sample SAMEA104232315, study PRJEB22302) | groundwater metagenome | biome: forest; feature: aquifer; material: groundwater | place: USA | collected 2011-08-07 | depth 5.4 m
AACTTTTTATTCAATTCTCTAGCTATACCAGACGGATAGTGGTGTCCGGGTTCTATGAGTTTCGCCCCAACTGCGGGAAGGTCAATTGCGAGAGACGCGTTGACGGCATTGAGTGCGTCGTGAACATTACCCGGCACCGCCCGCCCGTTTCACTTCCTTGCGCTTTTCACTTTATTTCTGCGCCGCCTGAAAACTAAATAAACAAATCACTTTCTGTCCATCATCCGAAATCATCTGCGCCAGAAGATCCACGCCGCTCCCCTGGCTGAAACGCGCGATCTCCTGATGCCGGCGCTGCAAATCAATAACCGCGTGAGTTAAACTGATACCGGCGGGTTTATACAAAACCTCCGGCAAAGCAATCCTGATCATCTGCGAATCCATTCTTTTCAACTTTATATTATTCCAATTCAACTGAAAATCTTTCGAGAGAGAATCATCCAAGGGTTTCATAGTCCAGTTTTCCATCTCAATCAGTTTGAAACCATGCGGGAATCTTTGTGATAATTCTTGCTTTTGTTCCTCCGAGATCGTCGGCACCGCAGCGTTTAACCCTTCCCCTGTTTTTTTGAACCGGTCCCATCGCGGGATAACGACCACCAAACTTATGATGGCGGCGGCTAAAAGAATTCCCATCTGAAAAGTTTTAAAAAAATCCAAAAAAGAAAACGGCTGTGGACGAAACCGCATTTCCCGCTGGAGCTTTACTTTACGCCGGGAGTATAAACGTTTTTGATGTTCGGTTTTTTTCTTAGGCATATTTCATCCAATCAATAGTGACAATTTTTACTTCAGTTGTTCCCAAAGTTCGCTCAGACTAACAGGAAAAACTGAGAATCTATCTTAAAATGAAAGCTGATAAGGCTTGGAATGCCAAAACAAAGATCTGAACAATAATCGCAATCGCCATTATCTTTGTCCAAAATATTAAGCTCTTCGTTTGTCCCTCTTGAGATTTAGCTGATACACCGCATGCTACAATGCCATCTTGGATGGTTTTCGAAAGATTATCCATCGAATCTATTTGATGTATTTTGAGTTCTAAGTCGGTCACGGCGATATGATTCCTAACCCTGTCATGTTCAACATTTGCTCCCGTATGTGTATCTTGTATCCTAGATAAAAGAATTTTAGCTTCGTCAATTCTTTTAGAGATTTCATTCAGCGGAGTCATAAACATTCCTTTCTTTATTTCCAATAAAATTTTCCACTTCTCGAATCATTGAATATACTTTGCTAATGTCCCAAACAAAAACGGTCAAATTTCTAAACCCTTTCTAAATTGTGTTTGCACTTCCGAAAACTTCGATCAAAGATTTCCCCATTGTAAGGAGTTGGTCGTCTGTTTACCATAAGGAGTTTGACCTAGATCGTTGTAAAATTGTGCGCCCAGGTCAAGCCCCTCCACGTTTCCTTAAAAAACAGGGACATCTCCGATTTCTTGGGAGAATCGGAGATGTCCCTGTTTTCCTTCAATTGTGATTTCTCAAAATTTTTCTCGAATATATTTCTCCAAAATCCCAATAAACTCCTCCTTAATATTTTCCCCTTTGAGTGTCACGGCTTCTTTTCCATCGATATAAACCGGTGCGATCGGTTTCTCTGAGGCGCCCGGAAGACTGATGCCGATATCTGCATGCCGGCTCTCACCGGGACCATTGACCACACAGCCCATCACCGCAATCTTAATTTTCTCAACGCCAGGAAATTCTTTTTTCCACAGCGGCATCTTGCGTTCGATATGCGCATTAATATCCTGCGCCAGATATTGAAAATAATTACTACTCGTACGCCCGCACCCCGGACAACTCGTCACACTCGGCTTGAAATACCTTAATCCCATCGACTGTAAAAGCACCTTACAAACCTCCACCTCCCTTGAGCGCTTCACATTCGGCTGCGGGGTTAAAGAAACCCGGATTGTATCGCCAATCCCCTGCTGCAACAAAATCGACATGGCCGCCGAGCTCGATGAGATTCCTTGAATATCTCCTCCTGCCTCCGTCAATCCTAAATGCAACGCGTAATCACACCTCTTCGACAGACGAGAATAAACCGTCACCATATCCTGCAAAATCGACATCTTCACACTTAAAACGATTTTTTCTTTTTGACATCCCAATTTTTGTGCGAGCTCAGCACTCTTTACGGCACTGTGGATCATCGCCTCATACGTCACTTCCTTAAAATCTTTCGGCTGAGAAAGCCTCGCGTTTTGATTCATCAAGTACGTTAAAAGTTCTTGATCAAGCGAACCCCAGTTGACACCGATACGGATCGCCTTGTCATGCTCGATGGCAATTCGCACAATACTAGAAAAATTTTCACCGTGGCGTTCGCCTTTGCCCACATTCCCGGGATTGATCCGGTATTTCGAAAGCGCCTTAGCACATGCGGGGTGTTTTTTTAAAAGAGCATGGCCATTGAAATGAAAATCGCCAATGATCGGTGTATCATACCCGGTGTCGTGTAAGCGTTGAATGATTTCCGGAACCGCGCGGGCGGCTTCGTCGTTATTCACCGTAAAGCGAACCAGTTCCGAGCCGGCCTCAATCAATTCTACCGTTTGTTGAAAGGTCGCCTCGATATTTGCGGTGGGCGTATCGGTCATCGATTGGATGGCAACCGGATATTCGCTTCCGATTTTAACCGAGCCGATTGTAATTGTGGGGGTTTTCCGTCGCGTGTGGAGTTCCATATTAAATTATTTTACATCCTTTTCAAACATGTTATAATTTACCGCAATTATAGAGAACTGTCGAGGAGAATTCAATGGAAATATACCTTGCCCGGACCCAAGGATTCTGCGCCGGTGTTGCCAGCGCCGTTGAGATTGTTGACCAAGCCCTAGCGAAGTATGGCTCGCCGCTGTACGTTTTTCATGAAATTGTCCACAATACCTTTGTCGTGGAAGATTTCAAAAACCGCGGGGTTATTTTTGTCGATTGCCTTGAGTCGGTCCCCGATCATCAGCGGGTGATCTTTAGCGCTCACGGTGTCTCTTTGTCGGTTATAGAAAAAGCCAGACACAAAAATCTAAAATTCATCGACGCCACTTGTCCTTTGGTCACCAAGGTTCACCGGGAAGCGGTGACCTTTTCCAAACGTGATTATGAAATTGTCCTCATCGGCCACAAAGGCCATCAAGAACTCATTGGCACATCCGGATACGTTGCCCCTCATCTTTTACACGTCGTTGAAGACGAAGAGGACATTGACCGCCTTAAGATCGATCCCCAAAAAACCATCGGCTATTTAACCCAAACCACCCTTTCCGTCACCGAAACCAAAGGGTTGATTCAAAAGCTAAAAAAACGATTTCCTCATCTCATTGCACCGCCGCGCGAAGATATCTGTTATGCCACGCAAAACCGCCAGGATGCGGTCAAAGAACTGGCCCAGCTTTGTGACATCATCATCATCTGCGGTTCGCCCAACAGTTCTAACAGCAATCGCCTGAGGGAAACCGGCGAAGAAGAAGGCGTTCCCAGTTACATCATTGATTCCGCCGAAGAGTTGGATATGAATCTGTTAAAGGGAAAAAATAGCGTTGGAATCAGCTCCGGGGCTTCCGTCCCTAGAACTATCGTTGATCGATTAATTAAACGCATTAAAGAATATTATCCCAGCACGATTGTAAATTCTTTTCCGGATCCAGAAAAAAATATTGTGTTTCAGTTGCCGGCGATTTAACCCAAGAATTGCAATTGTAGTTCAATTGCAATTCTTGGGTTTAAATAAATGACCAATAACCAAGATACAGACAATTTTCAATAATCAATAAATCAATTTTTAATTCTTAAAGTCAATTGGGTCATTGATGTTGGAATATTGATTATTGCTCATTTCCTCCTAAGGAGGTTACATGGCCAAATTTATTATCGATAATATCGAACACGACCTGCCCGACGGTTCATTGCTGGCGGAGATCTCTGAAAAATCCGGCGTGCCCTTTAGCTGCAACTCGGGTGTGTGCGGAACTTGTCAAATCGAGATCCTCGAGGGCAAAGAGAATCTCGGCGAACTCAATCAGGAAGAAAAAGATTTAGCCATGGATCAGAATCATCGTCTGGCGTGTCAGTGTAAAATCCTTCAAGGAATCGTAAAAGTTAAATACTAAAATATCAACCGTCAAAATTCCAATACACAATTTCCAAATTACAAACAAATCCCAATTCCAAAATAACAATGACTAAAATTTTAAATTGAGCCCCCGTTTTGATATTGGAATTTTGTTATTGTATATTGTTTGTCATTTGTGATTTCGAACCTGGGATTTAAACGAACCATGTTCCAACTCTCTAAAACTCCCCTAGAACACCTCAACCGCAAAAAAAAACTTGCCTCCCCCAAGACCGGAGCGGTTGCGACCTTTGAAGGTTTCGTGCGCAACCACAACGAAGGGAAAATTGTCATCGCCCTCGAGTACGAAGCCTTCAACAAACTCTTTCACAAAGAAGCTGAAAAAATTTTCAAAGAGACCAAAGAAAAATTTGAGGTACTGACCATCAAATGTCTTCATCGCGTCGGGAAATTATCCATCGGAGAAATGGCGGTTTGGGTTAAGGTCAGTGCCGCTCATCGTGACAGTGCCTTCAAGGCCTGCCGTTATATCATCGATGAAATCAAAACGCGGCTTCCGATCTGGAAAAAAGAATATTATGCTAACGGCGATTCGGGCTGGATCAATTGTCAGCACTGTACGCCGGACAAAAGTCAAGTCGCTTTTGCCAGTCATGCTCACGTCGCCCTTTGCAGTTCACAACATCTTTCTGCACACGAAAAACTTTTCTATTCCCGCCAAACCCTGCTTCCCGAAGTAGGTTTAAAAGGACAAGAGCGTCTGAAGAAATCCAAAGTTCTCGTCGTTGGTGCCGGGGGGTTAGGCACAGCGGCCTTGCAATATCTTGCCGGAGCAGGAATCGGGACGATCGGCATTTGTGAATCAGATCTTCTGGAAGAACACAATCTTCACCGGCAGCCGCTTTATTCCCATCATGATGTTGGCCGGGAAAAATGTACGCTTGCCTCCAGCCGAATACAATCCCTCAATCCTTATATTATCATCAAAGCCCATCCGGAAAAATTTTCCCTGCAAAACGCCGCTGAGATCACTGCTTCTTATGATCTTGTTCTGGATTGCACGGATAATTTCCCAACGAAATTTCTGCTGAGCGACATCGCCTTCTTCAAAAAAATTCCGCTCATTCAAGCCAGCATTTATCAGTTTGCAGGACAACTGCACGTTTATGATCCCAAACAAAATGCTGCGTGTTTGCGTTGTCTGTGGCCGCGAATCCCGTTGGAAAATTGTGTTGGCAGCTGCGCCGAAACCGGTGTCTTGGGTGTTGTGCCTGCAGTTTTAGGAAATTTGCAAGCACTTGAGGCGATCAAATGGATTTTGAATTTGCCTGATCGTTTACAAGAGGAAACCCTCCTTTTTGATCTGCGCGATTATTCCTTAAGACGGATCAAACAAAAACGAAATCCCTCCTGTCCGCTGTGCGGCAAATCGCCGACGATAAAAGAAATTGATCCCAAGCATTACGACACCTCCGCTGGTCTTGACATCGATATATCCCAGTTGTCGCCGAAAGATTTCAAAAGTTACCAGCTCATTGATATTCGCGAACACACCGAACGTTTAAGAAATCCGGTGGCCTTTAAAGAATGCTTTCCAATACCGGGGAGTAAAATTAAAAAAAACACCGCTGTCTTTGATCACGACCAGAAATATTTATTTTTTTGCGCCAGAGGTTTTCGCAGCCGAACACTGGCCCAAGAATTAAGAAACAACGGAATCAACAGTGCTTTTTCTGTTATGCACGGGGCGAGTGCTGTCAAAAAATATCTTCGCCAAGACCTTTTTGAGTCAAAAAGGATCACCCGATGAAAAAATTCAGCATCACCACCAAAACCGGAGATAAAGGCTACACGCATTTGTTCTCGGGCGAACAGGTTTTAAAAAATTCGCCGAGGCTGGCGGCCTACGGCGATTTAGATGAACTGGTCAGCGTTTTAAGTCTCGCCCGTAATCATACCCGCAATAAAACTCTTCAAGAAGACATCCTCTTTCTGCAGCGCAGCCTCTTCACAATCGGAGGTGAACTGGCAACCACCCCGCAAAAGCTCAGCCGTTTAAAAAAACGGGTGAATAACGAGATGCTAAAAATTCTGGAAGAAAAACGAATCGCGCTCGAAGCCATCGTCGAAATCCCGCGAGGCTTTGTCATTCCCGGGGGAAATTCCATCCCGGCGTCTTATCTTGATTGTGCCCGGGCTATCGCCCGTCGCTGTGAGCGGAGGATCGTAGAACTTTCTGAAAAGAAAGAACTTTTAAACGAAACCCTTCTGATCTGGTTTAACCGTCTCTCCGATTATTTATATCTTATGGCACGGTTCGAAGAAAAAATGCCGGTTTTGCTGAAAGAAGAATAATAAGAATGTGCTTCCGATAAAAATTTACAATACACAAATCACAAACTACAAACAATACCAAAATCACAATACAAACCCCAAACCAAAGAATCATTGTTTATTCGGTATTGTGTATTGTTTGAAATTTGTGTATTGGAATTTGTGATTTTAAAATGGATATCCAAACCAACGCTTTATTGTCAGAGTACACCACTTTTCGTTTAGGCGGACGTTGTCAAACACTTATCAACTGTCAAACTCCACATCAGATCGAATCACTTATTCCCAGTTTAATTGAACGTCATGAAGATTTTATTTTGATCGGCGGCGGATCAAACCTCGTTGTGTCCGACGACGGCCTTCCGCTTACGGTCATCCGTTATGTCAGTCCGTTAGCCTTACTTAAACTCAATGGGAATGACCTCATCATTTCCGGAAGCACGATTCTGGATCATGCCGTTAAGTTTGCGCTACAGAATTCTCTGCAAGGATTAAACTACGCCTCGGGAATTCCGGGCACCATCGGCGGAGCGATTGTCGGCAACGCCGGGGCATTCGGAAAACAGGTCGGAGATTATTTAAAATCAGTTGGCGTGATGAGGAAAGATGGGGTTACAAAGGAAATGACTCCATCGGAGTTGGGGTTTAGCTACCGGCATTCGAATTTAAAAAAGACCGGCGATATTGTTCTGTGGGCCCGGTTCGCCTTGACTCCGGGGAATCGCAAGATGTTGCAACAAGAACGCGCTGAAATCCTTAGAATCCGTCAAGAAAAACACCCCGACCTTAAAACGCAGCCGTGTGCCGGAAGTTTCTTTAGAAATATCGAACCCACCTCCAAAGCCCAGCGCCGTCAAGCCGCTGGATTCTTTCTGGAGGAGGCCGGGGTGAAATCTTTTCGCGTCGGCGGAGCATGTATCTTCGAAAAACACGCCAACATCATCATCAAGTCCGATGGTTGCAAGTCCCAGGATGTTTACAAACTTCATCTATTAATGGCGAATGCCGTAAGGGAGAAATTCAAGATTAATTTAGTGCGGGAGGTTCGTTTCGTTGGGAAATTTGCAGGAATGGCCTCGGGAAGGCAGGAGTGGATTTGGTAAAAATTTCCCAACGAGAGCGCCTTATGCTCTATATTTACGTCGGTGATCTTAAAACTCTCTTTTTTTTCGCAGGAATCAGCCCCAAAAAATAAAAACTTTTTCCCGTCTCCAGCAGACTCTTGAGATTCGAAAGAATGGCTGGCCAGCCGTTTATTTCGACCTCGCAAGGTATTTGCATCTTCCTCAAAATCTTCCGGAAGCAAATTGTCATGAATCAATGTAAGCTTTACAATTGCCCCATTGGTTTGAGTTCAAACGTGGCTCTTGTCGGCCGCTCGCGCACAAAGGTATCGTGCGCTCCGGTGAAAATAAATGAAAGCCGTCGCCTAAGTTCACATTCTAAAATTTCTCCATAAATATCCTTTTCTCCCTTAAGGTGTCCAGTAGGTAATAGCTGATCCGATTTTCCATGTTGACTCAACCCGTCGTCCAAAGAAATATTTTTGGGTGAATTCACCGCTGGTCAATGCCTCCCAAAGTTTCTCAGGTATTGTTGCGATGTAGATCACATAGATGAATTCGGATTTATTTGTTTTTGTTTTTTTCATCATCATAAGACACCTCCAATGATGAGTTAACTCGCCTTTTGCCAGCTCCGTTTCCCCTTGACCGCGATTCCAACCTGGAGATAAAATTTTTTTCTGTTATTTATTTCTCTTCTCACTTATCATAGCCATATTTTGTATAATCAATCCCCAGCTCCTGCATATCACATTTCATCGGACCGTGAAAGCCAAACGGGGTTTCTAGAAAGAAGGCCTCGACCATATCTTTTTCAGAAACTTTCCACCGGTTTTCTCCCAGAGGATTTTTCCTGGAGCGTCCGCTTCCCTGGCCCCGCCCTGAGCTCGTTCGCTATTATCCATAACATTGTTCTCCTGAATTTTTTCTCGAATGGGTAAAAAATATATCTGTCACTATTTTCTATACTGCGTAATATATCATCATTTTTCATGAAGACCAATCGGCATCTTGGTTTTCCTTATTCTTTAAAAGATTACTCCTGTTTTTCATTGCCATTACCCCAGTCCACTAAATCTTCTTCCTCAAGGGGCATGAACCATTTCTGCGCGATAAATGTTGGAATAACGGCACTGGCTATGACTACCCCAACCAGAATGGAATATTGCGTCTGATTGATAATTCCTGAAGTAAGACCAAAAACACTGGAAATGGTCCCAAAGGTAAGTCCAGTGCTCATCAAAAGAGTCGTATACATGCTTCCATCCGGGATATACTTCCGAGCGAGAAAATACACTCCAAGAAATTTCGTTACTATCTTAAGCGTGAAGAGAATTAGAAAAAGGCCGAAAGCTGATACAATCATTGGTACTGAAACTTTTAAGCCTCCAACGATAAAAAATATGGGGGTGACAATAGCATAAGCCACGGTGCGAAGCCTATTTCTTACCACCTTGGTTTCAGCAGACTCGGCAAAATGCCCTGACATGAATAACCCCAGTAAAAATGCCGGTAATACCGCATGTCCATCTCCGAGTTTGGCAAAATACACGAACACCAAAAGAAGCAGAAATAAATATTTTATCTCAGGTTCAATTACTCTGTTTTTCCATTTTGCATTATTAAACACCAGGTGCGAAAATTTTGCCGCAAAAATAATGACTATAATGGATACGACAATAAAGATTAGCGTGTACAGCGTCGGTTTCATAAAGAGAAGACTCAACGCTAGTGCCGTGCCCATGTCAGTGATAAATGTGGCCGCCATGATAAATTTCCCTATCTCAGTTTTTGATAATCCTGTTTCTACCAGCACCGAATATACCACAGCCAGTGAGGTAGTGGATAAGGCCGTGCCTGCAATCAATGATGCCTTAAAAGTCCAATGGGCAACATAGTAAGTATAGAGAGCCACACCAACAAATGGGAATAAAAAAGAGAATGAACCAATTAAAAAGCATTCCTTTAATTTTTCTTTCATTAATTTCACGTCAATTTCAGTTCCTGCAAGGAATGTCAGGACAATTCCACCAAAGCCAGCCAGATATAACATCCATCCCTCTACCTGTAGCCCGAAATATCCGGCAATAGCTCCGAGCAAAATTTCAATGATGGCCACAGATAGCTTAAGTTCCAAGGATATCAGGCTGGCAAGAAATACCAGTAACCCCACAATCAAGGGAATGAGATCAGCGCTCATAAATGATTTGCCCTCTTCAACACGAGAATCACCACGTTTTTAAACTTATTTTGATATTTAAAGCAAATAAAAAATTCCTACACTCACTTTAAGAATGTAGGAGTTATCAGCTTTTTTGAAAACAGTTCGAGCGGTTTTTAAGAAATCAGGCGAACCCCATCGCCCTAACATTTTTATAATATCATGCAGTCATAAACAAAACAAGAAATTTCCATTTGCAACCCCGGCGTCGCCGGTTTTATTCATTGTTGATCTGACTCATTCTACCCTTTCAATAGCCTCTTTTCTGACAATCACCCCCCAATCTGAAACATCTCCACTTTTCTGACGGGCTTTGCTGGTGAGGCGGATAAACGCAAGCGGTTTTCGGAATAACGATCCTCTCGTTTCTTCCAGACGCCGATGATCAGGGAGAGAAGTTCTTTATCGCTGGCGCCTTCTCTTAAACGAGTTCGCAAATCCGTTCCTTGGCCCGAAAAAAGGCAGGTATAAATTTTTCCATCGGTAGAAAGGCGGAGGCGTGAGCATGTTCCACAAAAAGGCTGCGTGACCGAGGAGATAAATCCGATTTCACCACTCCCATCGACATATTGATAGCGGGAAGCGACCTCGCCGGAATAATTGGCCTTGACCGGTTTTAACAGAAAAACTTCATTGATCCGATGGACGATTTCGCTGGAGGGCACAACGAATTCGGATTTCCAGTGATTGCAGTTTCCGACATCCATATATTCAATGAACCGGATAATGTGGCCCGTTCCTTTAAAGTAACGAACCAAATCCAGAATCGTGTGATCATTAATCCCTTTTTGAATAACGACGTTGATTTTGATTTCTTTAAAACCGACGCGTTCGGCTTCTTTGATTCCCTCCAAAACGTCCCCAACGGAGCCGAGGTTTCCGCTCATCGCGTAAAAGATTTCTTCATCCAGTGTATCCAAACTCACGGTTAAACGTTTTAAACCGGCCTCCTTCAAAGTCTTGGCTTGGCTTCGCAATAAACTTCCGTTGGTTGTAAGGGCCAGATCTTCAATACGGGGAATTTCACTTAGTCGTCGGATTAAATCAGGCAGCCCGGGGCGCAAGAGCGGTTCTCCGCCGGTCAAACGAACTTTTACGACGCCCAACGAAACAAACAGTTGAGTCAGCCGAAAGATTTCTGCAAAGCTTAACCACTCTTCTTTTTTGAGGAATTGATAATGTGCGGAATATTCCTTCTCGGGCATGCAGTAGGTGCAGCGGAAATTACAGCGGTCGATGACGGAGATTCGTAGATCGTGGATCGGACGATTGAGCCGATCACGAAGCTGGGAGTGTTCCTCAGGAATTCTTTCATCGTTTGCAGAATTCAAATAAAAATCTACTGGTGATTTGGGGATATGTTTGATGTCCATATCTCATTCTTCCGTCGACACCGTCTTCACTTGATGCAGCGCCCCGTGCATCGCGTGCCACGAAAGGCTGGCGCATTTAACCCTCGAGGGAAACTGCCAAATGCCGGAGAAGATCACGAGTTTTCCTAAATCATTCGGATCGCGATCCGGTTTTAATCCTCCGATGACGAGTTTATGAAATTGATTAAAAATTTTCTCAGCCTCAGCAAGCGTTTTTCCTTTCAGAAACGTCGTCATCATCGACGCGGAGGCAGTTGAAATCGCGCAGCCCGAGCCTTCGAAGGCAATGTCTTCAATAATGTTTTGGTCGTTGACTTTGATGTACACGTTGAGGTGATCCCCGCACAGCGGATTGTATCCTTCGGCAAAATGCGTCGGGTTTTCGATTCTACGGAAATTCCGCGGCTTTTTGTTGTGCTCTAAGATAACTTCCTGATAAAGTTCGTTGCGGCTCTCTGAGTTCATTTAAAAACTTCTTTCGCGCGGTTTATTGATTCGACTAACTTTTCAATTTCTTTTTTCGTATTGTAAAAGACGAGTGAAGCCCGGGCCGTTGCCGGGACATTGAAACGCTTCATGACCGGCATCGTGCAGTGATGGCCGGTTCGAATGGCGATGCCATCCTCATCGACCAACGTTCCTAAATCATGCGGATGAATGTGGGGCAATACAAACGATAAGACCGCTGCTTTTTCTTTCGCGGTTCCGATGATGCGAAGATCAGGAATAGAACTTAATGCCTTTGTTCCGTAATGAAGCAATTCCTTTTCATATTCGGAAATATTCTGCAAACCAATTTTCTCGACGTAATCTATCGCCGCTCCCAACCCAATCACCCCGGCAATGGGCGGGGTACCGGCTTCAAATTTGTGGGGTAAAACATTATAAGTTGTTTTCTCGAAGGTGACCGAGGCAATCATATCCCCGCCTCCTTGCGCCGGCGGCATACGGTTTAAAAGGTCTGCCTTTCCATACAAGACTCCCACCCCCGTCGGGCCAAAAATTTTATGTGCCGAAAAAACAAAAAAATCACAATCCAGATCCAGCACATCGACCTTCTGGTGGCTGAGGGCCTGCGCGCCGTCGACTAAAACCGGAATCTTCAATCGGTGCGCCGCCGCAATCATTTGTTTGATCGGGTTGACGGTTCCTAAGGAATTGGAGATATAAACAATCGAAAACAATTTCGTTTTTGCACTAAGAAGCTTTTCAAACTCCTCGTAAATAATTTCTCCCTCATCATTAATGGGAATAACTTTAAGGACACACTTTTTCTCTTCACACAATATCTGCCACGGAACAATATTGGAATGATGTTCCATATGGGAAATCAGAATTTCATCACCCTCTTTTAAAAATGTCCGGCCATAACTTTGCGCGACCACATTGATCGCATCGGTTGTACCGCGGGTGAAGATAATTTCAGCCGATTGCCGGGCGTTGATAAAACTTTTCACTTTTCCTCGGGTTTCTTCAAATTCGTGGGTCGCCTTTTCGCTTAAATAATGAACGCCGCGGTGAACATTAGAACAACTGTTGCTGTAATAATTCGAAACACTATCAATCACTGATTGCGGTTTAAGTGTCGTTGCCGCGTTATCCAGATAAACCAAAGGCTTTCCATGAACCTGGATATTTAAATTGGGAAAGTCTTTTCTAATTCGGGAAACATCGATCGGCATGGGAATCTCCGGCGTTATCCTAAAACAGAGAATGTGTGGGAAAGAAGAATGTTCAGTTTCGGGGTTATAGAATCGTTTCCGATCGTGTTTAAAATGTCATCGACAAAGCCCCGCGCCAAAAGTTTGATCGCCGCAGCTTTAGGGATAGATCGTGTCTGCAGATAAAAGATTTCCTCTTCGTTGAGTTGACCGATCGTGGCACCGTGGGTGCATTTCACGTCGTTGGCAAAAATTTCCAGTTGCGGCTTCGTATCCACACGGCATTCTTTACCGAGCAGCAGATTTTTGTTGAGCTGATAGGCATTGGTTTGCTGGGCATCTTTTCGCACAAAAATTTTTCCGTTAAAGACCGCGCGCGAGGAATCGTTCAAAATCCCTTTATAAAGCTGGTTGCTGATGCAATTGGGAACCCGGTGATCGACGGCGGTATGATTATCGATATGCTGATTTTCACAAACCGTATACAGTCCATTTAAAATCGCGCCGGCCCCTTCTCCATTTAAACTAACATGAAGGTTGTTTCTAGTCAGCAGTCCTCCGGTTGAAAGCGCGAACGTGTGCAACTGGCTGTATCTTTCTTGCTCAACCATGGTTGTTCCGATGTGAAAGGCCTGACGGCTCTCGCCCTGGGCTTTACAGTACAGCAGTTTTGCATCTTCCGAAAGAACAATGTCGGTTACGGCATTGGTGAAATAGGTTATCTGTGAAAAAGCCACATGGCTTTCTAAAACGGTTGCCTCGGCGGATTTCCCGAGAATAATGATGCACCGCGGACACGAAATAATTTCCGTGCTCGAAGCACAGGTCACATGGACAATATGAATCAACGGTTTAAAAATCACCTTCGGATCAATGCGGATAAAAACTCCGTTGTAAAAAAACGCATTATTTAAGGAAAAAAAACTATCGGAATCTTTAAAATCATTTTTCTTAAAAAAGGCCGCCAGGTCTTTATCGTTATTGCGGATTAAATCTGGCAGATTAGAAATCGTAACGCCTGGGGGAAGATCTTTCAGGTTCGAGAGTTCCTTCAGAAAAATTCCATTTACAAAAACGATATTAATTTCTTCCGCAGAACAATATGCGTTGAAGGCATCTGGCTCCTCAATCTCGTGAGTGGTGGGAATTTTGAAACGATGCTCCAGCAGGGAAGTGAGATTGGTATACTTCCACTCTTCATCTTTGGTCGTGGGCACACCCAATTCTTGAAACCGTGAAAGCCCCGATCCCCGGAGTTGTTTTAACCACAACGGAGAATTATTATGCCGCGTTGAATTCAATTCTTCTAATGCGGTAATAAATGGTATTGTCTTGTCGGTGGTTTTGACGATCATAGGGAATGTTCCTTTAACCCAGCCAATCATAACCCTTATCTTCAACTTGCAGGGCCAGCTCTTTTCCAGCGGAGCGAACGATTTTTCCTTTGGAAAGAACATGGACAAAATCAGGAACGATATAATTCAGCAGTCTTTGATAGTGCGTGATGAGAATTATCGCATTATTTTTATTCCTTAATTTATTAACCCCATCGGCGACTATGCGCATCGAATCGATATCCAACCCCGAATCGGTCTCATCTAAGACTGCGAGGCGCGGATTAAGAATCGCCATCTGCAGGATTTCATTACGTTTTTTCTCTCCACCGGAGAAATCCACATTGACCGGGCGGTTAATAAACTTCTCATCCATCCCCAGCAGTTTCATTTTACTGCGTAAATATTCATCAAATTCCATCGGGTCCATCTCCTCGGCGCCTTGATGTTTACAGATCTCATTAAAGGCCGCGCGTAAGAATACCGACGAAGGAACACCCGGAATTTCCACCGGATATTGAAAGGCGAGAAAAATTCCTTCGCGGGCGCGCGCTTCGGGCGCGAGCTCTAAGAGATTCATCTTTTTGAAATTCACTTCATACGTGATTGTTCCAGCGGTGATCTCATAATCCTTGTGCCCGGCAATCACTTTCGACAAAGTACTTTTACCCGAACCGTTAGGCCCCATGATCGCATGGACTTCGCCGGGATTGACAATTAAACTGACTCCATTAATAATCGGACTTCCATTGATACTCACATGCAAATCATTGATTTCTAGCATAACTGACCTCACTGCTTGTAATGTGTTTGCTTAATTTTACCCCACACTTCCCTCTAATTTCATCTCTAGTAAACGCACGGCCTCAACGGAGAATTCGAGAGGAAGTTCCTTAAAGACTTCTTTACAAAATCCGTTGATGATCAGCGAAATCGCCCCTTCCATATCCAGTCCTCTTGATTGCAAATAAAAAATCTGTTCGGCGCTGATCTTGGAGGTGGAGGCTTCGTGCTCCAAAACCGCGGTTGAATTCTTGACCTCAATATAAGGAAAAGTATTGGCGCTGCAGGTATCGCCGATCAACATCGAATCGCATTGAGAAAAATTGCGCGCGCCGTCAGCCGAGGGAAGAATCTTGACCAGCCCGCGATAATTATTATTGGAATAGTCCGTTGAGATTCCTTTGGAAACGATCGTGCTTTTGGTGTTTTTTCCGATATGAATCATCTTGGTTCCGGTGTCGGCCTGCATATGGTTGTTGGTTAAAGCGACGGAATAAAATTTCCCAACGGAATTATCCCCCTGCAGAATGACACTGGGATATTTCCAGGTGATGGCCGAACCTGCTTCCACCTGCGTCCAAGAAATCTTGGAATTTTTTCCCAAACATTTCCCGCGCTTGGTCACAAAATTATATATTCCGCCTTTTCCATTTTTGTCTCCGGAATACCAATTCTGGACGGTAGAATATTTAATTTCTGCATTATCCAGGGCAATCAACTCAACAACCGCGGCGTGAAGTTGATTCTGGTCACGCGAAGGCGCGGTGCAGCCTTCCAGATAACTCACAGTACTGCCTTCTTCAGCGATAATAAGGGTACGTTCAAACTGGCCGGAATCGGCCGCGTTAATCCGAAAATACGTCGAGAGTTCCAAGGGACAGCGCACACCTTTAGGGATATAACAAAAGGACCCATCGCTAAAGACCGCCGAGTTTAAAGTGGCAAAAAAATTGTCGCTATAGGGAACAACCGAGCCTAAATATTTTTTGACCAGACCGAGGTGTTTTTCAACCGCCTCCGACATCGAACAAAAAATAATTCCCAGTTTGGCCAACTCACTTTGATGGGTGGTTCCAACCGATACACTATCAAAAACCGCATCGACGGCAACACCGGCCAAACGTTTTTGTTCAGTCAAAGGAATACCTAAGCGCTCAAACGTTTTCAAGAGTTCCTCATCCACCTCTTCCATACTTTTAGGTTTTGATTTTTGTTTCGGGGCGGAATAATAGGTGATGGCCTGATAATCAATCGGGCCGTACTTGAAATTGGGCCACGTCGGTTCTTGCATCGTCGTCCATTGACGATAAGCCTTCAACCGCCATTCCAACATAAACTCGGGTTCTTTTTTTATCCGGGATAACAGGCGGATGGTCTCTTCATTGAGACCTCTGGGAAATTCCTCGACATCAATATCCGTCACGAATCCGTATTTGTATTCGCGGTTGGTTAATTCTTTTTCTTGAATTATTTTGGCCATTTTTTATTTATCCCCCCCCCAAAAAAAATCGCTTTCAGTTTTACGAGCGAGCGATTTTTTGCCCCCCATTGTTTTCTTTTGCTCACACCTCGACAACGCAGTAAAACAAAACAAGGGGGCCTTTAATTCTTCGAAACCATACTCTCGATAGGTTTAAGTTTTATACTGCGTTCTGCCGAATGTCTCGATTCAATCAGTTCTTTCACCGAAATCAGTTTAAACAGCTGGTGCATGCGTTCATTGAGATTCAACATAGGAGAAATCACATTGCAGGAGTTGGTAAGTTCGCAATGCGAATATTTTTCGTGAAAACAATTGGCAATTTGCAGCGGTCCGATAATAATGTCGATCAAATCACTAAAACTAATTTTCGAAAGGTCTTTAAGAATTTGATACCCGCCGTGAGCGCCGTGTTCTGCTTTTAAAATTCCCTGTTGAGCCAGGAGCTGTAATACGCGTGAGGTCGGATCAAAAGGCGCATGATAAATATCACAGATCTCTTTGGCCGAGGTGAGCTGCCCCGGGTAATTCTGACTCATATGTTTGAGAGAAATCAAAGCGTATTCTATTTTTCGATTGATTTTAAACATTTTTTAATTCTGCCGGTAATTGGTTGATTTTAGCGGCGAGGATAAAATCATTCTCCGACAATCCTCCTAAGGCATGGGTACTTAATTCGATACGTAATTTTCGGTAGCTGACTAAATGCAAATCCGGATGATGATTTTCTTCTTCGGCTAACGCCGCGATCCCGTTGATCAATTTAATCGCTGCCATGAAATTTTTCATAAAGTATTCGCGGAAGATTATTTTTCTCGTCAGATCGAGTTGCCAATTGTCTATTTTCTTCAGATATTCTTTTGCCTCATCAGATGTCAAGGCCTGGCCAATTCCCTCACAAGGTACACATTTCTTTTGTGCTAAGTCAGGAGTGTTCATGAGTCCACCTTCTTTAAGCCAATTGTACAACCGTATCGGGATTGAATTCCTCCCGCAAAATATTTTCAATTGCTTTTAAAGTTCCCATCGCTGAACTAGGGCAAGAACCGCAAGCCCCTTGATAATTAACCGTCAAGACATTATTTTCCAGGCTGATGATTTGGATATCGCCCCCGTCGAACTGCAAAGCCGGACGGATGGTTTGATCCAAAATGGCTTCTATCTTTTCTATTACGGGAGATCTCACCGAGGAAACTTTCTTCACTGTCTCGGTGGAGAAACTGGGATTATGGTCTTTAATGTTATTCAAAATAATGGATTGGATTTGTTCTTCGAGGGCATCCCAGTCACCCTGGCCATCTTGAGTGATCGTGATATAGTTCTCAAAGAAATAAACTTCACTGACGTGGGGAATACTAAACAGCAAACGCGCCAGAGGATTGGTGTGGCACTCTTCGGCGTTTTTGTAAATCGCTTTCCCCTCTATCTTGACCGGGACGTTTAAAACAAATTTTAGAGCATTAGGATTGGGGGTGCTTTGGATTTGCAATTTTATATCCATCGTTTTTCTCCTTAAACCCTCGGGATAATTTTAGACTTACCTTGACCCGAGGGTTCATCCTGCAGCCAGAGGGCAAAGGATTTTCAGCTCAATCCTTATATTTCTTCTCAACAGAATTCTCCTCGAGAGGCAATACAATTGTAGTCGAAATGACGGGGTTGTCAAGAAAAAATACTTCAGAAAATAACTTATATAAATTAAGCCCTGAACCGTGATGGTTCAGGGCTTAATTTAAAACATAATTCTTCACAACAAATTCCGAAAAAGGAAAAGCGCAGGTAAAGGCGGGAGAAACGGCATTTAAGACATGAATACTTTTTTGATCTCCTTCAACGACAAAATCCTGGACTAACGTTAGCGTTTTTTTATCCAGCAATTGAGCGCGGATACCGGGTTGGGTAAATTCTGTAAACCCCTTCGGGTCGATCTCTTTAACCATCTGCTGCGCCAGACGGACAAAATAATCCTTGTTGTATTTTTTCATTTCCTCTAAAGCCAGACTGCGAAAACCAAAAGAATTCGAAAAGAATAATTTTCCTTCATAAAACAATATGGAACCGAACTCATCGAAGGAAAAATTGGATAGGGCGTTATAATTTTCCCGCCACAACGCCGGGGTTGCGGTTGGACCAATCTTGATCTCGCCGGTGACGGTCTTGGTGAAATGCACTCCCAAAAATGGATTCTTCAGATTAGGGACTGGATAAATGTTGGTTCGAATAGCTGTTTTATTTTTTGTATATTTCAAATATAACCCTTTAAAAGGGATCATCGTATACTTTTGGCCGAATCCAAAATCCTGCGCGATTCTGTCGGCGTAAAGCCCGCTGCAATTAATGATCTTTTCTCCTGCTAAATCTCCTTGGGTTGTATGAATGATGTTGGTGGTGCAACCCAAATATTTTGTTTGGAAACGAAATTCCGTTTGGACTTCAAGTAAATCTTTTTTGAGATGAGAACAAACTTCTTTCGGATCTACACTCGCGGTATCCGGTGAATAGAGCGCTTTCTTATAAGTTTGCACGTTGGGTTCAATCGCTTCGGCTTTTTTCTCATCTATAATTTGAATACTCGAGCCATTTCTTTGGCCGCGCTTTTCCAGTTCATACAACTGATTCAGTTCGTACTCATTTTGGGCGACCACCAATTTTCCGCATTCATTCATCGGGATATTCTTGGTCCGGCAATACTTTTTCATCGCCTGATTGCCGGCGACGGTAAATTTCGCCTTTAAACTATCGGCCGTGTAATAAAATCCGGCGTGAAGCACGCCGCTATTTCGGCCTGAAGCATGCTGCGCGACATCTTCTTCTTTATCGAGAATCAAGATTCTATAATCTCTTGAATGTTTTTTCAAAGAATAAGCAATCGTTAACCCGATAATCCCTGAGCCAATAATGATGTAATCGTATTTTGTTTTCATTGATCTTTGTGCAGCAAGAAAAGACCGCTGTGGGCAAATAAATTCGGCAGGAAACTCACTTCTTTATTCACGCTGATGGCTTTGGCTTCGTCGATTGTGATGTCTTTTAAACGGCAGAAATTTTTAAAATCTTTCAAACTTAAAAACCTCAAATTCGGCGTGTTGTACCATTGATAAGGCAATTCATTGGTGACGGGAACCTGTCCGCGGAAAAAAATCTGAAAACGCGCCTTGATCTGACAGAAGTTCGGAATCCCGACGATAACTTTCTTCCCGACGCGAAGCGACTCCAAGATCACCTGCTGTGGATTTAAAACCTCCTGCAAACTTTCATTCAAAATCACATAATCAAATCTTTTGCTGGAATAATCCAAAAGTCCGGTGTCGATATCTCCGTGAGAAACCGTCAACCCCTTCTCGATACATTTGTAAATCGCCTGTTCATTGATTTCAATCCCCGTTCCTTTCACTGATTTTTGGGTGATTAAAAGAGATAATAGATCCCCATCGCCGCAGCCTAAATCCAGGACTTTCGAATTATTCTCAATCATATCCAGAATGATTTTGTGATCAAAACGGACCGGCTTCGAGGGACTATTTTCCATTGTTCTTCTCTTTGCTGAGCCGGTTCAAGAAATGAGAAATGAGACGGGACTGCCCCTCAATCTCAATCAAAAACGCGTCATGCCCGTAGGAGCAGTTGATTTCACAATCCGAGACATCCAAATCATTCGCCTTTAAAGCGCGGATCATTTCTTTGGATTGATACGAAGGATACAGCCAATCCGAGGTAAATGAAATTACCAAAAAATTTGACTTTACATTTTTGAAGGTCGAGGTTAAGTTCCCATCTTCGGCCAGATCAAAATAATCCAACGACTTGGTCAGATAAAGATACGAATTGGCATCAAAGCGCTGCACGAAACTGTCGCCACGGTATTTTAAATAATTTTCCACTGCAAAATCATGAGAAAAATCAAACCCGACTCTTTCTTTACCGATCAGCTTTCGGCCAAACTTTTCATCCATCGATTTATCACTCATATAGGTGATATAACCAATCATTCTCGACAAGGCCAGGCCGCGGGCGGGGATAGATTTTCCATAATAATCGCCGTTTTGCCAATCCGGATCAGACATAATCGCTTGACGGCCGACCTCATGAAGCGCAATCTGTTGGGCCGTATGACGAGAATTTGTGGCAATGGCAATGACCGAATGCACACACTGTGGATATAAAACCGCCCATTTAAGCGCCTGCAAGCCTCCCATCGAACCGCCGGCGGCGCAAAACAAATTTGAAATTCCCAAATGATCCAGGAGTTTTTTCTGAGCAACCACCATATCATCGATCGTTACAAAAGGAAAACTGAGTCCGAAGGGTTTCCCAGTTTTGGGATTCATCGAGGCCGGGCCGGTCGTTCCTTTGCAACTGCCCAGGACATTCGAGGAAATAATAAAATATTTATTGGTGTCGAAAGCTTTTCCGGGCCCGATCATCCCGTCCCACCAGCCGGGTTTGGTATCGTCTTTATGAAAACCCGCGGCGTGGGCGTCGCTGGTTAAGGTATGAAAAATCATAATGGCATTGGACTTCTCGGGATTGAGAGTTCCGTAGGTTTCATAGGCGAGGGTGATAGGACCGAACTTGACGCCGCTACGTAAAACTAGTTCGTTGGGGGATTGACCAAAGACATAGAACTGAATTTCCACATACCCAATACTTCCAAGAATGCTCGTCGGATCAATATTCTGGCTGGTTATGTCGTTCATAAGTTCAGGAATCTTATCATAGCAATACCTTCAAGTCAACCTTTCGGCTAACTCAACCGCCCCCCGCCCAGTCGCAACAATCGGGACACATAAGGTCGACTTTTGCCATTAAACCGAAGAATTTCAGTTGATATATTGTAAACAGGGGTATTGCCTCAAAGAGGTCCCCCCATGATTATGAACAAATTCTTTCGATCGATGAGACTCTATCATAAGATAGGCCTAAGGTTGCCATTAAGCAACCGTCCA
>OBEQ010472367.1_pt1 | contig 21273 bp, 23 predicted proteins | sample 1670901 | NCBI WGS metagenome assembly OBEQ01 (sample SAMEA104232315, study PRJEB22302) | groundwater metagenome | biome: forest; feature: aquifer; material: groundwater | place: USA | collected 2011-08-07 | depth 5.4 m
AATATCTTGTTGCAGTCAGCGCATTTGTAGGAGTGAGCGCGGGAAACGTGGTATATTTTCCGGGTGCTACCACAACAGGGGCAGATGATTCCGCTCGGCCATCGGAGTTTCTCCAAGTGAGAGACGCAGGATTTCTCCGTCGGGAAACGCTCCATAACATGGTATAAACTTGATGCACCCTTCTTTGATAACTTCTTCTTTGTGGCTTTCATGGTTGCTCCTTTTTCTCTCATGTATCTTACGCAACCATAATACCACATTATTTGGTAGTGTCAAGTATATAAATCCCAAAATATTCGTTCCTTTTTTGAGGCTCTCAATTTTCATTTGGAAGAGACATCTGTTGGGCGTTTTGAGGAAAGTGAAGAGAGTGTCAACCTTATGGTTTCAAAACCTTTCGGTTCTCAGCAATCTGGATTGGAGGAGGGTGAGGTGGAGTTGCTCCTGAAAAAAGCGGCATCTGCGTGGGATGATGTGTCTGCCACACCCCGTTATGAAGGGGTTTCCGTTTCTCGGCCGAACCTGCCGATCTTTTATGCCCCGGAGACCTACGAAGCCATACCGCTGGTAGCCCGAATTGGAAAGAAGTTTGTCGTTTTAGCCGATTCGCAGGAGGCTGAGTCGGCAATTCGGAATCTATTGGAAAGGATGGATATTTCCAGAAATCAGTATCGGATATGGCGCTTGAACGAAGAATTTGATCTTGCGAGGGCTTTGTTGAGAGTCGAAAAGGAGTTTCCTAGTGCCAATCCCTTTCTTGTGAAACCAACACCTTCCTGGTTTCAAGACCTGTTAAAACTGCTGGAAGAAGAAGGAATCATTCCAATAGGCCATTGGGATTCCGCTTTAGAATCCACTCGAGCGTTCCTACGGGCCGCGTAATCCATTTGGATCCTCGCTTTCGCGAGGATGACATTTCCTCTATAATGACCCCGTGTTGACCTACAATCTGCCGTCGGAGTTGATTGCGCAGGAGCCGTGCCAGCCGCGGGATGCGGCCCGGCTTCTGGTGCTGGATCGCGCGACGGACGCTGTCTCCCACCGAGTATTTCGCGACCTGCCGGAACTTCTCCAGCCAGGCGACTGCCTTGTCCTCAACGACACGCGGGTTGTTCACGCCCGGCTTTTTGGAACGCGGGCCGATACCGACGGCAAGGTCGAACTGCTGCTCCTTCAGCCGGAGGGAGATTCCACCTATCGCTGTTTGGGCCAGCCGGGCAAGCGGTTAAAGGAGGGGGCAAAATTACTGTTTAATCACGGATCGGTGCAGGCCGAAGTGGTTTCTGCCGTCGGCGGCACGCGGCTGGTCCGGTTTGAGGGGCAGCCGATCGATGAGGTGCTTGGCCAGTTAGGAAATGTTCCTCTGCCGCCGTACATCCGTCGGCCGGCGGATCATCGCGATGCCGATTGGTATCAAACGGTTTATGCCCGTTCACCCGGAGCGGTGGCGGCGCCGACGGCGGGGCTGCATTTCACCGAATCTCTTTTGGATGAGTTGCGCCGGGGTGGAGTCCAGATCACTTTCGTGACCCTGCATGTAGGATGGGGGACTTTCAAGCCGGTAGGGGAAAAGGAGATGAAGAGCGGGTGGCTGCATGCTGAGCGGTTTCAGATGCCGGCAGAGACAGCGGAAACGATCCGCCAAACGAAAGCTGCCGGCGGGCGGGTGATTGCAGTGGGAACGACGGTGGTGCGGGTGCTGGAGACGTTCGCCCTTCGACAGGCTCAGGACGAACGGGCAGAGGAGGGAACGACCGATCTGTTCATCCGGCCGCCGTTTCAGTTTCAGGTGGTGGATGGCATGATCACCAACTTCCATCTTCAGGGAACCAGTTTGCTTTATCTTGTGGCTGCTTTTGCAGGGGAGGAGAAGGTTTTGTCCGCTTACCAGGAAGCGATTCGCCGGCAGTATCGGTTCTATTCCTATGGCGACGCGATGTTGCTGGCGTGAGGGAGGGACAATGATCGAGTCGTTCAACGGAATCAAACCAGTGATTGATCCAACGGCGTGGGTTCATCCGCAGGCGCTGGTCATCGGCCGCGTGACGTTGGGTCCGCGCGTATCGATCTGGCCTGGTGTGGTGCTCCGCGGTGATATTGAGCCGATTGAAATCGGGGAGGAGAGCAACATTCAGGATCTATCGGTGGCGCATACCAGCCGAGGGGCGTCGCCAGTCAGGATCGGGAAGCGGGTGACTGTCGGCCACCGTGTGATTCTGCACGGCACGACGGTGGAGGACGATGCGCTGGTGGGGATGGGATCCATTCTGCTGGATGGATCGGTTTTAGGGGAAGGGGCGCTCCTGGCTGCCGGCGCGTTATTGGTGGAAGGGGCAAAAGTTCCGCCGGGATCTCTCGCAATGGGGGTTCCGGCCAAGGTGGTCCGGCCTGTGACCGAGCAGGGGCGGACCCGGATCCGCGAAGGCGGGAAGATCTACCTCGAGCTGCTGGAGGCCTACCGGAAACGTGTTTGAGCTTATCGCCCAAGATTCCAATACAAAGGCGCGTCTTGGAAAGCTGAAAACAGGACACGGCATTGTCAACACCCCTGCTTTTATGCCGGTGGGGACCCAGGGGACGGTGAAAGGCTTGACCGTGCAGGATCTGAAGACCTGCGGGGCGGAAATCGTCTTAAGCAACGTCTACCATCTCTCGCTGCGGCCTGGGCAGAAGATATTAGAGGAAGCCGGTGGCCTGCACCGGTTCATGGCGTGGGATGGGCCGATTTTGACCGATTCCGGCGGCTACCAGGTGTTCAGTTTGGCCGAGCTGCGAAAGGTGACCGACGAGGGGGTGATTTTTTCCTCTCACATTGACGGCGCGATTCATCACCTGACGCCTGAAAATGTGATCGCATTTCAGCAGGCGATCGGCAGCGACATCGTGATTCCGCTGGATGAGTGCGTCCGGTACCCGTGCGAGCGGGAGAAAGCCGAGGAGGCGGTCAGGCGGACCACCCATTGGGCGCAACGCTCAAAGGATGCGTTCACCCTAAGCCTGTCGAAGGGTGAACGGCGTCCCCTCCTTTTCGGCATCATCCAGGGAGCGACGTACCCGGACCTTCGCCGGGCATCGGTGGAGCAGATCATCCCGATCGGGTTTGACGGCCATGCCCTGGGTGGATTTTGCGTCGGGGAGCCGCGGGAACTGATGTTTGAACTGCTTTCGCAGGTGGTGGAGTTTTTACCGGCGGACAAGCCCCGGTATCTGATGGGGGTGGGGGAGCCGCTGGATTTGATCGAGGCGGTGGCCGCAGGAGTGGAGATGTTCGACTGCGTGGTTCCCACCCGCCACGGCCGAAACGGACTGGCCTACACCTGGCAGGGTCGGCTGAATTTAAGGCACGCGGCCTGCGCCACCGATCCTCGTCCGGTTGAGGCAGACTGCCAATGCGAGGTCTGCCGGACCTACAGCCGGATGTACATCCGGCATCTTTTTCAGACCCGGGAACTGTTGGGAATGAGGCTTTTATCGTTCCATAATCTCTGGTTCTTTTGTAAACTGATGGCTTCCATACGGCAGGCGATTACCGAGCAGCGATTGAATGAACTTCAGCGGCGATTGAGCGCCGCTTACCAAACACCTGTGGAGGAGATTGCCAGATGAATCCGTTCGTCCAGACAGCGCCGATCATCATCATCTTTTTCGTCATGTATTTCCTGCTGATTCGCCCGCAGGTGAAGCAGCAGAAGGAGTCGGTCCGGATGCAGTCGGAACTCAAGAAAAACGACAACGTCGTGACGATCGGCGGCCTGCATGGCACCATCGTGAATGTAAAGGAAGATGCGGTGACGTTGCGGGTGGACGACAACGTCCGCGTGGACGTGGATAAGACGGCGATTGCGCGGGTCGTCAAACAAGGGTAGAATTTCACCAGCATGACCTACAGACGACTGACTCCGTGGGTTGTTTCGATCCTGGCGGTTGTTGCCGTCGCCGCCTGGAGCGCCTTCCCTCTCAAAAAAAAGATCTCCCTGGGGTTGGACCTCCAGGGAGGGATGTATCTTCTCCTGAAAGTAGACACCGACAAGGTGCCCAAAGAGGCGCGGGCCGATGCGCCGGAACGGGCCTTGGAGGTGATCCGCAACCGGATTGACCAGTTCGGCGTCAAAGAGCCGTCCATCTCCCGCCAAGGGGAGAACGAGATCGTCATCCAATTGCCCGGCGTGACCGACCGAGAGCGGGCGCTGGAGCTGATCGGGCGGACCGCCCACCTGGAATTCAAGCTTGTTTCCGACAATCCCGAAGGGTTGAAGACCGCCATGGCCGGCCAAGTGACGGCCGGCTACGAGCTGCTTCATTCCGAGGATGGCCGGCCCCTGCTTGTCTTAAAAGAGGCGGCGCTGACCGGCGCGGCTTTGTCCACGGCCCAAGTTCAGTTTGACTCCAGCCGGTTCAATGCTCCTTCCGTTGGGATCACCTTCAATGCCGATGGGGCGAAGGCATTCGGCAAGGTGACCGTGGAGAACATCGGCCGGCGGCTGGCCATTGTGCTGGATGGGAAAGTTCAATCGGCGCCGGTGATTCAATCGGCAATCCCGGACGGGCAGGCGGTGATCACCGGGCGATTCACTCCGCAGGAGGCGTCGGACCTTGCCTTGGTGCTGCGGGTCGGCGCGCTGCCAGCGCCGGTCAATATCGAGGAGGAACGGACCGTAGGACCATTGCTCGGTTCCGACTCGATCCGGACCGGACTGCGGGCGGTGGTGATCGGGCTTGGATTGGTCTTCCTCTTTATGGTGCTCTACTACCACCTGGCCGGAATCATCGCCAACATCGCACTTGCGCTCAACGGCCTCCTGATTTTGGGTGGGTTAGGGATTCTGCATTCCACGCTGACCCTTCCGGGCATCGCCGGCATCGTGCTGACCCTCGGTATGGCGGTGGATGCCAATGTGTTGATCCATGAGCGGATGCGCGAAGAGATGAAACTGGGCCGGTCGATGCGCCAGGTGATTGCCAACGGCTACGACCGGGCCTTCAGCGCGATCTTCGACTCCAACTTCACGACGCTGATTTCTTCCTTTTTGCTGTTTCAGTTCGGCACCGGGCCGATTCGCGGTTTTGCCGTCACGACGACCATCGGTTTGATCGCCAGCATGTTCACCGCCATCGTCGTGACCCGCGTGATCTTCGAAGCGCTCCATCGGGCCGGGTGGTTGGACCGCATCAGCATGATGAGCTTGATTGGCGAGACCCACATTGATTTCCTGAAGCCGCGTAAGATCTGCTACACCGTCACGCTGCTTCTGACCATCGCTGGGTTGGTTCTCTTTTTCAAGTTAGGCCCCCGCGCCTACGGGGTGGATTTCACCGGCGGGCAGGTTCAGCAGTATCATTTCGACAAACCGGTACAGATCGAGAAGGTTCGAGAAGCGCTGCGGGAGATTGAACTTGGTGAGGCCTCGATTCAGCAGTTCGGGAGCTCCAACGACATCATTGTGCGGACGGCGGAAGATACCCTCAAAAAAGTCCAGGCAAAATTCCAGACCGACTTCTCGGGCAACCCATTCCAAGTGACCCGGGTGGAACAGGTGGGTCCTTCCGTTGGGAAAGACCTTAGAAAACGGGCCGTGACGGCAATCTTCCTTGGGATTATTTCCATCAGTATTTATGTCGGGTACCGGTTCCGGGAGTGGAGTTTCGGCGTGGCGGGGGTGGTGGCGCTTTTGCACGATGTCTTGATTGCGGTGGGTGCGCTGGCGCTGACGCATCGGCAGATGTCGCTGACCTTGGTGGCGGCCCTCTTGACCATTGCCGGTTATTCAATCAACGATACGATCGTCACCTACGACCGGATTCGTGAACTCCGTCGCACCACCCGAAAAATCACATTCCCGGACCTGATCAACCTGGCGGTCAACCAAACGCTGGGGCGGACCATTTTGACCACCGGCGTCACCCTGCTGACCGTCGTCGCCATTTTTGTGTTCGGCGGCGAGGTCCTGAACGATTTTGCGTTTGCTCTGATGGTTGGATTCACCTCTGGGGCCTACTCCACCGTCTATATCGCCAGTCCGCTGCTTCTGGCCTGGGAAAAGAAAAGATAATTCGCAAGCTCTGGAAGATTAAGTCGGTTGATGAAGAAAAGGTCAAGGAACTGGCAACGCGCCTTGACCTGCCGCCCCTGATTGCCCGTTTGCTTTTCCTGCGAGGCATGATGTCCCCCCAAGAAATTTCTGAGTTCCTCTGTCCGGACCTCGGGTCCCTGCCGGCCCCTGAATTAATGGCCGATCTTCCAGAGGCGGTTCGGCTTATCCGTCAGGCAATCGCACGCCGAGAAAAGATTCTGCTGGTGGGCGACTACGACGTGGATGGTTTGACCGGCACCGCCCTTCTTTACTGGGGGCTGCGGGAGATGAAAGCGAATGTGGAATGCTACATCCCACACCGGTTGGATGAGGGGTATGGTTTAAAACCGGAGCTCATCCGCAAGGCGGCGGCCTCCCGAGCGAAGCTTTTGATCACGATCGACTGCGGGACCACCAGTTTTTCCGAGCTGACGTTGGCCAAAGAGTTAGGACTCACCGCCATTGTGGTAGACCATCATGAGCTTCATCCGGCTGGCCGGCCCCCTGTCTCGGCCTTCCTCAACCCCCTGCGGCCTGACTGCCATTACCCGACGAAGGGGTTGGCCTCCGTCGGTGTGGCCTTTACCCTGTGGCGGGGGCTTGCTGGCGCGCAAGGGGACGACCGAATCTGGCGCCACATGGATCTGGCGGCTCTGGGAACCGTGGCGGATGTCGCTCCTTTAAAAGGGGAAAACCGGGTTCTTGTCAAAAGGGGGCTTCACCAACTGCAAGGAACTTCCAAGGTCGGCTTGAGGGCGTTGTTGTCGAAGACGGGTCTCGACGGAGAGCAGCTCTCGACGGAAGACATCAGTTTCAAGCTGGCTCCACGGTTGAACGCCATGGGGCGAACCGGTTCCGCCGATGCGACATTGAGGCTTCTGATCACGGAAGATCCTCAGGAGGCCGCTGCTTTAGTTCAGCAGATGGAACAGCAGAACAAGACCCGGGGCGCCTTGGAGCGGGAGGCGTTGAAAAGGGCTCTGGCGAAGGTGGAGCGGCAGGTGAACTTCAGCCGGGATCGGGTTATTGTGCTGGAGGATGACCGGTGGCATCTTGGCGTGGTCGGCATTGTGGCCAGTCGCTTGGCCGCCCGCTTCCATCGGCCGGCGGTCGTCATCGCGATGAACGGGTCGGTCTGCCGCGGCTCGGCCCGGTCGGTCCGGGATTTCCATCTGGTGGAGGCCTTCGAGGCGGTGAAGGAGCATCTCTTGGAGTTTGGCGGGCATGCGGGCGCTGCAGGGCTGACAATCGCCCGGGATCGGGTGGACTCTTTCCGTCAAGCGCTGAATGAGGTGGCTCATCAGCGGATGGATCGAGAGATGTTGTCCCCTGTGCTGGATTGCGATGCCATTGTGCCCTTGACCGAGCTGTCCGATGAGGTTTTACGGGACCTGCAGGTGCTGGCCCCTTTCGGAGCGGGGAACCCGCTTCCAATCTTCGTTTCGGATGAGGCCCGGATTCCGACAGATACCACGCGGCTCAGTTTCGATCCGCGCGGGATGCGTTTTTACGTTGAGGATAGGACCGGCCGATGTTTCGAGGCGCTGCAGCCCAAACAGGAGATTGCAGAAGGGTGGGAGCTGGATCCGTTCCGAGGCGGCGACGTCCGGATGGTCTACTCGCCGATGATTCGCCGCGACCGCACCGGCGGCACGATTGAACTGACCCTGCGCGACCTCAAAAGACCAAACGCTGTTTCCATCTAGCGCAGCGGGAACCACTCTCCCGGTTTGATCTTTCCCTGAATGTTCTCGCTCTCAACGGCCCCGAACTGGCGGCTGTCCATGCTGTTGGTCCGGTTGTCCCCCAGCACAAAACATTTTCCCTTCGGGATGACGGTCGGGCCTATGTTCGGATCAGTACTGCCTACGGCGTAAGGTTCTGAGAGAGGCCGGCCATTGATGTAAACCGTGCCGTTGCGGATCAGGAGCGTTTCCCCCTCCAGCCCGACCACCCGCTTAACGTATTCCTCCGCAGCATATTTCCAGGGAAACAGAACAACGATGTCTCCTCGTTGCGGATGGGCGAAGTGAAAGATGTATTTGTTGATCAGGTAATACTCTCCCTCTTTGAGGGTAGGGTACATGCTTTTGTCGACGATAATACCCCCGCTGATTACATTGTTCTGGATGAAAATGGTCAGAACGACGGAGCCGAGCAGGAGGAATGCCCAGTTGCGGGATTTCCTGCGCTCAACCCCGACATAGCGAGGGTCAAACAAAGACCTTTTTTTCCATTGTTTTATGTCAGGCATAAGCTGTTTCCTCTAGTCATCAAAATAGCATAACTGGCGGTGTGATACAATCGGTCGATTGAACCATGAATGGAGGATTGGCGTGTTCGATAAGTTGAAAGACTCGATGAAGCAGTTCAAGACGATGCAGGAGATGATGAAGGACCCGAATTTCCAAGTGCTTCTTGCCCATCCGAAATTCCAGGAGCTGCTGAAGGACCCGGAGTTTCAGAAGGCGGCCAAGAAGCAGGACCTGGCGAAGCTGACTTCCAACCCAAAGTTCGCCACGCTCCTGCAGGACCCGGAACTGCGAGAGCTCCTGGCCAAAGTCAACCCGCAAAACCTCTTCCGCTCGTAACCTCCTTTTGCCGCGGCAGTGGCGTATGCGGCCGGGCAGATGGAGGTTTCGCTGCGCTGGCTGCGTTGGCTGGGGTGCTCGGCGTTCGCTATGAAGCTTCCGAGCACTCGCCCGCCAAAAGCAAAAGTGGTTTATTCAAGCGTGGTCCGGCGGGCTCGGCTCGGTTTTCATAACGCTCACGCCTGCGTGCCCCTGGCCCCTTCGGGGCCACCGCCGACGGCAGCCAATGCTCCGCGAAATCCTCCACCTGCCCGGCTGGCAAGTCGAACCCTGCATGGCTCAAGGCCCCATGCGGGTGTGGGATTCGCAGGCCCGAGTGGGGCCTTATGGTTCGTATCGATGGTTGGCCACGGGTGGCATGGGGCGGGCGCCCAGCATCCGCCAGCAGGGCCGCAGCGGCAACTTTTAGATCCGCGCAAGGAATGAAGGCAGGACCCTTGTTCGGAGTGTGAAACCACAACATCCCCAAGGCCCGATGCCGGATGCTGGGCTGCCCCATGACAGGACCCGTGGCTAGTTCTCGAACGGCCTGAGAATCCCGCCCCTCGCTCTGGCCTCGAAGGTATAATACTCCGCATGGGATTTAGCTGCGGAATCGTCGGACTGCCGAACGTCGGCAAGTCCACCATTTTTAACGCCCTCACCCGTTCCTCCGTGCCGGCGGCGAACTATCCATTTTGCACCATTGACCCGAACGTCGGCGTGGTGCCGGTGCCGGATCTGCGCCTGGCCAAGCTCACCGAGCTTGTCCCGACCGAGAAAGTGGTGCCCACGGTGGTGCAGTTCGTCGACATCGCCGGGTTGGTGAAAGGGGCGTCCCAAGGGGAAGGGCTGGGGAACCAGTTCTTGGGGCATATCGCTGAGGCGGAGGCGATCGCCCATGTGGTCCGCTGTTTTGAAGACTCGCAGGTGATACACGTCAGCGGCTCCGTGGACCCGAAACGGGACATCGAGATCATCAACACCGAGCTGGCGATCCGCGATTTGGCCACGGTGACCGCTGCCGTCTCACGCGTGGAGAAGGTGGCCAAATCCGGTGACAAAAAAGCGGCGGGCGCTTTGGAGGCGTTCCAGCCGGTGGCCAAGGCGCTCGATCAAGGTATTCCGGCTCGTACCGCCATGAAGAATTTATCTCCGGCTGCGTTGGAGGCGGTCAAACCGCTGAACTTGCTGACGGCCAAGCCGATCCTTTACGTCGCCAATGTTGGAGAAAAGGAAGCGGTCAGCGGTGAAGATTCTCCGGTGGTGAAGGTGGTTCGAGAGCTTGCGGCGGCAGAGGGGGCCCAGGTGGTTCCGATCTGCGGGGCGATTGAAGCGCAGATTGCAACGCTGGAGACGGAGGAGGAGCGGAACGAGTACATGGAGGCGGTTGGTTTGAAAGAACCGGGCCTAAATCGTTTGATTCGGGCAGGCCACGATCTTCTCGGGCTCCAAGCCTTCTTCACCGTCGGCCCGAAAGAGAACAGGGCTTGGACGATTCCCCGCGGAGCCATCGCCCAGGAGGCGGCCGGAAAGATCCACTCCGACATGGCCCGCGGGTTCATCCGGGCGGAGGTGATCGGCTACGATGACTTCGTTGCCTGCGGCAGCGAGGCGGCCGCGAAGGAGCAGGGAAAACTCCGTCTCGAAGGGAAAGAATACATCGTGCAGGATGGAGACATCATGCATTTTCGATTCAGTGTCTAACCACACTGCTGGGCTGCGGGATTCTCAGGCACGCTTGCCGGCCCCAGCGCGCCAGGAGGGGTTAGTGGTGCGGCATCCTTTAGCCGCAGCCACGTGGCCGGCTGCGCTCATATCGAGCCCTCGCTCGTCCCTCGCCTTCGGCTCGGGACACCGTGCCCGCTCGGGTTCTCAAGGGCCTTCGAACCCCGCCCCCCAGCAGTGTTCTATTCCCAGATAAAGAATTAAGGAGGTGTTGCGATGGTACTGACAGCGTCCACCATGTTGTTGTCGTTAGGAACCAAAGCGCCGGATTTTCGGCTGACGGATGTGGTTTCCGGCAAGGCAATCTCGCTGGAAACTTTCGCCGGGAAAAAGGGATTGCTGGTGATGTTCATCTGCAACCATTGCCCTTACGTTCAGCACATCAAGACAGAGCTTGCCCGCTTGGGGAAGGATTACGCCGGCAGAAATGTGGGGATCGTGGCAATCAGCGCCAACGACGCGGCGAATTATCCCGATGATGCGCCGGAAAAACTCAAGGCAATGGCCCAGGAACTTGGGTTCAATTTCCCCTTCTGCTACGACGAGACCCAAGCGGTCGCCAAGGCCTACACCGCCGCCTGCACGCCGGACTTCTTCCTACTCGATGCAGAGCGCCGATTGGTCTACCGAGGGCAGCTGGACGACAGCCGGCCAGGAAACGGCAAACCGGTGACCGGCCGGGATCTTCGTTCAGCGATGGACGCGGTGCTGACCGGCACACCGGTTTTGCAGGACCAGAAACCGAGCATCGGCTGCAACATCAAGTGGAAGAAAGGCAGCGAGCCGGCTTACTTCACCGGTAAATGAGGGCACTGGTTCTCGGAGCGACGGGCCACATCGGGGCCCATGTTGTTCGGGCCTTGCTCGCGGAAGGCCACCAAGTCTGTGCCGCCTACCGGAACGACCGGTTTCTCTCTGTGCTGGAAGGATTGCCGGTGGAACCCGTCCGCGTGGATTTGGATTCGCTCGATGGGCTCGAGCCGGCGCTCAATGGCTGCGAGTGGGTCTTTCACGCGGCCGGATACTATCCGTCGCTTACCGACCGCGAAGACCAAGCGGTTGAGCGGGGCATCGCCATCATCCACCGGGTTTTAGAGAGAATCCGCCGAGCGAAGCCGGCCCGTGTGGTATTTACCAGCAGTGCTGCGACCATTCGGCATGTGGCGGGCCGGCCGGCAAACGAACAAGACGCTGAGGTGTGGCCGCCCTCGAGCCCCCGCACCCTTTATGCCACCGTGAAGATCGCTATGGAACAGGAAGCGGTCCGGGCCTGGCAGGAGGGTCTTCCTCTTATCATCGTCAATCCCACGTTGTGCATCGGCGAGTATGACGCGCATGCCTTTTCCGGGCGGGCGGTGCTCACCTTTGCCAAACGGCACGTTCCGTTTTACATCGACTATCGGCTGAACGCTGTTTACACTGGGGATGTGGGCGTCGGCCATGTGAAGGCGGCACGCCAGGGCCGGCTGGGTGAGCGGTACTTGCTGGCCTGCCGGAATCTTTCGTTGAAGGAGCTGGCCGATCTCGCTGCCGGGGCCGCCGGCGTTCGGCCGCCCCGTTGGCGGTTGCCGTATGCGGCGGCAGCCACCGCCTCTTTCGCGACAGAAGTGATAGGATGGATCACGCGAACCAAGCCGTTTGTGCCTCGTGAAGCGGTGCAGTCCGTTCGGGTGGGGCACGTTCTCGATGGAACAAAAGCGGTTCGGGAGTTAGGAATGCCGCAGACGCCGATAGAGGAAGCAGTTCATCGAGCCGTAGATTGGTTTAAACAAAACGGATACCTCGGATGAAGAAAACTCTTATTGCGCTTGGGATTTTATCTTTGGTGGTTGCCGTCGGACTGACGATCTTTGTCGCCACCTTCGACGTGGATCGGTACCGGCCTCAGGTGGTTCAGGCGATCCAATCGGCGGTTGGGAGACCGGTCCGAATCGAGAAATTGGGTTTGAATTTCAACGGCGGCATTTCGATTCAGGTGAAGGGGTTTGCCATTGAGCCGATGATTCAGGCGGATTCGATCAGCGCAGCACTGCGCCTCCTACCGCTTCTCAGAAGGGATTTGCAGATGGGTTCCGTGGCCGTTGTCCGGCCCAAAATTTTTGTTGAACGGCGGCCGGATGGGACGATCAACCTCACGGAGCTTATCCCCCCACCGGCGACGCAGAAGACAGGTTCAAGACCGGCTCAAGGAGGAGCGGCGCTTTCTTTTCTCATCGGTGTCATTCGTGTTGAGGATGGAACCATCCACGTGAGAGACGCCTCCCAGTCCAAGCCGCTGGAGGCAACCTTAGAGCATGTCGAGGTCACGATCAAAAATGTTTCTCTCACCCAGCCGATGAACGTTGAAGCCCGGGCCGCGTTGGCAGGGGGAACGGTGACGGCTGGTGCGACGGCGGATCACCTGATGTCCCAGCCCAGGGTCAATTTCCATGTCGCCGTTGAGAAAGTGAATGTGGAATCGCTCCTGCCCAATGCTGCGCCAGGAGGGGTTAATGGTGCGGCATCCGATAGCCGCAGCCATGCGCCGGGACAGCCCGCCGTGCGCGGCCGGCTGTCCGGTTCTTTTGAAGGGGCCCTTGAAGGGATCACGCCGCCTCAGCTTCTGCAGTCTCTAACCGGCAAAGGGACTGTCAATCTTTCTGACGGGGTCATCGTTAACTTCAATATTTTGCGGGAGGCCTTTGGGCGTTTCTCCATTCTGCCAGGGTTGGTGGAGACGCTTCTGGCCCAATTGCCTGAATCGTACAGGCAGCGGCTGGCTGCTCCCGATACCGTTTTAAAGCAGAGCCGGTTCGATCTCGCCGTCTCGGGCGGGACCTGTGCCCTCTCCGATCTTCGCCTGGAAACCGACACCTTTGATCTGACCGGCTCCGGCCAAATGAATCTGCAGGGGGCTGTGAATGCCCAGGCCGTTCTCCGGATCGAGCCGCAGATGTCGGCGGCCATCGGCGGCATCGTCAAGGAACTTCGGTATTTGGCCGACGACCAGGGGCGAATTCAATTCCCGGTGACGATTCAGGGAAGCGCCCAACAGCTGACGGTTTTGCCGGATGTGGGATACCTGACCTCCCATCTGGCCGGCAGCGCCGCCGAGCAATTAATCGGCGACCTGCTGCAAAAGGTCCTCAAGAAAAAGAAAAGGGATTGATCCAAACGATGTCCTCCTTGAAGCTGGCCGATGACAAGATGTGCTTCGGCTGCGGAAGCCGAAACGCCCGGGGACTGAAGCTCCGGTTCGAGGTGGACGAGGAGCGGCGCCTTATCCGGACGCGCTGGGCCCCGACCAAACAGTTCCAGGGCTACGCCGACATCGTGCACGGCGGGATGATTGCTCTGGTTCTGGATGAGCTGATGGGAAATCTCCTCTGGAAGCTGAAGCTGCCGGCGGTCACGGCGGAGTTGATGATCCGTTTCCATCGCCCGGCCCACGTCGGCAAGGCGATTTCCTGCGAGGCCTATGTGAAGGAGGAGCAGGGGCGATTGTTCTGGATGGAGGCGAAGGCGGAAGATCCTACAGGCCAACTTGTGGCTACGGCCTCGGCCAAATGCGTTCGGGTCAGATGAAGAAGCTAAGCGGCGCGGCGGCGAACGCGGGAAGGGGCCCGAACCACGCGGCCTTTTTTAATGCAGGCGGTGCAGACCGAGATCTTCTTCACCTGCCCGTTCATCAGGACTCGGGCCGTTTGAAGATTCGGCATGAAGCGGCGGAAGTTCTTGCGCGCAACGTGCCGTCCCACCCCCCCTTCCTTCTTGGCTTTTCCTTTACGGGTGTAGGTGCGGCCTGAAACAGGGCTTTTTCCACAGAGTTCACATCTTTTAGCCATAGTGGTGTGCCATGATACGGAGTTCGACACAGGCCGTCAAGGATAAACTCAGTTGGGATACCCCGATCCAGTACTTGAAAGGGGTCGGCCCGCAGCGGTCCGCTTTCTTCCGGCGGCTGGAGATTAAAACCCTGCGGGATTTGGTCTACCACCTGCCGCGCCGGCACGAGGACCGCCGTGTTTTCCTGCCGATTGCCCAGCTGGTCCCGGGCCAGAAAGCCACCGCTTACGGGCGGGTGGCCGGCGCCAGTCTCTTTCGGGCCAGAACCGGCACCTTGATCCTGCAGGTGGTGGTTAAAGATGCCACCGGCACCATCGTGGGCCTCTGGTTCAACCAGCCGTACATGAAGAAATGGTTTCCCATCGGCCAGGAGATCATTCTGTACGGCATGCTGGATCAGATCGGCCGGAAGATGCAGATGGCGGCCCCGGAATTCGAGTTGATTCGAAGAGCCGAGGAGGAACAAACCCCATCCGCGTCAGCTTCGCCGCCGAAATCGCTGCACATGGGACGGGTTGTCCCGATTTACCCGGCCACCTCCGGACTTCATCAACGGGAATTGCGCACCGCTATTGCGACCGCGTTGAAAGGACTGCTACCTACCATGCAGGATCCCCTGCCGTCCGAGATTCGAGAGCGTCATGCGCTGCTCGATCTGCCGACGGCGCTCAAGCGGGTTCACTTTCCCCCGGTGCCGGAGGCGGTGGAGCCGGCCCAGGCCCGGCTGGCGTTTGATGAGCTGTTCTGTTTCCAGCTGGGATTGGGAATCCGGCGCAGGACCCATCGGCAGAAGCAGGGCATTGCCCACCACGTGGGAGGAGATCTTGTTGACCGCTGGAGAGGCCAATTGCCGTTTCAACTGACGCCGGGCCAGGAGAAGACGATTGAAGAAATTTCCAGAGACATGGCCGCTCCGCGCCCAATGCTCCGGCTGGTGCAGGGGGAGGTTGGCTCCGGCAAGACGGTGGTGGCGGCCTACGGGATCGTTGTGGCGGTTCAAAGCGGTTTCCAGGCGGTGGGCCTGGCGCCGACGGAGGTGTTGGCTCGTCAGCATGCGCTGACCCTCTCCCGTCTCCTGGCGCCGGTGGATCTGGAGGTCCGCCTGCTGACCAGTTCTTTGAGGGAGCAGGATCGGCAGGGGCTTGGGCGGGAATTGGAACAAGGGGCGGTCCAGGTGCTTGTCGGCACGCACGCCGTGCTGGAGCCGTGGGTCCGATTCAAGCGGTTGGGATTCGTGGTGATTGACGAGCAGCAGAAATTCGGGGTGGATCAGCGCAACACCCTAGCGGCCAAAGGGGACAATCCGGACATTCTGATCTTGACCGCCACGCCGATTCCACGGACCTTGGCGCTGACTTTGTACGGCGAGCTGGAAATCTCCACCATCACCGAGCGCCCGGCCGGACGCCAGCCGGTCCGGACCGTCTGGATGGATTCCACCCGTCGGGAAGAGGCGTACGCCTTCGTGAAAAAGGAGCTGGACGCCGGCCGGCAGGCCTATGTGGTTTGCCCGCGGATCGGAAAGGAGGATTCGAACTCCGATGACAACGGGAAAAGTTCCGAGCCGGTCCGGACAGAGCTGTTCATGACGGCCTCTTCGCAGATCGCTTCCGCGATGCAGATTTTCCAAGAGTATCAGCAGATGTTCTCCGGCTACAAAGTTGCCCTGCTGCATGGCCGCATGACCTCGCCGGAACAGAAAGCGATCTTCGCGGCGTTCAAGCAGGGTGACATTCAGTTGCTGGTGGCCACCCAGGTGATTGAAGTGGGCGTGGATGTCTCCAATGCGACGGTGATGGTGATTGAAGGCGCGGACCGGTTCGGGCTGTCGCAGCTGCACCAATTGCGGGGTCGGGTCGGGCGGGGCACGCATGAATCCACCTGCATCCTGCTGGCTGATCCTAAGAATCCGACCAGCGCCGAGCGGCTGCAGACGGTGGTGGAGGTGGCCGACGCCTTCAAGATTGCCGAGGAAGACCTGCGCTTGCGCGGGCCCGGGGAGCTGCTGGGCAAGCGGCAGGCCGGCGTGCCGGATCTCAAGTGCCTGCAGTGGGCGGCCCAAGGCCCCTGGCTGGAGCTGGCCCGGTCCGAGGCGGAAGCGCTTCTTGATCAAGATCCCACAATGGCTGCTCCGGAGCTGGCTCTGTTAAGGAAGGAAGCGGCCTGGCGGTTTCCGGAACTGGCCGGCCCATGCGCATAACCGGCGGCCAATTTGCCGGCCGGCGTCTCGATATGCCCAAAGGACCCGAGATTCGGCCCACGCTGGACCACGTCCGCCAAGCTCTTTTCAACCTGATCGGATCCAAGGTGAGCGGAGCCCGGGCGCTGGATCTCTTCAGCGGGACCGGCGCGTTTGGGATGGAGGCCCTCAGCCGGGGGGCCGCGGAAGCCACCTTTGTGGACCGCTCCTTCTTTTGCACCCAAACGATCAAGGCGAATCTGGAGCGCCTGGGTATTCCCACCGCGGGCCCATCCCCGGCCAGCATTTTACGGACCGATGCCTCCACGGTCATCCGGCGATTCGAGCGGGAAGGGTCCCTCTTTGACCTGGTGTTCCTGGACCCGCCGTACGGGCGGGAATTGGCTAGAAAATCCTTGATCGCCCTCGCTGACCATGCTATAGTGCCCACGCACGGGTTGGTGATTGCCGAGCATGACAAGCGGGATGCATTGCCCCCGGAGATAGAAGGCACGAAGGCGAAACTGGTGATGAGCCGGCGTGAGCGATACGGGGATACCGTGCTGACCTTTTATTTGTGTGAGACAATAGAGTAGGAATTTAAAGACAGTAGGCGGGTTCTTCGTCTACTGTCTGTCTTTTATGGAGTGCCCGTCTCTGTGTCGAGAAAAGCGGTTTATCCCGGCACCTTTGATCCTGTGACCAATGGCCACATTGACCTGATCCGGCGGGCCATGGCGCTCTTTGAAAAGGTGGTGGTGGGGGTTGCGGTGATGACCGAGAAGGAACCCTTTTTTTCCGTCGAAGAGCGGGTGGCGATGCTGCAGGAAGTCACGCGCCGCTGGCCGGCGGTGAGCATCAAGCCGTTCGACGGGCTGGCCGTTGGTTTCGCGCGGGCCCAGAAGGCCTCGGTGATTCTTCGCGGTTTGAGGATGTTGTCCGATTTCGAGTATGAGTTTCAGATGGCGTTGACCAACCGCCGGCTGGATCCCAAGATCGAGACGGTTTTCATGATGCCCTCGGCCGAATACTCTTACCTGTCGTCGCGACTCATCAAACAGGCCGGCTCTTTGGGAGCCGATGTCAGCACCTTTGTCCCGAATCTTGTCGCAAGGCGCTTGAAGGAAAGATTTGCCCGTTGAAAGTCCGTGTCAGCGACATCCCAGAGAAAGGGCTCACCCTTTCCGAACGGTTCGACCCGACGGCCATGGAGCTGGACACGCCGGAGTTGACGTTCGCCACCCCTGTCACGGTGACCGCCGCCTTCCAGAAGGAACGGGAAACAGTGATGGTCCAGGTGGAAGCGCTCGGCGACGTCGAGATGACCTGCGGCCGGTGTTTGGAGGTGTACAAGCAGCCGTACGACGGCCGATTCAGCTTGGGCTATTCCATCAAGGATCAACTTTTTCTGGATATCACGGGTGACATCCGTCAGGAAATTTTGTTAAGTTATCCGGCCCTGTTCATCTGCAAGGAAGAATGCCTGGGGCTGTGTCTCCGGTGCGGAAAGAACTTGAACGAAGGGCCGTGCAATTGCTAAAGGAGTCGCATCATGGCACTACCGAAGCGTCGTTTTTCTCGAGCACGTCGGGATAAGAGGCGGCTGCAGATCCATCTGAAAGCGCCGAGCATCGGCCGTTGTTCTCAGTGCGGGGCCTCCGTGTTGTCCCACCGGGTCTGCCCGGCATGCGGTTACTACCGGGGACGGAAAGTGGTCTCCGTGAAAGCGGACGAGAAGAAAAAGGGCTGATGGCTGTCGCCAGAATTGCCGTTGACGGCATGGGGGGCGATCGGGCTCCCGGCGTTGTTGTCGACGGCGCGGTGCAGGCGGCCCGTTCCCTCCCGATCGAGGTGATCCTCATCGGTCAGGAGGATCGGCTCCGGGCCGAGCTGGCCCGATTCAAGCAGGTGCCGCCCAACCTGAAGATCCGCCATGCCCCGGAGGGGATCGGCATGGGGGAATCGCCGGCGGTCACCGTCCGGAAGAAACGGGACTCTTCCATCTGCGTGATGGTGGACCTGGCCAAGCGGGGCGAGGTGGATGCCGTGATCAGCGCCGGCAACACCGGCGCCATGGTGGTGGCGGCCAGTCTGGGCCTCGGCCTCTTGGAAGGAATCGAGCGGCCCGGCATCGCCATCTTGATCCCCTCCTTGAAAGGTCCCACGCTCGTGATTGACGTCGGCGCCAACATTGACTCCAAGCCGGAACACCTTTTCCAGAACGGCGTCATGGGATCGGTCTTCATGCGCCAGGTGGCAGGGCGAAACAATCCCTCGGTCGGGCTGCTCAACGTGGGGGAAGAGGCGTCCAAAGGAACCGAGTTCATCCGGCAGTCGTTCAAACTGCTGGAAGAATCCCATCATCTTAACTTCATCGGCAATGTGGAAGGGCGGGACATCTACACCGGCCGGTGCGATGTGATCGTCTGCGACGGGTTCGTCGGAAATGTAGCCTTGAAGGTCTCAGAAGGAATGGCTTTCGCCCTGAAGGAGCTTTTGGTTCGGGAATTGAAGCGGACATTACTGAATCTGCTGGGCGCAATGCTGCTGAAGCCGGCCTTCAACCGGCTCCGAAAACAGATGGATTACACGGAATACGGCGGGGCCCCCTTGCTGGGCGTGAACGGCATCTGCATCATCGGGCACGGCTCCTCCTCGGCCAAGGCGATCCGCAATGCCATCCGCGCGGCCGCCAACTCCGTCACACATGACGTGAACAGAAACATCGTCGCGGCCATGCGCGAGATCCAGAGCGCAGAAACGCCCGGTGCCGCTTCCTCGAGTGGCAGCCAGAACACCTCGAGACCTACCGCCGCATGACGCCGTCTGTCGGAATTTTAGGACTCGGATTCCATCTCCCTTCCAAGGTGCTCACCAACGCTGACCTGGAGAAGATCGTGGAAACCTCCGATGAATGGATCCGGACGCGGACAGGCATTTCTCAGCGGCGGATCGCGGCGGAAACGGAAAACACCAGCGATTTGGCGACTGAGGCGGCGAAAAAAGCGCTGGCCGATGCGAAACTCAAGCCCACGGACATCGACCTCATTCTTGTCGCAACGATGACGCCGGACATGCCGTGCCCCGCCACCGCCTGTTTGGTTCAAGCCAAGCTCGGCGCACCGCAGGCCGCCGCCATGGACATCTCCGCCGCCTGTTCCGGGTTTGTTTACGGGCTGGTGGTGGGCCAACAGTTCATCGCCAGCGGCACCTATCGGCACGTGCTGGTGATCGGCGCGGAGGTTCTCTCCCGATTCATTGATTGGAAGGACCGGGGCACCTGCGTTCTTTTCGGTGACGGCGCCGGTGCTGCGGTTTTAGGGCCAACGACACAAGGACGAATCCTCTCCACCTATCTTGGTTCGGACGGGAGCAAGGTGGATCTGCTGAAAGTTCCCGGCGGCGGCGTCGCCCGCCCGGCCACCCACGAGTCGGTGGATGCGCGGGATCATTTCCTGAAGATGAACGGCACCGAGGTGTTCAAGCACGCTGTTCGGGCGATGTCGGATGCCGGATTGAAAGTTATTGAAAAGGCCGGGATCCGCCCGGAACAGATCGCCTGCCTCGTTCCGCACCAGGCCAACATCCGGATCATCCAGGCGGTGGTGGAACGGGCCGGGATTCCGTTGGAAAAAGTCTACCTGAATGTGGATCGCTACGGAAACATGTCAGCCGCCTCCACGATCGTCGCTTTTTGTGAAGCGGTCAAGGAGGGACGGATCAAGAAAGGGGATTACGTCCTGCTTGTAGCTTTCGGAGCCGGTTTGACCTGGGGATCTTGCGTCCTTCAGTGGTAGCTTCTCCTGTCGCTTTTCTTTTTCCGGGACAGGGGGCCCAGGTCGTCGGGATGGGCAAAGACCTGGCCGAACAATTTCCCGCCGCCCGGATGGTCTTCGAGCAGGCCGACGCCATCCTCGGCTTTCCTTTGAGCACACTCTGCTGGGAAGGCCCGCAGCAGGATCTTGTTCGCACCGAAAGCTGCCAGCCGGCTTTGTACGTCACCTCTTTCGCCGCGCTTGCCGCGCTTGAATCGGAACTTCAATCGCGCAATGTGAAACTCGTTCCTGCCGCCTCCGCCGGTTTAAGCTTGGGGGAATACACCGCCTTGGCCGCTGCCGGCGTTTTCTCTTTCGCCGACGGATTGAAGCTGGTTCAGCTTCGGGGCCAGGCGATGGAAGAGGCCTCCCGGATGACCCAGGGAACGATGGCCTCGGTTGTGGGACTGGAACTGGGTCTGGTGGAGGCGGTCTGCGCGCACAGCGGCGCGCAGGTGGCCAACATCAACGCGCCCGGTCAAGTGGTGATCTCCGGCTCGGTGGAGACGGTGAAAGCGGCCTCGGAGCAGGCGAAGGAAAAAGGGGCAAAGCGGGTCATTCCGTTGGAAGTGGGCGGGGCTTTCCATTCCCGCTTGATGGAACCGGCGGCGGCCCGATTGGAGAAAGCCCTGCAGTCAACACAGATGGGAGAGCTTCGCTGCCGGGTGGTCAGCAACGTGACCGGATCCTTCTATTCCGAGCCAGGCCAGGCGAAGACCCTTTTGGCCCAGCAGCTGACCCATCCGGTCCGCTGGGAGAGCTGTATGCAGGCCTTGTTAAAGGCCGGGATCCGGAATTTCCTGGAGCTTGGCGCCGGCACGGTCTTGAAAGGGCTCCTGCGCAAGATCGACGCAGAGGCCCAGGTCATTTCCATCGGGACGGCGGACCAGGTGCGCGAAGCGGCCGAAAACGAGGTCCTTCGGCCGCAGGCGGCCTCAGGATAAACTGTCAATAGCTCTTGATCTTGTCCGGTTTTCGTAGCAAGTGATCTGTCCGGTTTAGGTTTTCGTTTTTACGCTGCGCATTTTATTTTTTGCTGCAGCGGTGTTCCATCGGACCGATACCAACCTAAGGTATGCGGCCCG
>OBEQ012642937.1_pt1 | contig 21266 bp, 22 predicted proteins | sample 1670901 | NCBI WGS metagenome assembly OBEQ01 (sample SAMEA104232315, study PRJEB22302) | groundwater metagenome | biome: forest; feature: aquifer; material: groundwater | place: USA | collected 2011-08-07 | depth 5.4 m
ACAATGACCGTCACATCGGCCGCGTAGCCCATCACTCCGCGATCTCCTGGTAGTAGCGGATGGTTTCAGCTAACCCGCGATCCAGCGGCGTAAATACAAATCCCGGAAACGTCTGTTGGAAGAGGCGGTTGTCCATAATTTTGATCATCGCCCCGCCTTCATACTTGGTGTTATAGACGATGTCGCCCTTGTACCCGATCGATTCGCGGATCAAATCCACGATCTCGCGCACGCTGTTGCCCCGGCGCTGCCCAATGTTGACCGGATCCAGCCATCGGGGCGACCATCCCTGCTGCTGATGGGCTTCGATAACGCGCCGGATCACCTCGGCGCAATCTTTCACATACAGCCACTCCCGCACCGGTTTGCCGGTGCCCCAAATCTCCACCGATAGCAACCGTTGCTTCGTGGCGCGGATGAATTTGATCACCAGCGCGTTCAACGCATGCGTCTTCTCGGGATCCGTGCCTTCATATGGACCGTAGATGCTGGGCACGTATAGGTTTGACGAGCGCACCTTGTGCTGAGCCGCGTAACACTGCGACAACACCCACATCATCCGGCGCGTGCTGCCGTAGGATAAAACAGAAGGATGGATCGGCCCTTCCCAAAATCGCGGCTCTTCATAGATCTCGTGCTCGCCGGGATACGCGCAGCTGGCGATCGGATTAATCAGAATGGCGTCCGGCAGCTGCTGCATGATCTTAAAAACCTCAAGCAACAACCGCATGTTCATGTCCACCACGTCCGCCGCATAGGTGCGCACAAAGTTGACGCTGCCAGCCAACGCCGCGCAATTCACGACATACGTCGGCTTGAAGGCTTGTAGTTTCGCGAGCGCGGCCTGGGGCTGCAACACATCGAAACCGGTCCGGCGGCTGAACACCTCAACCGTCATGCCGGAGGATTTCAGCGTATCCTGCAGGTTGCGGCCCACGAACCCGGTGCCGCCGAGAATCGCGACGCGTGGAACTGACGCGCTCATGCGTACCCCAACGCTTTGGCAGCGGCGAGCATCTTGGCGCGCGGCCGCGTCTTCACCGGCTTGGCCGGGACGCCGATGTAAATCGTCCAGGGCTCGGTATTTTTCGTGACCAAGGAGCAGGAGCCGACCACGCTGCCTTCAGCCAGCGTCACACCCGGATGCACCACCACGTTCGTCCCAATGCTGGCGAAGCGCTCCACAATCACCGGGCCATAGATGATGCGGTCGCGATACGGCTCCGGCGCCATCCCGACCAATCCCTCGCCAAGAAACTCATCGCTGGCGCAGAGGATCCGGCTACCGGCGCCGATTGTCGTGAAATGCCCCATCCGCAACAAACCCTTCGCGCCGCCGATGACCGTCACGGCCGGCCCGATATGAATGTAATCGCTTAACTCCGCCCCGACCGTGCAAAAGAATCCGCTGTCGATGGCGATGTGACTCCCCACCCGCACCAACTGCGGCCGCTTGATCTCCGCGCGCGCGCTGATGTACACATCCTCGCCGCAGGCGCGCAGCCGCGTCAGATCAAACAGCTCAGTAGGATTCCACGGCTGCGATTTTCGCTTTGATGCGCGGGGGGCTCGGGTGGCCGGCATCGTTACCACCCAGCCCGAATGGCTTCCACCCCTCGCGCGATATCGTCATCGGTTAAGCCGTCATGAATCGGCAGCGCGACTTGGCGCGCATCGAATTGCTGTTGGCCCGGCAGTTCGCGCATGCCGCCGAAAACCGAATGGCGATCAATCCGCAGATGCACGACCGAGGCCGGAATGCCAGACTCGGCGAGCTTGCGGATAAACTCTTCGCGCCGCTCCACCAGAAGCGTAAAGAGCCAATAGGCGTGCGTCCGATCGGTGGCCAACCGCAACAGCTCAATGCCCGGCGTCTGCGCGAGCTGCCGGCGGTAGCATGCGCCGATCGCCTGCCGGCGGGCGAGCCGATGGTCAAGACCTTCCAGATTGCCCACCCCCACCGCGGCCGCCAAATCGTTCATGTGATATTTGTAGCCGACGTGTGTGATATCGTAGATGCGCTCGCCCAGTTCTGATGGACGGCTGTCGATCCGGTCGATCCCAAACCAGCGTCGAGCCAGCGCGATCTTGGCATCCGCGTCGTGTCGGCAACAGAGCGCTCCGCCGTCTCCGGTCGTCAGATGTTTGATCGCCTGAAACGAAAACGCGGTAAACCGAGAAACCGATCCGATCGGCCGACCCTGATACGTCGCGCCCAAGGCATGCGCCGCGTCTTCAATCACCGGGATGCCGGCGCAATCCGCAATGGCGTTCAATTCCTGCAACTCGCAGGGATAGCCGGCCCAGTGCACAGCCATGATCGCTTTGGTACGCGGAGTGATGGCGCGCGCGACCGCGGCCGGATCAATATTGCCCGTCAGAGGATCGACATCCACAAACACCGGCTGCGCGTGCTGCATCAAGACCACCGAACCTGTTGCGATAAATGTCTGCGCCGGCAGGATCACCTCATCGCCGGGCCCGACTCCGGCAAGCGCTAGCGCCAAATGCAGCGCCGAGGTCCCGCTATTGACCGCGACAGGATTCAGCAATCCCAGACGCTTGGCCAAAGCGTCTTCAAACTCTTTGACCACGCGCCCTTCACTCAGCCACGCGGAGCGCAACACCTGCGTCGCACGCTTGATCGCCTCAGGCGATACGTGGGTCCGGAACAATTCCATCTGCTGCAGCACGGGCATCGTCATCCCGCCTTCGCCGGCACCAACATTTCAGCCGGCAACTCGGCCGCGCTCGGCGCCAAACCCATCCACTCATCCAGGACGCGCGAAAGCGATTCGCGATACGCCTGCCGCGTGTGATGGGTCCGGACATAGTGCCACGCCATCCGGCGCTGCTCTTCGAGCTCCACCGGCGAGCGTTGCGCGATCACCTGGCACTGGGCTCGGATCTGCGCGATCAACTCCAGATCCGTCTGTCCTGTCAGCGCCGGCCAGAGATCATTCCACGTGCCCACCGTGTGACCTGCAATCGGGATCAACCCGTAATGCATCGCTTGCAGCGTTGCCCCGGAACAATTCTCCGACGCCGAGGGAGCCACGATGGCACCGCACCGATGCAGCAGTGCCTTGAAGACCTCGCTGCGGATATCCACCCAGGGATGGACAATAATGTTGCCGGCTTTCGCAATCGCCTCGCCGTAACTCTTGGCAAAATCAGGATCCGTGTTGGCCATACTGCCAACGACATGCAAGGTGAAATCGAGTTCCTGAAGAAACGCCTCCACCGCAAGATCCAATCCTTTATGCACCCCCCCCGCGCCCGCAAAATACAGGAACGTTCGGCGAGCCGCCTCCCAATCTTTAGGCGGCAACACGATGTCATCATCGACGACTAAATATTGCAGCTGCCGCAGCTTAGGCCGGACATGGGCGAACCTCTGATTCACGACCGCGTTGCCAAACGAGGTGATGAGGTCCGCGTCCTCCAGGCCAAAGATGGGCGGCAGCTGCTTGATAGTTTTCACCATAATGCCTCGACGCGCCAGCAACCAGGCATGCCGCTCCAAGACCGCTTGATTATGCGCAATCCAATGCGGCACACTGGCGTAGTACCACGTCTTGGCGCGCGGATTGATGCGCGTCCAGGTCTGCAGATTATTCCACTCATCGATGATGAAGTCATACCGCCCAAGCTCCCTCGTCAACAGAGATCCGCGCCGCTCATCAATCACATCCACGATGAATCCCCGTTGGGCGCACTGCCGGACCATTTCCGCCGACTCCCAAAACGCGGAGTGCGATGCAAAGGTTCGCCCGGCCCTTGCGCCAGGGATCGGATCCCACACATGGCGCTGCATCGCGGCCAGGACGCGCCCGTCCCATCCACCCGCGCCGACTATCCGCTTGAGATGGCGGACAAAATGATGATTGTAGCTCACCAAGCACCGCCCGCGCGTCGGCCGAACGCGGCGCATCCGCAGCCCGCGGACCATGGCATCCGGCTGCTGCGCCTTGCGCCCGGCAAACATCAGCGCCCGTTTACACAGTTGACGCGGCTGAAATCGGCTCATGGGTTGTGTGACTATCAAGCAGCTGTAGACTGACGGACAACAACGGCGACACAGCGCCGTTCCATCCCAATAAGTACTGCCCGCCCCGCCGGACCTGATCATCTTCAATCACGCGCGGCAGCACCTCATCCACCCGCGCGAATTTTTGCGCATTGCCGCCCCGGTCGACGACCGAAAAACTGAATGCGTGATAGCCTGGATTCAACAAATACGGCGGGATCGAAAACCCCACCTCCACCACCTGCCCGGCGGCCAGCGGCGCCTTGATCGCCGGCTCGTGATAATCCTGGCACACAAACGCCAACGCGCCCTCACGGTACACCGAGAAGACAAAGTTGTAGTCTACCGGCTTGTGCAGCTGTACCTGGAACCGGACTTCAAACGGCGTGCCGTTGGTCAGCCGCTCGGTCGGCGCCTCAATCCGCGCGCCCTGAATCGTCACTTCCGGGCTCTGATGCTTCCCGGACCCGGTGAACGCGATCGCTTGCTCAGCCAGCATCTCATCAGACAAATAGCTGGACACAATCGATGCCGGCTCGCCAATCGCCCGCACGCGGCCTTGGTCCAGCCACGCCACGCGGCTGCACAGATTGACTACCGCGTTCATGTTGTGGCTGACGAACAACACCGTCCGGCCTTGGCGGGCCACGTCGTCCATCTTGCCCACGCATTTCTTCTGAAATTGGGCATCGCCCACGGCCAACACTTCATCCACCAACAAAATTTCCGTTTCCAGATGCGCGGCGACCGCAAACGCCAGGCGCATGAACATGCCGGTCGAATAATGTTTGACCGGCGTGTCCATAAACCGCTCAAGCTCGGCAAAGGCCACGATCCGATCAAAGTTCCGGCGCACCTCGGCGTGCGTCATGCCCAAGATCGCCCCGTTGAGATACACGTTTTCCCGGCCGGTCAATTCGGGATGGAACCCGGTGCCGACTTCCAAGAGCGAGCCCACGCGGCCGTGGAGTTCCACGCGCCCGGTGGTCGGCTCGGTGATGCGCGCCAAGACCTTTAATAAGGTACTCTTGCCGGCACCATTGCGCCCGATGACACCCAGGATTTCCCCTTGGGGAATTTCCAGCGAGACATCTTCCAATGCCCAGATAGAAGATGCTGCAGTAGTCGTGTCATGACGGCGGAAGCTCACCGCGCGCGCCAGGACATCGCGCAACGCCCGGTAGCGCTCGCGCTGGCCTAAGCGATACCACTTCCCGACTCCCGAGACTCGGATCGACAACTCACGCATAGCTGACTTTCATGTGGCTCCGCTCAACGCGCATTGCTGCAAGCGGTTCAATCCGTTCGTCTGCTCATCAACCAAACTGAAGGCGCGCTTCACATAGGGCGCGGGCGAGGTGTACTGGATCATCAACAACAGCCGATCATGCGCGATGGGCTTGAGTCCTTTGTGATAGCCGCACGTATCGCACAGGATCGCCGTACCGGCCTGCCCCGTGCACGCCCGCCAGGTGTCGGATGGCATCACCGTAGCCATCTGCTCGTCGGTCGTACGCAGATGCGCATCATGCATGGGCGCCACGGCGCGGAAGAGTCCGCGCGGATGCGTCTGCGGTAGAAAACAAAACGGTCCGGCCATCTCATCGACATCGTTGAGGTACACAAATAACTTCAGGTTCATCACATCGTCGTAATCGCGGTGCCACAATTGTGTTTCTTTCGCAGCACCCCTGGTGGGACGATCCCACCATAAGTCAATCGCCCGCAACCACCCTGCCATCCCCAGATACCCGTGGACCAGCGCGAGCAGGCGCGGATGCAGGGCCAAGCGCATAAACGGATGGTCATAGGAAAATTCCGATGACAACAAGGACACTTTATACTCCGCCGGAATGTCCCTGCCGCGTGCCATCCGCGTGCTGCTGCTTGGCCTGCGCCCACGCCTGATGCGAAATCCCGGACACCTCGGCAAACACGCTGGGATCTCCGATCAACTCCGTGCAGGGACGCGCAATGATGCCATGCTCGCGCAGCTCTCGGCCCATCGCCGCGACGGCCGGATCGGCATCCACAGCGGAGGCCGGTTGCAGAATCCGCGGCAGATGCTTGAAATGCCATCGTACCAAGCGCACATCGTGCCGCCACACCCTGGCGCGCTGGCTCACCCACCGTTGTAGCGTTGACCCGGACATGCGTGTTCCTTAACTCTGTTTAATCCACATCGGCGGTCGTGGATGGTTTTCGTACAGAAAATGCACCGGAAACGCCACGTCGTCGGCCGTGAAGGAAAAATCCATCGTATGGGTGAAAGCCATCGGATAAATATCAAACGCGAGCCGCCGCTCATAGACGACCCGCCCATCCGAGAGGCGGACAACACGAATATACGCGTGATCCCAGGTCAGGCGCAGCCGCACGCCCTGCTCGCTAGCCAGCGCGCCGAAGAGCTCATCGATTTGCTGCGTCGGATCCGCGGTGTTCGCGAACGTCAACGCCTGGCGCGCCGATGATTTCTGCGCCAGCACGTGAATGTTCCAATCGATTTGCATCCGGATCGGCACAAATCCGTTCGCGCTGAGCAATAACGCCAGCGACCGCGGCGAAAAACAGTGGCAGTGCACCGCCGAATGGGAGCGAGCCACGAAAAATTCGCCGAGCGTCACATGCGGCACTTGGATGTACACGTAGCCGCCGTCGCGGATCAATGGCGCGAGATGCCGCAAGTGGGCGCCGGGGTCCTCGATATGCTCCAGCACATGCGCCGAATACGCCACATCAAACGGCCCATAGGGCTCGAGCGCGCGCGTCTCATCGATTAATGTTTCGATGATCGGCAACCCCAGATCCCGGCAATACTGGGCGCGATGGGGCGAAGCTTCGGTGCCGAGCACCTGAAACCCCCGTTTCTGGAATTCCCGCAGCGTCCCGCCATACCCGCAGCCAATCTCCAAAATCTTGGTCACATCGGACCGTTTGCGAAAATAGATGCCGTCATCCTGCGCGACGCCTAACAGAAAAGGAAATAATTGTACCGCACGCGCATCAGCACCGCTGCTGATCTCTTTCAGCCACCGCCACAATGGACGCGTGGCGGGCCAGCGACGCAGCCGCGCCGCCAGACGCGAGGCCTGCCGACCTTGATCCCACCCGTTGCTGTAGTACCGCTGGTACCACTCCGAACTCGGAAGTTTCCAAAAGTAGCGGTGCTCGCAGGCACGGCAAAAGGCGGATTCCAGCGATGTCGAGCCATTCTGGCGCACATCCGCCAACAGAAACGACGCGTCGGACCGGCCACACACCGGGCATGCGGAGGCCGAGGCGTAGTCCTGCTCCTCGAGAAACACCAGCTGCTCGGGAGCGTTCAATGCCACATCCAAGACCCGGACATCTAACGACATGAGCATCGCTCCGCGCGCATGTTCACCCGCGCGCTCATCGAACCCGCTCCAAATGCGCCAGCCGATCGACGGTCTTCACCAGTCGAAAGTCGCCAGCGGCCGCCACTTCACGGACCAGGCGCCCCACATCCTCCACATGGCTGCGGAACAGGCGCTCATGATACGCGTCATCAAACAGCACCGCCCCGCCGATGCGCACCCGCCGGCCAAACCGTTCGAAATCATTCTTCACGCCCGCATAGCGATGATCGCCGTCGATGAAAACCAGATCAACGTCTTGCGCATCGATCGCGATGGTGCGCGAATCCCCCACCAACAACTCCACCTGCAGCCCCCATTGTCGGCATAGCCGTGCTAGCTGCTCATCAAATGATTGCGGCGACGCCGCCCCGTGCACCCGCACCTCTTTTTCTCCGTTGTCTACCGACCAGAAGCGCCCCTGCCCCGCCATGGCTGAGGCGATCACAAGCGTGGAGCCGCCCTTATACCGGCCGATTTCGATGACCGTCCGCGCCCGCATCTGACGCACGAGCCCAAACAAATACGCCGTTTGGCGCACGGTCATCGCAATCACTCCGTGGTCCAGCGAGGTGCTGGAAAACAGTCCGGCGAGATGTTCAAACTGCAACGCCCCACCCGGCTGCAGCGAGAGATCGACGGGCATCGTCGCCAACGAAGGATCGCGGTTCAAGCGGGGACCGAGCGCCTCGAGCAACGCTTGAGGATCGCGCTCTGCGAGCTGAGCGGCGAGCGCCCACTGAACCTGCCGAGGCAGGCACCGACCCAGCCCCGTGCCGACGACTCGCTCAAATTTTCCGATCGCTCTTCCGATCACGTTCGGCATGTTTCCTCACAACTTCCCGGCGGCAGGCAATGAGGCCAGCCGCACGCGCGCAGACGCCACTCGACGAGGACGCGGCAACGGCACAAGAAACTCGCCAGCATAACCCTTGCGCTTCAGGTTCTGGCACAGTTCCGAAGCGAGATGCCACGAGAGCAACAGGGCGTGCGAGGGTTGCTCGGCGTAGAGTGCTGATTCCTCGCGCACGGGAATCTTGGTGCCCGGCATGTATTTCCCGATTTTCTGAGACCCGGCGATCTCAAAGACGCAGTCGAGGATCCCGTCATCCAGTCCTACATACGTCAGCAAGGTGCTGGCACGGGAGGGGGCGCCGATGCCAACGATCCGCCCGCCCTGCCGTTTCACCCGCGCGAGGAGCTCGTAGAGCCGAAGCCTGGATTCGCGCACGCGACGAGCAAACGGGTCGATCCACTCCTCGCCAGCCAATCCTGCCTCGTGCTCCTCCTGCAAGAGACGCTCCACGGAGGGCCGCTGGGGGAACCGCGTTGATTTCGAGGCGTAGACCCGAATCGATCCGCCATGCGTGGGAATCCGTTTGACGTGGAAGATGCGAAACCCGTGCGATTCCAACAACGCGCGCAAACTGGTCAACGAATAATAGCGTAGATGCTCGTGATAAATCGTGTCGTACTGCAGGGTCTTGATAAGGCCGCCCAGATAATGGGATTCGGAGATGAACACACCCGACTCACCCACCAACTGCTCGAGATGATCCATCACCTGATGGACGTTATGGATATGCGCGAACACATTGGTGGCCGTAACCAACCGCGGGTTGCCGTACTCCTGCCGGACCTGCTCGATCGCCTCCTGCGTGAAAAACGTCATGAGCGTTGGAATGCCGCGGTCGCGGGCTAGCATCGCGGTCAACGAGGGTTCGATGCCCACCACACGGTGTCCGCCCTGCTGAAAATTGCTTAGCAGCGTCCCGTCATTGGAACCGATATCAACGACCACATCATCAGGGGCAAGACCCAGGAGAGACCGCGCCTCGCGGTAGAGCTGGGCAAAATTCTCGCGCAAGAGGCGGGTCGACCCGCTGGTGTAGGGATATTCGGGCGGAAACAGAATGGCCGGATCCACCGCGTAGCCCAACTGGGCCAAATGACACGTGGGACACACCAGCAGCTCGGCCGGAAACCACGGTTCCTGATCGAATGGCTGCCCGACTGGAACCATCCGGTTGACGGGAGGCAAATAACCCAGAAACAGCACTGATCGTAATCCCGATGCCTCGCAGACTTGGCAAGTCGTGATCGGTCCAAACGGTTTGATGGCATGGCGCGGGCTGGTCATCATGTGCGGTCCTCGCAACCGGCAACAGCCGGAGCCGCGGCGGGTTGCAGTTCCTGAATATGGGCCCGATACCAGGCCACCGTCGGGACAAGCCCCTCATCGAACCGGTAGCGCGGTTGGAACCCCAATCGTTGGAGCTTGCGGATATCCGGGCACCGGCGCGGGGGCGCCCCTTGCGGCTCAGACCCCGGCATCACGTGAATGCGCATATCCAATTGCCGGGCCACTCGCTCGGCCACATCGCGGATCGCCAATTCTTCCATCGTGCCCAGATGATAGATCTGGCGGTGCTCACCCCGCTCCAACACACGCAGCATGCCCGCCACGAAATCATCAAGATAGATGAACGCCCGCGTCTGCGTCCCGGTTCCTTGGATGGGAAACGGCACGGCATCGGCCTGGTGGTCTTGCTTCAGGTGGAGGAGCCGACCGATGAACTGTGGGATGACATGCTCCCATCCCATATCCGGACCGAAGACGTTATGAGGCCGCACAATCATGATTCGCTGAAAGTGGCTAACGCCGCTATGCAGCGCCAACAGTTCGCTGATGATTTTACCGCCTCCATACGAATACCGCGGATTGTGCGGATCGGGCACCACCAGCGGAACGGTTTCATCGGTCGGCACACGCGGCGGAGTCTGATACACCTCGGAACTGGAGACCAACAGCAACTCCCGCACGCCGGCGTGTCGAGATCCATCGAGCACGTTCAACATCCCTTTCACCCCCACTTCCAAGACTGTTGCCGGCTGCTCGTAGAAATGGCGCGTGCCGTTGACGAACGCCAGATGACACACGCCGTCCATCCCGTTAAGCGCAGCCGCCACCGTCGCGGCGTCCCGCACGTCGCCCATGACGATCTCCACGGCGGATCGCGCAGCCTGCAAGCGCTCCGCGGAACCGCGCGAGGCATTATCGAGCACCCGCACGCGATGACCCGAGGCCGCCAGCGCGCGAACCAACGGCGCCCCCAACGATCCCAACCCTCCCGTCACGAGATAACTTGCCATCAGTTCTGCGAGGCTCCGCGCGCGTCCATCCGAACGATCTCCTGCGACAAGGCCGCGGCAATCGTGGCAGGAGTAAAGTGTCGCTCATACGTCTCGCGCCCACCCTGTCGCAGGCGATGGTTCAGCGAGGAGTCGGTCGCCGCAAGACGGATGAGTTGCGCGAGTTCCTCCGGTGTGGATCCCACCAGCGCATTGCGTAGGTGCGCGATTTCCGGAATGGCCCGTTGGCTGTTGGCATGGACCACCAAACACAACCCCAAGGACCACGCCATGATGTGCCGCGTGAAGGCCGCCTGGTACGCGCCGGCATTATTCAACATTAGAAACACGTCGCTCTCGCGCAGCTCGCCGTCTAGATCATCCACAAATCCGCTGACGACCACGCCCGGCTGGTGAACCAACGATCGAAGACTGGGCACGAGCTCTCCGCCTCCAATCAGATGCACTTCATAGGGCACGTCCTGCATCACGCGCGTGAGTGCGGGACACAGCTCTGTCAGGAGCAATCGCAATCCATACGTGCTGCCCGTCCGTCCTAAATGGCCAACGTGGCCGATAATTTTGACAGGACGGCCTCCTGATGGCTGCACCCCGTTCCCGTTGGCCGCCACCTCATCCGCGGGCACGTCCTTCCAGGTGTTGCCCACATAGACGGAGCGCGGATGGCGATGCCGAGCGTAGAAGTCCGCGTTGGAGGCGGTCACGTTCGCCACCACATCCAGATCGCGCATCAGGCGCAGATGGGCGCGGCGGAATCCGGCCAGCCACATCCGCTGGCGCGCGCGCCGCAGCGCTTCATAGAGAAAGCCGCGCGAGTCATCCTCGCCAGCAAACAAGGCGCGATCGCGCATGCGGACTTGAAACGGCACAAAGTGCACATCCCCGTGATACGCAATTTTCGGATAACCATCGATGCCATGCGTCGCCGCAATTCCCTCAAGACTCCAGAGCGTCACAATCACGTCCGGCTGCTCTGCCTGAATTCGATCGGCCATCACGCCGCGCAGACGAATGGCCGGGTACAGCTCCTCTGTCAGGCCCCACCATCCCAAACGGCTCATGAAGGCTTTCGCGCGACCGCGGGGCGGCGGTTCGACTGTCAACGGAGGTAGCACGATGATGCCCTCCGCCTCCAACAGTTTCAGCGCCTCGTCGGTCGGCGGTTCAACCGAACCGCTCGTCACCAACTGCAGACTGACGGCGTAGCCGCCGCGTGCTAATTCGCGCAGCAACTCATACACAATGATGTTGACCGCCGAGACCTCCCGGCCCTGGTGATCAGGATATGGCACATCGCTCACGACTACAAATAAGCGCCGGGGGCGCGGCGAACGCGCAGCGGTCATGGCCGGCTCGCCATCGCCGCGATCCGGCGTGTTGTACTGCGCCTTCGCCGTGGTCGCGCCGGCTGGGGCTTGGCTGCGGCGGCCGCTGGCGCGGATTGCAGCGCCCCCCATAAATCGACGACCGCAACTCCTGCCGGCACCGCCAACCCGCGATAGGCCGCGTGCGGCACCCCCACGATGACGGCCCGGCATGTCGAGAGCAATGCCTCTTTCGTCACAAACGCGGGGGCTCGGGCGAACTCATCCGAACACACCACCTGCGCGCCGTGAAACGCCAGGATCTTCGCCAATTTAAACGAGAGCGAATCCCGGGTGTCATCGCTCTCCGCTTTGAAAGCCATGCCTAAAATTCCCACGCGCACGCCGGTCAGATTGCCGAGCGTGAGCGTCAGATGCTCGACGAGGAAATTCGGCAGCCCTTCATTGATCATCATCGCGGCGTGGCCGAGATAAAAATGATTGCGGTGAAACGCCGTCAATTGCAGCGTGTCTTTCAGCAAACACGGACCGGCCGCAAACCCCGGCCGAGGAAAATCCTTTGCCCGGGCATAATGATGGGTCATCGCGTGGTAGATGCGCGCGTAATCCGCCTGCCGTTCCGTGGCGATCATGTAGAACTGGTTGGCGATGGCAAATTGGACGTAGCGCCAGGCGTTGGAAAACAGTTTTGCCAACTCGGCTTCCGGCACCGTCACGCACAGGGTCTCGACGCCGAGGGCGCCCTGAAAAAACGCCTCCGCGCGCGCCGCTGCCGCCTCGGTGCAGCCGGAGACGATCTGCACTAATTCGCGCAGCTCGCGGATGGCATGGCCTTGCACGATGCGTTCCGGACAATAGGCCAACTGGATCGCGAGTCCATTCCGCTGAAACCGCTCCCACAGTGCGTGGGTGGTGCCAGGATAGACGGTACTGCGAAGAATCACGCACTGCTCGGGACGCAAGTAGGGTGTCATGTGCTCGGCCAACTCCAGAATGGGACGCAAACTGGGATTCAGATGCGTGTCCACGGGCGTGCCGATGGTGACGATCACCACATCCGCCTGCGCGAGATCCGACAACTGTGCGGTGACCTGCAGCGTCTTCCCGAGCACCCGCCGCAAGATGAGTTCTGCGTCGCGCTCAAGAAACGGCATCCGCCCAGCTTGGACCGCCTGGCGGCGCTGCTCATCGGTGTCATACAGTTTCACCTGACAGCCGCCATTCGCCAGCGATAGGCCAAGCGGCAACCCCACGTGGCCGCAGCCGCCAATGATGACCACTCGAGTTCCAGAAACACCTGGTGTGCGTTTCATCTTGTTGGCGCCGGGGCGCATGCGGCGACGTTGACCCATTGCTGGTGCTGATGGGATTGCCGCGCGGCCTCGAGCAGTTGCTGCGCGCGAAACCCGTCTTCAAATGACGGCCGCGCATCGAGCCGTCCTTCTTGGATGCTCTCGATAAATCGTTGCATCAATCGCTGGACCGGCGCGATGCGCCCGTCGTCAAATGTCTTTGACATCGGGTCATCGGGAATCGGCACGCGGCGAAGTCCCGACGCCTCAGGACGCCCTTCCCACACTTCAAATCCCTTGCCATAATCGCGAAGATCCCGGCTGGCCAAGAGCAGTGTGGCGCGCTCGCCGGCGATTTCCACCCGGTGGCCGATGCCCACAGGCGCGACTCCCGAGAACATTAGCGTGACAGGAGTTCCGTCTTCAAGCTCCAGGAGCATGTGCGCGCAGTCTTCACTCGTCACCTCCCGCAACTGTCCGGCGGCATCCGGCCGCCGAGGAATCCGCGTGCCCAACTGCGCGGTCAGCTTCGCGATCGGACCGAACAACCATTCGAGATAATCAAACGCGTGGACGCCCCACGCTCCTAAGGCGCCGCCGCCTTGTGCGCCGTCGGCGCGCCAGGACCACGGCCGCGCCGGATCCGCCCATCCCTGCACCACCCATGTCACCTGCACATGCCGCAAGGCGCCGACCGTTCCGTCGCTGAGGAGCTGTTTCACTATTTGCCAGGCGGGAAGCTCGCGAAACTCGAAGCTCACCATGTGAGGCGTGCGGGCGGCTTGCGAGGCTTCATGCATCCGATGGGCCTCGGCCATTGTCGAAGCCAACGGTTTTTCGCAAAACACGGCTTTGCCCGCCGCGAGTGCTGCCAGGGCAATCGGTTCATGGAGCGCCGGCGGCGTGGCAATGCTCACGGCATCAATCTCCGAAGATTCCACCAACTCTTGCCAGGAGGCAAACCAGCGCGGGAGCCCGAACTCTTCGCTCACCAAACGGGCGCGCTCAGGCTGGCCCGAGGCCACGCCGATCACGGATGCTCCCGGCGTGGCAAGACACGCCGGCAGATGCACCTGCCGCCCGAACCCTGTTCCGATGATCCCGATCTTCACCATGTCGATGGATTCCTTAGCACCACTGCCACGAGGGCTCTCTGAGCGAGAGCAACGCCAACACCGCCACATGGAGCTGATTTGAAAAAGCTCCCGTCAGCACGTAGCGGCCAAGCGTTTTCGGCGTCACAAATTTCACGGATAACGATTCTTCCGGCGTAAACCGCGCCGGCGGATCGGAGGCCCGGACAAAAAAGACATGAATCCGGTTCTCCAGCCGACCCGGATCGGCGTCATAGGCGCCCAGCGGCACGACGGTGTCCGCGAGGAGCCCGGTTTCTTCTTGCAGCTCCCGCCGGCATGCCGCTTCAGGAGATTCGCCGCGCTCCACCAAACCCGCCGGCAATTCCCACGTGTCACGCTCCACCGCCGGCCGATACTGGCGGACCAACGGGATCAAGCCGCTGCGGGTGTAGGCCAACACGGCGACATAATCGGCTTGAGCAAAACAATGATAGAGCTGACGACCTCGTTCATCCCGGAACCGCACTTCTTTCTCCACTAAACACACCCACGGCGAGACGGTCGTTGCCGTGCGACGAAGAATGGCGGCCCGTCGATCTTTCAGCTTTCGATCGGTGGTGGCGCGACGCTGAGTTGTTCTGCTCGTCATGGATATCGTGTTACCGAGACGACGCGGCAACCGCCAACGGAGCGACGGTCCGTCGGGTGGAACGGCGCGGGCGCTCCTGCCGTTGCTGTGACTCAACGCTTTCCGAATCATAAAAAATGATGCGGCTGCCGCCGTCCTCAAAACGAAACGGCACCTGCAGCAGCTGTTTTAACGCGCGCGCCCCCTTGGCCTGCTGCTGCGGCCTGACAAACAAGAGGAGGAATCCTCCGCCGCCAGCCCCCAATAATTTCCCGCCGAGCGCGCCGGCCCGCCGCGCCGCCTCGTACATCTGATCAATCACAGGAGTGGAAATCCGATCCGTCAGGCTGCGCTTCACCTGCCACGCCTCATGGAGCAACGCGCCAAAGCGCTCCAAGTCTCCGGCCCCGGTTAAGACGTCAACCCCTTCATCCACCATTTGCTGGAGGGCCGCCAGCTCGCGGATTTTTGCCGGCATGGCGTCGAGCTGCGTGCGCACGATCTCCGATGCCGTCCGGGAAATCCCCGTGAACAACAGCATCAAATGATCTTGCAGCACCTCCAACCGCGCGCGAGGAATCACGAGCGGGGACACGCGAAACTCTCCGTCCGGCTTAAAATCGATGCGGTTCATGCCGCCAACCGCCGCGGCAATTTGGTCCTGGGACCCCACGCATTCCTTGAGCCGGTCCTGCTCAATGACGATCGCTTCGCGGGCCAAGCGCGCTTTGCTTGGCATGACGCCGCGCAGCGCGTACAAGCCGTGCAGCAATCCGACGGTGAAGGCCGAGCTGGACCCCAACCCCGTGCGCGCCGGCAGATCGCCGTCATGATGGATCTCAACGCCTTCTGTGATCCGCAGAAACCGCAGCGTTTCCCGGACCGATGGGTGCTGAATCTCCGCGACCGAGGACACCCGTTCAATCTGCGACCACACAATCAGATGCCGGTAGTCGAAGAACGGCGGCAGATACCGGCAGGTCAAATAGCAATATTTGTTGATCGTCGTCACCAACACCGCTCCCCCGTGCCGGCGATACCAGAGGGGATAGTCGGTCCCGCCTCCGAAAAACGAAATGCGGTACGGCGTGCGGCTGATGATCATCGGTTAGGCCCACGCATACTGCTGCACAAATGCCTCTGCGCTGCGGTAGGATTCCGGTGTGCCGATATCCAAAAATGGGAATTGCCGCTTCAGGCCGTAGAGTCCTTGCCCGCACATCTGCGGAAACACGTCGCGCTCCAAAGAAAACGCTTCCTTCTCCGGCCATAAAGAAATGAGGGCTCGCTCCATCAGATACACGCCGGCGCTGATATGCGCCGATCCGTTGGTGGCGCTGCTGGATGAGGGATTGTTGTATGCAGTGATGCGGTCCTCCCCGTCGGTTTCCACGACGGCATAGCGATCCGCACGCTCCACGGCGGTCAACAGCAGCGACGCGCGCGCGGCTTTCCGGCGATGAAACGCCAGCAGCTCGCAGAGCGAAATTTTATTGAGCGAATCGCCGTTCATGACCAGCACGGTCTCCGACCGCAAAGAGGCCGCGGCGAAGCGCAGCCCGCCTCCGGTCCCCAACGATGATGGCTCCACAACGGTCACGATTTCCATCTCATCCCACTTATGCTGCGCGAGGTACTGCTGGACTACGTCAGCTAAATATCCCAGCGAGAGCACCGCGCGACGGATGCCCGCCTCGCGCAATTGGCCGATTAAATATGTCAACAACGGTTCGCCGCACACCAGCGCCATAATTTTCGGTCGGTCTGAACACACCTGGCGCAATCGGCTGCCCTGCCCGCCAGCCAAGATGACGGCGTCAAGCCCGCTGAGGCAGCTCACGCCGCACCTCGTCCCGCCAATAGTCCAACATGTCGCGCAAGGTCTGGCTGTACGAAATGGTCGGCTCCCATCCTGTCACGGCCTTGAATTTGTCGATGCAGGGAATTTGCAGCGTCACATCCGCCGGCCGCAGCAGCGTAGGATCTACCTGCACCTCGATCCGGCCTTTGTGCGTCGTCATTTCCAGCAGCATGTCGAGCATCTCGCGGATGGTCATCGTGGTCGATCCGCCGATATTGTAGACTTCTCCAGGCGGACATTTAGTTGCCAGCAGCCAATAGGCCTTGACCGTATCGCGCACATCGCAAAACGTGCGCACGGAATCCAGATTGCCTACGCGCAGCACCGGTCCCTGCATGTCGTGCTCAATCCACGCCAATTGCAGCGCGCACCACGAATCCACGAACACCTCGCCTCGCCGCGGGCCGCTGTGCGTGAACATACGGCTGCGAATCGTTTTCAGACCATACGCCTTGTGATACATGTACGCGGTCATGTCCTCGCCGACTTTGCTCACGGCATACGGACTGACCGGCCGCAGCGGACAGTCTTCCCGAATCGGCACGTCCTTCTTGTCGACCTGCCCGTACACTTCGGAGGAGCTGCACACATGAATCACAGGATTGATCTTGGCAAACCGCACCGCTTCCAATAAATTGACGGTGCCAACGACGTTGGTCTCGATCGTGTCAACCGGGGCGACGTAGCTGGTCGACACGTATGATTGCGCCGCTAAATGGAAAATAATGTCGGGTTTAATCTTCGTAAGTGTGGTGATCAGCGAGGACAAATCCCGCAGATCGCAGTCGTAGCACGTGATGCGGTCCAGCAGATGCCGAATGTTGTCCTTCGGGCTGCGCCATCGCTTCATCCCCGCGATTTCCACGTTGGGATGCTCCGCCACGAGATAATCCGCCATATGGCTGCCCACGAACCCGGTCACGCCGGTGATTAAGACACGCATGCGACTGCTCCTCTAGACTCTGAAGCGGCTGCCATCAGGGCAGCCGCGGAATGGTCCGGCGTCCACCACGCCGGACATTATCATGCCCACCATGATGGTGGGCATTCCACCGCGCACGACGGGCGCTCGACCATGTTAGCGTGCGATCCTACGCGTGCCATCACCGAACCCCCAACTCGTGCATCACCCACGATGCCGCGCGGCCAAGATTTTCAGCGATGTGATCCGGCTGCCGCTTGCTTGCGGCCAATTGCGCGGCGGTCTGGCGCCCATAGCCGGTCAACACCAGCACGGTGCGACAGCCGATGGCCCAGCCAGCTTCCAAATCGCTGAGCTTATCTCCGATGATGATGCTGCGTGTGATATCGATGCCAAATTCTTGGGCGGCCTTTTGGAACAATCCTGGATTCGGTTTCCGGCACGCGCATGCCACGCGATACGCTTCCACTTCACCCGCGGGATGATGCGGGCAATAGTAAATCCCGTCAATCCGCGAGTCTTGCTCTTGCACCAACGCGTGCAGCACATCGTGGATCGCTTGGACCTCGGCTTCGGTGCATCCGCCGCGCGCCACCACGGATTGGTTCGTCACGACCACCACCGGCACGCGCGCGCCGTTGAATTGCCGGATCGCCTCCGCGGATCCCGGGATCAGACGCAATTGCTCAATCCGATTAATGTGCCCCACTTCTTCAACGACGACGCCGTCTCGGTCTAAAAACACCGCGGGGCGGATGGCGGCGGAGGCCATGGGTTAGCGGCCTCCTGAGCCAAGCACATCTACGAACGTTCGTTCGCGCTTGCGGAAAAACATCCAGCCGCTGAAGCACACAGCCAGCGCGACCGCCAACGACCACGCCGACGGCGCATGGCCGACTCCAAAGAGCGCCCACCGGAACCCATCCACCACGCCGACCATCGGATTGAGCGCATACACCCACTGCCAGCGCTCCGGCACCAAGCTGCTCGGATACACCACCGGCGTCAGAAACAACCAGAACTGATTGAGAAACGGCAGCGTGTACTGCACGTCGCGAAATTCCAGATTCAGCGCTGAGAACCACAGACCAACGCCCAGCGCGGTCAGCACCATGAGCACCGTGAACACCGGCAGCCAGATGATGTGGCTCGTCGGCATCACGCGGTACCACGCCATCAAACCGCCTAGCAACACACCCGCCACCAAAAAATCCACCAGCGCGGCGACGATGGTCGAGAGCGGCACGAGGACGCGGGGAAAATACACGCGGGTAATGAGTCGTTGGTCGGCGACAAGACTGTTGGTCGAATCGGTGATGCTGCGGGAGAAGGTCTGCCAGGGCAAGAGCCCGGCGTAGGCAAAGAGCGGATACGGGATGCCTTCGGAGGGCATGTGCGCCAGCCGCCCGAAGAACACAGTGAAAATTATCATCAACGCCAAGGGCTGCAGAATCGCCCACGCCGCGCCGATGAGCGTTTGCTTATAGCGCACTTTCAAATCGCGCCACACCAGAAATCCGAGCAGCTCGCGATACGTCCAGAGATCGCTCGCCTGCAGGCGAAGCCATCCTCGGCTGGGTTCAATGACGGTGACGGGCAGCGCCTGGCTCATGCTCAATTAATGACCTTTTCTTTGGCGCCCCTCGGCAACACGGCGCGGACGCTGACGCCTTTATGCTCGATCACGATCAACTTGTCTTCCGGCACGCCGAAGGCCTTAAGCGACTCCCGCAACTGCGCCATGCCGTTGGTCAGCGAGGCCACAATGCCGCGGTCAAACGCCAGCCGGGTCAGTTCTTGGGCCGGCAGCACCGCCATCCCCAAAAAGACGCTGCCGGCGGCCTTGTCATCAACGACCGCCACCAAATTCAACCCGCATTCCTTGAGCGTCAGATAGGCGATTTCAGCCACTTCGCCAACGCCAAAAATGATGACATTCATGTGGCCGGCCTGCGACAATTGCAAACATTGCTCGCGCAAGACTTCACGCACGCGCCGGTACAAAAAGAGCGAATAATTCAAATATTCGTAGGTGAGGCGGCTTTTTTCAGCGATGCCCTTGGGCGTGAGGAGATAGCGGATGCGGTTGCTCTGGAGGTTGACGACCTTGATGTGCCCCTTCGTGACCAGACGGCGGATCATGAGATTCGTCAGGCCAAGCGCCACCTCCAATTTCTGGGAGAGCGTGCGCTGGGTCACAAAGGAATCAGCGGCTAATTCCTCAAGCACTTTCAGTTCGCGATAGGCTTCGGCGTCCATTCAGAGTATGTTAGTAGTTCACGCGATGAACACTTCGAGAGGCGCTACGAGGGCGAACCGTTCATACTATGAACATAGGGGAGATCGGCCGGGATGTCAACGGAAATTTCTCCTTCATACGATTGGACTTACGAACGAATAGAGGTCTCGACGGGCACTTCGGACTGGAACGATTTGAGGACGATTTCTCCGACGCGGTTAGCGTTGGCCATCATCGTCAGGGTGTGGGGCCGCGAGGGCAACGAGCGAAATGTCGAGGCATCCGCCACGTAGAGGCGCCGGCCCTGATGCAGCTTCCCTGTCCGGTCAACGCTCAAGAGGGTTTCGGCAGACGGCGCGTCGGTCATGGGCACCGTCCCCGCGTAATGGGACGCGGAGCCTTCCGGCAGGTGCAGCGTGCGCAGCGGAAGGAGCCCGAGCACGCGCAGCGCGCGGCGCAGGCGCGCCAGCGAGGCCACACGTGTGCGCTGTTCGGCAGGCGTGAGCTCAACACGAATGTGCACGCGAGAAACTGACGCGCCTGATGACGGTTCAAGCTGCAGCGTGCCGGCGGCATCCTGTGTTGTGGCAAATCGCACATCGGCAATGATCAAGGCCGGCGCCCACAGCGAGAGCAGCTGCAGCGCCTCCGGCACTGGCAGCGGCAGCGCGCTTAAGAGCCGAAACAACAGCAACGACCGGTACGAATATAACTGGGCATTCGCGGCGCACCGACCGTCTTGCTGCTGTTCCATGACCATCAACTGGCACAGTCCCAGGCGCTCGGCGGGGCCCGGCTCACCGCGCATGCGCGGATGCAAGCAAGCCACAAACGCGTGGGTCTTGGCGATCAACGGAACGGAACGCCCATGATAAGATCCACTGGCCAGCAGCACGCGCGCGGTTCCGATCGCCCCGCCCGTTAAAATGACGCGCTGCGCGCGCACGATCTCCGGAGCGCCCGGCCGTCCATCGCGCACCGTCGCGGCATGCACCGCGCTGACCTGCGCCTCCTCGACGATATGCGTCACCAGGCGTCCAGAACAATAGGTGAAATTCGCGTAACGCTGCAATGCTTCAATCGTATACTGCGGCCGATAGACCGCGCGCGCCGGATCGCAATAAAACTCCATCTCTCCATACGCGTATGCGCGGCGCCCGTCCAATTCATGCGTCAGCACCGCCATCGGCGGCTGGGCAACCGCCATCCCCATCCGGGACATGGTGCTCTTCCCCAACGCCCGCGTGCCCTTCGTGGTGGGACGCCGGGCCTCGGTGCGCCCCCTGGAGCTGGCCATCAAGGCCGGCGACCACCTGATCCTGCTCACCCAGCTCGATCCCCGGACCGAGGATCCCGGCATGGA
>OBEQ011659964.1_pt1 | contig 21262 bp, 20 predicted proteins | sample 1670901 | NCBI WGS metagenome assembly OBEQ01 (sample SAMEA104232315, study PRJEB22302) | groundwater metagenome | biome: forest; feature: aquifer; material: groundwater | place: USA | collected 2011-08-07 | depth 5.4 m
AACCTGCCGCTCTCGCTCTACACCGAATGGTATTGGAAAATTGATCTGCACAACTTGTTGCATTTCCTCGCACTGCGTCTCGACGCCCACGCGCAAAAAGAAATTCGCGTCTTCGCCGAAGCGATGGCGTTTTTTGTGCAACGCGCGTGTCCGCTCGCGTGGGAATCCTTCGAGGAATTTCGTCTGCGCGGCGCCGAATTTTCGCAGAGCGAATTGCAATTATTGCGCGACGTCGTTCAATCAAACAATCTCTGGCCCGCCCTCCAGACCGCTCGCACCCAGCAGTTGCAGTCCGACGACGCCTCGCCCCGGCTCATCGAACGAGAAATTGCGGAGTTATCCCGCAAACTCATGACGCCATAATATTTGCCTGCAAGCAAAATTAATTGCTATTTATTTTGCGAGCGCGTTGTAGTCGCTGCGCCGGATCACCACCCACCACACCCGGTTGCACGGCACGCATCGCCTCCGCAGGATCCAAAAAATAGACGGTATGATATTCGCCAGACTCTAGATCAACACGAGGCAACGCCTGCTGGGCCTGCGGTTGCAGTTCGTGATACAAATACGCACCGCGTCGCAAAATATATTCCGCCGCACCATCGGACGCGTGGGTATGGATGAGATAGCGGCAAGCGAAACGCGCTGCGATGGCCTGGAGTGTTTGGTACAACGTCGTTCCAATCCCATGACCATGAAATTCCCCGTGCACCTGCAGCAGATCGACCTGCAGCGTCGTGGGCGATTCCAGATGAAATTCCGCAAAGACCAGCGGTCGGCAATACAAGTCGTCGCGCGCCCCACAAAATTGTGGATCCGCGCCAAAACTTCCCATGACACATTCGCCATACATGAAATCGGCGATAATTTCCGCTTCCGACACCAATGCGCCATCGACGATCATCATCGCAACGCCCTGTTGCGGAGTACCCTTCGCCAACACGGTCGGCGCACCCGACACGCCCGGGACATTTCGCAAGAGTACCCGACAGCGCGCGAAAAAATCCGGCGACAAGGGCGCGGTAGGGTCAGACAGGATTTTTCCGCGAGCTCGCGGCAGGCGGACCCGACCCGGCTGATCTCCCCGCGCCACAGCCACACCACTCCGCCGGGACCAACCGCCCCCCAACCCCACGCCCCGCGCGATATTGCGCACTCGAATCGTCATATGATGATGTATCGTCCGTCCGAGAAAAAAGTTGCTTCTCCACGCAACTTTATCACGGTGGGCTCTGCCCCCGCACCCCCGACATCCCGGGGATCGCCGGACTGGTAAAACCAGATCCGGCTCCCCAGAGCGACGCAACTTTTTTTGTGAGCTGCCGATACTATCGCAGGGTATAGGAGAATAGGAGTTAAAGAAAATGGAGCACATAAAATTGCCGGGCACGCCGCGTCTTCCGATCGCACACGGTGCGACGGCCCGCACGTATTCAACGCCACTCGCAGCACCACACCCCGCCGCGCTCGGCGATCGGTTCGTCGCTCCATCGCCAAACCACGAACCTACGGCAGCATCACCAACCGTGGCTCCGTGGCAACCACTCGCACTGAGCATAATTCAGGCATTGGGGTTTGAAGCACGTACCGAGGAATTGTTGGAAGATCTGGCGGCAATCAATTCGGGCGTCATCGAACAGTTGCGTATGCGGGAAATGTCCAAACGGGACAGCGGTGCAAGACGATGCCGAGATGCCGCGTGGTTCGAAGGCGCTCCCGATCCCGACCGCGCCCCCGTGTCCGCACCGCTCGCCAAGCTGTATCAAGTTCTCTGCACCGAGACCTCCGCGGACAAACAACACGGCCTTTCATCACGCCATGCAACGACGAAGCTTGCTCGACGAATTTTTGCAGGTATTTCTCGATTTCGCCCACGGACGCCTGACGTCATACATGGCCTGGCATATTCTGTCTGCGTCGGTCCGCGATTACACGGGAACCGATGCCGCACACACCGATCGCCTGGCCGATGTCGATTTTTTCTCGCCACATCGGCACGCTTGGTTGGAGGACTTTGACGAAGCCCACGGTTCCTTGGCCGAGTGCGCTTGCGCTCGGCTGCTGGCCGCGCATGGATTTCATGTCCAGTCTCAAACGACCGACACAACGACGACCGACAGAGGCCAGATGAGCCGTTGCGATTTTCTGCTCTGCGGCAACGATCTTGCCGAAATCAAATGGTGTGAATCAATACACCCAGAGTTCTGGGAGAAAAAATTGCATCGAGCGATTGCGCAATTGCGCGCCACCACGATCCACCTCGGCCCCGACGGCCCCATCGGCCCCCGCGCCACGTATCTCGTCATTCCGTACAGTCTCCCCGAACGATTGCGTCAGGAATTTTTCATCAGCATCGCCCTCAACGAGCGCATCGCCGCACTAAAACCGCGCGTGCTCGTGGTCGAGCTCACCTTCGACGGTAAAAAATTAGTGAAGACCGGCGCACTACAGGAACTGCGCTATCAAGAAGGACTCGCCGACCCGGTGCCGTTTCAGCAGAAATTATCATCATCAACATAGTTGCTGATTATCATGACAATCAGCAATATAGTTGTTGAATGTCATACCTCAATCTCGAAAGATCGTGTAGAGAAGCAACTTTTTTCACCACCCGCCGATACATGCTCTGCCATGTCATGGAAAATGAATCGACTGCTGAATAGTCCCAATCTGCGTGCGTTGGCGGCGTGTGTACATTTGGGGGCGGCGTTCAAACGCACCGAACACACCGCGCGCACCCGCAGCGCGGTGGCGACATATCTCGACGCCACCGCGTCGGGAATTTTTGCGGGTCGCAGCGCGCAGGCGCATCACAACGCGGGCACCTGGCATTCGCATGCGCGGCGCACCGCAGCGGCGGAACGAAAAGCGGCCGGACGCATGGCAGGTCTGGCGCACGATTTGCGCAATCCCCGCGACCTGCACATTGCCACCACCCAAATTTGCGGACGCGACGAGATCGTGGAATTTTGGAAAAAGATTGATACGAATTTGGACACACTCGCGCGGGCAGTACCATTTCTCTCCGACTGGCCCGAGTGGCTCCACGACAGGAGCTACATGATCGGAATGTCCGCAGTGGTTGATGCCTTACCGCTGCTCGCCGCCTTCATCGCGATGCCCACCGCCGGGTTGGCAACGATGTTTAGCATCACCGCATTATGGAATTTTGTCTATTCGGTTCGTCTGCTCACACTCCCTCTGCCACATGCATCCTTTGAATCGCAGGCGGTGCAGATCCTCGATGCCATGGCGGCACGGAAAAAAAACTGGGAAGTGTCCGCGGAAAATTATTTTGTTTCGCAACGCTTTGATACACTCACTGGCACATCACCAACCGGCGAACCAGATTTTGATGATCTGTACATACTGTCCGACACAGACTACCCTGGTGTGTTCAGCAATTGGCGCCACCCGTCGCTCTGGTACGGATTCGATCGACTCTACACGCGCGATCCCCTCAACGCGGAACCCATCCTCACCGTCGCCATTCGTTTTGCGACATCACCCACGCAGTATCCAAAAACTTCCGCGGTGAAAAATTCGCAATCCATCCCCATCACCCAACATCGAAAAATTTTCGTGTCGCACTGATGGAAAAATGTTACCGTATGCTCCATGATGTTACCACTATCCATCACGACGGAATATGCGGCGCGTTTGCGCGCGCAGGGCGTGGTGGCGTTGTATCTGTTTGGATCGCGAGCGCTGGGCACGGCCTCCGAGCATTCCGATTATGACTACGCGGTGTTGTTGCAAGAAACTGGTCATGCCCGCGGTGAGCCATTGTATTTTGCGTTGTACAATCTGCTCGCCGAGATTTCTCCGCGCACGCTGGACAACGATGTCATCGACATTGTGTTTCTGCGCGACGCCCCACTGGAATTGCGTTTTCATGTGGTGCAACATGGGCGGGTGTTGTTCGACGACGACGCCCTGAACCGTGTCCGTTTTGAAGAGCTGACGGTGCGGCTCTACTGCGATTATCGCCCCATCCTCGACGAGTTTGATCGCACCATTTTGGGATCGCTATGAGCCCAGCCCTGGAACGCGAAGTCTTGTTACCGCGCCTCGATGGCATTCGCAAGAATCTGCAACGCCTCACCGCACTCGCCGCACTGCCCATCGAACAATTTTGCACCGAAGATCCGTACGCCCTCGCGCAACATCACTTGCGGCTCGCACTCGAAGGCGTGTTTCATATTGGCTCGCATATTCTTTCGCGACTGCCGGGCGGACGTGCTGTCGAATACAAAGAGATCGCGCGCAAGCTCGGTGCATTGGGCGTCGTCCCGCGCGATTTTTCCGAACGCGCACTCGTCGCCATGGCCGGCATGCGCAATATGTTGGTCCATCAATATGCCGACATCGACGCCAAACGTCTGCATACCATTCTCAATACCCATTTGGGCGATTTTGATTTTTTTCTCACCGCAATCAAAAATGTCATCGCCCAACCAAACCAGTTGGGATTGACGATTCAGTAACCGCCACCATTTTCCCCTCCATTTCATTGACGCATCTTCACTCGCTCATTAGGGTGCGCGCATCACATGAATCTGGATGATGTCGAAATGTTGGAGTGGGCCGACTCGCTCAACGCGGTGCTGCACACTGCGGGGCGTGATCGAGCGGCGGATGTATTGCGTGCGACCCAGGAACACGCGGCTGTGCTAGGTATTCCGTTGCCGTCTTCGCTGAACACACCGTACATCAATACGATTCCGGTGCACGACGAACCCGCGTACCCGGGCGATCGCGAAATCGAAAAACGCATTGCGAGTATTTTGCGGTGGAACGCGATGGCCATGGTCGTGCGCGCCAATCGCCTGGAAGATGGCATTGGCGGGCATATTTCCACCTATGCGTCGGCAGCGATTCTCTACGAAGTCGGCTTTAATCATTTTTTTCGCGGGCCCGATCATGCGTGCGGCGGCGATCAGATTTATTTTCAGGGCCACGCCTCGCCCGGCATTTATGCGCGCGCTTTTTTGGAAGGTCGTCTCTCTGAAAATCAGCTGCAGAATTTTCGGCGCGAATTGGCGAGCGGCGGCGGACTCTCGTCGTATCCGCATCCGTGGCTCATGCCGAATTTCTGGCAATTTCCGACGGTGTCGATGGGCCTGGCACCGATCATGGCGATTTATCAGGCGCGCTTCAAACATTATCTGGAAGATCGCCACCTCAAACCGAAAGACAATGCAAAAGTCTGGGCATTTTTAGGTGACGGCGAAACCGATGAACCGGAAACACTGGGCGCGATTACGTTGGCGGCCCGCGAGAAACTCGACAATCTGATTTTCGTGATCAATTGCAATCTGCAACGCCTCGATGGCCCGGTGCGCGGCAACGGAAAAATTATTCAGGAATTGGAGGCCGCGTTTCGGGGCGCGGGTTGGAACGTCATTAAAGTCATTTGGGGCAGCCGCTGGGATCCGCTGCTGGCGCGCGATAGCGACGGTGCGCTCGTCAAACGCATGGGCGAGGTCGTCGACGGCGAATATCAAAAATACAAAGCGGTCGGTCCGCAACTCGTGCGCGATCATTTCTTCGGCGCCGATCCGCGTCTGGCCGACATGGTCCGCGACATGAGCAACGACGACATCTGGAAACTCAATCGCGGCGGACTCGACATGTTGAAGGTGCATGCGGCGTACAAAGCTGCCACCGAACACACGGGCCAACCCACGGTCATTCTCGCCAAAACGATCAAGGGTTTCGGCATGGGCGAGGCCGGCGAAGGCCGCAATGTTTCGCATCAGCAAAAAAAACTCAACGAGGCCGAGTTGCACACCTTTCGCGATCGTTTCAATCTGCCACTCGACGATGCCGCCGTGAAGGCCGCGAAATTTTATCGCCCCGCCGACAGCAGTCCCGAAATGAAATATTTGCGTGAACGCCGCGCCGCCCTCGGTGGTTCGGTGCCGCAACGCCGTGTGAAATATACATCACCCGCACTTCCCGACACATCGTTATTTGCCGAATTCGCCACCGGATCTGGCAATCGCGCGGTGTCTACGACCATGGCCGCGGTGCGACTGATTTCCAAACTCATTCGCGATCCGCAGATCGGTCGCCACATGGTGCCGATCGTTCCCGACGAGGCGCGCACCTTCGGCATGGAATCGCTCTTCCGCGAAATCGGTATTTATTCGCATGTCGGTCAACTCTACGATCCCGTCGATTCCGAAAATCTCATGTACTACCGCGAAGCGACCGACGGCCAATTACTCGAAGAAGGCATTACCGAGGCTGGTGCGATGTCATCCTTCATTGCGGCGGGCACTGCCTATTCCACGCTCGGCATTCCCACGATTCCCTGTTTTCTGTTTTATTCGATGTTCGGCTTCCAACGCATCGGCGATCTGATCTGGGCCGCCGCCGACATGCGCACACGCGGATTTTTATTCGGCGCCACCGCGGGCCGCACCACGCTCGCGGGCGAAGGACTGCAACATCAAGACGGCCACAGTCATCTGCTCGCCATGCCCGTACCGAATCTGCTCGCGTACGATCCGGCGTTTGCGTTTGAAATCGGCGTGATTCTCGAAGACGGTCTGCGCCGCATGTATGGCGAATCGCCCGAAGATATTTTTTATTATCTCACGATCGGCAACGAACCGTACGCACAACCCGCGATGCCCGACGGCGTACACGACGGCATCTTGCAAGGCATGTATCGATTCAAGAAAAGTGGTTTGCGCCCCGCCAAGGCACGCGCCCAGCTGCTTGGCAGCGGATCGATCATGAACGAAGTCTTGCGCGCGGCAGAAATTCTGGAATCGCAATTCGGGATCGCCGCCGATGTGTGGAGCGTCACGAGTTACAAGGCGTTGCATCAGGACGCGCTGGAAGCGGAACGTTTCAATCGTCTGCATCCCGAACACGCACCGCGTCTGCCATACCTCACACAATGTCTGCGCGGCGCGGAGGGCGTGTGTGTCGCGGCGAGCGATTACGTGAAAATGTTACCCGAGTCGGTCGCGCGCTACGCGCATTTGCCGTGGGTGTCGCTGGGCACCGACGGATTCGGTCGCAGCGAAGGGCGCAGCGCGTTGCGCAATTTTTTCGAGGTCGACGCGCGTCACATCGTGTGCGCAACACTGTCGCTACTCGCGCAGGCCGGCCACATCGAACACGCCGTCGCCGCCCGCGCGCTGCGTGATTTCAAAATCGATTCGGAATGTGCGAGTGCGGTGCAGCGATGACATCAACCCAACTACGAGGGACGAGGGACGACCGTTCGCTGCGCTCACTGGGACGAGGGACGAAAAAACAATGCTGTTGCGACCCTCGTCCTAGCGAACCACAGGTGAGCGGTCATCCCTCGTCCCTCGCCTTCACAATGTGAGGAACAGACTATGCCCACCAACTGGAATCTTCCCGAACTCGGCGACAATATTGAAACCGCTACGATCTTGCGCGTGCTGATCAAAGCGGGCGACGCCGTGCGCAAAGAGCAGGCGGTGCTCGAAGTCGAAACCGACAAGGGGAATCTGGAAGTGCCGTCGTCGGTGAGCGGCACCATCGCGCAGGTGTTGGTGAAGGTCGGCGACAAAATCGCGCCGGGGGCGGTGGTGTTTGCGTATGATTCACCACAGTCGCCGGTCGCCGGTCGCCAGGGACCGGTTACTGCAACTTCAGTGCACTTACCTGATACGGCTGTTACCGGCGACCGGCGACCGGCGACCGGCGGCGCAGTTGTAGTTGCTGGCGACCGGCGACCGGCAACCGGCGACGCCCTTGCTGTTCCCCGCGCGGCGCCATTCGTTCGCCGCCTCGCGCGCGATCTTGGCATTGCGCTCGAAAACGTCCCGGCCTCCGGACCCGACGGACAAATTTTATTGGAAGACGTGACTGAATTCGCACGCGCACTTATTTCGTCTCACGTCTCGCGTCGCGCGTCGCGCGAAGAACAAAAAATTTCCGCACCACCGCTTCCTGATTTTTCAAGGTTCGGCGCGATTGCAACAGAACCGATGTCGCAAATTCGCAGCGTGACCGCACAGCGCATGGCGCATTCCTGGAACACGATTCCGCACGTCACGCATTTCGACACCGCCGACATCACAGTGCTCGACGGATTGCGCCAACAATGGGCACCGAAACTGCAGGGCACGGGCGGCAAACTCACCATGACCGCCATGCTGCTGAAGGCTTGCGCCCACGCGTTGCACAAATACCCACAGTTCGCCGCGAGTCTCGATGTCGCGCACGAAGCGATCATCCTAAAAAAATATGTGCACGTGGGTGTCGCGGTCGATACGCCGCAAGGATTGGTCGTGCCGGTCGTACGCAACGTCGACCAAAAAAGTCTGCGCGAGCTCGCGATCGAATTACAAACGCTCGCCGTCAAGGCGCGCGAGAAAAAACTCACCCTCGACGATGTACAGGGCGCCTGTTTCACGATCACCAATCTCGGCGGTATTGGTGGCACGAATTTCACACCGATTATTAATTCCCCCGAAGTCGCCATTCTTGCCGCGTCACGAAGTATGCTCACTCCGGTCTGGATCGACAAATCCTGCGAACCGCGTCTGATCCTGCCTTTGGGCCTCTCCTACGATCACCGCCTCCTCGACGGCGCCGCCGCCGCCCGCTTCATGCGCACGATCGTCGATCAACTAGAAAATGCGGAGCTGTGGAAATTGGAGGGGTGAGATGGAGTGTTCGGCGCCGTTGCATCAACGTTGACGGGTCCTGCCACCGTGGGTCCCACCAAACCTTCGCTGTGCGCTAACATCGCAATCAGCGCAGCCCGTCTCATTGCCGACGCCGCACAACGAAGGCTCGGTCCTCCCACGGTGTCACCCGTTCAGAAGAATGTCTGCGCCAGCCGCTTGTTACAAGCGCCTACACGTCTTCACACGCAACGTTACTGAATTGTTTTTCGTATTCTCGACGAATTTGACCTTCGGTTGTGCCTCTGCGCACTAAGGAACCATCGTAAGAATAAGGCGTCAACATTTGCTCATCAAAAATTACTAAACAAGATTCTGGTGGATAGTCAGTTGGCATCCGCACGGAAACATATAAAATTCCATTAAACCCATTTTTGAAAGCTGCCTCTGCAATGTATTGTGTCGCTCGGTAACAAGCACCCTGTCGACAATGCGATACGACGCTCGCGATTGCGTAATCCATCGAATTGTTCGCGCGACAAGACAAGCGGCGAAATATCGATCTCGGTCTGCAAACAGAGATGATACGCCAGCGCCCAAACCTCGCGTTTGCGCGCGTCGGTGAGATGATCGAGGACCACCAACACATCGATGTCGGAATCTTCATGACCAGCGCCGCGGGCCCGCGAACCAAAGACAGTGAGTGCGACTACATTCGTTCCGCACAACTGCACCACAGATTCTTTGAAGGTCTGCAAGGCGTGCTGTTCCTGCGCGGAAAGATGGGCGAGCAAATTCATACGTACAGCGTAACAAATTCACAAATTTCTGCCTACCGTAAAGCTGCACTACTGGCGGCCGATCGTTGTGCAATTCTGCGCAGCGTCGGCGCCGACAACGCGACGAGTAACAACACCACCGCCGAAGTCCAAAACGGAACGGGCGCGTGCCAATCGTAGAGACGACCGCCGAAAATGGGACCGACGATGCGGGCCAGGCTGGCCGCGGATTGGAAGGACCCCATGACAGCGCCACGATCATTTTCGTCGACATCTTTTGACACCAAACTCAGCATCGCGGGTTGACACAATCCGCGCCCAAGCGCGCTGCAACCGAGCACCACGAGTAACGTGCGCAACGTATCGGCCATCGAGAGCGCGGCAAACGTGATCGACAAAATAAATGCGCCGATCCAGAGCAGACGCGTTTCGGAAACCATTTTCAGGCGACGAATCAATCCGCCTTGCACGAGCACCATAATAAATCCGGTGTACGCGAGCAGATACCCGACATGCTGTTGATCGTAGGACAACCGATCGCGCATGAAAAATGCGAAGAGCGATTCGAGTTGCGAGACGGCGAAGGTGAAGAGAAAATTCAGCAACACGAGCGCGCGCACCATTGGGTGACGCCACCAGGGCGACGCGCGTCGCGCGTCGCGCGTCGCGCGGGACAAGCGATGATGTTGCGGTTCGGGGAGTTTGAACCAGATCTGAATCAGGTTGAGTGCGTTCAGTCCCGCGGCCACAAACAGCGGCACCGCGAAGCCGTAGGGCGCGAGCGCTCCGCCCATGCCCTGACCAATCACAAAACCAATTCCGAACGCGGCGCCGATGAGTCCCATACCGCTCGCGCGATCTTTTTCGTCGGTGGCGTCGGAGATGTACGCGGTCGCGACGCCAATGTTCGCCGCGCATGCGCCAGCGACGAGACGACTCACAAAAATCATGGCGAGTGAATGCGACACCGCGAGCATGACCATGGCGATGCCGCCGCCAGCGACGGTCATCATCAACACCGGTCGTCGCCCAATGCGATCCGACAATCGACCCCACACCGGCGAGAAGAAAAATTGCATTGCGGGAAAACTCGCCAGGATGAGTCCGAGGATTGTGCCGTTCGCGCCATAGGTACTGGCAAAAAACGGCAAAATAGGAATCACGATCGCAAACCCAATCAGATCGAGTGTGATGACCGCAAAGAGAGGCGCGAGTTTCATGGAAGGCGTTGTAGTGGGAGTGCGTTGTGAACTCAAGAGGGATGAAGTGGTGGTTTCGTAATCCTAATCTTGATCCGCCTCTTCATCGTGATCATGATCACAATCGATTCCGACAACGACAACGATCACGTACACGATTACGAATGAAGCGCCGAATTTCAAAGGCGCCGTAGTTTCATAATCATCGCCGCAGAGACTCGCAAATCGCGTTGGATCGGTTCGATGACGAGGAACGGCACCAACGCAAACGCCACGAGCAAGTCACACGCGGCATCAACTTCATCGATCGAGGCAATCGACATATCGAAAAATCGATTTCTGTCGCGCTGCGAGCGGCGACCTCAGGGAGAAGATCGAAAATAAAATCGTAGAACTAAATACGGACCATTTCTACACTGGGGATACTTGGCATCCACAAATTTTCGATGTCGAAGGCAACGACATCGCAATTGATCTTGTAAAAAACGGCTATTTAAAAGCCACTACAAAAGAATACGAGGAAGCAGAGGCCATTGCCAAACAGCGAAAGATTGGGATTTGGAGCGAAGTAAAGAAATAGCTGTCTGTGTAAACACTTTAATCGATGCTCTCTTTCACTCCAACTCAAGCACGATGCGCATGGCGTTTATTCTGGGAGGTCTTCCAGCAGCTCACAGGTGCGCAAGATTGCTCTAGTGTCCTCTTGTAATGCGTGACTTTCTTTGCGCAGGATTTTTTGCAACCACACCCGTCGTTGGTAACGATTATAAAAATTGACGGCCTGCCTAAAGCACGTGCGGAAAATTTTCGTCACAGGATACCTTTTCACTTCCCGCGCAAGTCCACAAACGGCGTGGAATTGCCGGTGACTTGGGGCATGACACCGTTCCATTTTTTGTTGCACCTGCACTGCGATCGACTGTGGACATAATCTTTATCGCCATTCGATTGTCATGGCGCCTGAAACCTGTTACATGACTCACGTTGGTTCCACATTGGAGGACTCCATGGAAGACCGTATGACGTGGGAAACCGTGCAGAAGAAGTATCCAGACCAGTGGGTCTCACTGTGTGATGTGTTCTACGATGCAACCGGGGAAATTATTTCAGCCATCGTCATTGCGGCGGGCCCGGATCTGCATTCGGTGACGCATGCGCCACTGCCGTCTTCTACGAGCCAGCATCAATTTAAATTTACAGGTGCCGTAAAAAATTTCCTCGGATTTTCCGCATGGAATATCGATAATGCCGCGGCTCAATAAAAAGGGCGGCCTGCTGTTTGTGACCGCCGCGCTGCCAACCAAAAATGGTGCGCGCTATGAATTCATCGAACTCGTCTTTGATACCGGCGCTTCGCTCACGATATCTTTCCGTTGTCTGGATTTTGAGATGTCAGATTTTATGATCGCCTGCCACAATATGAATTCTCGATTGGGTGTCGCTGGAATTCTTGGGATGAATTTCATTCAGCACTTTCGCATCGACCTCAATTTTCTGACGGGCGAGATTTTTTCGATTAAAAAAGTCTCCTCAATGACCTGACTCACTTCCCGCGCAAGTCCACAAACGGTGTGGAGTTGCCGGTGACTTGGGGCATGACGCCGTTCCATTTTTCTACACCTTTGTATTGCACGAGTTCCGAGGTGAGTGATTGTTGCAGGAGTTGATTCGCCTCGGCTTGCGCTTTGGCTTTGACCAGCAACGATTGCGCCTCGCCCTGCGCTTGCGCCACGGCGGCCTTGGCGAGTGTTTCCTGTTTCAACAATTCGTATTCTGCTTTTTGCGCGTCTTGTTGCGCGGCCATTTTTTGTTGCATCTGTGCTTCAATCGCCTGCGGCAAATGACTCGCACCCAAATTGATTTTATCGAGATGGAAACCCATTTTTCCCAATTCGATTTCTAAATCGGTCTGAATCGAGTTTTGCAGGTCGTTGCGTTTGGCGGAAATAATTTCGGTGAGCGACATTTGCCCGGCGACATTTTGCGCGACGGTAATAAAGGTACGGCGAATGTACGACGCCTCGATGTCTTGAATGTCGGCGCCGCGAAACGCCTTGAAGACCTGCGCCGCTTTATCTTCGGACGTATTGTACGTCACGGAAATATCCTGGCGAATATGTTGCCCTTCGCGTGTGGGCAGATCCACGCTATCGTCGCCGAGCGATGAACCCTCGCCCGCGCGTTGCACCATGGTGTAGGTGCGCAGTGCGGTGGGATAACTTTGCACCTTGGACACAAACGGAATCCGAAACGCCATGCCTTGCCCCACCGTGCGCAGCGATCCGGTCCAGACATTAAAAATCACGCCGGTGTATCCGGGTTGAATCACCACGAATGAATTGAATCCCGCGACTAAAATCACGAGCGCCACCAACACCGTAATGCCGCGACTCGCAATCCAGGCAATACCTTCGGGTGTGTTAAAATTGGTCGGTCGATTGGTCGCCATGATTTATTCCTTAATCTCTCCGGGGCTGATTCCCCGCAGGTTGCTGCAAAAAATCTCTACTGTGAATAGTCCCCATGAAAAAAAATTGCGCGCCCCCCTCACCCAACCCTCTCCCCAATGGGAGAGGGAGGCGGATACCCCGCCACTTGGTGGCGGGGTGCGTTCTATGGGGGTGAAATCTCTTTGGGCAGAATTGCTCGCACAATGTTCAACGGGATTTCGCGCACGCCCAACGCACGGCGCAATTTTTTTTCGAGTACGCGCTGTACTGGACGCAACACGTAATAAATGCCGACGACAACGGTAAGAACCAGTAATATTTCGGCGAGGGTCATAGGTGCGACTTTGAAAGGTGCGTGTGTATAGGCCTGTGCGGATCACTTGCGCAAGGAGGAAGTCGCATGGTGCGCGCTGGCAACAAGGAGTGCAGTGTATATGAATTTTATCATGATAAAATTCACAGGTGCTGCAGTTTATCATAATTGCTGCCGCCAGCTGATTGCTCCCCAAGATACCAAACCGCGACGCGTTGGAAAAATCGAGATCTTGCCCGTGCAGAATTTTTTAAAAGAATTGTGGGCCACCGGATTTCGGTAAAACAAGGGGCGGTTTCGCTGGGTGAGCCGTTATGTGCCAATAACGATTAGGGACGTTCCACGGTATATTAAGTGACCGAAATCATGCAGCTTATTTTGGCTTTTTTTGCTGCACTATTTATTTTCAATGTTTCGGGGTTATCGGTTTTCGTAATCGAGTTCGTCATCGTAATATTAATCCCGCTCTTGATCCTAATCTCCATCTCGATCGGGTACACATTTGTCGTCGGGGGATCCTTCGTTCCTCAGGATGACATGCAGCGATAGATTACGATGAGGATTACGAGCCCTCGATCCATCGACTAATTACAATTAGGATTAAAGATCGCGATTAGGAGACGTCCAGAAATATTCTACCGCACACTCGCCCATAGCCATTGCAGCAACGGCGACGGGAAAAGGCCGAGCGCCAAGACCGCGAGGAGCGTGAGTGCAAGGACTGCGCGCACACCGCGCGAGAGCGGCGGATGAATGTTGCCAAGGGGTGCGGCGTCGGTGCGGAAATACATGACGACGATGGGGCGGACATAATACGCAACGGAAATGACGCTGCCCAACACCGCGATGAGAACGAGTTTGACTTCGCCCGCCGCAACGGCCGCCTGGAAGAGGAAATATTTTCCGAAAAATCCGATCGTGGGCGGAATGCCCGCGAGCGAAAATAAAAAGATCGCGAGCAGCAACGCAAGACCGGGGCGTCGCACACCGAGTCCCGTTAAATCGGCCAGGGACGTGCGTTCGCTGCCTGCTGGATTCAGCGCGATGAGTACCGCAAACGCGCCGATGGTCATGACGGTGTAACCCAACAGATACAAGAGCAACGCGGCGAGTGCGATGTGCAATTCGCTCGGTGCAATGACGAGGGCGATGAGTGCGTAACCGGCGTGCGCGATGCTGGAATAGGCGAGCATGCGTTTGACATCGTCTTGTGTGAGCGCGGCGAGATTACCCACGAGAATCGTAGACACCGCCATCCACCACAACAGCGAGTGCCACGCGGGACCAGTCACGACCGACACGCCAACCGCGATGCGCCACAACGCGAGGAACGCCGCGGCCTTCACGCCGGTTGCAAAAAACGCGGTGACCGGCAACGGCGCGCCGCTGTAGACATCGGGCGCCCACCATTGAAACGGCACGGCGGCGATTTTGAACGCCATCCCCACCAACAAACTCGCGACGCCAATCAGCAGATACAATCGCTCCGCGCCTTCAATCGACATGATGTTCAATTTTTGCATCGCCAACAAATCCAGCGAACCGGTGCCGCCGTACAGAAACGCGATGCCAAATAAAAGAAATGCGCTCGCCACCGATCCCATCAGAAAATATTTCAGCCCGGCTTCAATAGACGTCGGTTCCGCGCGGGCGTAGGCGGCGAGCACGTACGCGGCCAGTGAAAGAATTTCGATGCCCAAAAATATCATGAGCAGATGTTGCGTGGCGACCATGCACCACATACCGAACGCGCCCAACAACACGAGCGCCAGAAATTCCGCTTTGATGAATTGTCGCGCACGCAGATACGACGACGACAACAACACCACGAGCAACGTCGCGCCCAAAATAATTTCGCCCGCGACCCACGCGAGTCGATCGAAATACCAGAGCGAGAGTTGCACCGGTGTCGTTGCTGCCTGCCAACGCGGGACAACGAGTACGGCGGCGGCGATGATGCCGATGAGGGAAAGATAAATGGTGATTCGTGATTCGTGATTTGTGGTTCGTGAACAGCAACCGCAAAGTCCTGCGCTCAATACCAACACGGCTGTCGCCAGCAAGACCAGCAGCGGCAGGCTCTGCGAGAGCATGAGTAACCAGTCGGTGTGCAGAAGAGATTCCATAGGATCAGCGTGCTTCGTGGTTTGTGGTTCGTGATTCGTGATCGGACTTGTCGAGAATCCATGGTGCCCGATGCACCAACGAAATGAAATTCTTCGCCGACGCGGCGGTGCAATCGAGAATGGTGCGCGGATAGACACCGAACCAGACAATGAGCACCAACAGCGGCACGAGCAGTGCGAATTCGCGACCACTCACGTCTTTGAGTTTCGCCACCACAATCCCGTCGCCAATCGTTTCGCGTGGCGCGCCGAAGAAGACGCGCTCGATCATCCAGAGCAAATACACCGCCGCAATGATCACGCCGGTCGCGGCAATAATTGCGTAGACGCTGTCGGTGCGAAACGTGCCGAGCAAAATCAAAAATTCGCCGACGAAATTATTCAGGCCCGGCATGCCGAGTGATGAGAGCGAGACGATCACGAACAACGTGGTGAACAACGGAATCTGCGGTGCAATCCCGCCATAGTCGGCGATTTGCCGCGTGTGCGTGCGTTCGTACAACATGCCAAACATGAGAAACAATGCGCCGGTGGTGATGCCGTGATTGATCATTTGAATAATCGCGCCTTGCACGGATTCCGGTGTGAGTGCGAAGAGTCCCAACATCACGAAACCCAAATGACTCACCGAGGAATACGCAATGAGTCGCTTCACATCGGGTTGCACCATCGAGACCAACGCGCCACCAACAATCCCGACAACCGCGAGAATCATGAAGAGTGGTTTTGCGGCGAGCACTGCGGCGGGAAAGAGCGGCATCGCGAAGCGATAAAATCCGTACGTGCCGACCTTCAGAAAAACGCCGGCGAGGAGCACACTGCCCGCGGTGGGCGCTTCGGTGTGCGCATCGGGCAACCAGGTGTGGAGCGGAAAAATCGGCACCTTAATGGCGAACGCGAGTGCGAACGCTGCGAACAGCCAGAGCTGCGTGGATGCGGGCAGCGCGACTTCGTAGAGTTGCATCACATCAAAAGTTTTTCCGCCAGCGAGATACAAATATAAAATCGCGACCAACATGATGAGACTGCCGACGAGTGTGAAGAGCAACAATTTCGTCGCCGCCATGATGCGTTGTTTGCCGCCCCACATGCCGACCAGAAAATACATGGGGATGAGCATGAGCTCCCAGAAAATGTAGAAGAGAAAGAGATCGAGTGAGGCGAACGCGCCGTTCAAACCAATTTCCACGAGCATCAAGAGCAACATGAATTCTTTGCGCCGCGCTTTAATGTCGCGCCACGCGCAGAGCACGCACAGTGGTGTGAGGAGTGTGGTGAGCAAAATCAGCGAGAGGCTCACGCCGTCGAGACCAATGCGATAATGCACGCCGAGTTCGGGAATCCAGGGAATCGCGACGTAGAGCAGAAAGGCATCGTGCGAGGACTGCGCACCGAAACGCAGCGCCAACCAGAGCGACAACGCGAACGTGACCAAACTCACGGTCAGCGCAATTTCGCGACTGGCGGCCTCGTGTCGTCGCGGCACCAGCAGCAACAACACCACACCAAGCAGCGGCGCAAAAATTGTCGCGGTTAAAATATTTGTCGCCAACCACGGGAGCATTGGTCATCCTTGTTTTAGTCAAACGCGAGGGACTATATGCCGAGGGACGAAACACCAATCACCGCAGTTACGTCCTTCGTCCTAGTCTGCCGCAGGCAGACGGTCGTCCCTCGTCCCTCGCCGTTCCAATTGTTAATCAATACACAATCCACCACACCACAAACACCGCGCCCAACACCAAGCCGAACAGATAATGCGGCACGTAGCCGGTTTGGAGTGCGGCGCTTAAACGACCGATCAGCAAGACCGCGCGGCCCGTGCCGTGGACGGCGATCCCGTCGATGAGTGTCGCGTCTTGTCCGCGCCACAACACCGTGCGGGAAAACCAGGCGAGCGGTTGCACAAAAATTTTCTGATACAACTCGTCGACGTAATAATTGTGCAACACCAGTTCGTAGACTTGACCCAGTTGCGCCGCGAAACGTTTTGGCCACGCGGGCATTTGCTGCGAATAAATCGCCAGCGCCATCAGTCCCACGACCACCGCGCCCAACATGGTGGCGAGACCGGTGAGTACTTCGGCGGTGGCGCTGTGCTCGTGTGCGGATTCGAGCGGAACAAACACGGCCGAGAGAAAATGATGAAAATGATCCGCGCCGCCAAACGCCTCGGGCACGCCCATCCAACCACCAACGACCGAGAGTACGCCCAGAATCACGAGCGGCAGCAGCATCGCCACACTCTCTTCTTTGTGACAATGAATCTTGCGGCCCGGTTCGCGGCGCGTTCCGAAAAACGTGAGACCGACGCAACGGAACATATAAAAAGAGGTCATGAGTGCGGTCGCCAATCCGAGTCCCCACAACATCATGTGGCCCGGCACCGGAAACGCCGGATGCAGTGCCGCCCACAGAATCGCGTCTTTGCTGAAGAAGCCGGCGAACGGAAAAATGCCCGCGATCGCGAGGGTCGCGACAAAAAAGGTCCAGAACGTAATCGGCAATTCTTTGCGCAAGCCGCCGAAATGCGTCATGCGTTGTTCATCGTGCATCGCGTGAATCACGCTGCCCGCGCCCAAGAAGAGTAGCGCCTTGAAAAATGCGTGCGTGACGACATGGAAAATTCCCGCACTGAATGCGCCGACCCCGACCGCGAGAAACATATACCCGAGTTGGGAAATCGTGGAATACGCGAGGACTTTTTTAATGTCGGTTTGGACTAATCCCATCGTCGCGGCAAAAAATGCGGTGACCGCGCCGACCGTGGCCACCGTCGCCATCGCGGTGGGACTTTGAATGAAGAGAAATTGCATGCGACAAATCATGTAGACGCCGGCCGTCACCATGGTGGCGGCGTGGATCAGCGCGGAGACGGGTGTTGGGCCGGCCATGGCGTCGGGCAACCAGACGTACAACGGAATCTGTGCCGATTTGCCGCACGCGCCGATGAACAGACACAAACAGATCGCGGTGGCGAGTGGCGCCAACACGCTGCCGCCTTGCAGCGCAAATTGTTTGATCACGACAAAGTTGAGTAACGCGAGTCCGTCGTGACCCGCGGCACCTTTCAGTGCGGACCAAATTAAAAACATGCCGATGAGAAATCCGAAGTCGCCAATGCGATTTACGACGAACGCTTTTTTTCCGGCGGCGGCCTTCGCGGGATCGTGAAACCAGAATCCAATCAACAAATACGAACAGAGCCCGACGCCTTCCCAACCAATAAACATGAGGGGCAGCGAGTCGCCGAGGACGAGCACCAACATGAAAAATAAAAAAAGATTCAGATACGCAAAATAACGGACGAAACCGCGATCGGTCGCCATGTACCCGACCGAGTAGAGATGAATGAGCGAGCCGACGCCAGTGACGACGAGCGTCATGATCATGGAGAGTTGATCGGTGCGCAGTCCAACTTGCACGACCCAATCGCCGAAATCCATCCAGGTGAAGAGCGGCGGAATGACGATCGCGAATCCGCCCGCGTCGAAACCGGCGAGCACATAAAAATAATAGAGCGCCATCGCAAACGCGGTCATGGGCCCAGCCAGCGCAATCAACGCCGACAAGCGTTTCGTACTCGCCAACTGAAACCGCGCCTGCACGATCGCCAACACGCCGTTCAGCATCGCACCCAGCAGCGGCAGCGCCGGCACCCACCAGATCATGTTCGGCATTTGAAAATATGTGTTCATAAAAATACCGAGGGACGAGGGACGACCGTTTCGCTGCGCTCACTGGGACGAGGGACGAAAATTCTTTCACTGCAGTTGCCGTTTCGTCCTTCGTCCCAGTCTGCCGAAGGCAGACGAACGTCCCTCGTCCTTCGTTCCACAAACTATCCCTTCAACCGATGCCACTCGGTCACTTCAACCGAGGCGCGGATGCGAAAGGCGGCGATGATAATGCCCAAACCCACCGCGACTTCGCAGGCCGCGACGACAAATGAAAACAGGACGATGACTTGTCCGTCGAGCGTGCCGTGAAAACTGGAAAATGCCACCAAGGCGATATTTCCGGCCGATAGCATGAGTTCTACGGACATAAGGATAATGAGCAGATTGCGCCGAATGAGTACGCCGAACGCGCCGATGCAAAACAGCACGACACTCAACATCAGATAATGCGGCAACCCGATCATAGTTCGCGTTTCCCCATGGCGACCGCGCCGACAATCGCGACCAACAACAAGACCGAGAGAATTTCAAACGGCACGACGTAATCGGTGAGCAACAACCGACCGACCGCTTCGAGTGTGCCGTCGGTGGCGGCGACGGCGGGCATCTTGTTCATGCGCAATGCACCCAACATGGACAGCAACAAAATCGCGGCGAGATAAATAGCGGCGGTGCTGCGCACCAGGCGGCTGCCGGTGAGCGTGCGAAAACGGATGGAGCGCGGCTCCAGATTCAGCAACATGACGACGAAGACGAAGAACACCATGATCGCGCCCGCGTAGAGCAGGAGTTGCATGATGGCGACGAAATGCGCTTGCAGCAAAACGAAGATGCCAGCGACACCGAAAAATGCGCCGACCAACGCCACCGCAGCGCCCACGGGATTTGGCTGGACAATCACGACGAGCGCGAGACCGACGGTCAGCGCGGCGAAGCAATAAAAGAGAATGGATTCCATGAATTGTGCTGCGTGCCTATCGTAAGAAAATTTGGATTGCAACAAACATGTCGCAAGCATAGCTCGCATTGCTATGACACACAAAAAATTGTGGTGCGGTGCGGTCGCGTTGATCGCGTGCGTTGGCGGCGGGTTCACGGCGCGCGCGGCGGATGTTGTACAGCCGCCGTTGCAATACGCGCCCGACGCGGCGCGCTTTCACTGCGCCGACAAATTTGTGCGGCAATTTCTGGACGGCGTGCGGCGGCGCGATGTGAATGTTTGTTTCGACACCAGCGTCCCACTCACATATTTTCCGCAAGACGACGACGTGGCGTTGTGTACACTCCCGTCGCGCGTCTTGCATCCCACCAAACTCATTCCATTCAAATTTAGCACGGCGGTTATTTACGAAGGCGGCCGCGAGGCGGGTTGTGTCAGCGAATTCGCGATCGATGTGGGCGACGCCACGGCGTGCAGCGCGCTGAAAGGAAAGTCGTCGCTTACGGTGCCGACGGGATTAAGTCTGACGCCGTTCAACAATTGCATTCTCAATTACACCGGGTTTTTTCCTGACGCGGCGCTGTGCGAACAGTTGCCGAAAGACGGAGAGCCGTTCGGTGATTATTACCAATGCCTCAAGCTCATCAGCTGGCACACCGGCGATCGCCACGTCTGCGAAAAAATTCCCGCGACGCCGCGCGGCCTGCACGACGTGTGCGTCAACGGCCATTAGCATCGCCGTATAACTTTGGGGACGTTTCTCAAAGTTATGCGACTAAAATTCGACTTCCAAAAAGGCCCCTAGGACGCGCGCAAAAGGTGCCAGGCACCCAAACCCCCAGCCGCACGTGCGGAAAAATCCCGAGATAAATCAACGAACGTCTGGATAATAAATTAGATGCGAAAATTTGTGCTGAGGAAAATCAGATACTTGCAAAGGTGCCAGGCACGATTTCTCCTCATTGCCTATCATCGGGGCCTCGGGGCAAAAAAAGAAGAAAACGGAAGACGGAGAATTTTTTTCTGTGCCTGGCACCACGATCCCACCACAAAAACCCGCGGGGCAAATCTCACCCAAATAACTTCCAAAAAATCGCGAAAATTTTTAAGTAATCTCAGCAGCTTCTCATACCGTGGAACGTCCCCAGTCGTTA
>OBEQ011059535.1_pt1 | contig 21258 bp, 18 predicted proteins | sample 1670901 | NCBI WGS metagenome assembly OBEQ01 (sample SAMEA104232315, study PRJEB22302) | groundwater metagenome | biome: forest; feature: aquifer; material: groundwater | place: USA | collected 2011-08-07 | depth 5.4 m
AGAAGAAGCAAAAAGAATATGGGACAGGTTTGAATTTGTCTTTACTCCAAAACATGGTAGTTGGCTCAATATGGCGGAAATAGAATTACATGTATTAAATGGACAGTGCTTAAACAGGCATATTTCATCAATAGAAAAAATAAAACAAGAGGTTGATGCTTGGCAAAAGTACAGAAATAATAAAAACAGTAAAATCAATTGGCAGTTTACAAACAATGAAGCAAGAATAAAACTTAAAAGACTTTATCCGTCAATTCATGATTAACATAACACTAGCTGTTTTTTTTACTATATTTTTTCCTGTCAACGATTAGTTTATTTTATATCAATATAATCATGAAAAACCTACTTTTATTACTTCTTTGTTTTGTTAGTTTAATTGTAAATTCTCAAAAAAAAGATCCGAAAATCCCTAAGAAAATTCAACGTTCAATTCCACTTTTGACAGATTATTTAACGAGTCAAAAATCGAATGAGAGAGATAAAGTGGATGCTATTTACACTTGGATTACCAATAATATTGAATATAATTACAAATTAATTCAGAGCGATGAATATTCAACTGGTATAGATCCAGTTGAAATATTAAAATCAAAATCAACTATCTGTACTGGTTATGTTGAATTGATGAAAGCAATGTTAGATCAAATCGGAATTAAAAACGAAACTATTTCTGGTTACATTCATAACATGCACTGGATACCAGGCAAATTAGCTGTTAAAGAAGAGCATTCGTGGATTGTAATTCATATTGAAGGGGAATGGTTTTTAGCTGATCCCACTTGGGATGCTGGTTATATTGGTAGAATCCCAACTAATTTAGCTCCTTATAAAGCAAAGACATTCAAGAAAACAGAATTTAAGTCAGAGAAAAGAGAAAAAAGAGTTGTCGAAAGAAGAGTAAAAAATGAAATTTCCAGAAAAAAGAAATACGATGAAAAGCCTTTATATAAGGATGAAATTGGGTTTGTTCGTTCAGCTAAAAAAGAGTTTTTTTTAATCGAATCGGACACTTTTTTGTTAACTCATTTACCAATTGTTCCTATGTGGCAATTGAGAGATAATTTTATTTCAATAGAAAATTTTGCTTTACCAACAGATAGTCTAAAAATGTTACTAGAAGATAAAGCGAGGAATATACAAGATTTCGAAGTAAAAGTTACAGAATATTCATCCAAAAATTTCATTGATCAATTGATATTAACAGGTGATGAAGGTGCTGATTTCAACAAATACAATCCGTCTTTGAAAGCATTATTTTATTATAACTACATGGTTTTAATTAATAATAAAAATCTTCAAAAATTGGCAAGAGGAAGCGAATATGAAATTGAACCTACAAAATATGGTGAACTGAATGCTAAAACTGACACGATCATAAAATACACAAAACTGTTTAAAGAAAATGAGAAAATTTATTATAAACAGGATAAGGATTATGATAAAAGTCACAATAAATTATCTGTGGAAAAAGATAAAACAATTTCTAAACTAATAGGTAAAATTGAAAAATGTAATGAAAAAATTGTAACTGATTTAGAAAGAGATAACGATAAAATCAAAGAAAATTTATTGAAAATTAGTGAACTTGAAACTAAAATAGCGACAAATTATCCAAAAGCAATTAATTATTCCGAACCGAAAGATTTACAAAAATTAGCCATCAAATCGTGGATTGATTCTGTTTCAAATGAAATTGAAGCTTTAAATATGATCAAAAATAATTTGGATAGTCTTAGAATGAATTCTAAATTCAATAATGTTATTTCAAATGCTGATTTTATAAGTTATTTATTCCTACAAAATGGAAATTACATTCCTTTTAATAGTTATTCAACGACAGAAGTAACAGATGAAATAGATAGTTTAATTGCTGTAACTGCTTCCAACTCAATTATGCTTTTTGCAGATTCCATACCACTCGAAATGTTGCCAAAAGAAGTAATGTTAAAGTTAAAGAAAATAGAAAATTTAACTTCCAAAGCCAATGCGAATATGAAAATATTAACAGAAGAAAATAAAATGACTAATCCATTTAAACATGAAATTTATTTTCAAGCAAAATTAATAGAAGCAGTTCAAATTGCGAAAGAAATTAACATGAAAACGGAAAGCTTTAATTCAGCTGTAGATCAAGGATTAAAGAAGTATTTAAATGACTTTTCTTCAGTACAAACTTTTTTAAAAGATCAAGGAAAATTAAAATTAAAAAAATTCGAATACATACAAGAAGAAACCGAAAAAGAACATTTAAGAGATTCAAATCTAATTAAAGACATGAATTCTAGCACGAAAAAATGGAAATCAAAATTTAAAATTTAAGTTTACCCAGCGTTAAGTATTGATTTTTTGTTGAACTTAATTTTAAAGTTGACTCTTTATTTTTCTCCAATTTTTCGTTTCAATTCTTCGAGTTGTTTAGCCATTTCTGCTATAGTTTTATCCTTTTCACCAAGTGCTTTTAAAAACTTCTTCTCCTTGTCCTCAAACATTGCATTAACAGTTCGCCAAGCTTCTTGCTCGTCTTCGATTTGCTTCCGTTCTTTTGGGTTTGTACCACTGTGATGTAAAATATCGGTAATCATCTTCACTTCTTCAAGGTCAGTTTCGTGCATAAATTCTTTGATGATTTTTTTACTATCAACAAAGTTGGTTTGCTCAAAAACGCTCAATAATTTATCAAGTCTTGTTTGGTAACGATCAGTAATTCTATCAACTTGAACAATAAAACTATCATGCGTTAATTTTTCTACAAAATCGCTTTTTGTTTTTAAGTTCGTTTTATTGATAAGGTCTTTGTTGTTTCTTTCAACTTTTAAACACGGAGTCGGAATTTCTGGTATTTTGAAACCTAAAATATAAATCGTTGTAATGGGTAATATTATTTTCTCTGTTTCTGAGTCTGTAGATTTTGTTTCTGAGCCTGTCGAAGAAACTTCAATAGAATCTTCTTTTTTGTATTGTTCACCAAGATAATTTCTAAAACGCATAAGATCAATTTGATTCTTTGCTTTTTGAATTTCGATCAATATTTTTTTTAATTCTCCTGTTTCAGTTTTGATTGTTGCAATAAAGTCCAATCTAAAAACGGCAAGTCCAGCAAGTTCATCGGAATAAGTAAATTCTTGTGGTTTTACGCTCACAGCTTCAATAGTTTGCTCCAACAAAGTACCAATGAAGAACTTCGCAACTTTCTCGTTTTCCATCATTCGCTTGAATACGACGTCGTAAATTGGATTAGCTATAACCATGATAATCTTGTGTTTTGAGTAGTAAAGGTAAGATTTTTTAGTTTGAAATCAATATTTCATGACAGTAATTTTTAGCTTTTAAGTATATTTGTATTAAGAGCCTACTATATAACTGATAAATGAAATTTTTCTTTAAAACTTTTTTGCTTTTAGCACTTATAACTTCGAACCATTCTTGTACGATTCAAAAAAGAATTTATAGGAATGGATATTTTATAAGTGCGGCTTTATTCGATAAAAATGAATCTAAACAATCAAAATATTTCAATGATCACTCAAATCAAATTGACAAAAAAGGATTCGAAAAAATAGAAAAAGATAGTCTTTTTCAAAATAATGATGTTTTAAAAAGTCTGCAAGGGGTTAAAATAGAAGAGTCTCCTTCTATTCCTGAATCGATTAAATCCAAGAAAGTTGTAAAACAGTTTCAAAATATTGATTTAAAAATGATTACATCAATAAAAAAAGGAGCTGTAAATCCATTGAAAAGTAAAGTGATTTCAAAAGAAAATAAATTAAGAAAACGTTTTGATAAAGCTGATTTTTTAGATTCGTTATTTTTTATTTTAAGATGTTTATTATTTGCTATTTCGTTAATTCTTCTAGGTTTAGGGATTTATCTACTTTTCCCAAGTCTATCTATTTTTGTTTCAATTCTTTTTGCACTTGGATTTGTTGCTCTACTTTTATTTATTTTTCTTGTTATTTATATTACTTGTTCTAATTCAGTATGTTGAAAAAACACCATCATCACCATTCATTAATCTTTCTGCTATTTCTTACGAACTTAAAATAAGCGTAATTCAAATCTTTGTTTCAATGAAAAGAAGTGGTTTTTTTGAGTTACCTCTAGTTTTTTTTAAACAGTAATGCCAATTACACAAACATCATCAATTTGTTCTGCATCACCTTTCCAAGTATTAAAATATTCTAGAATTAATTGCTTTTGAGTTGCCATGTCCTTTTCTTGAACAGAGATAATAAGATCTTTAAACCGTTTTTTCGTCATCTTTTTTTCATCTGCGCCAAATTGATCAGCAAATCCATCCGTAAATAAGTAATAATTAGTATTTATATCAGCTTGAACAATATGTGAGGTAAAAGGTTTAGCATAAGCATATTTTCCAATTGGTTGTTTATCTGCTTTTACTTCTTGGAGCTCATTATTATTGAAATACCACAATGAATTATTTGCACCGCTCCATTGAATTTCTTTGGTAAACTTATTTATTCGACAAAGAGAAATGTCCATTCCATCTTGAATATCGTCACCACCTTTAATAAAGGTAGTTAAAACCAGTTCTCTCACTTTATCGAGAATTGGTCCTGTTTCAGTTAACATATATTCATTAACCGCTCTGTTCATTGCGTTACTACAAACCATACTAACCATCGCTCCTGGAACACCATGTCCAGTACAATCCGCAGCTGCTATATAATAGTAGTCATTAACGTTTTCAGCCCAATAAAAATCACCAGCAACTATGTCTTTTGGTAAATAAATAACAAAGCTTTGTGGGATGTTATCTAAAATTTGTGATCGGTGAGGTAAAATCGCTTTTTGAAGTCGTTTTGCATAAGTAATACTGTCGATTATTTCCTTTTTTTGTAATTCTACTTCATCTTTATGTTTTTCAATAATAATCTTTTGATGTTGAGATATTTTAAATCGTTTATAAAGTGAAATTGAAAAAATAACAACTAAAGCCAAAACTCCACCTAAAGCGAAACGTTGCGTTCTCCCATTTTTTAATTGAGCGTCTTTTGCAGCCAGATTTGCAACTTCAATTTTATCCTTTTGAGCATTCATTACACTATCTGCAGCATTTTTCTTATCATATTCGTATTGAAATTGCTTGCTAATCGATGCTTTTTTGGTTTCAGTGTTTTTTATACTGTCTTGCATTTGCATTTCAAGTTCGTACATTTGAAACGCTAAAGCAAATTTTTTCTGCTGTTTATATATATTTTTTAACGTCATCGCTGACGATTTTATATGTTCAGGAAAACCTAATTCATTTGCAATTTTCAAACTTTTTTCAGAAAATCGTTGGGCTTCTTTTATATTTCCTTTTTTTAGTAATGTAGAAGCAATACTATTTAAAGAGTTCGCAACACCTTGTTTGTCAATAATCTCCTCTCTTATTTTTAAACTTTTCTGAAAACAATCCAGTGCTTTGTCGATTTTCCCTTGAATAATATAAATGTCCCCAATATTATTCATTGATTTTGCTATTCCCTTTTTATCATTTATTTCAGTCATTACTTTTAAACTCCTAGCAAAACAAACTAAACTTTTATGGATTTCATTCTTCTTTTTATATATACTTCCAATGTTGTTTAAAGAACTAGCAATTCCCTTTTTATCGTTAATTGATTCTTGAATTTTTAAGCTTCTTTTAAAATATTCGTACGCTTTATCTATATCACCTTGGTTATCGTATATAAATCCAATATTGTTTAACGAATTCGCAACTCCTTTTTTATCGTCAATTTCTTCTCTTATTTTTAAACTTGAATGATAATATTCCAATGCTTTTGAAATATCACCTTGATTTTTATAGATATACCCAATATTGTTTGAGGAAGTAGCTATTCCATCTTTATCGTTTGTTTCAATTAGTATTTTTAAACTTTTGTGATAATAGATTAAAGCAGTAGGCGTATCACCATGATAATCAATTATGAATCCGATATTATTCAATGCACCAGCTTGGTATTTTAAATAAAAAGCTTTACATGGATCATTTGCTGAAAGTTTTTTCGCTAAGTTTTTTTCACATAATTTCACAGATGATTTCCATAAATTAATCGCTTCATCTGGTTCGCTTTGGTAAATCGCTTCACCTAATGAAATAGAAGTTTTAATAGTGATCGTGTCGTGTACAGAATTTTTGATTGCTTTTTTTAAGGAGTCAATAATTTTATCTTGAGCTAATAACTTTATGTTAAAAGACAAAAAACATATTAATATAAGAATAAAGCAACGTATATAAGTCATTGAATGATTTAACTATTTAATTTCAAATATACAAAAAAATGTTAATCTTTTGTTATCTTAAAATTTACAATCTAAAAATAGTTAAAATAATTTCTATTATTAGAATTTTAATTTAAAAACAGTGAAATCATAAAGATATGTTACGCTACAAAATTGTACAGTTTTGTTTATAATGATTTATTTAAAACTAAACGAGATTTAAAAGATAAACTTCATTTTTAGGTTGATTAATTGTTGAAAAAGTCTAATATCTAACATCTAAAAATCTATTTTATTTCCCTATCACTTAATTCTAAACCAAGCCTCCGTATTAAAGAATATACCTGCATAACCTCTCATATTCAAAGTGTTTTTATTGGTTAACCAAAGTTTTCCTGTGTACATTTTCCCACTTCTACAATCATAGACTTTCCCACCGGTGTATTCATTATTAACGTATTTAAAATTATACAAGATATTCATCCCCATAATTGCTTGTGATTTTTTTGAAGCATTAGGATTTTCTTTATCCAATTTTGCTTTACCAGTTTCAGGATCGTTCGGTTCTTTTAACCAAATAATTTTACCATAATAATAGTTGTTTGCTTTGTATATTTCTATATGAGCCTTTTTGTCTTCCGTCAACCAAATTCCAAGAATATCATCATCCACAGTAGTTGATTTAACTGAAGAGAATAAAGTACTTAATGTAATAAAAAGTAAGAAAATTTTCATTTTAAAATCTTTAGAGTGAATTAAACAAATATACAAATCATTTTTAGAAGAATGAAATTTGAAGCTGAATTCTAAATAAAATAGTCAGTCAAATGGGTAGTTTATTTTCTTAATCTACTTTTTTCACAAATAAATAAGCGAATTTTTTAAATCCAACTTTTAAGAAATCAAAATACAGCATTATCGTAAACAAAAATGCCATTAACCATAAAATAGTTAAATTGGACCAAAATGTGGATATTTTCAATCCGAAAATATACTTATTAGGCGAGTAAAAATGACTGTCTAAAAAGCGAATATTTTTAGGCTCGTTATAAATTGGAGTATCTTTTTGAATTATTTCATTATTTACTATAATCAATTTTTCAATCTCTCTTCTGTTGGTGACAAGATCGTCTAAACTTTCATTCTGATTTTCATCTTTTAATTCTAGGTATTTTTTATTTCCAATTTCAATAATCAATTTTTCAATTTCAGTAGTTGTTTCAGTTTTCGTTTTAATGTATTGGTTTTTAATACGTAATAACAGTGAATTTATTTCTTCTAAAAGTATTGTTTTATCAGAATTGTAATGAACTTTCTGCAAAATAGAAATACATCTTGTAGCATTTAAATTAGTCCATGAATTATTTTCTTTGGTTATTTCATTGATCAATATATCCTTGGATCTATAAAATTCTTTTATCCCTTTTTTATGTAGTATTAAATTTTGAACTTGATTATTCATTTCTGGAATCCAAAAATCTCTTTTCCAAGAAGCATTGCTTTTTATCTGGTTTAATTTGTAAAATATTTTCTCTAAATTGTTTTCTTTCGATTGGTTAACAACTGCTGCTTCGTATGCCCATCTCACTGCCATAACATTACCTAGCCAAGGAACTTCATTCGATTTTGAAAAAATTGGATTTAATTTATCAAACTTTACAATAACACCACTAAAAAGTAATTGAGGAATAATAATTAGTGGGATTGAAATGTAAATTACTTTTGCTGAATTAAAAGTACTTGAAATATTTAAACCTATTATATTTGATAAACAAGAAATAGAAAATAAAATAAGCCAATAGTCAACCAACATTCCTTTGATTTCAAGTATATAATTCCCTATAAAAACAAACGTAAATGTTTGAATGGCGGAAAGAATAAATAATATTGCAATTTTTGAAAGTAAATAACTACTTCGTGATAAATTTAGAAAACTTTCGCGCTTTAATATTTTTTTATCTTTATTTATTTCTTCTGCTGCAACTGTCAATCCAAGAAATAAAGCGACAATTACTGAAATAAAAATATATTGAGGAATATTAACATTTTCAAAAAAAGAGTAAGTTTGTTCAGATGAACGATTGTAATATTTCACAAAAAAAGCAAGTGTAAAAGCTAATAATGGGGCTTCTAAAAAATTAATAATAAGATATTGTTTATTTGCCAATTTACTTAATAGATCTCTTAAGAAAAACACTTTAAATTGAGCTATTTTTTTTGGTTTTTGACTACTACTTGGTAATTTAAAAACTTGTTCTTTAATAGTGCTTATAGGTTTGAATTTCAAGAATAATTCATTCCATTCTTCAGGTGAAGTTTTTCTATGAGAAGTTAAATTTCCATATTCGTCAATGACTTTAGATTCTATAACATTAAATATCTGTTCAGGATTCACATTTCCACAAGAATGACATTCACGTTCATTGGCATGTACGTGATGAATATGTGTTTTAAAATATACAACTGCATCAATCGGGTTTCCATCAAAAATTGGATAGCCTCCTTTATCAAGAATAAAAAGCCGATCAAACATTTTAAAAATTTCTGATGATGGTTGATGAATGACAACAAATACTAATTTTCCTTTAAAAGTTAATTCCTTTAAAAGATCTATAATATTTTCAGAATCTCTCGATGATAAACCAGAAGTTGGCTCATCTACAAACAAAACAGAAGGTTCTCGTATTAGTTCTAAAGCAATATTTAATCTTTTTCTTTGACCTCCAGAAATTCTTTGATTTAATGGATTTCCAACAATTAAATCTTTTACATCACTCAATCCAATTACAGAAAGTAATGCTAAGACCTTTTTTTTAATGGCTTTCTCACTTAATTTATTAAAACAAAGTTTTGTGTTGTAATATAGATTTTGGTAAACTGTTAATTCTTCAATAAGTAAATCATCTTGACTAATAAAGCCAATTACTCCATCTATTTTATTTTTTTGCGTATGGATATTTGTTCCGTTTATAGTCACCGAACCGCTAGTTGGAATAAAATTCCCATTTAAAACATTTAGAAAAGTCGATTTACCAGTCCCAGAACCTCCCATGATTCCTAAAAGTTTCCCTGACTCTTCTATGAAATTAACGGTATGAAGTCCTGTTTTTCCTGATTTAAATTTATAAGTTAAATCAGTAACTTTAAATGTAATTTTCTCAGTTAATCCGTCTTGTAAAAATTTTGAAATAATATCACTATAGTAAACGGGTTGACTTTTTAAAGTTTTAATGGTTGAACCTTGATTTAAAACATGTGTTCTGTTTTGAACAACTTGCCCATTCATACTCAACTCATCAGAACCAAAATACCTGTAAAAAAGAGTATTAATACTGTGAATACGTAAAACTCTAATTTCATTATCTAATCCATCCAGACAAAAACTTTTAGATATTTCTAAAGATTTATTAGATGGTGAAATGTATAAGACAGAAGAATGATCAATTTTTTCAAAGATAGGAGCTTCAAGAAATTGCTTTAATGTATTAAATTCAGTTTCTGAAACATTAAACATTTCAGAAACCGTTTTTACAAATATATTTTCTTGATAACTCACTCGATCTGTTGAATTAATAAATTCAACTAAACGAATTAGAACAATAAATTTTTGACGTTGTTTTAATTCTTCATTTATTTGTGCACATATCCGAAGTATTTTTACAGAATTGAGAGAAGTTTTCTTTTTATTTCCATCTTTTTTACTGCTTCTTATATGATGAATTTGAATAAATTCTTCGTATAAATCTAAATAGACTTTTACAGATGAAGCATTTAGTTCTGAACGAAGAAAAGATTCTACAACCGCAGAATCTTTTCCGAAAATTATTCTTTCTATGCCAATCTTATCATCTGATTCTGGCACCAACTCAACCTTTGCAATAATTGCAAAAAGCTGCATTAACGCTCTTAGAATCCGTTCGCTCATTTAAAAATAAAAGTACTAATTAATATTAATATTGTAATTTTAACTATTTAAACATATTATTTGAAACCAATAAGCATAACAGCACATCCAGTTATTTTTTTATCTAAATCCAATTCGGTTTCAATTACAACAGGAATTGTATTTGGGACTTTAAAATCCCAGTATGGAGAATTTTTAAAATCTTTATTGGTGAAAATTAAATTCCCTTGTAAATCTTTAACAGTAAAAATTACAAAATCATCAGAAGAGCCCGCGCTAGTAGCAATTCTATACGTAGACCCACCAAAAAAAGTTGTTTTAAATTCAGCCTTTTCTCTGTCTAAAAACGCAGTGTAAACTTGTCCATCTGAAATAAACGATTTATTTCCCTTATTCAAGTTTGCTTTACATGCTCTAACTATACCTTCACAATCTTGTGCATTAGCACTAAAATAGAATGTACTGATTAGTAAAAATGTATTGATAATTTTTTTCATTTGTTTTATGTTTTTTATATAAAAAATAGTCAAGTGTAATCTGTTTTAATTTAACAGGATAAAATAAAAGCTATTGTTATGATTACATATTAATTCACAATAGAATCTCTAATTGCATGAACTTTCATGGAAATTTGATCTAATACTTTTTTGTCAACTGTAACATTTGAAGTATGTTGAAGTATTGTCAATTTATTTTTTGCATCAGTAACAGGTTTTACAAAAACATAGTTTATTTTAATTAAATCAAATGAAACTTTTAAATCTTTCATTTGCAAAATTAATTCATCATTTTCCCCTTTTGAGTTATATTCACCAAGAATATCAATAATGGTTGAAATAGTTTGATACTGTTCACCAATCCTTGTAGCAATTTTTTCACTAGAACGAACCTTATTTAACTCACAAGCAAAATAAATTGATTCTATCCATCCACCTGTTAAAATAAGAGCAGATGTAGATTTTCTTTTTTCATTTTTTAAATAATCGTCACCATTTCTAAAAGCTTCAGAAACAATCATCATAACAGAATCTTTATTTGTTTTGTTTTTTTCAAAACGTGTCATAAAAGATTTGTCAAAAATCCCACTTAATCCAAGTTTATCTGTAATTGATTCAACAACTGAGAGACAATTTAAAGCAGAACTGTTTTCATCATTTATACTTGCATAACCTAAATCAGCACCATATATCCCAAGGTTTAGAGCTTGTTTATATTCAGTAGTATATTTAGAAATATTTTTAGTGTTATTCAATAAATCTTGATTAAAGGCAATATTTGTTTCTTTTAATAATAAGGCCATTTGAATTGGAGAAGGTACACTAAATATTTTTCCGTCAAAAGCAGTTTTTAATGAACTTGTAGGATCTAATTGATCTCCTTTAATTTTATCACCACCATCACTACCACCACAAGAAACGAGTATTAATCCTCCAAAAACTAACGGTGCAATATTTTTTAAATTCATTTTCATAAGTTAGTAGAATTTTGACTTTTATAATATGCTAAATTAATAAAAAATAAATCTGATAAACTAATTTTAGATAGATTTTTTTAAAAGACATTAAAGTTAACAAGATATTATTTCTTTTTCAAGTTAATTACTCAAGTATTTAACAAAAATAAAATCAAACGAAGTAATCAATATTTATCATCATAGGAATTTCAATATTCTATACTTAATTTTACCAAAAAAAATCAATACAATGAACATTCGTCCTCGAAGAAATAGAAAAAGCATTGCAATTCGTGCTATGGTTGAAGAAACTAAGTTAGGTGCTGAAAATTTAATTTACCCTATTTTTTTAGAGGATGGAAAAGGGATTAAAACGGAAATTAAATCGCTTCCAAATAATTATAGATGGTCGTTAGATTTGTTGCTTCCTGAAATCGAACAATGCATGAATTTGGGGGTGAATACGTTTGATATTTTCCCGGCTGTTTCTGAACATTTAAAAGATGTAACTGCGACTTATAGTTATGCTGAAGAAAATTTTTACCTTCATGCTATTCGTAAATTGAAAGAATCTTTTCCAGAAATCGTAATTATGAGCGATGTAGCAATGGATCCGTATTCTTCTGATGGTCATGATGGCTTGGTTCGAAATGGTAAAATTTTAAACGATGAAACGTTGCCAATTTTAGCGAAGATGTCGATCGCTCAAGCTCAAGCAGGTGTTGATATTATTGGTCCTTCTGATATGATGGATGGACGAGTTGGATTTATTCGAAATGAATTAGATAAAAATGGTTATACAGATGTAAGTATTATGTCTTACACTGCTAAATATGCGAGCGCTTTTTATGGTCCTTTTCGTGATGCCTTGAATTCCGCTCCAAAATTAGGGGATAAAAAGTCATATCAAATGAACCCTGCTAACAAAAGAGAAGCTTTATTAGAAGCTGAATTGGATTTTAATGAGGGTGCAGATTTTTTAATGGTTAAACCTGCTTTGTGTTATCTTGATATAATTCACATGTTGAAAGAGAATTTTAATATTCCAATTACAGCATATAATGTAAGTGGTGAATGTGCAATGGTTTACGCTGCGTCTCAAAACGGTTGGTTGAATTATGAAAACACGATGTCTGAAATGCTTTTGAGTATTAGAAGGGCAGGAGCAGATGGAATTTTAACCTACTTTGCGAAGGATTTTGCTCAATTATTGAAGAAATAAAATTAGACAGAAAGATTAAAGACTAAAAGATTAAAAGACTTATTCTTAGATCGATTATTTTTTTTTGTAATCTGCCTTTAATGTTAAATATTGGCTAATTTATATTCTAATACATTAAAAATTTTGTTTTATATTCCAATTGTCACAGTCATTTCTATTTAACTTACACTTTAAAGTGTTACATATCAGTCTTTTATTTTTGAATCTTTCAGTCTTGCATCTGTTTTAAAATAAAAAATAAATTTGGCAATTAAAAAACAATGCTATAGATTTGCACCATGAATTATAAAATAGGACAACAATTACATCATCATTTTCATTCGCATCCAAGCGTTATGAAATGATTATGCATACAACATAAAATATTTTTTAAACCCGCTTGGTAGTCCAAGCGGGTTTTTTGTTCCCATAAGTTCTACCAAGCAATTATATTAATTAACAGAAATGAAAAAATTAACAATTGCAGTACAGAAATCGGGAAGATTATTAGATGATTCTCTTCAATTATTACGAGAATGTGGATTAAAGATTGATGCGGCAAATGGTGCATTAAAATCTGAAGCTTCCAACTTTCCTTTGGAAATATTATTCTTAAGAAATAGTGATATTCCTCAATATATCAAAGATGGAGTGGTGGATTTGGCTATTATTGGTGAGAATTTATTAGTGGAAAAAGGTGGAGATATTGAAACATTGTTTCCGTTAGGTTTTTCAAAATGTAAAGTAAGTTTAGCAGTTCCAAAATCTTCTGACATGAAATCAGTGAAAGATTTTGAAGGTCAACGAATCGCGACTTCTTATCCTATAACATTACAAAAATACTTGGATGAAAACAAAGTGAAAGCAGAAATTCACACCATTTCTGGCTCTGTTGAAATAGCGCCAAACATTGGTTTAGCTGATGGTGTTTGCGATATTGTTTCTTCTGGAAATACATTGTTTATGAATGGTTTGAGAGAGTTGGAAGTGATTTTACGTTCACAAGCAGTTCTAGTATCTAATCCAACGTTGTCTATTGATAAAAAGGTGATATTAGATAAGTTAGTATTTAGAATAAAAGCGGTTTTAGCTTCGAAAAATTCGAAATATATTTTATTAAATGCTCCAAATGATCGACTTAAGGAAATCGTGACGATTCTTCCAGGAATGAGAAGTCCAACAATTTTGCCCTTGGCTGAATCTGGTTGGAGTTCGGTTCACTCTGTTATCGGTGAAGAACAGTTTTGGGATACGATTGATGCGTTAAAAGATGCTGGAGCAGAAGGGATTTTAGTTGTTCCGATTGAAAAAATGGTGAATTAATTTGCAGTTATTATGAAGATATATAAGAATCCAACAAAAGACCAGTTGAATGTGGTTTTACAGCGTGAGGTTATTGATTCTGTTGATTTAGAAGAGGTTGTTGCTGAAGTGTTTGAAAATGTAAAATTGAATGGTGATAAAGCTCTAGGAGATTATGCTCTTAAATTTGACAAAGTGAAAATGACTTCATTTCAAGTATCTCAACAAGAAATTAATGATGCTATTACTAAAGTTTCTGATGATTTGAAAGTAGCTATTAATCAGGCAATCAAAAATATAGAGAAGTTTCACGAGTCTCAAAAAGAGGTTGAAACAAAAGTAGAGACAATGCCTGGAGTAACTTGTTGGAGAAAGTCTATTGGAATTGAAAAAGTTGGTCTGTATATTCCTGGGGGAACTGCTCCCTTGTTTTCTACGGTTTTAATGTTAGGTGTTCCTGCTAAACTTGCTGGTTGTAAGGAAATTATTTTATGCACACCTCCAGATAAAAATGGAAAAATTAACCCTGCGATTTTATATTCTGCAGATATAGTCGGAATTACAAAAATATTTAAAGTAGGTGGGGCGCAAGCTATAGCTGCGATGACTTATGGAACAGAAACAGTTCCAAAAGTTTTCAAATTATTTGGACCTGGAAATCAATATGTGACAGCGGCTAAACAGTACGCTCAACGATTTAATGTGGCGATTGATATGCCGGCTGGTCCAAGTGAAGTGATGGTGGTTTGTGATGAGTATGCTAATGAGGTGTTTGTTGCGGCAGACTTATTGTCACAAGCTGAACATGGAATTGATAGTCAGGTAGTTTTGGTATCTACAAGTGAAGTGAAAGTTGAGGAAGTTCAGAGGGAAATAGCGCTTCAATTGAAAAAGTTGCCAAGAGGAAACGTTGCTGAAAAAGCGCTATCAAAATCTCTTGCAATCGTGACAACCAAAATGGAATTGGCTAGTATTATTAATACGTATGCTCCAGAACATCTTATTTTAAATACATCTTTCAATGAAGAGATAATTCCTATAATTAGGAATGCTGGCTCCGTTTTTATAGGACAATATACTCCTGAAAGCGCTGGTGATTATGCTTCTGGTACAAATCACACCTTACCTACAAATGGGTATGCTAAACAATATTCAGGAGTTTCGTTGGATTCATTTGTAAAGAAAATTACTTTCCAAAAAATAACAGAAGAAGGAATTAAAAATGTTGGTAAAACGGTTCAAGTAATGGCTGAGGCTGAAGGATTAGATGCTCACAAGAACGCAGTTACAGTTCGATTAAATGCTTTGAAATAATGAATGTACTAGATTTTATACGACCGGATTTATTGGATTTAAAACCTTATTCTTCTGCAAGAGATGAATATACAGGAAAAGAAGGGGTCTTTTTAGATGCAAATGAAAATCCTTTTGAAACTGGAATTAACCGTTATCCGGATCCTTTTCAAAAAGAATTAAAGGAAAAAATTTCTGCTTTGAAAATGGTTTCTGCTGGTCAACTATTTTTAGGAAATGGTTCTGATGAATGTATTGATTTATTGTTTAGATTGTTCTGTATATCAGGTAAAGACAAGGTTGTAGCTATTTCTCCTTCGTATGGCATGTATAATGTTTCCGCAAAAATCAATCATATTGAAATGATTGACGTTTTATTAAATGATGATTTTTCGTTGGATATTTCAACTATTTCCAAGGTGGCAAGTGATGCGAAAATGATTTTCTTATGTTCTCCTAATAATCCAACTGGAAATGCTTTTCCTAAGGAAGATCTTATATCAATTTTACAATTAAATAGTTGTTTAGTTGTTGTAGATGAGGCGTATATAGATTTTTCAAAAGAGGGAAGTATGTTGAGTGAACTTAACAATTATCCAAACTTGATTGTTTTGCAAACTTTTTCGAAAGCGTATGGTTTGGCAGGATTAAGATTAGGAATGTTATTCGCTTCAAAAGAAATCGTTGAGTGGATGAATAAAGTGAAACCTCCTTATAATATTAATCAATTGACTCAAAATGAAGCCTTAAAAAGATTAGGGAATGTTGATTTAATAAAAGATCAGATTCAGTATTTAATTTCAGAGCGTGAAAGAATAGCAAAAGAATTTGAATCGTATTCAATTATTGACAAGATTTATCCATCTGATTCAAATTTTATTTTAATTAAAGTAAAAGATTCGGATAAGGTATATAATTATTTGGTTTATAATAAAGTAATAGTAAGAAATAGGGCAAGTCAATCTCTCTGCGAAAACTGTATTCGAATAACAATCGGAACAAAAGAAGAAAATGATATACTGTTAGAAAAGATAAAAGAATTGTGTTAATTTGAAAGATATGAAAAAAGTTTTATTTATAGATAGAGATGGTGTTTTACTCGTAGAGCCACCAATTGATTTTCAGGTAGATAGTTTTAGTAAATTAAAGTTTTATCCGAAAGTGTTTTCTGGTTTAGGTAAAATAGCTAAAGAGTTAGATTTTGAATTGGTTATGGTGACAAATCAAGATGGTTTGGGAACTGATTCATATTCCTACGAATCATTTATTGGTCCCCATACTTTAATGGTTGAAACGTTAGCTTCTGAAGGAATAATTTTTTCTGAGGAATGTATAGATAGAACGTATGCTTCTGAAAATGCTACAACAAGAAAACCAAGAACAGGTTTGTTAACGAAATACTTTTCTGAAGAATATGATTTAGCAAATTCATTTGTAATCGGTGATCGTATTACTGACATGGAGCTAGCTAAAAACCTTGGATCAAAAGGTGTTTATATGTTAAAAGATTCAAATCTAGGAGCAACTGAAACATCTTTAACAGCTGATTTACTTGCAGATATTATTGCAATTCAAACATGTGATTGGGATGAGATTTACACTTTCTTAAAATTAGGTTCGAGAACAGTTGATTTGACAAGAGATACAAATGAAACAAAGATTAAGATCAAATTAAACTTAGATGGAACTGGCAAAACATCCATAAATACAGGGATAGCATTCTTCGATCACATGTTGGATCAATTAGGCAGACACGGTCAGATGGATTTAGAAATAGATGTAAAAGGTGATTTAGTAGTTGATGAGCACCACACAATCGAAGATACAGCAATTGCCTTAGGTGAATGTTTCAAAAAAGCATTAGGAAATAAATTAGGAATCGAAAGATACGGTTTTTGTTTACCAATGGATGATTGTTTAGCACAAGTTTCAATTGATTTCGGCGGGAGAAATTGGTTAGTTTGGGAGGCTGAATTTAAGCGTGAAATGATAGGTCAAATGCCAACAGAAATGTTTTTCCATTTTTTTAAATCATTCACAGACGGTGCATTGTGCAATTTAAACATCAAAGTCGAGGGCACCAACGAGCACCACAAGATTGAAGCGATTTTTAAAGCATTCGCAAAAGCGATAAAAATGGCCAAAACCAGAAATGGTGAATATGCAATATTACCGACAACAAAAGGCGTATTGTAAAACAACACGTAGGGTCAAATTCCAATTAAAAAAAACCGTAGGGTCAAATAATTATTTGACCTAACAAAAAATGAAAAATGAAAAATGAAAATAGCAATAATAGATTACGGTTCCGGAAACGTGTTTTCGGTAAGTTCAGCATTAAAAAGATTAGGCGTATCCGCAGTCGTGACTGCAGACCACAAAATCATAAAATCAGCCGACGCCATAATTTTCCCTGGAGTCGGACACGCAAAATTTGCTATGGAACAATTAAAAAAAACAGGATTAGATCAATTAATACCAACATTGAAACAACCGGTTTTAGGAATTTGTTTAGGAATGCAATTAATGTGTGCTTTTACTGAAGAAGGAGATGTTTCTTGTCTGAATATTTTTCCCAATGTAAAAGTTCGGAAATTTGTTGATTCACCTAAAATTCCGCATATAGGATGGAATAAATTAGAAAATGGGGAAGGACTTTTTACAGATTTTAATTCAGATGTTTATTTTGTTCACAGTTATTATGTTGAATTGAATGAATACACAGTTTCAGAGTCAGAATATGGTTCAAGATTTACAGCTTCAATGCAAAAAGATAACTTTTACGGTTGTCAATTTCACCCAGAGAAAAGTGGTAAATGCGGGGAGAAGATATTGTCTGACTTTTTAAAGATGATTGAGGTGGTGGATTGAGAGTGAGATTAAGGTTGAGATTGAGATTTTGGATAAGGTTAATACATACAAGGCTGTTTTAAAATTCATAAATTGAGGCATGATTAAAATTAAACTCCGCAGTTTACATTTGTAAATGAGGAAGTTAAATTTTAATTATAACGAAGAGTTATGAGTTTTAAAATAGTCTTAAAATAAAAAAAATATGAAAATAATACCAGCAATAGATATCATAGACGGAAAATGTGTTCGCTTAAGTAAAGGGGATTACAATTCAAAAATTATTTACAATAAAAATCCTTTAGAGGTTGCTAAAGTTTTTGAAGATCATGGATTTAACTATTTACATGTCGTCGATTTAGACGGAGCTAAGTCAAGTAAAGTAGTGAATTTTGACATTCTTGAATCGATTTCAAATAACACAAATTTAAAAATTGATTTTGGAGGAGGAGTTAAATCAACGGATGATTTCAAGCGAGTTATTGATGCTGGTGCAAATCAAGTTACGGTTGGAAGTATTACAGTTAAAAATCCATTGCTATTATTTGAATGGATTGAAGAATACGGAGCAGATCGAATCATTTTAGGCGCAGATGTCAAAGGATTAAACATAGCAACAGATGGTTGGCTCGAAACAAGTGACTTAACTTTATTTAACTTTTTAAAAGATTATTACGCTAAAGGGATCAGAAACATTTTATGCACAGATATTTCTAAGGACGGAATGTTAGAAGGTCCAGCTTTTGAGTTGTATTCCTATATTATGGCTGAATATTCAGATGTAGATTTAATTGCAAGTGGAGGTGTTTCATGCATAGAAGATGTTATCAAGTTGAAAAATAATGGGATACCTTCTGTAGTAATCGGAAAAGCGATCTATGAAAATAAGATTGATTTAAAGGAATTGGTGAAGTTGAATAATTAGGTCATAGGGCAATGGTCTTTGTTTATGTTTTAGAATTAGGGCATAGGATTAGAACAAGTCTTTGAAAAAGAGTAGTAATAACAATCAATTCTTATATGACCTTATATTCCTTATATGGTTCAAAAAAAACGTACAAGTTAAAACAAACCTATATGGTTCAAAAAAAATATGTTAAAAAAAAGAATAATCCCGTGTTTAGACATTAAAAATGGGAGAACAGTAAAAGGAATCAATTTTGAAGGATTGAGAGATGCTGGAGATCCAGTTGATCTTGCTAAGTATTATTCAGAAATGGGAGCAGATGAATTGGTTTTCTTAGATATCACAGCAACTCAAGAGGATCGTAAAACGATGATTGATATGGTTTTAAATGTTGCTTCTGAAATTAATATTCCATTCACTGTTGGTGGAGGAATAAGTTCAGTTGAAGACGCTTCTTTACTTTTGAAAGCTGGTGCGGATAAGATTAGCGTGAATTCGTCAGCTGTTAAAAATCCGCTACTTCTGAAAGAGTTAGCTGTCAAGTTCGGGAGTCAATGTATTGTTTTAGCTGTTGATGCTAAATTGATTGACAAAGAGTGGATTGTGTTCCTAAGTGGCGGTAAAATTCAAACAGAAATCAATCTTTTTGATTGGGTGAAAAAAGGAGTAGAATTAGGCGCAGGAGAGATCCTTTTTACTTCTATGAATCACGATGGAACCAAGCAAGGATTTGCAGTGGATGTATTAGAAAAAATGGCACAAATTGTTAATGTTCCAATAATAGCTTCTGGTGGATGTGGTTCAAAAGAGCACTTTTTAGAAGTTTTTAAATCTGGAAATGTAGATGCAGCATTAGCTGCAAGTGTTTTTCATTTCGGAGAAATTGAAATTCCAGAATTGAAAGGGTATTTAAAAGAGAATAATATTAATATTAGACTTTAAGATTCAAGATTAAAAGATTTAAAGACTGATTTATATTTAAAACATATCAGCAGTCTTTAAACGAAGTGATCTTGAATCTTGCAGTCTTGAATCAAAAGAAATATGGATACAAATAATATAAATTTCGAAAAAAGTAACGGTTTAATTCCTTGTATAATTCAAGATAATACAACCTTACAAGTGTTAATGCTTGGTTATATGAATCAAGAAGCGGTTGATCAAACTATTTCAACCAATAAAGTGACTTTTTTTTCCCGTTCTAAAAATAGAATTTGGGTGAAAGGAGAAGAGAGTGGTAATTTCTTAGAAATGAAGTCGATTGCTTTGGATTGCGATAAAGACACCATTTTAATTAAAGCTGAACCGATTGGACCAACTTGTCACAAAGGAGCAAAAACATGTTGGGCGGAAGAAAAAACGACAGATTTTGGAGTCATTTCTCGTCTAGAAGATGTTATTTCAAACAGAATAAATACTCCAAGTGAGAAGTCGTATGTGTCTGATTTAGTTGGTAGAGGAATTAATAAAGTAGCACAGAAAGTAGGCGAGGAGGGAGTTGAAGTAGTAATTGAAGCTCTAGGTTCAGATGATAATTTATTTTTGAACGAAAGTGCCGATTTACTATTTCACTATTTGATTTTATTGCAAGCTAAAGGGTTTAAGTTGGATGATATTTTAGAAGTTTTGAAGGGGAGAGAGAAATGATTTTTGTTTCTTGTAAATTGATCAAAGTAGAATGCTTCAATTATTTATGAAGTATTCAACTAGATTTCTTGTTTTTATTACAATTGGAAAACTAGTCTGATCTTCTATTTTAATTAGACCTACATCTTTTGCAAAATATCTTCTGTATGTCCAATATTCATCTGGAGCTTGATCATTATATTCTTCAACTACAATACAAGGATAATAAGATTTTCCTGAGATTACGATCGTTGTATCTACAGCAGTAATTTCTCTTTTAATATTTTCGCCACCCCAATGATAAATTGACCAAGTAGTTCCAATGGGTTTAGACTCCATAACTATAGTTGTTAACCCAACTTGCAATTTAATAAACCTAAATAGCTATATGCTAATTATTTAACTAATGTATATTTAGAATTGGGTCACTACTTTTGTTTTTCTTACAAATGGTCTATCAGTAAAATTTAGAGCTTGATAGATTTTTTTTA
>OBEQ011004369.1_pt1 | contig 21254 bp, 20 predicted proteins | sample 1670901 | NCBI WGS metagenome assembly OBEQ01 (sample SAMEA104232315, study PRJEB22302) | groundwater metagenome | biome: forest; feature: aquifer; material: groundwater | place: USA | collected 2011-08-07 | depth 5.4 m
CACGGTACTTGTTCACTATCGGTCACTATGAGTATTTAGCCTTGGATCTTAGTCGACCCGATTTCCAACCAGATTTCTCGTGTCTGGTTGTACTCAAGAAAAAGTTCAGGAATCTGCATGATGTTTCGCTATACAGGACTATCACCTTCTTTGGTCCGCCGTTCCAGGCGTGTTCTGCTACATAGCACACAATGTTCCTCTGCAGTATTACCGTACTGCAATAACTTCCACTTATTACCCCTATCTTGCAACGCCGGCAAGCTTTAAAGCATTGGATTGCTCCGTTACTAACACAAGATAGGTTTGGGCTAATAGATAATCTATTCACCGCACTCTACTATACGAGCGTGATGAATAAATTACTATGTATTTCCCTGTTCGCTCGCCACTACTGAGGGAATCGCTTTGTTCTTGCGAACAAATTGCTTTATTTTCCTCATGCTACTGAGATGTTTCACTTCGCATGGTTCCCGCACATGTATACCCACGTATACATAGCATATACGCTTCACGTATATAGGTTTCCCTATTCGGACACCCCCGGATCAAAGCTTAGTTGCCAGCTCCCCGAGGTTTATCGCAGGCTCTCACGTCCTTCATCGGCTCATAGTACCTAGGCATCCACCATATACCCTTATCTGTTTTAATTTCTTCCCTTGCGGGATTTGATCTCTTCTGTAGAGCTAATAGCTTTCCAGAATTGATCGACAATAAACCAAAGTTTATTGTTGGTACAGATCAATGTTTACCTCGTCCCACTTTAGTGGAACGGGGTTGTTCTACTTACAATTTTCTACCCTTAGACACCCGCATTGGTATTGCGGATATCTAAATTATTTTATTTTTAAAGTACCGGATAGTCCAACCACGTACGATTATTCCATCCACAGAGCTACTGCTTACATCTCTTCTAGCCTGATCCCCAAAATAAATCGAGACAGCTTCTGATCTGTATGCAGTATGTCTGTATATGGAATTGGTAAAGTTTGTACTATATTATAGAGTAAAACCTGAGCAAGAAAGACACCTTTGGCGACAAAAAAACCGCTTTCGCGGACTTTATGTAAGGCACAGTTTAAATGGCCAGTTTACATAAACCGCTTAAGAGATAAAGTGATTAATAAAGTAACCATAGAGCTTCTCAAAGAAATAGTATATATAAGCATACTATTCAATGGTTTTGTGCTTGTCAAGGGCTAAAACAAGAAAAAATGGCTACATTTAATCAAAATTGTCAAGCCAGAGCTAATCTTAGCCAGCACAGAAACATGAGGCGCTAAAATAAGTATTTTAATATGTACTTTTATGATACTTTCTTCATACACCCTAGCTATTACCAATTTTTACAACCCATGAAAAAACAGGCAGTTTAAAATAAGCTGCCTGCTGCGCGTTACAACGCATCAAAGAGGTTACTACCTAACCGTAATCTCAGAAAACAAATCACCACTTGCAAACGTGCGAACCAGTCCACGCAGACGTTCTTGGATAGTTGTCATTTTAGTATACTTTCTACTCCAACCATTGGAATACTTTGTTGGCCAGTTAAGAAAGCTGTTAATGAACCCTGCATTGGGATCATACGCGCCGTGGTTTGAGAGGTTGTAGTTATCTGGGGAAGCCACAAAGCTCATGGTGTTTGCTACCATTTCTTCGGTTTGGGGAAGCAGCCCTGTGTTGGACCAGCGAGCCAAAAAGAACAACTGATCTGGTACTTGGCTACTATACCCAATCAGGTACGGATCTACCACTCGCTGCCATTGCTGAGTTTTAAGTTCACGAGTTACCACATGGAGGTAGGGAGTGAGGATAGCGATCCAATCAAAGCGGTTGCGCACTTTTGCAATTACTTGGCTTACGCCGTGAGGTAACATTTCACCATTACAGTCTCCGTAACTATTCAGACTTCTTGTCTTACAATTCATTAACTCAAATAAGTCCAGGAAACCTTGGCTGGCAGTAGGGAAAAAAGTATTTTGCATAGACCCAAGATCACCAGTCACCATAAAAATAACTGGAGCAGTAACAAGTAAGTCTGCAAAATACTTTATCGGGATTACGCAATGATCTTGCAAATACTCTTTTTCACACAAGCCGCTATAGGCAGCCCGCAGGGTACTTAAAGCTCGATACTCTTTCATTACCTGAGTGGAACCATCTGATAACACCTTCCACTCATCACTTGCCAGTAATTCTTCGAGTGTCTTTTTTTCTGTTTCTTCCCACAAAAGCGCTTCCTTCAAAGAAGGCGCTAGTGCAATCTTGGTTTGGTATTCAGCTAAGTTACCAAACCGCAATCGAAGAAAACGATTAATCTGCTCTACTCGTTCGTTAGCAGGTTGCCATCCGCCACTCTCACCTCCTGGCTCACTTTCAAACACTGGCGGTTTGTCTTCAGTAGAATTAGACCAAAGATCAGGTTCTTCTGTAACCGCATCCTCAATACCTTTAAAGAGGTTCACACGGCCAGCAATTTGTTGAAACTCAGGAACTGTTCTATGTGTTTCTGACTGAGTGTGGTAGTAACTGGGCTGTTGCGTATACAAATGGATAGGCCCCAGAGAATTGATCGAAGTTGGGACTAAACTATTCTCATCTTTGTTTGCCATATGTTCCTCCTAATAATTGTTCTAACAAAATAGCCTAAGCAATTAAGACTACCATGAGTACAGCTAAGTATTATGAAATATTCTACTATCTAAGTCAAACAAAAATTAGTAAACAAAGTATTGACCACCACTTAGTTTAGGGGCATAATAAAAACTATTTCTCAGACTGAGCAAACAAAATACTTTAACCACAACAGGTACGGAGGAATCAATATGAACCGAACATTCAAAGTTTTCTTTGCGTGCTCCTTAGGCGCATTTCTAGGTACATGCGTAGCTCTGCAAGTGCACCATTACTTTTGGTGGACAGGTATGATTGTAGGTTTCTTAGTTGGATATGTAAGTTACGAAGTTAAGACTGTAGGCACCGCAATGAAAGATTCCTGGACAAGCCTACACTACTGGCAGCCAGACTTTTCTTGGTGGAAAGACGTTGCATCGTATGCATATTACCAAAGCATAACAATCTCAACGTTTGTAGGAGCAGTAACCGGACTTATGGTGCTTTTGTCTCAAGCTGGTTCTACTACTTACCCACACCACAGCACTGCCTATCAAATTGTATTTTCTTTTGTTCTGCTGGAAGGGATCGGAGTGTTGTGTATGACCCTGGGGTTTATAAGCTGGCGGAGAAAAAGTATTGAGGACGGGCGACAAATTCTAGAAAATGCCCGGAGTGATGCCTGGGAGTTTAATCCGGTGAGGTTTTACGGCTTTACTATTTGGGCCTTTTTGGTAAAAAACTTGTGGAAAGCTGTACCTAAAGTGTTTATGTTTTGCAAAACAACGCTGCCAAACTTTTGTAAGCACGTAGGCGTTTTTTGCTACACTGTTTTTCGTATGATTCACTCAGAAATGCTCCTATTGTGTGGTACAGACGCTGCCTTAGGCACAATCATTGGATACTGGACAGGAAATGCAGTTGTTGGAATGATTGTGGGTGGACTTTTTGGAGTCTTAAACTATGAAATCGTTTCCAAACGAATACTCCACATTGTTCCTGCAGATTAATTCGGGTTATCAAAAGCTTGTATCTCACGATACAAGCTTTATTTTTTTAATAGTTCGATAAATTCTTTTTCTTCAAGCACTTTTACACCCAACTTTTGTGCTTTTGTAAGTTTACTGCCGGGCTCATTGCCTGCAACTACGTAGCTAGTATTTTTAGAGACTGATTCTGCGGTACTCCCACCAAGTACTTTGATTTTTTTCTTAGCTTCGTCACGGCTTAAACTTTCTAGTGTGCCAGTTAGTACAAATGTTTTGCCTGTTAGTTTACCAGCAGCGCGCTGTGCTTGGGTTATTACCTTAACTCCCACTTTAAGCAACTTTTCAAGGTAACGTAGATTTTCTTTTTGATGGAAGAAGCCCGCCACGCTTGCAGACACCACAGGCCCAATATTGGGGATTGCGTTTATTTGCTCTCTATTTGCCTGCATTATCTTTTCTAATGTACCAAAATGCTCGGCAATATCTTCTGCAGTTTGCTCACCTACATGCATAATCCCGAGTGCGTACAAAAACCGAGCCAAGCTTACTTCTGTATGCGTATAGATCGAAGTAATAATATTATCCGCACTCTTTTCGCCAAAACGTTCGAGCCCTACTAAGTCTTCGCGGGTCAACTTGAATAAATCTGCTGCATCAGAAATTAAGCCTTCTTCTTGAAAACGGTCCAAAATCTTGGGCCCTACGGTATAAATTTCAAACACATTTACAAAATGCTGCATGCCGCGACGGTTTTTTGCCGGGCACTTTGGATTGGCACAATAATACGCAACAGTACTTCGTTTTCCATCACCGCTTTCTCTCCGCTCTACCCTACCTGCACACACAGGACAGGTTTGCGGCATCTTAAACTTTTTTTCTTTACCAGTTCGAAGCTTTAGCAATACTTCTACTACTTCTGGAATCATGTCGCCAGCCTTTTGAATAATTACCGTATCACCAATGCGCACATCCAGCCGCTCGATTTGATCCATATTATGCAGCGTGGCTTTACTAATAGTAGAACCAGCCACCAGTGTGGGCTCAAAAACTGCCAGCGGTGTTAATACACCAGTTCTACCAACATTTACTTTTATATCCAATACCTTAGTGGTAGCTTTTTCTGCTGGATACTTGAAGGCCACCATATACCGCGGCGCTTTGCCAACCACACCTAATTGCTCGTGTAAAGCTAATTGATTAACAGAGACTACTACGCCATCAGTTCCAAACGGAAAGTCTGGCCTCAGCTTTTCGACTTTATCTATAAATTGTTCAACATCAGCTAAAGTTTTCCCAACCATATCATAGGGCACAATTTTAAAGCCCAACTCTTTAAGCAATGTGTGTTCTTCAGAATGTTTTTGTAAGACTCGTTTGCGGTCTTGCAGCTGCGCAATGTCCCAAGCATAAAAATCTAGCTTACGACTCGCAGCCAACCCCGGATCCAACTGTCGGAGAGACCCCGCTGCTGCATTCCGCGTGTTAGCAAACAACGGCTTACCTACTTTTTCTTGCTCAGCATTTAATGCTTCCCAAGTTTTTTTACCCATCACTGCCTCGCCTCGCACTTCCAATAACCGAGGTGGATTTTTACCCCGCAACCTCAGAGGAACCGATTGAATAGTTTTTAAGTTTTGAGTTATATCTTCGCCAATACGACCGTCGCCCCGAGTTGCGCCTCTTACAAAATATCCATTTTCGTAAATTAAAGAAACTGCCAAACCATCGAGCTTAAGTTCTGCAAAATATTCAAGCTTGGTAGTTAGCGGCAACAATTTAGATATCCGTTTTTGCCACGCAGCCAGTTCTTCTTTACTAAATGCATCATTTAAAGAAAGCATGGGTATGGCATGTGCCAGCTTAACAAACTTATCCAAAGGTTTACCCGCGACTCGGCTGATAGATGAGTCTGGGTCAATAAGTTCAGGAAACTGCTTTTCCAAATCTCTCAGTTCACGCGTTAAAGAATCATATACATCATCAGTTACTCCTGGAAGATTTTGTACATGATACTGATACCGCAGCTCTTCTATTTGATCACGTAGTTTCTGTACGCGTTTTTTTGCTTCAGTAAATGTCATATATAAGTTATTTTATCAGACCCTTGCTTTGTTTTATAGTCTTAAAAATGTTTCATACTTTTCCACAGGACAAAATACTTAAGATATGGTAGAATTATAGAAAAGTGAACCTTGTAAACTATGTCTTACACTCCTAGACGTTTTAACCTTTCACCTAAACTCAAACTTGGGGTTGGTAGAGGCTTTTCGCCTAACAAACTTCTAAAAATTTCTAGTACTCTTTTCCTGCTTTTAGCCCTTGGGTTAACAGCAAACTCTGCCCGCCTTATTTGGCAACACCAAGCCCAAGCAAAAAACCAAAGTAGCCCAGAACCCCGGGTACTGGGCGCCAGTGACACTGCAGCAAAACAAGCAGAAAAATCTAATTACTTTGAATTCGAAGAGTACAAAATAAAAAACGGTGACACGCTATTTAATGTCAGCCAACGTTACAACATCTCCTGGACCACCCTTGCCACGCTTAATGAACTCAAAAGCCCTTTTACTTTAAAACGAGGCCAGACACTCAAAATTCCAAAACAGTAAGACAGTCGCCAGTTTCTAGGGACTAGTTGCGAGTCAAAAAAATAATCCGCCAGCTGGCGGATTATTTTTTGTAAGTATTATTTTCCTACCTAACCACGAGCAACTGGAAACCAGCACCTATGACTATTGTGGGATAAAAACTCGATATTTACGAGTAAGTATTCCACCAGCATTTGCCGAAACATCTACGGTCTTTTTGCCCGGAAATGCTATGCCCCGATATTGCAAAGGGGTACACGTTGAGTCTGTTGGACTGCCGTTATTGCCAGCACAGGTATGGATTTGGAAATAGCCATTTTGGGTTGGGGTTGGTGGTGTATCTAAATGTACAAATATTTGATATGAGGCATTAGGATTAAGAATATAGCATAAAATATTACTCCCAATAGGAGCACTGCACCCACCCCCAACTCCATTACCATTTGTTGCATTCAGGAGCTGGCCATTGGCTACTGAATAATCAGCACTTCCGTTCTGGTTGTTACTACTATCGGTACAATCCACATTGGTTATCTTGCAAATATAGACGCGCATGGCTGGCCCACTTGCGTAGGTAAAAGTAATTTTTCCATACAACCCATCCGGACTTCCATTTGCATCTGAATCAACGTAGGGTGCATCTGGATTAAGTAAGGTGTATACATTTTTAGTTTTATTAAATGCATCGGAAGTAGAAGGCACTACATCGTTGTATACTGGATCAAGATTCAGGCTACATAAATTTGTAGAAAGGACAGTGGAGTTGAGGTTACTGGCATTGGGAGTAGAACAACTCCCAAACAAACTGTTAAACACACTGAAGTCTTTACCATTAGCGTTAGAGTCTGGCACTCCTCTTTTTACCTTCAAAATTGCTTCCTCAATAACACTCTGAGTTGCATACAACGCAGGCTCTGTACGCTGCAGATCACTCGAAGCTCTAATCTCTATAAATACAATAGTAGCTAAACTAAATGCTATAGCAGTAATTGCAGACAAAACCAAAATCGCAAGCAACAGGGTTACCCCTGCCTGTTTAGGCTGTCTGCCTAAGCTGCTCATGCATTTTATGTTAGTTGCTGCGTACGCCATAGTCGTCACTTGAGATTGTAGTTTGGTAAGGAATAGTTACTTTTTCACCCGTAAGAAGAGTTACTTCAAATTTTGCAACCAGAGTCACCAGAGGCTGTATTTTAGCCAAATTAGATCCTCCGCTATATGGTATGTTTGGCTCATGAGCAGGTCTAATATAGAAACGAAGATAGGTGACTTTAAAATTTGCAGGATTAAGAACTTGCTGACTACCTGGACCACTAATATTTTGTTTAGCCAAGATAATACTTTCAAGGTCATTCTTCGGGTCAGCATCTGTATTAAGACTTACGTCGTCGGTGTACGAATTTGTTGTTGCGTCTAATACCCTACCCCAGTAAAAACATTCTCGTTCTCCATTAATATTAATTACGCCTAAATGTGTATCGTATTTTTCTAATACCGAGCTAGAATATTGCGAATATTTCCAACCATAGGTATCGTTTACCGTATTAGCGCTTGGAGGTGGAACAGGGTTTGGTGCAGGACAAGGGCTTACCGACGCAACCCCAGCATCGAACCCGTTGGTAGAATAGTCTACTTGACCATTGCGAACTTCTTTTACAAAAAATTCTACAAAGTTTCGCATCCCTTGCGAAGCTTGTCTGAGTGCCTCTATCCGACGATTGATCCGCAGTGTGTAATTAAATAACACGAGCATCATGGTTACTACCCCAGCAAAAATAGCAACTGCTACCACAATTTCTGTAATCGTAAAACCTTTGTTAGAAAGTAGAACGTAGAGTTTAGAGTTTAGGAAAAAATGCGACTCATTAGATTCTCTTGTGTGAGTCTTTTTTTGTCTATTTTTTTCGTGTCGTAGATGTGTTATAAACATTTGATATGATATCGAAAATAAAATACTTTTTCCCTACTTCCTACACTCTAATCCCTACAGCCTAACCTAGTAATTTTTCCAATTAGTAAAATATTGCTCCAACTGTATCCGACAACTACCTCGGGTTGGATAATCATAATTAAAATCTCCCGGATCAGGACAGGCTTTATCTTTCCACCATACTTGGGAAATAACATGAATGCGCGGACCAATATCCGTATTGTATTGCGGACCACTCCCTTGTTGATAGGGGTCTTGTTTCGTATACGCAGCAAAAGGACCACCCGCTGAAATATTACTATCACCTTCTAGACGCACAGAAATTTTACGGTAATAGCCAGATGGTCCGATATCAGCACCAGAAGGAGTATAGTATGCGCCTGCGCCTCCAGAAGAAACCCCAGTAGGATTAAACGTCAGTCCAAATTTTGGCTGACCACTCACGAGTGTGTAAGTCCAATAAGGATTATTGGCAGCAGGGCTAGTGTCTAGTCCAGGGTTATAGGCAATTGTAAAACTTTTATGGCTATTTTTATCATAATCTAAGGCCGTAATATCGTAGGAGCCAGCAGTTCCTGGATTAAGCCAATTTTTATAACAAATACCGTCATTGGTATTATTGGCAAAATCGTAACAATCTGTAGCGTAACTTCCAGCCCTCAGCCAATTAGTATCACGCATATTTTTAATTGCTTCTACACCTTCTCTTGCTAAACCAATCGCAATAATCTGTTTGGTAACATTGGTAGAAGAATGAAAAGCAAAATTAGCAAGCCCAAGCGCTGCGGTAATGCCCATGACCATAACAAAAATAGCTACTACTGTTTCTACTAATGTTTGGCCATGTTGGTATATAGATGTTGTTTTTTTATTTGCCATACTATTGAGAACTAACACTACCAGAGATGCCATTTACAGACACAATGCCTTTTGTACCAGTCGCTTGTTCTTGTAACGTAATATCAAGCCGCAGATTTGAGCTTGTAGCTAAACTTGTAGGATTTGCAGTAACCCCAGCCAAGTTTGCATTGCAAGCACCCAAGGTTTGATCGTATGCAATATAGACAGTACCAAAGGGAAGCGAAAAGCCCACCTGGGCACAGGTAATAGGCGTAATAGTGGTACCGCTGGTCGAGGTGGCCTGAAGCGATTGAATAACTACTCCTTGCGGTAAGGTGATACTTTCAACTGCACTAACACTATTATTCTTATCTATTGCTTTAATTTGATAGCTTTTATTTGCTGACCCAGCTCCCAGTGAATTTATATCCACATAGTAATACTTTACTGCAGTGCCTCCGGGGGTATTACGCGCAGATATGGTATAACTTTGGACTTTTCTGAAATTGCTTACTAATTCATTTTGGGCAATTTTTAGGTTCCGAGGACCACGAAGCCCTGCAAAATTAACCAAAAACAAGGTAGTGATCAGACCCATAATAGCCAAAACAACTAACAGCTCAATAATGGTAAACCCCGCTCTAGCCTGCTCCAGAGTAAAGTTCGTTGCCGTGTATGCTTGTTCTAGAGAAAGATTATTTTGAAATAATTTCAATAATTTTGGTTTCATAATCGAAACATCTATATGCAGTATAAAACACTTAGGTGCATGACACAATAACAGGGCTGGATTACGCCAACCCGAGTAAGTGCACATACCACAACACAAGTGGTTTCCCCCATATATACGCCAAGAGTGTTGCAATAGTTAAAAAAGTTCCAAACGGCACCATGCTCTTTAGGCCCTTTTTTTTAAGAGCTAATAAAACGATAGAGACACTAGCACCAAGATAAAATGCCAGCAACACTGCCACCCACACAACTGGCCAGCCAAGAAACAAGCCCATAACTATCATTAACTTTACATCACCAAAACCTAACCACTTACCAAAAGATATAGCCCATAAACAAAAAAATACAAAAAATGCCGCCAGTGCTGCAATGATCCCGCTTATTAAAATCCCGTCAAAGTTTGTGAGACTGCCCTGTACTATCCCGAGTGCAAGATTAAACACAAGTAAGATACCTGTAGCAGGAAAAATAACCTTGTCTAAAATAAGATAGTGCTCTAGGTCAATAATAAAAACACATACAAACACAGAGATCCCAAACCACACCCGCGCGAGCTCAAGGAAACCTACTAAATCAGTGGGGCCAATACATACCCAGGCCCCAGCAAACAAAAGCCCAGTAAGTATTTCTATGAGCATATACCGAAAAAAAATATGGGTCCTGCAACCCAAACATCTACCTTTTTGAACCAAAAAGCTAAGTATTGGTACAAGTTCTAAAGGCCCAAGCGTACGCTTGCAGCTCGGACACTGAGACCTGCCTATAAGTGTTTCTCCCTGTGGAAGACGCCATACTACTACATTCAAAAAACTACCAATAATCGTGCCGAACATAAAACTAAAAAGTATATATATGTACTCCATACGAGTAATTAAATTTGACCAAGATGAACTTGCACCCTAAAGGGCAAACCCTTGAGCACGTCCCCATGTTTTATTCTTTCTAGCAATTGTTTTGGTTCAGTATAGACTGGGCTAATCTGACTTGCCCGAGTAAGCGCATACACCATTTGATCTTTTTTGTCTTGTATCTGATAAATTTTCGCCAATAACATCCACCCTTCATAGTAATCTTGGTTGAGCGCCAAAATGGACTTAAGGTATTCCTTTGCGGTATCAAGATCTCCCTTTATAAAGTATGTTTCTGCAAGCAGATAATACGAAATAGGAGAAAACTGATCATAATGCAAAGAAGTTTGCAAATCCACTACTGCGAGATCTAAATATGCTCTATCCCCAGTCGTAAAAAAGCGTAAACCTGCTAAGTGAGCTTGTTGGATATAGGTTCTACTACTCTCTGGGTGTAGATTCAAATTAGCCAGTTGGGCTTTATCAATAATGACAGTATCTTTTTTCAGTCGGATGGCGCTTCCTGCTTCAAACAGGCTATAGAATTGACCTGTGGGGTTAATACGACGTGCCAGACTGGCGTACTTAAAGGTCTTTTCAAAATCACCTGAATAGTAATTCTGGATTGCAGCGTACGACAAATGCTCAGAAACAATCAAGACGAGTCCTGCGCACAAAAAAAGTATTGCCATACTCCTACTTGCTATTATACTCACTCTGTTTATGGGTATCCGCAGTGGCAATGGTATGTCTATTCGTATTAAACACACCAAGAGCACTGCGAGTAACCAGTAATTTGGCAAAGAAACAGGAGTAAAACTCCCCACAACAACCCATACCACCACACCAGTGAGCAAAGCAATAACTAATACATCTCCACTACGAATGAGGCTCTTGAGACCATACCCCACAGCTGTAAATAAGAGACTACAAAAAAAGATAAGCAGAGGCACTCCTCCCGTTGCACCAATATGAAGCAAGATATTATGCGCATCGTCAAAGAAATTACGCTCTGTTGCTAAGTCCTTGCCTCGTTCCCGTTCAAACAAAAGTTGAAAGTTACCAAGCCCAGTGCCAGTAACAGGATGGCGCAGCATACCTTGAGCTGCAAGCTCCCAGACGGCAAAACGATTAGTCACATTAGCATCGGAAAAAGTTATGGTACGCTTGAGCAATCCTGGCCGCGCAAAGTTGAAAAATAAAAACACCAGAGTAGCAGAAATAATAACAACCCAGCCCACAGTCACCAAAACTTTTCTATGGCTTCGAGCAAATAAAAAAAGCAACAATAAAGCACACACTGCAGCCGTAACAAGACCGACGAGCGAACCACGGCTGGCAAGTAGCACGGTTGACCACACAATAAAAAAAACAGTGATGCCATAAAACAACCGGGCGTATACATATTTTGTTTTGAAACAAAAATATACAGCTAATGGTAAAATGCTTGCCGTAAACATAGTAGAAAAGTTGGGATTACCCAGAAAACTCGGGGCACGCAGAAAGATTGCCTCTGTTACCCCCTCATAGTAGGCATAGCCAAAGCTCTGCACAGTCCCATAGAGCGCAATTAAAAAAGCATCGAAAACTAAGATCCTTAGTAAAAAGTCTAAAAACCTTCGAGGTAGTGTTAAGAGTAACATGGTCCCACAAACCCAAATACTATAAAATAAAAACCCGCTCGTAAAACGGGGGTAAAATCCAAAAAAACTGTTGATACGATCAAAGCTAAAAATACTTGCTACAAAGCTCCAAAACCAAAAAAGAAGTAGTGTACTTACAAACACGAGCAGAAATGGGTTTTTTTTATTAAAAAGGCCAATTGCTGACTTTTCTGCACCATATTTCTTTTGAGGCCATACCCATAGAACAACGCCTATAACTATTAAAGAACAAGAAAATTTCACTGTATCAAAATGTTCAAATGTATACAGGTCAAAAATTAACGGCACAAAAAAAAGCAGCACTGCAGACAAGGCAAAGACTGTATGCTCGCGAAATTCTTGTCTTCGCAGGTCAAACAGTGCTGTAATTTGGGATAGAAAAGTGTTGCTTCCTTTAAACAAACCTTCAGAATAGGACATGCACGGGTATAAAAATAGTAAAATAAATACGAGCTTTTTTTAGTGACTAGTAACTTTTGTAATTCCTTTAAGTACACCAGAAGCTGCTGCTGGAGAACACAAAGTTAAACTATATTCTTTAGAAGAATTTGCTTGATACTGTAAGCTTTTAGCACACTCAGACGACAAAACTTGTGGTACTGGAAAACTGTCTATATATAAACCAAAAGCGCCTCGATCCAAAAATTCAACTGTACTCGGAAAACGTCCCTGGTCAGAATAAAAATAACCCAGGGCGATTTCTACTTGCTTTTTTTGCTGTGAAATACGTTCCGCTTGAGCAAGCGCTTGGCCGCTACGAAAACCAAAAAAAACAGCTGCTATGAGAAACAGGACTACAAGGCTCAAAATAACTACTTGCCAAGAAATATGTGGTAATGAAATATTCATAGTCAAGCTTAAAACTATACACTCATTATGCCAATACTTTTAATAGAACACCAGCAGGCTACAGGTGCAAAAGAAAGCCGCTACTTTTTTTGACATACTAAAAACCTCGAGGCCCAGCCTCGAGGTTTTTATATTCAGAAAAAACTATTGGATACCTGCAGGTGAAAGAGTATGAGCTCCTCCTGCGTAACCACCAGTAGTAGCTCCGAGACAGAACGAATAGCTATAAGAAGCACCACTTGCAGTTTGGGTATAGTTATAGGTAGTTCCAACTGCACAGCTGCCGTCGTTTACTGGCGCCGGGTTGCTTGGAAGCTGACCAATATAGTTCGGCGTTAACGCGAGTGGAGTACCACCGCCAGAGTTTGGATATGCACCTGAATCATTGAAGTACAACTCCAAAGCCGAAGCTAATTGGCGGATATCGGCGAGGCGTTTGGCGTCCCTGGACTTGGCTCGAGCCGAATTAAGGGACAACAATACCACAGAGGCCAAAAGACCGATGATGGCGATAACCACCAATAATTCAATTAACGTAAATCCTTTTTGTTTCATGTTTCGCAATTTTTTCACCCCCTTCTTTTGTGGGTTATAACCCCTCAACCTCAAGCACTAATGTCTTTATACATTACTACTAAAAGCTGAGGAGTTACATGAATAATAACAAAGTAATTATACGAGAGCCTCTGCTTATCGGCAAGTAAAGTTATACACAAGGCTAGCCAACGGTACTTGCCAGGTTGTAAATTGGAAGCAGTACGCCTGCAACGAGTGCACCAACCCCTAAACCCAAAATGATCATTATCACTGGTTCTAAGAGTGTAGTAAGAGTTCCCACTTTGGCATCAACCTCTTTTTCATAGAAAGTGGCAAGTTTTGAAAGAATATCATCCAGCGAAGCTGTTTGTTCCCCAACCTTTACCATTTGCACAACAATAGGCGGGAATTCTTTATACCCCGATATGGCATCACTAATACTTTTACCATCCGCGAGTTTAACTGATGCATTAACAATAATATCTCTGTAAATCGTGTTATTTATTACTTCACTAATAATTTTAAGTGCTTGGATGATAGGAATACCTCCAGCCACAAGCGTTGCTAAATTACGAGCGAAACGTGCCAAGTAAATTTTTTTAAAAATATCATTTATAATAGGCAGCCTAATTTTAAGCATATCCCACTGATACCTGCCAGTTCCAGTAAAAATATAAAACCGTACTGCTAAGATAAACCCCAATACTCCAACCAGTACTGCCCACCAAAATTTATCAAAAAAATCTGTTATATAGATAAGCACAACTGACACAGTAGGCAGCGTACCACCTTGAGACTTGAGTACTTCGGTTAGCTTAGGCAATACAAATTTAAACATTAAAATACCTACGAGCCCAAGTGTGCCAACAACAAATATGGGATAGGTAAGTGCACCTTTTACTTTAGAACGTAGTTCGTAGTCCTTTTCTAACTGGTCAGCTAAATACGTAAGCGATTTATTAAGCGAGCCAGTAACTTCACCTGAACGAACTAAACTAATATAAATATTTGTAAAAACTTTTGGGTGTTTAGAAAGTGCCAATGAGAAACTCTCTCCATTTTCAATAGACACTACCAGATCTTTAATTACATTAAGTAAACTTCTGTTATCTATTTGGCTTTCTAAAATTCGAAGCGATTGTAGAATAGGAACCCGTGACGCAATTAAGGTTGCAAGTTGACGAGAAAATAAAACCAAGTCCTTCTGTCCAACAGAACCGCCAAAAAAAGTAAAACGTTCCAATATGCTTTCTGCCTGTTGTTGAAGATCAATGATTATTAGATCATTTTCTGCTAAAAGCTGTTCTGCTTGGGCAGCGCCAGCAGCAACCACAATACCCCGTTTAATTTGACCTTCTTTGTTTCTTGCTTGATAGGAAAATTTCATAGTTTAGTTTCTAGTTACGAGGAGCTAGTCTCTAGAAAAGAAGGATTAATACAGTTTGTTTCTTTGGCACTAGCCACTAGAACCTAGCAACTTGTCGCTAGCTTATGAGATAAGGGAGAGGAAGTAGTCATTGTCGAGTACATAGTTTTGAGCTACTTCTAAGTCTACCACACCTTGTTTAACCAACAACGCAAGTGTTTTATCTAATGGAACCATTCCTTCTTCCATGTTGGTATGAATAATGTTATTTATTTCGTAGGTCTTATTGTCTCTAATAGTATTTCTCACTGCATGAGTTGCAACTAAAATTTCGTATGCGGGAACAACCCCGCCACCAACTCTGGGCAGGAGACGCAGGGAAACAATACCAGAAAGCACGTTACCCAGCTGGGACCGTATTTGGCTTTGCTGGGGGCCAGGAAAAACATCTACAATACGGTCTATGCTTTGAGCCGCGTCATTAGTATGTAACGTAGCAAAAATTAAATGACCAGTTTCTGCCAGCGTCAAACAGGAAGAAATAGATTCCAAATCTCGAATTTCGCCAACAAGCACTACATTAATGTCTTCACGAAGGCTGGATTTCAGCGCGGCTGCAAAACTAGGCGTATCTAAGCCTACTTCGCGCTGCGAAATAACCGACTTTGCAGGAGTAAATAAGTATTCCACTGGATCTTCGATAGTTAAAATATGCTCACTTCTGCTTACATTAATCTCATTCACCAAAGAAGCAAGGGCAGTAGATTTTCCATGCCCCGTAGGCCCTACCATAAGTACCAAACCTTGTTTCCGTTCTGTAAATTTACGCAGCACGGGAGGCAGTGCCAACTCTTCTAAGGTTCTAATACGGTTTGGGATCAACCGAAGCGCTATAGCAATAACCCCTTTTTCATAATAGACATTAACCCGAAAACGGACATTGTCTTTAAATGAATAAGACATATCTATGTCTTCGACGTTTTTTAATCGCTCTTGATATTTTTGAGGCACCATCACAGTTGCTAAATCAACAATAATGTCATGACTCAAAATTTGATAATTTTCTAAACGAATAAGCTGACTATCTACTCTTATAATAGGTGGTTCACCTGCTTTTAGATGAAGATCAGACGCATTGCGTTCCAACGCAATAGAGAGCAACTTATTTAGTTCTAGTTCACTCGCCTTATACATGTATTTTGTTTTAATAGCTTTTAGTTTCTAATGCTTCCAAGAGCTCATGTAACACCAGTGCAATGTTCCGCGAAGTCGTTAAAGAACGGTTAATATGCCCCGTTACACCGGCTTCCATAAGTCGCTGCAGATGTATTTCGTCTAATTGATGCGAAATCGTAATAATCGATGTTGCGGGAAGAATAGCTCGTAGCTTTGCAATGTCTCTATGCACCACCCCACTCTGACCAAGTGGATTTAACAAGATAGTGGAAGGCTTAATAGCTACAATGTCTCCTAAAAACCCTTGTAAGGCAGCAAAAGTAACTGCTACCACCCCCGGAGCGGTCACATGTTTTGCATAAAGCTCGCGCAAGACTGGGTCTGGTTCTATAATTGCAACATAATATTCTCTAATTACTCGCTGCATAAAAGATGTAAAGGGCTACAGATCTCTTTTTAGTGTATAAAGCATTCTCCTCATTGTCAAAAGACACAATTCTTTGTTACTCAGTTGTTACTCTAATTACTTCATCAATGGTAGTCTCGCCGCGCAGTACCTTCACCATACCATCCTGCTTCATCGTAATCATGCCAATCACTCGGGCTGCTTCATATAGTTTGGCAGATGACTGCTTGCTCAGTATCATTTCTTGAATCTCTGGCGCAACCGGCAAGATTTCAAATATCCCAAAACGTCCCTTGTAGCCAATATGGTCACACTTTTCACACCCTGCACCTTTAAACATTTTTAAAGCTTTACGATCGATTCCTTCAAAATATTCGTCAGGTACCCCCTCAATACTTTTTTTTAACTCTGCTACAAGAGCGGGGCTTAATGAGACTTCGGTTTTGCAATCTGGACAAATTTTTCGTACCAACCTTTGGGCCATAACTAAATTCACGGAAGCAGTAAGTAAAAAAGGCTCCATACCCATGTCTATTAAACGAGGCATGGCTCCAATAGAATTATTGGTGTGGAGCGTACTAAATACTAAGTGACCAGTTAAAGCGGCATGCACTGCCAGCTCTGCGGTTTCTTTATCACGAATTTCACCAACCATAAGCACATTTGGATCTTGGCGTAGTAAACTCCTTAGCCCCGAAGCAAACGTAAACCCAATTTCTGCATTCACCTGACTTTGGTTTACCCCTTCCATAAAGTATTCAACCGGATCTTCCAAGGTGCTTATGTTTACATTGGGAGTATTTAAAATATGCAAAATGGCATACAGTGTAGTGGATTTTCCGCTACCAGTAGGACCAGTGATTAAGAAAATACCATGCGTCTTCTTAATATTCTCAGTCACCCACGCAAGCGCCCTACCCCGAATGCCTAACTGATCCAGTGTAGGCACACTGGTAGTTTTATCCAAGATACGCATGACAATCTTTTCACCATATATCAACGGAAGTACTGACACACGAAGATCAACAGCTCTGTTTTCTGTTTCAAAATGAAAACGTCCGTCCTGAGGAAGTCTGGACTCATCTATTTTTAAGTTAGATAGAATTTTAATTCTTGAGGTAATTGCAGCATGAACATTTTTAGGCAACATTAACGACGTATGTAAAATACCGTCAATACGATACCTCACCCGAACTTCGTTTTCTGACGGCTCAATATGAATATCGGACGCATTACCTTCTATAGCATTAGATAAAATAACATCTACAATTTTTATAATTGGCGCTTGTTCAATAACTTCTGGTTTTCCGTCGAGCCTGACTGCTATCGATTTTTTTTCAACTGTTTCTTTTTGTTGAATATCTTTCAGCGCTTGTCCAACTACAGAACTTAAGTTTTTCTTACGCCCAATTACTACATCAACAGAAAAGGGTGACGCTAAATACAATTGAATTTCTAAATTTTGCTTCTGCCCTAAAAATTCAAGCGCCCCTAGCGCAGCTAAATTGCTCGGATCAGTAATAGCGACTTTAAGCACTCCCCCGGTTTGTTCAAACGGAGCTAAATTATAGAAATTCATTGATTCTTTTGGAATCAATGCAAGTACTGCAGAAGGAATTTGCTTTTTGCGTAAGTCTACATAGGGTAAACTAAAAAAAGCCGCTCGGGCTTTGGCGAGCTCTTCTTCGTCCAGCAATTTTTCTGCAACCAGTAATTGTCCTATATCAGCACGAGGACTACTCTTATTAGCTGCTTTTAACTCTTGCAGCTTCTCAAAAGCTGCGGGAGTTATTACACCCTGGGCCACTAAAAATTCTTCGAACGTGGCTGCCGACTGCGTATTAACTTGTGATACAGCTTGAGCCATACAATCTTTGGATTTTTGATTTCTTCTATCTACTTCCCGAGGTTACTTGAGCTTGTATAAACTTATTTGGATCAATCCCCACCTCATTTGGATCTATTGAGGTATAGGTGGTAGTAGCTACTTGATCGTATGAGCTATCGCGCGGAGTGCGTTTTTCCACTATTGAAAAATCTAACGAGGAACCATAAGGTAAAATTTTGATAATATCTTGTTGATTTGCCACCACGTCAGCACTGCGGATAGTTAAGGCGCTTAAATTACCTTTATTAAAAAGGCCGTAGTACAAAATAAGCCCTGCAGCTACCTGCATAAGTACGACCAAACCGATAAGGATAACATTTTTTTTAGTCATGCAATTCTAGTTACTGAGGCGCATATAGATAGGTCTTTACCTGCATATGAAAAGAGAGGGTATCTTCTTTTACTGGTGCAATTTCTAAGTTTTGGATATCAAGCACTCGGTTATCGTTTTCTAAAATAGTCAGAAAACCTCTAAATTGTTCCATTGTCCCCGTTACACTTACATTCAGGTTTACCGTGCTTAATTTACGTGCAGCGGCGTAGGGGCTCGTGCTTTTTACATTAACCCCACCAATATCTGCAGTTTGGTCAACTACCAAATTACCTAAGCTCAAGGCTGACTTTTTTACCATATCTTCCATTAAAATATAGGTACGGGTTATTCTGGTTTGCAAAGGAAGCGCTTCGCTTAATACCGCAATATTTTTTTTGTTCTTTGGGTCTGCTAACTTTTTCTTTAAGTTTTCTAAATCACGTTTGGTGTTCTCAAAACTTTCACTATCTTTAGTAACAGCTACAAGTTTGTCTTTTGTATCTCTATACTCCTTTACTTTTGGAGCAACAAGGTATGGGTAGCCCACGGCTAAAACTACTATCATAATAACCAGCTCAAAAACAGTTGCCTGAGACTTACTAACGCTTTGTGGAGAAAAACTTTTTACTTTTGGACTTACAAGATTCATTTGTATTTATCGACACACATTATTGGCTACTGTACTCGAAGCAACTACTGTAGGCTGTTGATGAATTAATTCAGGGTTATATTTCAGCTGCAAATCAAATTTGGTTTCAAGTGTGTCTGCTCGCTGAGATTTGCTAATATTCAATAACTTTACGTCATTTATACACCGGTTAAACTCTGGTAGATCAAAAACGCTTAAAAATTTATCCAAGCTTGCATAATCTGGCACCACTGCAGCTAAAGTTACTTTTCCATCTGCGGTAGCGCTAAAATTTAGATAGGACGCGGTACGCAAAGTAACCCGAGACAGTTCTGGAATGAGTTTAGACCAGTACAAATGATTTTTATACAGTTCTTTTAGTTCCTTAAGCTGGCCTTGCCGAGTAATTATCTCGTCTCGCTTATCAAAGTTTTTTATTTTTTCCTGATTATCTTTTATTTTATTCTGCATTTGAATAATAGTAGCTTCTGTAGTCTTAATCTTATAGAATAGGTAGCCATAATACACAACTACGCCAAGCAGGATAGCTAAAACAGCCTTAACCACTATAGAGCTGATCAGGTTTCCAATATTAGCGTGACTAGTTGATTTTTGGTTTAATAAGTTAATTTCTGCCATGCACGAAGATTTTGTTTGAAAACTTTAGGATTCGTTACGAAGTGCTAAACCAATAGCAATGGGGAGATGAAGCGCGTATCGTTTTAAGAGCGGCTCTCCTGCTTGGGTAAAGGCAACAGTTTTAAGTGGGTTCCCCAGTTCTACCCCAGTACCAAGGTCATTAAAAAACGGGACAATGCCAGGCAAGTTGGCCCCACCGCCTACTAAAATAATTTTGTCTATCTTTGCATCTTGTGTTTGATAGATGGTCAGTAACTGTTTCACTTCAGTTTTAATTATATTGAGTACCGGACGAATAGCTTCTGGTAAAAACGTAGATTGGCTTACGCCAAAATCGCGTTTAAATTGCTCTGCTCGAAGCTCGCTGATATTTAATGTTTGAGCAATTCGGTTTGTAATAGTGTCGCCGCCTACATTAATATTGCGGCTCAGCTGCAATAAACCATTTTTAATTATAATCAAGCCAGTACTCTTTGCTCCAATATCAATTATAACATTGTTTTTCCCACTCTCAAAAACAAGTGATCGCATAAGTGCAAGCGCTTCTATTTCCATAACCTCTAATTCTAACTGCGCTTGTGAGAAAAGTTTTATATAACTTTCAATTATTTGTTTAGGTACTGCAGTGAGCAGAACCTTAAGCGTATTAGTTGTAGGATTCTGCGATACTATAGACCAGGACAAATTCATTTCTGAAAGAGGTAAGGGAATGTACTTTTTGCCTTCATACTCCATTGCAGAATTAAGTTCTTTTTCACTCATTTTAGGCATATCTACAATAGAGGTAAATACTGCGCTATTGGGCAAGCTAATAACACACCGCTTGGCAGTGACACGGGCTTGTTGAACAAGGTTTTTCAAAATCCGTGCGGTTTGAGTTATGGCAGCATCATTGTTTTGGCTATCAATCTGATACGACACATTAACCATGCCATACGTATCAAGCACTCGATTTGCTCCATGTGTGACTTGGGCAATTTTGATATTAGAAGTGCCAATATCAACACCTAAAATTGTTTTTTGTTTGCTAAAAAACATGCACAGTTTTGAAAGACTTTTTAAGAAATTTTGGTTTCAAAAATACACCTAATAGTATTTTGAAGATACTATATTTAACCCTGGTTGTCAAAAAACTAAGGCTTTGTTAAAATTGGTAAGCATATTTAAAAAATCATACGTAGTACCTATTATAAGAGTACTTTTTGGGCGTATAGCTCAGCTGGTTAGAGCGCGTCACTGATAATGACGAGGTCC